>ENA-OURZ01000028-OURZ01000028.1-human-gut-metagenome-genome-assembly--contig:-NODE-28-length-177676-cov-6.150016_pt1 | contig 177676 bp, 135 predicted proteins | sample MGYA00242073_ERZ509195 | MGnify/ENA primary metagenome ERZ509195 (study PRJEB26280, sample SAMEA2338837) | human gut metagenome | biome: human gut; feature: human-associated habitat; material: faeces... | reverse complement strand
ACTTTTTACAGCCAACGAAAAAAAGGAGGTGCATCGTGTATTACGACACACCTCCTTGAATACGGTCATTTTATCCGAAAGTCTATATGTACCGACCCCGGTATATAGAAATTTAAGAACCTGTCTTGCAAGAATATAATCTATATGTTTATTCGTTCTTGTTTTTACCACGATTATGGTTCAAACGGTTCATCCTTTTCAATAACGCCTCTTTTAGACTATCGAGAAACGGGGTTTGTCGGTTACGAATACGCATATCGCCGAACGTGCGGGAAAAGTTCTTGTCTAGCTCAATATTGAATACTGTCTGGATGTATTCTGCCAGTCGAGTGAGCGGGATGTTACCAAATACTTTACGGCTGTCCCACGCAAAGATCTGCTCTACCAGTTCCGTTTTCGTACCGTTCCAAGTTAGTCGGACACGAGGGAGAGACTGTTCCACTTGCCGTTGCTCGAAAACCTCTAATTCTTTGGTCAGGTATTGGATTAGTAATTCATTGGCGAGAATACGGGCCACCTTAAAGTCACAGTTGGTCGAGAACGACGGGTCACGTTCATGATGAAATGATTCCAGGTAGAGGGCAGTATCTATACTACCTCGCAAATAATACATCGAATCCATGTGTGTCAAGCCGGAACGATAGTAACGGACAAAATCAGAGCGTTTGGCATTATAGCGGTTGATTGCTTTGATTTCATCAATTAGATAGGCTCTTTGCGATTCGACACCGACCGGACGGTTCATCTCAATATTGTAAATCTTACGGTAATAAATTAGCCGATAGAACAGACGAGGTTTGATAACTTTGAAAAACTCTATCTCCTCGACCTCGTCCCGAAACGTGTACGTGGAGATAAATTCTTTCATCTTTTGGAATGCATCGCCGAGAACGAGAGATGCTTCGAGTGACTTTTTCAGAATATTCAAGTCTGCCGATTCGATCTTTTTCAGCTTCTTTTCGATATCTTTCTCCAAATTATAGACAAAAGATTTCATTTTTATGAGTTTGATTAGAAATATATAATGATATTATTTATTCCATGAGATTATTCTTATTCAACCATTCATTAAGCAAATCAGTTAATTTAATATTATTCAAATCCTGCATCAAAAAATGTGTATTGCCGTAGATACCGATTTTAGGCAGTTCCACCAATGTTGCTTTTCCTCCATGTTTATTTACCACTTCCACGAATTTTCGAGCCATCAGAAGACGCACGCGCCAATTCTCGTCTCCCAAATTTTTGGAGGGCGTTTCGGGAATATAGTCTCCGAAATATAGGACAATAGGAATTTCCGTGAGTCGTTTGAATTGTTCCATCGGAACCGGTATTCCGGCTACGCCTCCTGTCAGGCCGTCGATACGATCAGGCACTTCTCCTTCGGGGAATACAAACCCGCCCGGTTCATAGGATACGACACCCTTGACCTCTGAATTTTGCATGGCAGACATCCAACCGGGAAAACCGCCTGCTGAATGGGTGACAAGTACATGATTGCCAATACGCTTTGCCAGTGCACTAAGTGCAGGAACATCCTGTTTGTGGTCGCTGATGTCAGGCGTCATTTCGCGGAAAAATTGTGAAAGCGATACGGAATCTTTCGGGAATTGCACGCCCTCGTTGTAATTCGGCCAAATACCGATGCGCCATATATCGAACCAGAACATCTCGTCGGCCACGGGCTTTACCGTAGTTGTTGCGGACGTGCGCCCGGCGCGTCCTCTGCCCGGAAGATCCACCACATAGCTACTCCAGCCATGACGTAACATCAGCGTGGCAAACCCATCCCTGCCGTCGGGTGTCATCTGCCAGCACACGCCAGAACCACCGTAACCATGCACATATACAAGAGGAAATTTCTTACTATCGACTGGTATTTGAAAATCCACGAAGGCATGGTCGGCACGATAGCTTTGACCGGTTTCTTCCTGCTCCGCCCAGCCGACGAATTTACTGTTATCGTATGCTCCCGGTCGCTGGATAGTTTGTCCGCCTACCGAAAAATGTCCTTGTTTGGCAATCGTTATAGTCTGCGCTCCGGCTATTGCTGTAATAGACAGCAATAATACCGATAAAATTGTTTTTTTCATTGTTCTTTTGTCAGTTGGTTCAACACTCTGCGAAGCGGTTCTGAATAGGTTTTACCGAGATTCATCTCCACGATGTTCAACAATGCCGAGATCTGTTCGGCAGTGATACCGAGATGCAGGCAGATAGATATGTGTCCGACAGCCATAGGTTCTACGCCGCCCACACCGGCAAGAATGGATACCGTAGCAAGTTCACGCTCCCGATAGGTCAGCAGGTCGCGCTCGAAAAGGTCGGCGAAAAGATGCTCTTTAAGGAATCGTTCAATGGTCGGAGCGAATACTGCATATCCCGCTTTCGGCGCATCAATCGGCACACCCGATATTTCGGCAAGCACATCGCGTCCACGTTCGTAACGACTGTTGCTATCCTTGATTGCAGATGCTTTCCGACCAACGGGATCGTTCATTCCGTTCGCTCTGCGTTCATCCACTACCTGCATAAAAGTCTGGATTGCCCGTAAGCTACGGGGGAATCCGCAATAGGCGTAAGCGTGAATCAATACTTCGTTTATTTCATTAATGGTCATACCGGCTTCCAACGCCTCGGCGAGTGCCGGTTTCAGATGTTCCAAATCTCCTTTTCCCGTATAGGATGCAATTACGACGATAGCCTGTTCACGGTCAGCCAGCACCTTGTTCGTTTCAGCATAACGGTTTTCCGATGCGCTTGTCGCTTTACTATATTGCTCATCACTCACCGGATCGAGCCATACCGCCGTATTAGTCTTCGGATTGGTAGTAATGGCGATGTGGGCAAACCAACTGTCCGGTGCAGCCCCATGCCAATGCACTATGTCGGGAGCAATCTCTACAATGTCGCCCGGATATAACCGACGGGCAGGTTGTCCTTTCTCCTGATAGTAACCTATGCCTGCGGTGGCAATCAACAACTGACCGGCTTTATGCGAGTGCCAACTGTTGCGGCATCCCGGCTCGAAAGTTACATTCGCCATCGGAACATTCAACTCTTTCTGTTCGCTCAATGAAGCAAGCCATACCTCGCCTGTAAAATTCGGATTCGGAGAGAGTTTCTCGCCAAGCGGATAAGGCTGGCGGAAGGTTTCAGCGGTCTGCGCATAAACCGTTGCTGATGATGCACATAATATGGCCATAAAAAATAAATTACTGATTTTCATGTCTGTTTTCTTATTCGATTATTCACCTAAAGTTCTTGTAAAGGCAAGTGTAGAAAGCTGCCATTTGCCGTTTTCCATTACATAGACTTCCGTTACTATAAAAGGAAAACGTACAGCATTGCCTCCGACTACCGAGTTCAAATGAATCCGGCTGTAAACCGTTGCCGTTCCTGCCGCAAACTTCACCTGCACATCATGTATTTCGGCTTTCTTATACCAGATACCACCTGTGCGGATGGTATTCAGTTCCTCCTGCTTGCCCCAATAGCCGCCCATATGAACAAACTGCGAGTTCTCATGAAACAACTCTGCCAGCTTCTCTACATTCTTCTCTGACATCCAATTCCACTTATTGTTGGATAAATCGACTATCGTCTGCTCTTCGGCAGTGAATACTTTCTGATTCTCTTGTGCTTTCGTTCCGACAGACAAGGTCAGGAACATCAATACCGTAATGATCAATGATTTCATATCGCTCTGATTTTAATTGTTATATATGCAAAGGTAGAGGAGATGTAAAAAAGTGGCGATACAAAAAAATCGGTAAAAACTGCGATTTTTACCGATTCTTCCTTATAGCCCAATAACTCTCTTTACAAAGTGAGATTCTAAAATACATAATCAGGTACAAGAAGTTTCATCAACTTATAGTCATGGTTCTTCTTTACTAGACATTCGTTTCCGAAAATCATCGTATAACCGTTTTCGCGTGTGAAGGCCGGCCAATCAGGAATATCCCGATGGTTTGGATTGCCGTATCTTGCGAAATTTATCCATGCACGACTCATGCGGTCTGCAAGGATTTCCGCCTGTTCCCCACCAACAGCAGAGGCCTTGGACATGGCAACATTGTTAAATACAAACGGTAGTTCGGAGCAATGATAGGACATAGCAAAGCCACCTTCGAGCGGTGTATCCCACGCAAACATATAATTATAGACGGATGCGCCGTGTTGGTCGGCTTTCAAACGTGCGGTTTTAAGAGCCGGGGCACGCAACATTGTTTCGACATAGAGCACATCTGCAACCGGACGCTCCGGGTATGCCTGTTTGAAAGCGTCCACAATAGTTTCCGAATGATTACCGAATCGCTCCTTCAGCTTTCTATTTACCTCTTCTTGCGACCAAGTATTCTTGTTGTCGTTTTTGTATTTACTTGCCTGTCCCAACATTCCCATTGTAGTCCATTCCGTCATGGCTGTACCAATCATAATCGGAATATCATTCGACTGCGATGCAATGGAATCCACTACGGGTTGGAACGGCAGGTAGTCTCCATCCACTATCGGCGTCCATAACAGTCCGGGATTCCCCCAGCTATCTGTGCTACCGTACTCCTTCGCTGCCTGTGCCATTGCCTTGTTGCTTGCAGTTTCCAATTCTCGGTAAGGTACGGTTTGTAGTTTTTTGATTTCATCTTTCTCTATACCAAGATTATTCAAGATCAATTCTGCAACATGTCTTCCAATTTTCGTTATAACATTGGTCATTCCGCAGGCTTCGACTGCACCGCTTTGGATAATTCCCTTGTGAAACAATCCTTTGGCAACCGGCGTTGTCATCAAGACGATAATTTTTGCACCGCCTCCCGACTGCCCGAACAAGGTGATATTGTCGGGATCTCCACCGAAGACCTCAATGTTGGACTGAATCCATTTCAATGCAGCGACCATATCCATTGTCCCTGCATTGCCGGAATATCTGTACTCGTTTCCATACGCAGATAAATCCAAGAAACCAAGTACGTTCAGTCTATGATTGATGGAAACGACCACCACATCGCCTTTTCTGCTCAAATTTGTTCCATCATATACCCGTTGTTCGATTGCCGAACCGGTCTGAAACCCTCCACCGTGCAACCAAACCATCACAGGGCGTTTTTTACCGTCATTTATTCCCGGAGTCCATACATTCAAATTCTGGCAATCCTCTCCCTCGACAGCGATTCGCTGGTTCGAGATAAAATCATTCTCGACCGGCATGGGAGCTTGTGGGCAGATGTGCCCATACTCCGTGAAAGTCCGTATGCCGTCCCACGATTCGGGAGCTTCGGGAGGCATGAATCGGGTCGCGTGTGCATAAGGAATACCTTTATAAATGTATATTCCCTTCTGTATTTCTCCTTGCGCTTTGCCTCCTGTAAGATTGACAACAGTCTGATTCTCGGTTGTGTATCGAGGCTCTTGCGCCCTTGCTCCTGTCATTGTCAGAAGCAATAGCCCTGAAATGATCAATGATTTCATATCGCTCTGATTTTTAATTGTCACCTTTGCAAAGGTAGAGGGGATGCAGAAAAGCGACGATACAAAAAAATCGGTAAAAACTGCGATTTTTACCGATTATGCAAGAATTGAAAAATAGCTATTCTCTATAATCCGATGGTTTGACACCTAAATTTTGCTGCACATAGCGGCTGAAATAGGCAGGCGACGAAAAACCGAACATATCGGAAATTTGGACGAAAGTCAAGGACTTATCGCGGAGCAAGCGGGTAATGTCGAGTATTGTATAACGATTGATCCAATAGTTGGCGGCATATCCGCTTACTTTCTTGGAAACCTCCGACAAATATTTTGATGTGACACACAAGCAATCGGCATAATAGGTCACTTCCCGATGTTCTCGGTATGCACCCTCCTCCAACATTTTCAGAAAACGATTCATGATGGAGGCGTTCTGTGTTGAGATGTCGCTCTCACCATAAATACGTGCATGGAAATCGAAAAAATCAAGAATGGCTGTTTGCATGGCATTTATCAGCACCTCACGGTAAAAGCGATGTTCCGTATCTCGGATTCTCAATTCCAATATCTCGAAATCGCGTCGACATACAATTTGTTGTTCGGGCGTCAGGTGCATGATGGGATTGAGAAAAAGTGCCAAAGAACCTTTCATCCCGTAATTGCTTTGTGGCGTACACAGTTCTATAAAACCGGGCTTCGCATAGATTATTTTACACTGAAAGTCATCCGATGGTTGTATTTTTTCTATCATTTTTCTCTTGCGGACGATAGACAAGTCCCCGGCATGTAACTCGAAATCCCGTTCGTTGAAACGGTAACGGCATGTTCCTTTCAAACAAAGTAAATGAGCTAAATACTCCTCTTCGGAATCTGTACTCACAATGCCGAGCCTGTCGGCAACGATTATATCCTTCTGATATTCCATGCCATATCTCTTTAATTCCTTAAATGCAAAAATAATCATAAATACGAAATAAACTTGCAATCGCACCGACAACGACTGCAAGTTTTACCGTTTTTAACAGTATTGCCAACGGGTTATCGTATGATATGAATCGTTCGCAACCAACTCTCCACTCCGCCTGTATTTCTTCCGGTCGTTCCGAATCCCTGCAAATGTCTGGAACCGGGGGTAAGCTCCACGATTTTGGCAAGCGTTTCCTCCCTATAAGTCGATGCGTAAGTACAGAACGGGACGATAATCTTGTCCGAAAAATCATATTCCGAACTTTCGAGAAACGACCACACGGCCATCGGTGCAGTATGCCACCAGACGGGGCAACCTACAAATACCACATCGTAGTCGTCGAGATTATCCACCGTACTGCTCAATTCAGGACGAACACCGTTATCCAGTTCCTCACGGGCTACCTCCGTACACTCGTTATAATCCGTAGGATAGGGATTGACGGTTTCGATACGGAACAGCGTACCGCCGGTCATATTCGCAATCTCCTCTGCCAAATGTTGCGTATTGCCACCCCAACTGAAATAGGTAATAAGGATTTTGCGATTTGCATCGTACTCGATTGAATCATACTGATATAATGGAGTGTCGGAGCCTTCATCTTTCGAGCAGGCAGTCAATGCAACCAATATCACCGACAGGCAGGATAAGAACAATAGTCTATGTTTCATATATCTCTATTTAAGTATTATACATTATTATTCTGTCATACCGATTTCCCGCAACCAGTTCAATATACCGCTTCTTGAAGTCGCCGTGTTGTTGCGTGAAATACTGTAACCGCCAACCATCGTGGCATTCGGAACTAATCCTCTGATGTCCTCCAAAGTTCCCGACCATCCGCTTCCGCCATGCGTGGAGAAAGGAATGACCGTCTTCCCGTTGCAGTCGAATTTGCCGAAGAAAGAATACATTGCCATCGGCATCTGATACCACCAGATCGGATAACCCACGAATACCACATCATAATCATCGAAATTGTCTATCTCCGTAGCAAGTGCAGGGTGAATATCATTTTGGCGTTCATTATTCGCCTGATCCGCCAAATCATCGAAGTTGCCGGGATAAGGCTGTGCCGTCTGTATGCGTACCATATCACCACCCGTTGCCTCTCGAATTACGGTAGCCACATACTGAACGCTGCCGTAGAGATCACCGTCCACAATGACACGACTTGCCGAGGTTACGGCATCAACCCCGTCTGGAAGCGGCTCGGAAAAATAGGCGACAAGAATCTTATGATTCGTTCCCGGCACAACCTCCTCAATGTCCGTATTGCCGCCATCATTATTCGGCTCATCATCCGAACAGGCAGCTACAAAGCAGGCTGTAACAGACAATAAGACCATTGCATAAAATATCTTTTTCATACTCTGCTGTCTTTAATTATTTCAACATCTTAATTTCTTTCAACCATTCCTCGATACCTTTCGTGTTCTTGCTTACTGCACCGAATCCTTTCAGATGTTCGGCAGCCGGTGTCAGCTCTACAATCCGCGCCAAGGTTTCATCCCGATAAGTCGAAGCGTAAGTACAGAACGGTATTACCGTTTTACCTTTGAAATCATAGTCCTCCGTAAAGGTGTTGATAATCATCGGAGCTGTCCACCACCATACGGGACAGCCAATGAATATCGTATCATATTGCTCCCAATCTTCGACTTTCTTTTTGATGACGGGGCGGGCATCGGCTTCTTTTTCGGCCTTTGCAACCTCGGTGCAAGGTGTGTACTCGGTGGGATAAGGCTTCTCCGGCTCGATACGGAAAAGCGTACCGCCCGTGAGTGCGGCTATATGTTCCGCTACATGTTGCGTATTGCCTCCCCAGCTGAAGTAGGCAATAAGAATTTTTTTTGCCAGTTGTTCATTGGCCGGAGCGTTTTGTGCATTTGCGCCCGCGCTGAATAGCAGAACGGCAAGCAAGGCTATAAGTTTTGTTTTCATATCTTCTGTTGTCTAATTGTTGGACATTATTTCGGTCATCCAGCGGTCAAAACTGATCATCCATTCTTCGTGGGTGTATCCGAATCCGTGCGGCATGCCTTCGTATTCGTGTTCTTCTACTTCGACACCCGCTTCACGCACGGCGTCGGCACATGCTTGGAATTGGCGATAGAACGGGTCGCGTGTCCCATAAGCAAAAAATGTAGGAGGAATTTTAGATGCCTTGAATTTTTCTACATCGGTCGATGCAACACTCAACCGGCCATAAAAGGCGTAGATCATTCCGATGGTACAGACATTGGCAGATACCTCGTCAAGCGCATCGGGGCGATAGTCGGAAGTGAGTGCCGTACCGTTTACCAATTCATCGAAATTGAGAGTTTCATCGCCACAAAGAATACCTCCGGCAGAGAACCCCACGGAGGCTATGTCGTTCGGATTTATCCCGTAATCGGCAGCGTGCCGGCGGACAAAACGGATAGCACGAGCCAAGTCGAGGCTTCCTTCCTCCATTGTATAGGGGCGTACACGATAGTTTACGACAAAAGCCTGATAACCGTGACGGGAAAACCATTGTGCGACCGGAGTACCTTCCATCTGGTCGCTGCGGAACTGAAACGCACCGCCTGCGCATACGAGGACAGCACCCTTTACCGTCGTGCCTTCCGCAACCGGAAAATAATTCATATAAGGGCGGAACGATGGCGGGTCTTGATAAGAACCTTGACTGCCCGTGTAGTTCGTAATCTTCGCCATATTTCCTTCCGGCCACAGATAGATGGTCGAAGCTAACGGATTCTGCCCGTCATCCCCACCGGCAGGAGGCGTATCGTCATCCGAACCGGCAAGCGTCGTAAATTGGCGGGACTGACCGTAAACCGTTCCGGCGGAAGTCGTGGCATAAGCCCGGACAAAATAGGTCGTATTTGCCGAAAGCCCTGTTGCATAACAGGCAAATGAATTTGCATCCCCGGCCCCTACATTGTGGTTATCGGAAACGGTCGGATTGTCGGTTGTCGCCCAACAGATGCCGAACTCCTTTACCGCTTGCGTTTCGCCGATAATACGACCGCCAGAAATGGCATTGTCAGAGGTTATTGCCGTCACTTCGGCTGTTTCGACGCGAATAGCATCATCGGGCATGGGGTTGTCCGAGCGTTCGTCACATCCTGTTGCTGTGGTAACTGTAAACAGCGACAAGACTGCATAGAAAAATATATTTTGTTTCATAATCAAATGTGTTTACCGAGATTATAGGCTTCATCTTCATATCGGCTACCCTTGACAGCACCTTTGCGTCCCATACCGATGGCTTTTACCATTCCGCGTTCCGTAGGATTGGGCAGGCACATAACAAAACCGCGAAAGCCGTTGACCGCCCAATCCGCCGTGCTTTCTTCCGGGTCGGCGCAAGCGGTGAGATAGAAAAACTCCTTATCCTTCATCTCACGGTAACGCCCGAAAGTCCGGTCGATAAAAGTCTTGAGTTGTCCCGTGATATTCATGTAATAGACCGGGCTTGCCAGCACGATAACATCTGCCCGTACCATCTTATCGACCAGCATCGGTACGTCGTCTTCTGCTTCATTGGCGCGATTGCCCACGCGCTGCTCGTCCGCTTCGGAGAAATAGTCGATACGATAGTCTGCGAGAAAGATTTTCTCCACCCGTCCGCCAACCTCTTCCGCACCACGGGCGAAGGCGTCGCAAAGTAAATCGGTATTGCCTCCCTTGCGGGGGCTTCCGGAGATAATCAACACGTATTTGTTCTCTTTCTGTACGGTTGTCGTTTCCGAAAAGTTGATGTGGTATCGCTCCGCGCTTTTTCCGGCTTGCTTGTCGCCGCAAGAGGTCAAAGCCCCCGCAAGGAGGCTTATGACCATATAGATAATTGCTTTTTTCATTATGAAGCCACAGGTTAAAGGTTCTTCCCGAAAAATTCCGTCAGCTTGCTCGTCGCTTGTTCCACGTATTCCGGTACATAGTAAGTCTTGATGTGTGTCGCACCGGGGATAAGGAACAGTTCCTTGTTCTGCGTTCCTGTCGCTTTGCTGTAACACTGTTCGGTCATATAGAACGTGTCGGCAATGCTTCCTGCAATCATCAGCAACGGTTGATTGATAAGATACATACCCTCGCTCGCGTCGAAAGCCATAAGTTCCACAAGGCTGCTCTTGGTGTAGCGGAAGGTGGAGTTGGGATGTGCGTGGCTTTGGAGATAATATCCGTAGCCGTCGCGGTAAAGGTCGAAAGATAATTTGGCAGCCTGTTCCGGCGTTACGCCGCTCATGTCGCCCACATATTCCGGCTCTGCGCCCTCGGCTTCACGCTGGCGGGCGGCACAGGCATCGGCAAGGCGTTGCTGCACATCATTGATTTGCGAATCGAGGAAACCGTTGCGGCGCACAAGTCCCGTGTTGAACATGCTCAATGTGGCCACCGCCTTGAAGCGTTTGTCGGTCTGTGCTGCTTTCAGCGTATAACCGCCTCCGCCACAGATGCCGAGAATACCGATGCGATTTGCATCCACACCCGGATACTGCGCCAGAATATCGGCGGCACGGCGGATGTCCTCTATACGATAAGCGGGTTTGTCCGTGTTGCGCGGCTCTCCCTCGCTGGCTCCTTGATAGGCTGCATCGAAGGCGAGGCAGATATAGCCCGCCCCGGCCATACGCTGGCTATACAACCCGGCGACCTGCTCCTTCACCCCTCCGTTCGGGTGGGCGACTACAAGAGCCGGATAGTTTTTCGTCGTATCATATCCTGCCGGAGTATAGACGTTGGCAGAGATTTTCAGTCCGTTCAAGTCGTAAGCAATGGGATGAATGTTTACCGCTCCCTCTTTGTTTTCCGCGATAGCGTCGGCATAGACCAACCCGAACGGATTGTCATTGTGACTTTTGATTGTTTTAGCGTCCACATAAGCGAACGGCATTTTCTCTTTCATTTCCATATTCTCTTGTGCATTTAATGTATTGCATACAGCCATTGTCGCACACAATACGGTCGTAATTGTTTTTTTCATTGTTTCTCAATATTTTATTGCAAAAATACCGTAAAGACAAGGCATTGTCCTTATGTTATTTACGGTAAGAAGTACCATTTTTACGGGAAATGTATTTCTCCCAAAACCTGACGGCATCCTTTTCCCAGCCTTCGGCAGTCGTTCCGATTCCCAATCCGAAGCCGTGGCGTAAATCAGGAAGCAGATGAAACTCGGCATCTATTCCCAACGCCTGAAGATTCTCCACCCGTCGGCGCATAGTCGCAGGGCTGGCGATGGCATCGTCCTCACCGATTATCACGTAGGTAGGCGGATCGTTCTGTGTATATTCCGAATGTCCAGTATATCCCATGATGACGGCTGCCGAACGATCGTGCGTCGCATTGATGAATCCTTGCGTGGAGTAAGAGCCGAGATAGGCAGCCATTCTTGCTCCGGCAGAGCCGCCCCATAACGAGTAATCTTCGGTCGATACCTGCAATTCTTCCGCATTGCGCATGATGAAATCAATGGCTTGTGCAAGGTCTTCGCACGCTACTTGTGCACCCCCTGTCCGGTATTGTATGGAAAAGGCATTGTAACCCATTTCACTCAATGCTATAGCAAGCGGAAATCCCTCGTGGATAGCCCCGACGTATGAAAATCCACCACCGGGACAGACGATGGCGAACGGTTTGCCCGGCTCTCCACGAAAAAAGAACAGTCCTGTATTGTTCTTGCGTGAATCCGCCTGCTTGTCCGCTTCGGAATAGATGTCGTAAAAAAGGCGGTTGCCTTCATTCACATAGTCAATCATCGTGTTGATGGTTTCCACGGCTCGCTCGCCCGTCACATAATTGTGGTAAGGAAGCAGACTCGCTACATTCGCAAGCGGCATATCATCATCATACCTCCGTTCGGCAGGCAGGATGAACTGTCCGAATCCGGCAAACGCCTCATGCTCAACCACATCCTTCACTGTATTTGAAACAGTCAGATGTCCGTAAGTATTCATATTTCCGTCTTGTTCGTTCGGGAAAAAGAATGGCAGTGCATTATAGAGATATTCCGCCATAGGTCGAAACTCATGCCGCGCGCCGTCTTTTTCGTGAAAGGTGAGGTTGGAGAGCGGAAATACATCCGTAAGCCGTGCCATTGCCTCGACCTGTACCAATGTTTCACGATAGGCCGAATCGTCCGTCCCGCTTGCCGCCCAGATATAAAAGCCCGTACCCGCATGTGGAGATTGGCGAATGACACCAGCAAGGTACTCTGCCGTTTCCGTCGGGCGATTCATACCTGCAAATGCTCCCAGCGACCAGCAATCGGCACTGACGGGCATGAAGAATTTGAAATAGTCCAGCGTATGCTCTAACGCGTACCACGTCGTTACAGCCCCCATCGAGAAGCCGCCTATGGCACGATGCTCGCGCGAGGATTCTAAACCTGCGGCGTCCGTACTTTCGGCGTATGTGCGGTAACGGCTTTCCACTATGGGGATAAGGTCGTTTATAAGTTCTTGTGGCAGAGCTTCGCAATACGGATCGGCATCGACATAGTTCGGTGTCGGATTACCGTAGTTGTAGCTGGGCGACACGACGATGGTGGGAGCCATGTCTCCATTTTCCGTCATGTGGTCGAGCAACTTACGCACCAGACCGTTCTCCGCTTCAAATGTTGTCGATGCCGTGCCGTAATGCCCGTGGACGAAATACAGCACATTGTAGTGTTGGTTGGTATTTTCATCGTAGCCGTAAGGCAGATAGACGTATGCCGTATTGGTACGTGCTACGCCCGTGCCTTCGGCATAATCGTAAGTGTCGTAGTCGATACGCACGACTTCGCCACGCTGTTCCGCTTCCTGCTCGTAAACGGCAGGAACTGGATTGGTCTTGCTTATCAGTTCGGTATAGTCCTGCGGACGGTCGGGAGTTTCCGGGTCTTCCTGCTCCGTGTCCGGTGGCAGAAGCGGTCTATTTTCTTCGATGTCCGAGCAGGAGGCCATGCACAGACAGCAAAGCAATATGGTTTGTAACATCATCTTTTTCATTTGCGGTGATCTTTATGAAATTTATATCGCATCCACATCACGCCGTGCTCACACTGCGAAACGGAAAGCAGTTGGAGGCGTTGTCCTTGGGCTGGATATTCAGCTGCGCCACCCATGTACTCGAAGATGGAGGGAATACCCGAAAGCCCGTCAATACCGGGATAGACAACCAGACTCAATTCGTCTATCAACCTTTCGACAAGCAGTGCGCCATTGAGAATACCGCCACCTTGTACCGATACGCGACGGATGCCGAACTCACGACCGACAGCCTCAAGTCCTTCCCGAAGATTGGTCGCATCGCTGACGATAAGATATGAAATGTGTATTTCACGCAGATGGGCAAGGTACTCCTCTGTTACATTCCGTCCCACGATGACTAGCATATTGTCCCCTCTCAAAGTTGGGGAAGTAAAATAGATGTCGCCTTCCGGGTCGGCAACGATAAACATGCGTTTCGAATGGCGTTCGCCGATGAATACGGCAGGCTCATCGGATGATATGGTATGCCCTGCAATACCGAATCGGTAAGTAAATATGGCGCGGATTGTATTTTTCCCGAACATCCACGCATCCGTATTCAGTTCACGACCGATGGAGGCATAGACTTTCAAAAGATCGCCGTACTCCGCTTCGTAGGGAGCAGTCCAGCGCCCGTCGATCAGTCGTCCATCGACGGAGCTCATGATGTGGCATATTATTTTCGGTTTCATACGCTACTTCTTTATAGGTGATCCTCCGAATACTTCGCTCATCTCCATTGCATCGAGAGCTGTGTCAATCGCCTTTACCTCCTCGTCAGTCAGGTGGATGTCCACCGCACCTATGTTCTCTTTCAGCCGGCACAAGTGGCGTGTTCCGGGAATGGGGATGATGGCAGGGCGTTTGTTCATCATCCACGCCAGCGAGATTTGCGAGGCGGTAGCCCGATGCCCGTCTGCCAGTTGCTCAAGCAGGGAGAACAGCGCACGGTTTTTCTCGAAACTTTCCGGACGGTATTGAGGCATCGAGGCGCGGTAGTCGGTAGATGGGTCAAACGTCGTATCGGCCGTGTAACGGTTGGTCAGCAGGCCGTTGGCAAGCGGCGAATGTGCCACGAAACCGATGCCGAGTTCTTCGACAACGGGCAGTAGCGGCTCGTGCCAGCGTGCCATCATCGAGAAACGGTTTTGTATGGCCGTTACCGGGCAGACACGGTGGGCACGGCGCAGGTACTCTTCCGTCGTTTCCGAGATACCCCAATGCAGGATTTTACCCTCTCGGATAAGATCTGCCATGACCTCCGCTACCGCTTCCGGTTCGATATTCGGATCGATGCGGTGCTGATAATAAAGGTCGATGCGGTCGGTTCGCAGACGGCGAAGCGATTCTTCCACCGAATGACGGATGGTTCCGGGGCGTGCATCGGGTATCAGGGAGTGAGGGCCTGCCGCTTCGGGTGTGTCAAAGGTCAAGCCGAATTTCGTGGCAATGACGATATGGTCACGGTAGGGACGCAGGGCTTTCCCCAACAGCTCCTCGTTATCATGCGGACGGTCGGCAGTACCATAGATTTCTGCGGTGTCGAAAAAAGTATAGCCCATATCCACGGCATCACCGAGAAGTTCCGTCATTTCGCGTCTGTCGGCAGGCGCACCGTAGGCGTGGCTCATACCCATGCACCCCAAGCCCACTGCGGAGACTCGCAATCCACTTAATCCTAATATTCTGTATTCCATATTGCTTATTTATTTACAGGAATTTGCATATTGCCAAGATAAGCCCGTTCTTTTTCTTCGAGCGACATATTGAAGAAACGCTCCTCTTTGTTAAGCGAACGCATCTGCGCCATCTCCTCATCGGTCAGCTCGAAGTCGAAAATCTGTATATTTTCCTTGATGTAATCGGGATTCGATGCGCCGGGGATGGCGGAAAATCCCTCTTGCATATGCCAACGGAGAATGACTTGCGCCGGTGTCTTGCCGTGCGCTTCGGCAATGGCGATGATGGCCGGATCTTTGAACAGTGCGCCGTTGCTCATCGCACCGCCCAACGGGAACCAGCAGGTGACGTGGATGCCGTAAGGTTTTACCTTCTCGCGCATGGCCAGCCGTTGTGCATAAGGGTGACATTCGATTTGAAGCACGGCAGGTTTTACACGCGATTCGGTCATAATCTTATTGAACACCTCGTCACTCGCATCGAAATTGCTGATGCCTAATGCCCGCACTTTGCCCATTGCCACAGCTTTTTCCATATCTCTCCATGCGCCGACGAAGTCACCAACAGGCTGGTGTACATAGAGCAGGTCGATGTAATCCAACTGCATACGTTCCAGCATCTCGTCAATGGCTTTCAGCGTCTTACCTTCACCGTATTCAGTCGGCCAGAGCTTGCTGGTAATCCATATTTCCTCACGCGGAATGCCGCTCGCTTTCACGGCACGTCCTACGCCCGCTTCGTCGTTATAGGCATGGGCGGTGTCAATGTGACGGTAACCGGCCTTCAATGCCGTCAGACACGATTGTTCGCACACTTCGTCGGAGGGCTGGAGGAACGTCCCCAGTCCGAATTGCGGCATCAGGATTCCATTATTCAGTTGTACCATCGGTACGCCTGCGGCAGTCTTATAAATATCCTGCGCGAAAGAGGTGCTACATATCATTGAAGCCAGCACCACGAGTCCGGTAAAGATTTTCTTTTTCATTTCATTATCTGTTTTATATAGTACATTGTCTTTGTTTACGCTTCGCGTACAATAAACGCTGTGCCTCGGCATAGTCTTCAAACAAGTTTGAGCCTCTGCACTCGGCTTGCAGTTTATTTCGACATTGCAAAGGTAGAGAGAAGCTATGGGGTAGGCTTTACAAGAAATTCGGTTGAAACTACACTTATTTCGGTTTTTGCATCCATCCGATACCGAAGCGATTAAGGTTCAAAATCATTTTCTGAAAAAATGGTAATTCGAGCCGTATTTTTTGTTCCATCGGTATGAACGGACGTATCTAACTTTGCACTCGGATTGACATGTAAACAATCAACAATTAAATAATGTAAGTATGAAAAAGTATTTGATTTATCTGATGATGGCTACGGCTGTCGTGATGTTCGGCGCTTGTTCACCCGATGAAGACCATGAACCCGAAACGCCGGGAATCGAAACTCCTGAAACGCCCGATGATGGGGAGAACGACACTCCCGAAAATCCCGACGAGCCGGAAAATCCTGAAGAACCGGGCGATAATCCCGATACTCCGAACGGCGACAGCAAGATTCTGGTTGCCTATTTCAGTTGGGGCGGCACAACCCAACGTATGGCACAGGAAATCGTTCGTCAGACAGGAGCAGACATCTTCCGCATTGAGCCAGCAGTACCTTATCCTACCGACTACACCGAATGCACGGAGGTGGCTCAGGAAGAAAAGAATAATAACGCCCGTCCCGCCATCGCCGATGAAGTGGAGAACTGGGAACAATATGATACTGTGTTCATCGGTTGCCCCGTATGGTGGTGGACGACTCCGATGATTATTTGTACCTTTGCCGAAAGCTATGATTTCGAGGGAAAGACTGTTGTTCCGTTCTGCACCTACGCTTCTACCTACCGTGACGAAACGCTGGCGCGTATCGTTGAACTCACTCCCGATGCCGACCACTTGACAGGAGAAGGGTTGACAAGCGGAAGAATCAACGAACAGAACATCTCATTATGGCTTAATGAGATTGGAATAATTAAATAATCTATAATCAGACAGTTATGCGCATACTTAAATATATCTTTGCAATGACAGCAGTTATAACTATGTCATGCAGCAGTGTGTTACAAGCTCAAACAAAAACTGATGATAACATGAAATCAGTAATCGTATATTTTACACATTCCGGCAACACTGAACTTGCCGCCAAGCAGGTTGCAGAAGTGACCGGAGCCAGAATGATAAGGCTCTTGCCGGAACAGCCCTATTCGTCGGAAGATGTCAATTGGACAAACGAACAGTCCCGTTGTACGCAGGAACACCTTGATCAGTCGCTTCGACCGGCTATTAAACCGATCGACATCGACTTCGCAAAGGTTGATACGGTATTTGTCGGTTTTCCCATTTGGTGGCACGAAGAACCAGCTGTGATCCGTACTTTTCTCGACAATTACGGTGAACAACTGAAAGGCAAGGTGATATTTCCTTTCTGCACATCTTACGAAAGCCCTATGTCGGAAGCCGATGCCACGCTAAAGAAAGGTTATCCTGCTTTGAAAATCAGAAAAGGGCTTCGTCTGCCTGCTAAATCAGAAGAATTTAAAAAATGGATATTTCAATGAATAAAGTAACATTAAACAACGGTGTCGAAATGCCCCAGATGGGCTACGGCGTCTATCAGGTTTCGCCTGCCGAATGCGAACGCTGCGTAAATGATGCCCTGAAAGTCGGCTATCGGATGATCGACACGGCGCAAGCCTATCACAACGAAGAGGGTGTAGGAAATGCCGTGCAAAAAAGCGGTATCGACCGCAAAGAGATTTTTCTTGTCTCGAAAGTGTGGATTTCCAACTATGGCTACGAAAAAGCGAAGGCTTCCATAGACGAGAGCCTGCGTAAATTGCAGACGGATTACATCGACCTGATGCTTCTGCACCAGCCCTTCTGCGACCGTTACGGTGCATACCGGGCGTTGGAGGAAGCATATAAGGAAGGTAAACTCCGTGCTATCGGGGTAAGCAATTTCTATCCCGACCACTTCATTGACATTGCCAGCAATATGGAGATTGTTCCGGCAGTCAATCAAGTCGAGACACATGTCTTCGACCAGCAGATTGAAGCGCAGAAAATCATGGAGGAGTTCGGTACACATATCATGTCATGGGCTCCGTTTGCCGAAGGGCGGAACAGTTTTTTCACGAATCCGTTACTTGCCGGAATAGGACACAAGTACGGTAAAAGCGTGGCACAAGTAGCCTTACGTTGGCTTATTCAGCGTGGTGTAATCATCATCCCCAAATCGACACATATTGAGCGGATGCAGCAAAATATCGACATTTTTGACCTTTCGCTCTCCGACGAGGATATGACTGCCATCGCCACGCTCAATATGGGCAAAAGTCTTTTTTTCGATCATCACGATGCAGAAACGGCTCGTATGTTTATGGGATGGAGGTAATGCGATGAAAAAGAATTTAGGAAATATACCCGTAATCGCTCCGTTGCCCGTACTGATTGTGGCAACTTATGACGAACAAGGTACGCCCAATGCCATGAATGTAGCATGGGGCGGTCAATGCGGTTATCATCATGTTGCATTGAACCTCTCGCTGAATCATAAAACCACCGAAAACCTGAAGCACACAAAGGCATTCACGTTGAGTATCGCCACTGTTGATACACTGGTGTTGTCTGACTACTTTGGTCTTGTATCGGGGTGCAAGGTGAATAAAATCGAGAAAGCCGGAGTTCACATTATCCGTAGCGAATTTGTCGATGCGCCTATCATCGATGAATATCCTCTGACGCTTGAGTGTAAAGTTGTTGAAATGCAGGAAGCATTGGGAGAAATGCACATTGTAGGTGAGGTCGTCAACGTACAAGCTGACGATTCTATATTGGATACACAAGGCAAGGTGGATTTTGGGAAATTGCAACCGATTTCATTCGATTCAGTATCGCGTTCTTATCGTGTACTTGGAGAGATTGTCGGTAAAGCATTCAAGGATGGAAAGTCACTTCACTAACAAATTAAAGAAACAAGTACATAAATATAGCTTGGCAGAATTTTACTATGAAGTCCTGCCAAGTTTTAACAATTCATAGAATAGAATAAAAGCTTTATTGTGCAGTTTCTGATTTTTTCATTATCTTTGCGAATAGATATTTGAGTTGTTTGACAGCATGAGAAATATAGTGTATCAAAGCACTTTACTAATTTCTTATCCGTTGCCCATTCTCATGCGAGTTTCTTTTAATCTATTTGTTGTCAATTAAATACCTTCAGACTACATCAAAGATAGCAAGAAATATGTATCACCCATGATAAATTATTTCTATCCACTTATCGATAATCCTATCAAATAAAACAAAAAAAGAGACATCCTTGTTGCAGGACGCCTCTCCATTATATCGAAAATCCGTTTCCGATTAGTTAGCCGGAGCTTCTTCTTCAGAAGAAACAGGAGCTGTTGCAGGCTGCTGGGCAGTGCCAAAGTCAGGAGCAACCGTATTCGGATCAATTGTTACAGCATTATTTATCTGTTCTTTGATTTCAGACTGATTCGTGTGCTGAGCTCTCGGAATAAAAGCAGTAATCACAATACTTAAAACAACAACAGTACCGGCAAGAGTCCAAGTTGCTTTTTCAAGAAAATCTGTGGTTTTGCGTACCCCCATAATTTGGTTGGAAGAAGAGAATCCTGAAGCCAGACCTCCACCTTTTGAGTTCTGAATCAATACAATCAAGATCAATAGTATAGATGCGATCAGGATTAAGATAGAAATAAATACGTACATCTTTGTTTTATTTTTTAGTGTTAATAATCAACTTTTCCAGAAATCTGATTTGGTCTGCAAAGTAAACATTTTTTTCTGGATATTTCAAGTTTAAGTTTTTAATTATTTGCAATGCTTTCTCATATCGCTTCTGCTTTACATAAATATGAGCTAATGTTTCTGTAAAATAAGAATCATCCAGCGATTTATGCTGGCTCTCCTCCAACTCCGCCAGATTTCCGGGAACTGGTGCTCCGGTTGTCTCCATATCCAGGTTCAGACCACTACCAGGAGTACGCTGCTCTTCATTTTTTATAAAAGAATCGATCAGATCGTGATGTTGCAAACGGACTTCCTCTTCTTTTTCCTCTACTTGCCCGTTTTCCTTCGTCAGTGACCAATAGATGTAATCTGACGAAACGGACGGTTGGAACAGAAGAGACGCATCCGCCTTCGGCTCTTCTTCCTCACGATTGGAGAGAAAAGCATCGATCAGTGAAAAAGCATCTTCATGGGCTGGATTTTCCTCTTTCGCAGACTGTAACTGCAAACCGAACCGTTCACCTTCTATCAGGGTAAACAACTTCCTGCGGTCAGGGACATAGATTGACATCTTCTTCAATTCTACGCTAAAACGTATATCGTTCAAGACTGCCAAGTTCTTCAGGTAAAGCATCCGGGCAATCTGGAAATACGGAAATTCATCGACAATCTGCTTTAACTGCGGAAGTGTCTCCTCAGTCAGCAGGGCCGGGTTCTCCATCAGTCGATATAGATCAGCAGCTTTCATTTTTACCAGTTGGCAACCGTTGCATTATAAATTTGATCGACAAGCTCGTCAATAATCTCCTCCGATAACTGGTCCTGTACCTGTTGCAACATCTGAGTCGCATCGAATTCACGGTATGCCGAGAAACTCTGCTCGAAATCCTCATCCGGATTTACCCGGTTGGCATAACGAACCCGAACCGTAATTGTCAACTTGGTCTGTGAGGCATAAGCATCTTCTTTTACAGCCATAGGGGTCAGGTCATAGCCGGTAATTTCACCTTCCAAGTCCAAGTCACCGTTGCTACCCACTAACTGCAAACGGGTCTGGCGGATATAAATATCCTTCAGTGCTTCCGTGAATTTTTGAGAAAGGGGTGGATAGACTAACGGAGCCTGGTTCGGGAAATCTTTGATCGTAATCGTCTTGACCTTCGTATAATCGATAGAAGCACCATTAAACTTATAGGAGATCGAACAAGCCGTCACCATCAGGCCGATTAAGCAGAAAAGCCATATCTTATTATTCTTCAACATCTTTTATTCCAGATTATATTCTTTTATTTTTCTGTAAAGTGTCCGTTCCGATATCTTCAGATCGGCAGCGGCATTCTTACGACGACCGTTATGTTTCTCCAACGCCTTTCGGATCATCTCTTTCTCGACTTCTTCCAATGACAGACTCTCCTCCTCTTCCACTGCTTCTGCTTCCTGGATGGAAGGAACCGGATGAACGGTATGGATCGGATGGGGATAAGTCGCCGGTTCTTCCGGCACCTCGATCGGCATCTTGCCTCCCATAATGTCGTGTACCAACTTCTTAAGTTCGTTGACATCTTTCTTCATGTCGAACAGCACTTGATACAGAATCTCTCGTTCACTGTTGAATATCTTCTGGTCGGAATCCTGCTTGACAAGGACCGGATATTTCTCGATATTCAGATCAGGTAAATACAGACGAAGCACGGAAGCGGTGATATCCCGGTTTTCCTCGATAACAGAAATACGTTCCGTTATGTTTTTCAGTTCCCTGACATTCCCCGGCCAACGATAGGAAAGCATCAACTGGCGGGCTTCCTCATCCAAACGGATCGGCGGCATCCGGTATTTCTCCGCACAATCGCTGGCAAATTTCCGGAAAAGCAAGATGATGTCCTCACCACGCTCGCGCAGGGGAGGAACCTGAATAGGCACCGTACTCAGACGGTAAAACAAATCTTCACGGAATTTTCCTTCTGCTACGGCCTGCGTCAGATTGACATTCGTCGCCGCCACAATACGGACATTTGTCTTTTGGACTTTGGATGAACCGACACGGATAAACTCTCCCGTCTCCAAGACACGCAACAAACGTGCCTGTGTAGGAGTGGGTAACTCTCCCACCTCATCCAGGAAGATCGTCCCGCCATCCGCCACCTCGAAATAGCCTTTACGGTCGGACAACGCTCCCGTAAAAGAGCCTTTTTCATGTCCAAACAATTCCGAGTCGATCGTGCCTTCGGGAATGGCGCCACAGTTCACTGCTATATATTGTCCATGTTTACGCGGGCTGTTCTGATGTATAATCTGAGGAAAAGTTTCTTTACCGACACCACTTTCACCGGTAATCAGCACAGACAAATCTGTTGGAGCGACCTGTAAAGCAACATCAATAGCCCGGTTCAGCCCGGCATTATTGCCAATAATTCCAAAACGCTGTTTTATCTGCTGCACATCAACCTTTATCATATTTCTTCTACTATCTGTAATTATTTCAGTTTTATCTGCCAAAATTACAAATCTTAATCCAATTAACCGAATCTGAAGGCAGTTTCTATACAGGTTTGTTATTTTTTAGCTGCGTACGTCCGTTGATATAAAAACTCAGCCAGATCTTTGTCATCGACAATATTTTGGATTTCTTCTGAAGAAACAGGCTCGCCGATGTAAACGTCGACTGTACGCCCGCGCTTGTTAAAGGCCTCGGCCGGTATGCGCAACGTACGGATACGCCAGTTGATCCGACCCAGCCAATAGAAAAAACCGGAATTCAGGAAATCGAAATAAACAGGATACACGGGCACTTTGGCTTTCCGGATCAGACGAATCACGCTGTGCGTCCAAGGTAAATCCTGTATCTTCTTAGTCTTCTTATTATACATCGAGATTCCCCCGGCAGGGAAAAAACCCATCGGATGCCCTTCTTTCAGCTGTTGCAGGGATATACGAACCCCGTTTATATTCTTCAGATTAGCTCCCTGATTATTAGAGTCAGGCTTGACAGATACGAAATTATCTCCCATAGCCCCGATTTTAGTCAATACGCCGTTTACCATCACTTTAAAATCCGGACGACGTGAAGCGAATATATCGATCAGCATAATCCCGTCTATCGATCCGATCGGATGGTTCGAGACAGTGGCGAAAGCACCTTCGGGCAGATGGTCCAGTACCTCGGCATTACGCAGATTATATTTGATATCGATCAACGGGTCATTCAGCAAGGCGGTTGTGAACTCCGCTCCCCGCAAATGGCAGTTATGGGCATGGGCCTTGTTTACCTTATCGATACTCAACCATTTGATCAGCACTTTCCCCACGAAAGTACCGAAACGACTTTTAAAGAACGGGGCAGCTTCCTGTAAATCATGTATGTCTACTACGCTCTCTTTCATAAATTCTTATTTATAGAATGTTGCACACATCTGTTCGTGCTTTCTCATGGCAAGCAGCAAAACGATGTTCAACACAATTATCTCATACAAGAAATAAACCCAGACCTCACCGACCAAAACCACGACGAACATTACGATCGTACGTCCGTTAAAAGTCAAAAGGTCTATCATGTGCATCAGCTCCTTGCTTTGCTTGCGGAAACGGATACGGATATCTTCCGGAATATCATCTCCATACCGCTCATGCAAACTGCGAAGCATCCCCTGTAAGGACGGAGTGGCCTTCACTTGCAAAAGCGTATAGCCACGATAGAGGAAATAGAAGAATTTATTGATACCGTACTTCATTTCCTTATGGCGGGCACGTACCTGTTCCAACGACTGGAACTCCGCACCTTTATCCTTGCTGATGAAATATAAATGAAGTGTCTTGTAGTAGTCTGTAATATTCGCCTGCACCAAATGTGACAAACCGGAAAGAACCGCCAATGCGAAGAACCAGTCCGTTCCATAGTCATGAGACAGACGAAGGGCGAAAGCGACATAAATACACGTAAACCAGATATCTCCGGCAAAACCATCCAAAATACGGCCGATCGCCGATTTGATCCCCGTCAGGCGGGCCAACTGCCCGTCCACACAGTCCAGAATATTTGCAAACACCAGCAACAGGATACCGCAAACATTGTAAATCAGATCATCATGATAAAAAAAGAAACCGACTGCCGCCCCTACAAAAATAGACACAACAGTCACCATATTAGGCGTAATACCTGTACCCTTTAACATACGGGCGATACGAAAGCCGATAGGACGATAAAAAATCCGGTCAATCTTGTTTTCTGTTTCTATCGACTTCAACGAAGCCTCGTACTCTTTATCCAAGTCGCTCATTTATTTTCTATTTATACGAATAACCGCCATCGACGACGATCACTTCGCCATTAAAATAACTATTTTCTACTAACATTTTATAAACTTCCGCCAGTTCCTCCGGATCACAAAAACGCCCTAATGAAACCTTGTTCTCTATATTACGACGTATTTCAGCCGGTTTCGTTTTCTGCCATTCGGTATCCACAAAACCGGGAGCCACGGCATTCACACGCAACTCGTACGGAACCAGGAACTTCACCATATTCTTCACCAACGCATGCACGGCACTCTTCGTCACTCCATACGCCAGCGAAACCGAATGGGGCTGTATTCCCATCAAGGAACCGGTAAAAACAATACTTCCCCCCTTATTAATCAAACCGACAATACGTTGCAACAGGAAGACTGGGAAATGCACATTGGCAAAAAACACTCGTTCCCATTCCGCCATATCCAATTCCTCAAACGGATCACGGCAGGTCAAGCCAGCATTAAAGATCACCGCATCCAAGCGCATAGAGCGTTCGGTTAAAAACGATTCTATTTTTTCGATTGACTCCCGGTCGGAAATATCGGCCTGAAACGTACGAACCTTCACTTTGTATTGTTGCAGCAAACCGTCTGCCACCCGAAGAGCCCCATCTTCATCCGAGGCATAAGTCAAAATCAGGCTGTAACCGGCTTTTGCCAAACATTCTGCAACCGCTTTGCCTATCCCCTTCGTTCCTCCGGTAATCAATACCCATTTTTCCATCATCACCCTTATTCTTTTTCACCGAAGCCTTTAACAGATTCAGGTTTAGACTGCCGCTGAGACTTCAAATTCGCTTCGTATGAATCATGGATCGTTTTCTTCAAGTTGGAAGAGGACACTCCCGTCCCATAAGGGAAATAGAACACCTGTACGCCCAAGTCCTTCAAATAATCATACTTGCCATACCAGTCGTCCCCCACAACAAAAGCGTCGATATTCAGCTTTTTGACTATTTCGGAATGATCCAACGTATGTTGTGGAATGACAATATCGGGAGTCTTCAATGCTTCGATAATTTGCAGACGCTCTGTAAAAGGAATGATCGGCTTCGCCTTATAAGAAGACACCAATTCATCCGTACTCACCCCTACAATCAAAATATCCGCAAGGCTGCGGGCATAGTTTATCATCCGAAGATGGTTGTAATGGAACATATCGAATGTCCCTGATGTATATACAATCGTTTTATCCTTAAACATAATACTTATATATCCTTTTGAAACCGCAAACTTACACAAACTTTTCCTTTCAAAAAAAAAATGGCGAAAAAAAGGACTGTCCCTGATTCAGTTTGGGCATTCTCCCTCTCCGCCTCATATCCACAATTATATATTTAAGTAAAATACAAGAATGACATAACTCCAACTAACAAACGATTAAACAGGAACTTACAACAAGAAACACCCCTCTTTTACTTTTCTACTACGGACAAAAAACAAAAAGCCATTTCCAACTTTGTTCGTAAAGTAAGAAATGGCTTTTTGTTTTAAATGATTTCCGAACTTCCGGTTATTCGTCTTCCTCTTTGGTCAAGTCGAGCTTTTCATTGTCGCCTCCCTTATCGAAATACTGCTTGCGTAGCGGGTTGGCTGTAGCCTCCCGATAACGAGTACGGTTCCGGTAAATATCCAAAGCAGCATATAAAGCTTGACGGAAAGATTCTTCAGAGGCTACATTCTGACCGGCAATATCATAAGCCGTACCATGAGCCGGTGAAGTCCGTACGATCGATAACCCTGCCGTATAATTAACACCATCATCCATCGCCAACGTTTTAAAGGGAGCCAAACCCTGATCGTGATACATAGCCAGTACACCATCGAATTTATCGTACATTTGCGAACCAAAGAAGCCGTCAGCAGCATACGGTCCGAAAGACATCACCCCCCTCTTCTCTGCTTCCTGGATAGCTGGGACAATTATTTCTTCCTCCTCCTTACCTAACAATCCGGCATCTCCAGCATGCGGATTTAATGAAAGGACTGCTATACGAGGACGCACGATTCCGAAATCCTGCTTAAGAGACTGATTAAAAATACGCAATTTGGACACAATATCTTCAACAGTAATCTTTGATGCGACCTGGGCCAATGGAATATGTCCCGTCACCAGCGCAACACGAAGATTATCTTTCATCAGAATCATCAATGCCTTTTTCCCCAAACCTCCGAAACATTGCTCCAGGTATTCTGTGTGACCGGGAAAATGAAATTGTTCATTCTGTATATTGTGTTTATTGATAGGAGCTGTTACCAATACATCCACCGCACCACGTTTCAAGTCGGTAACGGCAGCCTCCAGAGCCAGATAAGCGGCTTCGCCAGCAACAGTTGTAGATTGACACAACTCAACTTTAGTCTCGTCATCCACACAATTGATAATGTTCACCCGGTTTACTCCGGCATCTTCAGCCTGTGCAATGATGCTCAAATTTACAGCGGGCAGCTCCAAGGCCTTTCTGTGATAAGCGGCGATCTTCGACGAACCGTAAATGACCGGCGTGCAAAGTTCGGTTATACGAGTATCCGACAATGTTTTCAGTATCACCTCGTAACCGATACCATTTATATCTCCGTGGGTAATGCCCACCTTAACCAATCGTTCTTCCATATATTTTGATTTATGATTTATGATTTATCCCATCTCTACTATAAATCATAATTTTTTGTTATTTCTCTTCAGGAACATCCAGTTTCTCCACCTGTGTTTCTTTAAATTCACCAGGCAGGCGCAAAGTATACAATGCAGATTCGACACGACGGATAAAATTGCGCTTATCCGTCTCTGGGGCGAATACGAAGCCTTCAACGACTACAACCCGATTATTCTTTTCGTCCAAACGTGCATGACTAACGAACGGACCGCCCATCATATCACCTTTCATATGCCACAAACCACGCAGCACACCACAATATTTGTCATTTACCGTTGTCGGGGTATAAGTCACCCATGCTGTATCCGTAGCCATATAAGATCCCGGAAACGTTCCCGGCATATTCAGCTTCATAACAGAGTCACGTTTTGCAATCAGATAGTCGGCTGTGAAAGTATTGGCATCCTTATATGGAAAATCATAGACGACAATATCCGTACGTCCAGTATTAGCATTGTTGGAAGCCCAGAAAAAGCCGGTCGTGTCACGGAAATAAGTCATATTTGCCGGAGCACTCAACATAACGTTAAAGCGGTCCTTCACATGATCCATAACCACCGGACTGTGTTCTTTCTCCAATTGCTCGATCGTACGGTTTCTTTCACATTTGGTAAAAAAATCCACTATGTTCCGTGGATGAGCCTTTACGTATTCAAGAATGGCTGCATCGTCAGGAGCTGTCAACGTCATCACAACCTGGCCTTTCGCCCAGCGATTGTTCTCATAGTTCAGTGAAACTTTCGTATACTGAGACTTATCTATCTTAACAATCAAAACATTGCGTACATACGTTAACAGACCGTTAAACTGGTCAGGAGTCGCATAGGTGATCTTAAAGGCTGGTTCGGACTGTGGCAGTCCCGGAATATCGGAAGTCAGTTCGGCTTTGATAGCCTTTCCGGCAGGAGCATCCCAGTCAGCTTTATCCATCGTCACAACAATTTCATAGGCGAAACCGGTAGCATTTCTCATCACCGGGCCCGAACTACATGCTCCCATCATGATAAGAAGCACTAAAAAGCTGATCAATAAAGAATGTGTTTTCATACCCGTTTAATTTTTTTGTTATACAAATATAGCTTCTTTTCCCTCAAAAGATACCATTTCTATTCTTTTTGTTGTTTCTTAGCTGTAGAAAGCATCCCGCATGCGGCAAATATATCTTCTCCTCGTGATGCCCGGATCGTACAAACAATGCCAGCTGCATTCAACGTATCCCGGAACGCCTCCATTCTTGCCAAGTCCGAACTTTCCAACGACACATTGGGGATTGCATGAAAACGGATCAGGTTGACTCTGCAAGGGACTTTATCTAATAAACAAACCAAAGCCTTCGCATGTTGAAGATCATCATTCAAATTTTTAAAAACAATGTATTCGAACGAAATACGGCGTTGGTGCGTAAAATCATATTGTTTGATCGTCTCGATAATATCACGCGCAGGAAAAGCCTTTTCAATCGGCATCAAGGAGAGCCGTTCGCCCGGATAAGGGGAATGCAGGCTGACGGCCAAATGGCATTCGCTCTCTTCAAGAAACCGTTTTAATCCTTTGGCAACTCCGATAGTCGAAACTGTGATTCGCTTCGGACTCCATGCATATCCGTAAGGAGCAGTCAGGATTTCCAATACTTTAAACAGCTCATCCACATTGTCCAATGGTTCCCCCATTCCCATAAAAACGATATTGGTCAGTTCCTCCGTTTCCGGTAAGGATTGTATCTGGTTCAGGATCTCGTTAGCTGACAAGTTCTTGGTAAAACCCTGTTTGCCAGTCATACAGAAAAGACAATTCATTTTACACCCTACCTGGGAAGAGACACACAATGTCGCCCTGTCCTCCGTCGGGATATACACAGACTCAACAAAATTACCGGGACCGGCAGGATACAAATACTTGATCGTTCCATCCACCGACTTCATCAAATCGGAAGGAGGTACGGCTCCCACCTCAAAGCTTTCCTCCAACAAGGTGCGTTTTGCCGCGGCAATATTCGTCATCGCTGCTATAGAAGTAACTTTTTTCTTATACAGCCAGTCAGCTATCTGCTTGGCTGCATAACCTGGAAGTCCAGCTTCGGAAGCCACGCCTTTCAGTTCTTCTAAAGTCATTCCCAATAAACGTCTTTTCTCACTCATAATCCTTCTTCTGTTTCTTTCATGCAAAGATACAAAAAAACCGCCAATCGACTGCGATTGGCGGTTTCCTATGATGAATTGGCAGTATCTGGCTGCCACAACAGTTCAACTATTAATAGAAGCGGATACGGTTATCTTCTACATCAGCTTTATTAACTAATGACTGGATAGCCTGGAAACCGAAACGGTAAGCGTTAGAAGCATCCAATGTTTTGATTTCGGCAGCTTCGTCATAATTCTTGGCATCCTTGTTCTGTTCGTATACCTTAAATACATATACACCGTTGTTACCGGCAACCGGAGCGCTCAGCTGATCTTTCTGAGCCAAGGAAACCATTGCATTCAATTTCGGTTCAACACCGATACCTGCGATACGGCGCGTTGCAAAGCTAACGAACTTAACAGAATCTGCAGAAGAATTCATAGCCTGAGCATAAGCATCGACAGAACTCAAATTCTTAGCAGACAGATCCTGCACGATCTTTTCTCCCTTCTTCTGGGCGATCAACTCTGATTTCAACATTGGAGTTACAGATTCCAAAGAACGGTAACCTTCCGGCAACGTACCCTGAATAGCAGCAATCACAAACTTATCGTCACATTCGAAAATTTCAGAAATATCACCTTTGCTGTTCTGGAACGCCCACCGGATTACCGGACGCGAATTCTTGATAGAACCCAGCAACTGGTCGTTAGCAGTTACTGTCACATTAGACAACAGGTTGTAACCGGCTTCTTTAGCGGCATCATCCAATTTATCCATATTCTGATTCTTTGAAATGAACTGGTTCAATTCATTATAAATGTTACCATAAGTTTTTGTACTCGGCGATACGGTCATATCGATATCTGCCACTTTATATTTGTCAACATTTGCAGTCTTATCGGTAACCTTGATGATATGTGTACCATACAAAGATTTTACAATTGAATAATCATTGACCGGAGTCGAGAAAACAGCTTTTTTGAAATCATCATTTACACCTCTCAAAGCTGTCGCTTCAGTAAACCAACCCAGTTCACCTCCCTTTTCAGCAGCTTGGTCAGCCGAATATTCCTTTGCTAAGGCAGCAAAGTCACCACCTTTCTTCAATACGTTCAACAAGCTATCGGCTTTTGCTTTAATAGCAGCTTCATCGCCTGTATTTGCCAACATAATATGACTGACCTTCACAGAGTCAGGAGCAACGGTTTTATCGACCAACTTAAACAATCTGTATTTATCGTTTTCAAAAACAGGACCGTATACGTCACCAACATTTGCAGTCTTTACAAATTGCTTCATTTCAGGGTCTAATGCGTTCTCTGTAAAGAAAGCATCCATATAAGGTATTTCAGAATTTTCCGTCACCAAATCAGCCACTTTTTCAGAAGTAGCCAACTCACTCTTCAATGCTTCGATCTCCGCACTTGCTTTGTCGTAATCTTCTTTGCTCGGACGGATGTCGACAGCAATATATTTGATTACTTTTCCTTCTTTCTGCTTGAACAACTCTTTACGCTGATTGTACAGCTTTTCGATGTCACTCTTGCTTACCTGTATTGTAGAATCAGGAATAGAAGCATAAGATTGCATTGCATAAACGATATCAGAACTTACAGCCGAACCGTCGAAAGCATCTTTTGCATCCAGTTTGTTGGCTGAAACAGCCTTGCTCAACAAAGTCGTATATTTCTGTTCCAGACGCTGACGTTTGATATTCTTTTCCCAGAACATCCAGAACTGACGAGCCTGCAACAACTGCGCCTGCTGGTCAGCAGGATAATTGGCGATATTATCATCGTCGATAGTCTTTAAAAAGTTTAATAATGCAGTTTTGTCAAATGCACCTGTCTGCGGATTCACGAACATCTGCATCTGTTGGATCATCGGAGAAATGTTTTCACCTTGAACCATATCGAACAGTTCTTCAGGACCTACTCCCATTCCTAATTCGGAAGTTGCTTCATTCAAAACGACATCCTGTACCATACCATCGAATACAGACTGACGGATTTGAGTCTGGTATTCTTCGGGCAGACTAGTGGAACCTGTCTGCATTTTGTACATTTCAGTCATTTCGTCCACACGATCCTGAAATTCTTGAATTTTAATAACTTCTCCGTCTACTTCCGCAACCTTCTCCTGCGATTGTCTGAAATAAGTAGAACCGGAGTTCAAAAAGTCACCGATGATAAAAGCGAACAATGCCACCCCCACAACGAGTACCAGCAGTCCTGCTTTGCTTCTGATTTTTTCCAGCGTAGCCATTTATCTTTATCTATTTTAAAGTTTATTATTCTACATTTTAAGGGCACGAAGATACGAAAAAAAGAGATTGCTGCATCTTTTTATGCTCTTTTTTTAATTAACTCACTACTTTCATACGAACTAATTCGATTTTCGTAGCTGTCACTTTTATGATTTTAAAAGAATATTTATCGATTACAACCGTTTCATTCAACTTCGGAAATTTCTGATAAAAATGCAATATAAAACCGGCAATCGTCACATAATCGTCCGACTCCGGCAATTCCAAGTCAAACTTCTCATTCAGCGTATCGATCTCTATACGACCGGACAACAGATACTCGTCATCTTCCACCTTCTTGGCGACATACGACTTGATATCATGCTCGTCTTCTATCTCTCCGAATATTTCTTCCACCAGGTCTTCCAAAGTTACGATTCCCGAAGTTCCTCCGAACTCATCCACCACGACAGCCATGCTTTTCTTATCCTGCATCAAGACTCTCATCAATTTATTGGCTGCCATCGTTTCGGGAACGATCGAGACGCTCCGGATACTCTGTGTCCAGTCATCCGGGTTTTTAAACATTTCCGAAGAATGGATGTATCCGACAATATCATCTATATTTTCGTTATAAACAAGTATCTTGGAAAGTCCCGTCTCTATAAAACGGGAACGCAATTCCTCAAGAGTAGCCGTCTTATCACAAGCTACAATTTCCGTACGGGGAACAATACAATCACGCAAACGCACATTCGAGAAATCAAGTGCATTCTGAAAAATCTTCACCTCCGTATCCATATCTGAATTTTGAGGCGCATCTTCAATACTCTGTTGAATAAAATAATCAAGGTCGACTTTACCCAATGCCCGCTGCGTCGAACCGGTCACATTCTTTACACCTGCAATTTTCAGAATCAGGAAAGAGAGCAAAGAAGAAAATTTAGAAATCGGATATAAAACAACATATATGATTAACAAAGGCACCGAAAATAACGTAAGCGAAAAGTTCGGATTCAATTTAAAAACAGTCTTTGGAATAAATTCTCCGGTAAACAATATCAGGATAGTCGAGATTATAGACTGAATCAAAACAATCAGTGCCTCGTTATTTACCAAATGCGCAATAAACGGTTCCAGTATAATCGCCATCTGCAAACCGTAGACCACCAACGCAATATTGTTTCCGACCAGCATCGTAGATATAAACTGATGCGGATTCCGGTAAAATACATCCAGAATCTTACTCGTTAGGCTTTTTTCCTTTTTGTCAAGTTCGAAACGTAACTTATTGGAAGAGATAAAGGCGATCTCCATTCCTGAAAAGAACGCAGAAAAAGCCAATGATATTAATATGTATGTAAGTGCGCCCATTACTTCTTTTTATCCATCTCGACCGGCACCAATTTCTGTGGAGCCGTTTTTTCCATTTGTACCGGCTGCTTCTGCGGAACAGTTGCTGTAGCAGGATTGACGGCTACGGGTACAGAATCTGCCGGAACAGTATTGGGGGTCGAATCGGTCGTTGCCGATTCACTGACTGGGAATATCCCCTGAGAATTAAATATCTTATACTGAGTCATATTCTGATTTGACTCGAATCCGACACCTGTTATAATCTTATCTTCTTCTTGTATCCGAATGTATTTATCAGAATAGACTTTTTCTTCTTTCTGGTCCCAAAAAAGTAAGGAAGTTTCAAATTTTTTCCCTTCCAGATTCTCAACCTTCACATTACCTATCAGTTTCCATAGTCCTTTCTTCTCATAGTTATAAGCCGTATCTGCTTTAAGACTTGCTTCAATATTAAACAAGGTATCGAATTTCTCCACATAAATACCTTCTGGAAAATACGAGAACGGTTCTTTTGCTTTATCGAATTTCAAAAATTCTTTAGCGGTAGCACGATAACGCGTAATTCCCGAATCGGAGAACTGAGTAGTATAATCAGTAGTCCTCAGTGTATAAGTTGTTTCGGGATCGAAAGCAACCACAACAACTTCCTTGTTATCGCCATTACAAGAGGCAGTAAATAAAAGAAGCATAACAACTACCACTAAGATAGTTGTTATGCCTTGCTCGCTCGTTTTACAAAGAAAACGCTTCTTAATCATAATTATCTGATTGTGACAGTCTCACCAATCCAGCCCCCGATTTTGAAAGTTTTTCCTTTTTCCAGATCCGGGTGCATGAAAACTTCTTCCGTAGAAGGAAGGTGAGCACGATAAGTATTAGCCAATTTACCAGCGTCTTCTGCTACATTCTGGTCTACCTGTCTTGCCTTTTCAAATTTATCGATAGCTGCATAGTAAACAGCTTTCGCCAAAACGGCATCATTCGGATAGATAGATTTTGCAGATTTAGCATACATGTTACCGATCAGAATGTACGGTGCACCGTAATCAGGATTGGTTTCGATTGCTTTCTGGCAATATTGTCTTGCTTTTGACATATTGTTCTGTTCGAACAACAGTACACCGATCAGATAATAGTCTTCAGCCTTTGAAACAGCATCCGTTTCCATATTGGCGGCTTCTTCAAAATACTGAATAGCCTTATCATAATCTTTAGCTTTTACAGCCTGTTTTGCAATACCCAGAGCGGCATCCGCACTCGGTTCCAGTTTATAAGCATAACCTGCAGCAGTATAGAAAGCATCGATTTCCTGGCAACGAACACGTCTCAACAGAGATACGATTTCTTTCAATGCAGGCAGATCGTCCTTTGCTGCTTCAACTTTGGAAGCATACATATTCTGCAATGTTTCGCAATCAGCAGCACCACTTCCTGCAAAACCGCCATCGATGGCAGACTTGTAGGTAGTCAGGTTCTTTACTTCTTTTTCATTATTTGCTGCTTGAGCTGCAGCCAACTGAGTTGCAATGATTTTGGAACATTTCAAATAGTCTTCCAAATAAGTTTCTTTGAAATTAGGATCAGCCAACAATTGACGGTGAGATCCCATCATATACAAGGATACCCCCATTGCTTCAGAGTTTTCACCAAACTCATTGATCACTTCACCTAACCAAGCATAATACACTTTCGGATCTGCATTATCTCCCTTAAGACGGATATAATCAGCAGCCTTACGAGCAACAATCCAGTCCTTACCATACTTCCGGTCATTACCGAAATATTTCACACGTGTATCATAAACCTTCATCAAGTCATCGATAAGAGCAGCTTTCTTAGCCGGATCTTTCTCGGTATTGATTTTCCAGTCCATGATTCTCACACCATACAAGTAGATATCCTTATGAGCTCCCGGGCATTCGGTATAAGCCTGATGCCAGAATTCATAAGCATCCTTGAAATTCCCTGCTTTGGCGTAAGGGACAAACAAGCTGATATTGGTAATACAACGTACGCTATCTTCACCAGAACCGAACGGAGTACCAGTATCCACACCTTTTTGTGCATAAGCTCCGAACGACATCATAGAGCATCCGAGAGCCAACAATAATACTTTGATCTTCATATTTATTTCTATTAAAGTTAACTATTTAGTTAATCGACCTTAAATTTCATAAACCATGCTTCATTGAACGTATAATTCACAGTAAAACGGAAATACTGTTCATCAATCATGTTCATCTTCACTTCCGGTTTCTTTTTCACATACTCAAACGATATATTAATCAATGAACGGTTATCGATCAACGGTAACCCCAGACCGAGACTTGCTCCGATCTCGTTATAACCGTCTCCGGAAGGGTTGGCATCTGTCCGGTTCATACGCAAATAAGAATTGCCATAATGAACACCTGCACGATAACGAATCCGGCTGAAATATGATTTGCGCATATAATCCGGTATATATTCGCCACCTACCGCTACTCGGTAACGATTCTTGAAATTACCTTTTTCCCCAAAGTAAAGCATTTTTCCCCAATCTTCATAGGAAAAATCGGCTGCTAACGTTAATTTATTTTGTTTTACATAAGAAAGGCCCACTCCATACGAATTAGGCAGCGCAAACGCTTTCCCACTAATCGTATCAGATTGAAGCACTTCTCCATCCGATCCGGAAGAAGTATAGGACTGAGTCAATTGATAGGATTTTGCATGCAAACTCTTTTTAGGAGAAAAAACAAGCCCTAACGTCACACTCTCCGTTTTACTTAACGGATGCGTATATTGCAATCCGAAATCCATTTTCAAGTCACGTACCCTCAATTCCTGGTTACGATTCGTATTATATGCTCCTGTTCCTTCACCACTCATGATCACAACTTGTTCATGTTTGATATTCCCAAACAGAAAGCCGAAATTTGCTCCCACAGCTAAACGCTTTTTCCAGATATCTATAGAGATACCTCCATATAAATCACTCAAACCGCCCGAACCGTTATAAGTTTCTGTAAATGTTACTCCTTGGTCGTTACGCAAAGTACCAAATTTATAACCGACATAAGAATAAGGCAACAAACCGATACTCAAGGCTATCCGGCGATGAATCGGAAATTGCATCGCGATATATTCCACATTTCCGTTGATATCGTTCTGCCGGGCATTTCCGTCATCAAACCATGACAACTGACCGGCAACACCAAAATCAAAGAGAAAAGTCAGGGAGTCCATGCAACTGTATGATGCCGGGTTCATCGGATTTATTTGTTTTGGCGAACGTAATCCGTAACCTACACCGCCCATGGCTCGACCTGCGCCGAACGAACGTTCTCCCAAATCACCATACCCGAAACGAGTATAGGGCGAGTTTGTATTGTTTTGCGCCATCAAAGGCAACAGTATGAATATAAGAACGCTTGTTATTAGTACCTTATTAATCTTCAACATTATACTCTAAGATTCTGTTTAATCCTGTCAACACTAAATTAATGTCTGCAAAGATGGAGTTTTTTAGTCGTCTTTCAAAATAAAACGAATGACCGCCTGTTAAAAAAACCAAAAGGTTAGGATATTTTAGCCGAAGCATTTCGATATACCCATCCATCTCGCACACTATACCATTTACTACTCCAGCCTGAATGGCTGTTTCCGTATCCGTTCCGACCAGAGGAATGTTCTCCTGTTCGACCACCAAAGGTAATTTCTTTGTAAACTGGTTCAATGCCCTAAACCGGGTTGTCATTCCAGGCGAAATATTCCCCCCTAAATAAGAGCCGGAAGCATCGATCAATTCATACGTAATAGCTGTTCCGGCGTCAATCACCAACAAATCCTTTCCGGGTTGTAGGTAATTGGCCCCGACAGCGGCAGCCAACCGGTCTCTGCCCAATGTTTTAGGCGTTTTATATTGCACCTTGATCGGAAGAGATACAGTTTCGTCCAAAAACACAAAATTCCGAAGATTGTTTTCCAAATACGCAACCAATTCGCCATCTTTATCTACCACTGTCGAGAATATCCCTTTTGTCAGCGGGTATTTCTTAAAGATAGAAGAGATGACTTCCACGTCGAATTTCTTAAACACAAAAGAAGCCTCCATATGCCTCTTGTTGTATACAGCCACCTTCGATGATGTGTTTCCTTGTTCTATAATGAGATTCACGTGTCTGAATTTTTCCGCAAAGAAACACAAAAATGATGAGATAACAGACATATCGAAGGCACAAAGTATAAAAAACAGGAAAGGAATGACTTCCTTTCCTGTTCCATTATATAATATAAAGTTCAATTAATCAGCTAAAATCATCAATTCTGCACCCGACGCAAAATCCTGTCCGCGCTGCTCGCTCAATGCGGTAAAACGGATATAGCGGGCTTTGACCGGCTGATCGAACAACACTTTCTTTTCCTTCAGGTTATTTTCAAAAGTACCTTTCAAGATCGGTTCGCCCCAGTTTTTACCATCCTGGCTGACACTGATCGAATAATCTTTGATATTACCATTCGATCCGTCCTGACGGGGAAGGAATGAAAAACCTTTGATCTGTTTTACTTCACCTGCATCTAAGTCTACCCAATGCGGATATTTAGCAACGGTAACAGAAAACATCGTATGCCAGATCGTATTCGGATCACCATCCGTCAAGTTCTTGGCATCTCCGTAACCGGACTCTTCGCTGCTTGTATAGACCACTTCCGTCTGGATACTCTCTATTTTACTAAAAGAAACCGTTGCATTTATTTTCGGATTATCTTTAAACCAAGCTTTTACGGTACCACCATTACGGAAAGGTATGGCTTCCGCATACTCCTTCGCTTTTCCTTTCCCGTCAATCGTATAGCAAATCACAGCATTTTTACGAGCCGATGAAAGTTCTACAGCTCCGGCGCGATTACGCATAATTGTCAACGGCATTTCTCCAGCAGGCACAACATTTGCTGTAACGTTTAAATCTTTTCCGACGGGACGAATTATAAAACCCATGTCATGATGTCCGGCAAAGACGCGATCCTGCTCCAGCGGTCCGCCTTGTCCACAACTGTTACCACCCAGCCCAGTTACAGCCGCATCCAAATGCAGATACGTATCTCCCGCAACCGGCAACTGGTAGGGATGAGAAGCCAAAATCAAATCCAGTGCAGAATATTGAAGAGCCGATACAGACAAACGGTCGGCAGCCACAAACACAGCCCCCTCACCCTCCGGATCGGTCAAGGCACACCAGCGTACATCCTCATGATTACCCATATCTTGCGGTTTCGGGAAATTCACAAACTCACCAGCCACCGTATTCTTATGTAATTCGATAAACTGTCCGCTCTTACGGTCGGCATAGTTGTCGATCGGACCACGTCCATAATAGGTAAAGCCAGTATATTGTTGCGGGACTTTCATCACATATCCAAGGCGAGGCAATACCAGACTCGGACGGTTAGAAGTGATGCTCGACTGCAATTCGATAGAGCCGTCAGGATAAACGGTCCAGATCTGATTTGTCGTAAATTTGAAATCATTTTCTCCAAATCTCTTATCTGTCAGTTCCTCTATACTATTCTTCCCTGTGCTAGTTCCACCTTTGATCTTAGCACCATTCGGCGCCTGCGATTCGATAGTAAAGGCCAAGACAACCGAACCATCGTTTCTTTCCAATACCGTACTGTTCATTGCCCGATGTTGTAAGTTATGCAAACCGTGTTCAAACCACTGCGAATAAAACCAATTGTCGTTATTGGTAAAAGCACGCAAAGCGTCAAGCTTCGGACCGTTTCCATCAGCTATAATAGTCTTGCCTCCATAGGTCAGGCTATAGATCGTCCCTGTCTCCATATCGAACTTGGCTACGAAATTATCACCGCTCACCGTTTTAATCGAAGTATCAGATTTATCCAGTTGCACTTTTCCGACAGAAGCCGTCACGGCACTGATGGAAGGGCGTGCTGTGGCTTCTTGCAATAAAATTTGTTCCTCCGCCATCACAAACCCTTTTTCAGCCCACGGCATATCATGCTTAAGAAGAAATTGCACCTTTACAAAGTACTCGGAATCATTCTTAAGTTTATCAAAAGATACAGGTATTGCCACTTGTGCTTTAGTACGAGCAGGGATCGTTCCCGAATTAACCAAGTCGGATCGAATCTCCTTTCCGTTTTCATAAAGCGACCATCTTATATCATAATCCGAAAGGTCTTTAAAATAGTATTTATTGAATATCTCAAAAAGCCCCTTCCGGACATCGACCGCTTTCACATCAATATGCTGATAAACTTTCTTCACCTCATAATACTGCGGTTTCGGTTCCAGATCACCAAACACAATACCATTCATCACAAACTGACCGTCATTCGGAGTATCACCGAAATCCCCTCCATACGCCAGATATCGCTTACCGGTCTTTTTATCATAATTATACATCGACTGGTCCACCCAATCCCAGATAGCACCGCCACAGAAAAAGTTTGTCGACTCTATCGCCTCCCAATAATCCACCAGGTTACCACAAGCGTTCCCCATAGAATGAGCATATTCGGAAATATGGAACGGATATTTGATATCATAATCACCTTTCACCGCACCACGCGTCCAACCGATAGACGGATACTGGTTCGAACCCATATCCACTATATCATTATTACGTTCATATTGGACGGGACGGGATTTATCCACCAGCTTCAACGCATCATAAGCAGCCACAAAGTTTTCCCCCGGTCCAGCTTCATTGCCCAACGACCAGATCACGATAGACGGATTGTTGATATTGGCATGAACCATCTCCATCACACGTGCGACATGCGCCTTTTTCCATTCTACCGGATGCGAAAGAGAGGCAGCGCCGTAATAATATTCATGCGACTCTATATTGGCTTCGTCTTCCAGATAAAGACCATATTTATTGCATAAGAAATACCAATAAGGATCATCCGGATAATGTGAATTACGCACATGGTTGATATTGGCACGCTTCATCAGCATCACCTCTTTTTCCATCATATCGCGCGTGATGGCATGCCCGACCGCCGGATTCGACTCATGGCGGTTGACACCTTTCAACTTGACGGTCTTACCATTTATATAATAGTAACGTCCGGCTAATCCAAATTCATCATCTTCAGCCGGCGTATCTTTGATTTCCACCTTGCGGAAACCGACTATAGTCGAAACTGTTTCCACCGTTTTGTCTTTGGCATTTTTCAACTCCGCCACCAGCGTATAACGATACGGGTATTCAGCCGACCATTTATTAGGAGCCTTTACATTTAATAAAGCCTGCGAAGTTTGCGTCTGGCCCGGATTTATGACATCTACTGTTGCCGAAGCAGCCACATTATCGACTTTCGTGTTCTCATCCGAATATAGTTTGTTGGCATACAGCGTATATTCCAACTTATACCCTTTAGCCGCTTTCTTATCCAGACTCCGTACATCAGCCGAGATCGCCAGCGAGCCATCCCTATAAGCAGCATCCAGATCAGGAATCACGATCAGGTCGCGGACGTGTACTTTCGGAGCTGAATAAAGAGCGACCGTCCGGAAGATTCCCGGCAGGCGGAACATATCCTGTGCTTCCAGAAAAGAACCGTCGGAACTGCGATATACTTCGGCGGCTACCACATTCGTTCCTTTACGGAGATAAGGAGTAATGTTGAAATTAGCCGTATTGCGTGAATTCTTGGAGAAACCCACATAACGACCGTTAATCCACAGATAGAAGAAAGAGTCGACTCCATCAAAGCTGATAAAAACTTCTCGTCCGTCCCAATCCTGCGGTATCTCGAAGTCACGACGGAAAGAACCGACTTCATTCCGGTGCTTGTAAGTCGTCCAGTTTGTCGGCGGAGTACGCATCACGCCTCCGCGCCAGTCGTCGACCGCCACTTTATGCTGGAAGATTACCGGCTGGTTCACATAGATTGGAACTCCATATTTCAAGCTACCGTCTTTTTGGACTCCGTATATATTCCAACTGGAAGGAACCGGAATATTATCCCAACCGGATACATCAAACTCTGTCTTATAGAAGTCTTTCGGCCGTGAATCGGGATCAGGCGCCCAATTGAACTTCCAGTCTCCATCCAGAGACTGCCAAAATTTACTGTTTTCCGGCAATACTTTACGGGCACTTTCCACATCCTGGAAAGGGAAAATATAAGCATGCGGTTGTTCTTTGTTCAGAGCCAGGTTCTCAGGAGACTCCCACTCTTTACCGGTCGGTGCTTCCACCGGTCCGTAACCAAATCCCCCAAGCGGCAATTGATCAGCCATGCTATAAAAAGAAGCACAGCAGAGCGCTAAGGCTAACGAGATTTTTTTCATGATGTTCATTTTAGGAATAATAGATTTTATTTGTGTATTCATTCTTAGACGTGCCAAACCGTTCACAAATATACGCAATTAAGATAAAAGCATAAAAGAGACACCCCTCAAAAAGCAAAATCCAAGTATCTTTTTATCAAAGAGTCCTTGAAAGAACTATTTCCTAATTATCATTTCGACAGAGAAAAGAACTGAATAGCGTTCATATCGATATGTTAAAAAATATTACCCGCTATAGTAATTCCATTTTCATGGGGTAGAAAATAAATTTTCACGGTATAGCAGTGACATTTTGATATATCCACCACATCGTTATATATTTGTGCCATGAAAGCAAATTGAATAAAAAATGGAAAGATATATTTACGCACTTTTGCTACTCTTCGCTTCCGTCTCGCTTCAGGCGCAATATCCGTTGCTCAGCAAAGATGCCGAGATCAGCTTGTTGACTGTTTCGCCATCGGAAGACGAAGTGTACACAGTTTACGGACATACGGCTTTACGGGTAAGAGATACCTCGAAAAAACTCGATACCGTATTTAATTACGGGATATTCGACTTCTCAAAGCCCAACTTCATCTACCGGTTTGCAAAAGGAGAAACCGATTACAGACTCGCAGCGCAATATACACGCGACTTCCTGATCGAATATGAGATGCGGGGGAGCGAAGTCACCGAACAAATCCTGGATATCGATTCCGCAGGAAAAGCACGGATATGGGAAGCCTTGATGATTAATAACCGGCCGGAAAACCGCGTGTATCGCTATAATTTCTTTTTCGACAATTGTGCGACAAGACCCGCCGCCATTATCGAAAATCAGACAAATGGAAAAATAGATTATGATGCACCATTCAAGCAGCAGACGTTCCGCGATCTCATCAACTATTGTACACGTAACAAACCTTGGCTTACGTTCGGGTGTGACCTGGCACTTGGCAGCCCGACCGACCGGATCGCGACTCCCCATGAAATGATGTTCCTACCGCCCTACCTGAAAGAAGCGTTCGGCACTGCAACCATTACCGGCGCAGACGGTTCCCGGAAAAAATTGGTAAGTTCAACCAAAACATTGGTAAACGGGCTTGCCGATGAAGATAGACCGGACACGGGTTTCTTTACGCCACTTGTCAGCTGTTGGGCCTTTTTCCTGGTCGTGTTGGCTGTCACGTTCATAGAATGGCGTCGCAAATCTTATTTCAGGATTGTCGATTGCCTCTTGTTTCTCATCGCCGGAATAGCAGGAATCGTACTGTTTTTCCTGAGTTTCGTTTCGACACATCCATGCGTTTGCCCGAACTGGAATATTATCTGGTTGCAACCTTTTGACTTAGCAGCTGTTATTTTGTTTACAGTAAAAAAGTTAAGAAAGGCCGCATATTATTATCATTTTATTAACTTTGCGGCGCTTACGCTGATGCTGGCTGGCTGGCATTTCATTCCGCAGCATTTAAATACAGCATTTATCCCGCTGGTAATGAGCATTTGGCTCCGTTCGGGATATGGCGTTTACAGAAAAATATGGAACATCGGGTACGGAAAATATTAACATCGCTTATCGCAATTCTGGCAGCAACCAATCTGGAGGCTCAACAAAGCACGCCCAAATTGGTCGTGTGCATCACCGTCGACCAGTTGCGGGGCGATTATATAGAATACTTTTATAATACATTCGGCGAACGCGGTTTCAAGCGGTTGATGAATGAAGGACTGGTGTATAACAACATCCGGTTCGAATTCTCTGACATCGACGAAGCCAGTGCCTTTGCCACCCTATTTACCGGAAGTAATCCTAATTTCAACGGAATATCAGGAAAGAATATCTACGATTTTGACAAGGAAAAAGAGGTTTCGGTCTTATATGATCCGGACTATATCGGCAATTATACGAAAGAACATTATTCTCCCCGGAAACTGATCAGCTCCACGATCGGAGATGAACTGAAAATAGCTTCCAAAGGCAGAAGTGACGTATATGCCATTGCTCCCAACCCCGAAAGTGCGATCCTTTCTGCCGGACATGCGGCAAACGGTGCTTTTTGGATGGACGATTACAACGGCAAATGGGCGACAACGACCTACTACAAAGGGCTTCCTTGGTATGTGGACCGCTACAACAACGGCCCGGAATCCCTGTCGGTCCGTTTGGAGCAGATGGCTTGGACACCGTCTTTGTCACCGGACAAGTTCAACGCATTCCCATACGTATTAGACGAGATACCTTTCAAATACACATTCAAAGAAAATACGAACGAGTGTTTCTTCAACCTGAAGACCTCTCCTTTTATCAATAAGGAAATCAATCGCTTGGCGCTTCAGTTCCTCGAATACGGGGCTTTCGGTACACGTTCCTGTCCGGATATGCTTGCCATCACTTATTATGCAGGCAACTATCGTGGCAATATGCATAAGGAATATACCCGCGAGATACAAGACACCTATTATCAGTTGGACAAGGATCTGGAACAGTTGTTGGACAAGATTGACAAGAAGGTCGGACTGAGCAACACGCTGATCGTATTTACCGGTTCGGGATATTATAAGAGTGAAGAAGAATATCCTGACGGCATGCAGTTGACGAATGGCGAATTCCATCCGAAACGTTGCGTCGCATTGCTCAATATGTATCTGATGGCTATTTACGGTCAACATACAAGTTGGGTAAAAGGATTCTATAACAATCAGATCTACCTGAACCGCAAAGCGATAGAAGACGCAAAGCTGGAACTGGCTGTCATACAAGAAAAGGCTGCCGAATTCCTGCGCGAATTCAGCGGCGTACAGTTTGTAGCGACCGAAAACGTCCTTCGTACGGGTAACTGGAACGAAAAGACTTCCAAATACCTGCACGGTACACACCTTTCAAGTCGTGGTGACCTGATCATCGAGTTGCAGCCCGGATGGACTATCAACAATGACGATCCGAAAGCAAAAGTAAAAGTAATACGAAATAATGCAGTTATAACCCCGCTGGTATTTATGGGTAACGGTATCAAACCGGAACACATCTACCGCGAAGTAAAAGCCACAGAAGTAGCCCCTACGGTAACCCATGTGCTGAGGATCAGGCCACCCAATGCATCCCTCAGTCTGCCGTTGAGGGAATTGACAATTGACAATGGACAATTGACAATTTCATCTAAATAAATATCCATTGGTATATAATTAAAACAAAATAAACATAGTAACCATCCAATTGATAGAGCCAATTGCATTGTCAATTGTCAATTGTCAATTGTCAATTTAATAAGTTATGGGATTTAATGAATTTATGACGAAGCTGTTCGGCAATAAGTCGCAGCGTGACCTGAAAGAAATTACCCCGTATGTGGATAAGATTAAGGCCGTATATCCGTCAATCCAAAAGCTCTCGAACGACGAGCTTCGTGCAAAAACTGATGAAATCAAACAGCGTATTCAGGATTATGTAGCCGATGAACGCGCAAAAGTGGAAGAACTGCGCAAAGGTATCGACAACAAGGAACTGGAAGAACGTGAAGCGATCTGGGCCGAAGTAGACAAAATCGAAAAGAACATCACGGATAAGATGGAAGTGGTATTGGAAGAATCCCTTCCCGAAGTATTCTCCATCATGAAAGATACGGCCCGCCGTTTTTCCGAAAACGAAACAATCGAAGTAACGGCAAATGACTTCGACCGTAATCTGGCTACCAAATACGATTTTGTGGAAATCGACGGCGATAAGGCTCTCTACCACAACCATTGGGTTGCAGGTGGTAACGAAATCACCTGGGATATGGTCCACTACGACGTACAGTTGTTCGGTGGTGTCGTACTGCACAAAGGTAAGATTGCTGAAATGGCGACCGGTGAAGGTAAAACATTGGTGGCTACCCTGCCTGTATTCCTCAACGCATTGACTCGCAACGGTGTACATGTGGTAACCGTAAATGACTATTTGTCAAAACGTGACTCGGAATGGATGGGCCCGTTATATATGTTTCACGGATTGTCGGTAGACTGTATCGACAAGCATCAGCCGAACTCCGACGCCCGCCGTGCTGCTTACAATGCCGACATCACGTTCGGTACGAACAACGAATTCGGTTTCGACTACTTGCGTGACAATATGGCGATCAGCCCGAACGACCTGGTACAGCGCAAACACAACTATGCCATTGTCGATGAGGTCGACTCCGTGCTGATCGACGATGCCCGTACACCGTTGATTATTTCCGGTCCGATCCCCCGCGGTGAAGAGCAGTTGTTCGAACAGTTCCGCCCGAATGTGGAAGTAGTCGTAAACGCACAGAAAGACCTTTGTTCCAAGATGCTGATCGAAGCCAAGAAAAAAATGGCAAGCAGCGATCAGAAAGAGGTAGAAGAAGGTTCTATCCAGCTGTACCGTTCCTTCAAGGGATATCCGCGTAACAAGGCGCTGATCAAATTCCTGAGCGAGCAAGGCGTAAAAGCCCAGATGTTGAAGACGGAAGAATACTTCATGTCTGAAAACATGCGTCATATGCACGAAGCGACAGACGAACTGTACTTCGTAATCGACGAAAAGAATAACAGTATCGAACTGACCGATAAAGGTATCGACTTGCTGACAGGTAAGACCGACGACCCGACATTCTTCGTATTGCCGGATATCACTTCCCAGCTTTCCGAACTTGAACATATTCAGAACGAAGAAGAAAAACAAGCCAAGAAAGACGAATTGCTGGCCAACTATTCCGTCAAGAGCGAACGCGTACATACGATCAACCAATTGCTGAAAGCTTACACTTTGTTCGAGAAAGACGACGAATATGTCGTGATGGACAACAAGGTCATGATCGTTGACGAACAAACGGGCCGTATCATGGATGGACGCCGCTATTCCGACGGTCTGCATCAGGCCATCGAAGCAAAAGAACGTGTGAAGGTGGAAGCCGCTACACAGACATTTGCAACCATCACTTTGCAGAACTACTTCCGCATGTATCACAAGCTGTCAGGTATGACCGGTACGGCTGAAACGGAAGCCGGCGAATTCTGGGACATCTATAAACTGGATGTTGTCGTAATCCCGACCAACCGCCCGATCGCCCGTAACGATATGAACGACCGCATCTACAAGACGAAGCGTGAAAAATACAACGCCGTAATCGAAGAGATCGTCCAACTGACCGAAGCAGGACGCCCGGTACTGGTAGGTACGACATCCGTCGAAATCTCCGAATTGTTGAGTCGTATGCTTACCATGCGTAAGATCAAACATAACGTCTTGAATGCGAAATTGCACCAGAAAGAAGCTGAAATCGTAGCGACTGCCGGACAGAGCAGTACGGTGACGATCGCCACCAACATGGCCGGTCGTGGTACCGACATCAAGCTATCTCAGGAAGTAAAAGCTGCCGGCGGTTTGGCCATCATCGGTACGGAACGTCACGAAAGCCGCCGTGTAGACCGCCAGTTACGTGGTCGCGCCGGACGTCAGGGTGACCCGGGTTCTTCCGTATTCTTCGTTTCTCTGGAAGACGATTTGATGCGTCTGTTCGCATCCGAGAAGATCGCCGGACTGATGGATAAATTAGGATTCAAGGAAGGTGAAGTATTGGAACACAGCATGCTCAGCAAATCTGTTGAACGTGCCCAGAAGAAGGTGGAAGAAAATAACTTCGGTATCCGTAAACGTCTGTTGGAATATGACGACGTGATGAACTCGCAACGTAACGTAATCTATACCCGCCGTCGTCACGCCCTGATGGGAGAACGTATCGGTCTGGACGTATTGAATACGATTTATGACACTTCCGTTGCAATCGTCGACCAACATGCCGATGGCGACTACGAAGGTTTCAAGTTGGAATTGTTCAAGACTTTCGCAATGGAATGTCCGTTCACGGAAGAAGAATTCAAGAGCGGTAAAGCCGACAAGCTGGCCGATAAACTGTTCGACGAAGCGCTGCAACTGTTCAAACGCCGTATGGAACGTATGACTCAAGTTGCCAATCCGGTGATCAAACAGGTTTACGAACATCAGGGTGCAATGTATGAAAACATCATGATCCCTATTACGGACGGTAAACGCATGTATAATGTTTCCTGCAACTTGAAAGAGGCTTACGAAACAGAAAGCAAAGCTATCACGAAAGCATTCCAGAAATCGATCGTCCTGCATACAATCGACGAAGCCTGGAAAGAACATTTGCGTGAGATGGACGAACTGCGTCACTCGGTACAGAACGCCAGCTACGAAAACAAAGATCCTCTGTTGATCTACAAGTTGGAATCTTACAACCTGTTCAAAAACATGGTGGATATGATGAACCGTAAGACTGCTGCCGTCCTGATGCGCGGTCAGATCCCTGTTCGCGAAGAACCGACCGAAGAAGAAAAGCAGGCTATGGCGGCCCGTAAGGCTGCGATGGAAGAAGCTGCTCGTCAGCGTATCGCTATTCAAAGAGCAGAAGCCGAACGCCGTCAGGACATGAGTAAATATCGTGCTGAAAAGACCGATATTTCCGGTAACAACGATCCGGAAGAACGTGCCCCGCAACAACCGCGCCAAGAACCGGTTCGCGCCGAAAAACGCGTAGGCCGTAACGATCCCTGTCCCTGTGGAAGCGGTAAGAAATATAAGAATTGTCATGGACAAGGTTTATAATCCTATCCGGCAACATGAAAAACGAAAGCGGCCCCGAAAAGGTCGCTTTCGTTTTCTTTATAAATCTAAAAAAACACAAAATCCTTTGTCCCTTACAATACACTTGTTACCTTAGTCGAACTAATTTAAATATTACATTTAATCACCATGAAGAAAATTATCTTATTACTGGCTTTTTGCCTGAGTGTAGGCAATTTATTCGCACAAGATGCGAACGCAGACAAACTGCGCGAAGAAGGGGACGCAGCCATGACTGCAAAAAACTATCCCGAAGTTGTAGCAAAGTACAGCGAATACTTAAAACTTACGAACTATGAAGATGAAAGCCGCGTCTTTAACTGTGCATTTGCAGCTTACAATGCTAAAAAGTATGACGATGCCATCAAATTCTACGACATGGCCATTCAAAAGGGCTATAAGACAGACGACGCTTATGTAGGTAAAGCAATGTCTTTGCGTAGCCAGGACAAAGCAGCCGATTTTACAGCAACAGTCGAAGCAGGTCTGAAAGCCAATGCCCAGAACGCAAATCTCGAAAAACTTCTGTATGCTTATTGCATGAAGAAAGGACAGGCTGCCCAGAAAGCAGGTAAGACTGAAGAAGCGGAAGAACTGTTTAAAGACGTATTAGTTGTAGGTAACGCCAAATATAAAGGTAACGCCCTTTACAGCCTCGGCGTTATGTTCTACAATGCAGGTGCAAAAATCCTGGCAGATGCCAACCCGATCGCAACATCCGATCCTGATAAATACGCAGCTGAAAAGAAAAAAGCAGATGCTCAAATGGCAAAAGCCAAAGGTTACCTAGAGCAGGCAATCGCTCTGAACGCAGCCGATGCCAATTCTAAAAAGATTCTGGATGCTATCAATGCAGCCAAATAAGCAAGACGGATAACAAAACGGATGCAATCCTCCAAAAGACAGGACATCCGGTTTAAGGGTGCTAACCCTATGCCTTACGACTGCTAACCCATAGGGTTACGACCGCTAAAGCATAGGGTTTTCATCATAATTGCACTTATTTGCAAACTCCAATCCTTATTCGAATAAAATCCTGAACCGCGTCAATCCATCCGCATACGTCCTGAGGGAAAAGGAACAGTTGTGTTTTTGGAGAACTTCACGGATAAATATCAAGCCGATGCCCTGGCCACCACGTTTAGTCGAAAAGAAAGGGCTGAACAGCTTGGCCTCCGTTTCCTTGTCAATGCCTTTGCCGGTGTCGGCAATCTCCAGACAGACCGGATTACAGGAGGTACGGATATAAATCTCACCATCATGGTCGATCGATTCGGAAGCGTTCTTGATGATGTTGACCAACACCTGTTCAAAGAGTGAATTGTCCAGATTGACAATCGGCGAAATAGGGTCCAGATCCATCACGATCCGGATATTCCGGTTCAGGCAAATCGTTTCCATAAAACGTTTGCACGAAAAGACAACTGCATTCAGCGGCTGTGTCTTGGCTTGAGGTTCCGGTATGCGAACCACGTCTGCAAACTTCGTGATAAAATGACTCATACTATAACAACGCTCTATCGAAATACGCAGGACTTCACAAATATCTTCTGTGTCCTGCATCTCGCTGAAAGTCGCCTCAAGCGTGTCCAATGTAGAAGTAATACCGGCAGTCGTGTTGTTCACCTCATGAGCAATCATACGGATCACCTTCTCATACGCTTTCTTTTCGGCCTTAAAGACCTCCTGCGTCAACATTTCCACCAAATAGAAGGAATGATGGAAGCCACGATCCACAAACGATGAATGCGTACATTTATATATATTGGCATCATTCAGGCGGACTGTCTGCGAATCGTACAAGGGGATCGGCTCCAACTCCGCCGCCAAAGGTGAATCCAGCTCCGACAGGCGCTTGCCCACGATATCCGGCAAGGAAGGAACTCCCAGCATCTTATGAGCCGCCGGATTGACCGAAAGGACTTCCTTATCAAGGTTCAACATAATCACCCCCATCGGCGAAGCATTGATCAGCAAATCCAGGAAATGGTTCTGTTCCCTTAGATGCAAGCGTTCGTTCTTCAACTGTTCCATCATCTTGTTGAAAATATCGACAATACGATCCGCCTCCTTCTGTCCCACACGACTCAGACGGGAACTGAAATCCTGCTCCTTCAACAAATCCATACCATTCCCTATAATCGTAAGAGGCTTGATGATACGACTATAGAACACAAACAAATAGATGATTGTCAGGATCACGATCCCTTCCACGAAAAAGAACATAAAAGACGACTCCGCATAGAAAGCATGATAGGTAATAATCGCCAATACAGACAACAGCAATGCAGTCAATATCCAAAACAATCCTTTTATTCTCATCAGTCGGGGCGATTTATTTGTCTACAGGAATATCATATTTCTCAAGACGGCGGTACAGGGCCGCCCGACTGATACCGAGTGCCATGGCAGCGTGTGAAAGATTACCGGCATGTGTTTTCAGCGCCTGAAGAATCGTTTGCTTTTCCAACTCATCCAATGTCAGGCCTTCAAACGAAGGAGCCCCTTCAGCCTTTGCCGACAATGTCGTATGAAGACACTGGCCCTCGAAGTCAGAGGCCTCCAAAACAGCCTTGCCCGATACCAGTATCGTCCGCTCCACCAAATTCTTCAACTCACGGATATTACCCGGATAAGGCAGTTTTTGCAGGAAGGTCAAAGCTTCGGATGAAAAACGGACAGTAGGCAAGCCGTTTATCTCTGATTGTTTATCGGCAAAATAACGTGCCAACAAAGGGATATCATCTTTACGATCGCGAAGTGCAGGCAGATGAACAGTTATCAGGTTGATACGATAAAACAAATCTTCCCGGAACATGCGTTCAGCCACCATTTCGCGCAAGTTGCGGTTTGTCGCACTAACCACACGGATATCGACTTTGCGAGGACGGCTATCACCCAAAACCTCGAATGTCTGGTCTTGCAGGACACGTAGCAGCTTCACCTGGCAGGACAGTTCGAGATCACCGATCTCGTCAAGAAAGATCGTCCCCTTGTTTGCCATCTCGAAACGTCCGGTACGGTCGATGTAAGCGTCAGTAAACGCTCCTTTCTTATGCCCGAACATCTCGCTCTCGAAAAGACTTTGTGAAAGCCCGCCGAGGTTGACCTTTACAAACGGCTCTTTCGTACGAGGGCTGTTCGTATGGATCGCCTCGGCAATCAGCTCCTTCCCTGTTCCGCTCTCGCCGGTTATCAGAACGGAAGCGTTGGTCGGAGCAATCCGGGAAACCGTCCCCAACACATCCATCAACGGGGCACTCTGGCCAATGATCTTATCAAAATGAAATTTATTATCGGCATCCAAGCGGTTCAAAGGTGTTTCCAGTTCCTTCTTCTGTTCGCTCAGTTCGATTGCCGTACGGATGGATTTCAGCAGAACGAGATTGTTCCAGGGCTTGGTCACAAAATCGAAAGCTCCTGCCTGCATCCCCTGCACGGCAAGCGAAATGGATCCCCATGCCGTCATCAGGATAACCGGGACGTCAGGCTGGAAAATCTTCACCTGCTTCAGCAGTTGTATCCCCTCTTCACCGGTCGTAGTCAGTGTAAAGTTCATATCCATCAGGATCAACTGTGGCACCATCCGGCGTACAACAGCCAATGCCTCTTCCGGTCCTGGAACAGCTTCCGGCTCGAACCCGGCCCGTTTCAACAAGAAGGTTAACGAAGAACGAACGGCTGCATCATCGTCTATTATCAGGATCATTGATGTATGATTTCAAATTTATGATTTATGATTTGCAAATTTATGGAATTTAATCGATCATCGCCTTACGATCTTCTCAAATTCCACATCAAGAGTCCGGTCATTGATAAAATCATAAAGGGTGACACTTCGTATATTGTAATAGTAGTTCCAATAGTCGTACAACTCCTGGATATGCTTCTGTTTAGCCTCATCCTTCGATTGTTGCGCGTCGTTCAGGTCCAAAATATTGATCTTACCGATCATGAATGTCTCGATAGAGGTCTTGTAGCGCTTCTCAGCAATCGCATCGGCTTCCTGAGCGATCTCCAACTGAGCGGCCTGGTTATTAAAGTTTTCCACCAACAAAAAAATATCCTGGTTAAAACTGATCTCCTCCTGACGGATCTTGGATAAAGTCACATCTCGGTTAGATTCGGCAACTTTCACTTTTCCCCGGCGCTTGCCCCAATCGAGGATCGGGATCGTCATGCCGACTTCCACCACCTGATTTCCCTTTAATCGGTTATAGGCGGAATCGAACGTATGATCCTTTCCTGTATAACCGATCGTGGCGAAAAGATTGATACTGCGACGATTTCCTTTGGCTGTCGCCACCTCATAATCGGCTTCCAGCTGGCGACGGCGAATATTTTTGGCGAACGAATTGTTTTCCTGCGCTTTTTGCAACACTACCTCATACATCATCCGTAAAGAAGGGGCAGACTCCGGCAGGATCGGCTCGATCACTTCCTGTTCGCTCAACCCCAAAAAAGCGCGGAGCTGAAACATATTGGCATTTAGACCGGATTGTGCCTCGGTCAGCTTCCCCTTCATCTGCAAGGCAGACAGCTTCAACTGCATCAGTTCGCTTTCGGAGATATGACCGATCTTACGCTTGGCAACCGCTATCTCGTACAACTTATCGGCATTTTCAAGGTTCTGCCTGGCAATCTGCAAGTTTTCATTTGCCAGCAGCAGGTTGAAAAAATAGCCGATCGTGTTGATCGTCACTCCTTCCACACTCTCGATATAAGCGGCTTTCGCTTCCTGATAACGGACAGGCTCGATACGCCTTTTCCATTTCTGGTCGTTCACACCGAAAATCGGCTGCGTAAGCGTCAACCCGATAGGTACGCTCATATATTCGTTGAAAGCCCCCTTCCCCAACTGCCGGTTAAAATCGAGAGAAGAGTTCAACGATATCTTACCACCTGTCAAGGCTATATTCTGATCGATCGAAATCTCTCCGTTCAGGCCGAGCGAATTGTTTTGGACAAAAGTGTACGAACCGTCGGACTGCTGGTATTTAGTATACTGTTTACTGTAGGCTGGAAGCGTTCCCTTGAAGTTGATCTCCGGCAACTGGTCGGCAATATGCGTACGGTATTCCCAATAAGCAGTCTTCAGCTCGTTCAAGGCCACTGCTGCATCCACCGATTGCATTTGTGCCAAGTTGATCGCTTCTTTTAGAGTCAGCCTGACAGTATCTTGTTCCTGTGCCTGCAATCCGGTACCCGACAACAGAATAGAAATGATGGCTATATAGATCTTTTTCATCGTAATAAATGTTTTGACTTTCCGTTGGCAAAAGTTATGCCAAAAAGATATATAACTGATTGTCTGTAACATGTCCAAAACAATAGTGTCCGAAAATGAACAGTGTGTCCGTTTTTGAAGTATTATTCATATCTTTGTCCCGTTCTCTCAAAACAATAAATAATATGAAAAACAGCGGCTTCACTTTTCGTAAACGACTGGCCAGTTTCCGGTATGCTTTTAATGGCATCCGTTTATTGATACAAAAAGAGCACAATGCATGGATACATTGTTTTGCTACTATTTGCGTGATTATAGCCGGCTTTTCTTTCGGTTTATCCCAAACAGAATGGATGGCGGTCGTGATCGTAATCGGAGCCGTATTATCGGCCGAAGCAATCAATTCATCCATTGAATCATTGGCAGATTTGGTCTCACCCGAATACAACGAAGCAATAAAAAAAACGAAAGACCTCGCAGCAGGAGCCGTTTTAATTATGGCAATAGCGGCTGCCATAGTCGGATCGATTATTTTTTTTCCTAAACTGGGATTCTGAATGACTATTTAAAAGAATAATCCTTTATTTCATTGTTTTACAATTCTCTTTGTTTATATTTGTGCCATTATTAATTAAAAATTAAAACAGGAGATTATGGCACGCACAGTAAATTATCCGAAAAGAGCGGAGAAAATTAAAGAAATGATTGACGATTTAGTAAAGGAAATGGGACATTCTCCACACAGAATGGCTAAAAAAGACAAAATCAAACTCATCGATATTGACTTTGAAAATATTGACGTTGTAACACTAATGCAGGTACAGGCACGCATCAGCCGCCTTATTCTTGAAAAAAGTAAATAACGTAAACAAGACATATCTATAAATGAAACGAATTCTTACCCTGATTTTCGTATTATTCGTTTGTTTATCGGGAAAAGCGCAAGAAGTTGAGATAAGCGGAAGTCGCAAGGCTGTCCGTACATCGGGTGATGTGTTGGCGTTCATAACGCCTGTAGCGAGCCTGACCACCGTGTTGGTGTTGCAGGATTGGCAAGGATTGAAGCAAGGCGCTTTGGCAGGAGTTTCGACTATAGGTATGACATACGCTTTGAAATATCTGATCAAGAAAGAACGGCCGGACGGTAGCGACAAACATTCGTTTCCTTCTATGCATACCTCGGTTTCATTTACGGGAGCTGCGTTCATCCAACGGCGCTATGGCTGGAAATGGGGAATTCCGGCTTATGCGATTGCCTCATATGTAGGATGGAGCCGGACATATGCCAAGAAGCACGACTGGTGGGACGTAGTGGCGGGAGCTGCTCTCGGAGCTGGAAGCGCCTACATTTTTACCCGTCCGTTTGCTACGAAGCATAACCTGTCTATCAGCCCTGTTGCGAGCGATAAACACTTCGGCATATATGCATCCATGACATTTTAGAAGTTTAAGCCCGGTCTCGCAATCCCTGCGAAATCGGGCCTTTCTTTGTTAAACAAATAGTGTTATTCCGTTTTACATTACCTGCCGCCCATCGAAGAAACGTACCGTACGACTTGTCTGTTTTGCCTGCTCCTCGTTGTGGGTAACCATGACAATGGTACGACCGTCTTCCTTGTTCAGCTTGTGGAGTAATTCCATGACTTCTGCTCCCATCTTGGAGTCCAGGTTACCAGTCGGCTCATCGGCGAGGATGATGTCAGGGTTGCCGACAATGGCACGTGCGATGGCGACACGCTGGCACTGGCCGCCAGAGAGCTGCGTCGGGAAGTGGCGCATACGGTGAGAAAGGCCGACCTTTTCGAGTACGGCTTCAGCTGCGGCACGGCGCTCCTTGGCACTGACCTTACGGTAGAGAAGGGGCAGTTCGACATTATCAAGCACGTTTAGCGAATTAATCAGGTGGAAAGACTGGAAAACGAAGCCTAGCTTTTGGTTACGGAACTCGGCTAGTTGCTTGTCGTTCATATTGATTGTGTTGACTCCGGCAATCTCGACTGTACCGTAGGTCGGGGCATCCAGTAGCCCAATGATGTTCAGCAGTGTAGATTTACCGCAACCGGAAGGCCCCATGATACTCAGGAATTCTCCTCTATTGACCGTTAGGTTCACGTTCTCCAGGGCTACCGTTTCAATTTCTTTCGTCCGGTAGATCTTCTCAAGATTTGTAAGTGTTATCATAATCGTTATTGTTTGTTGTGGACAGGGTTGAGGCTGCCCGTTGTTATTATATTCTTCGTATATACTTCCAACTGGCAAATTGCATACCAAAGAAGTAAATAGCTATTAATCAATTATTATACAAAACAAAAAATGTCCGATATTGAACACATTGTCCGTTTTGTCATCATTCGTCATGCAGCGTATCGGCCGGTTGCAAACGCATGGCGCGGTAAGCAGGAAAGCCAATACCGACAGCGACCATGGTACCGATCATTCCAAGCGTTGTCCCCATACCACAGAGCAGGCGCCCAAGCATCGGGATCTGCATCTCGCTCTGCTCCGTCACTTCTAAATACATCAAGTTCGCAAAGATGAATACGGCAGGGACAAACGCCACACCTAACAGGACAAACCCTTCGGCAAAAAGGTGGCAGAAAATATTACGTCGGGAAGCCCCCAGCGCCATCCTGAGACCGATCTCGGCGCTACGTTGCTGCGTGCGGAACCAGAAGGTACCAATGATACCTAAGAAAACGTTGAGCAGGAAAAAGAGGATACCGGAGAAATACATCCGTATATTATCCACCCACGACCTAAGCATCTCATCGCGATAATACGACATAGGAACCACCTCCTTCAAATAAATATTGCCGAGGCGCAGTTGCTGCGACATCTCGCGGGTGAAATCGGCAACGAAATACCCATTATCGGCATCCGGCTTAACGCGGATGAAAAGCCGAAGGCCATTGACTACCTGTACGCTTGACTGCCGAAAGGCCTCATCCGGGCCAATTGGCTTATAATAGGCACAGCTATACTCATGAAACTCCGAATAACGTTGGGGTTCCGAAACTGCACCGATACGATAGAAGACACTATCCTGAGCTCCCTGATCGGTTATCTGAATCTCCCGGTTTTGCGCTTTCGAAGCATTTCCAAAGAAGTAATCGGCTACAGTCGAGGTTATGACCACCTCGTTCTTACGCAAAGCCTGTTCCAGTTTATCACTCGGACCACCATCGGCCGCCTTCACTTTGAAGACACGAAAGTAAGACGGATCGACGTAGCGTACATATCCGTTACGAATCAGGGAGTCTTGCCTGAACGAAGCAAATCGATTGTTGAAGCGATAATGAAAATGCACATGGCTGGTAAAGCAGACATCCTCCACTTTCGGATGATGGGCCAGACGGTCGCGAAGCGTCAGGAAATCGGCTCCGCCACACTGGTTATGCACGGCTGACGTATCATAATCAGCACTATTTTGCGGAACAGTTGCAAGTTCCACATAATAAACATGAGAGATATCGAAGCCGAGTGGCCGTGAGTAGCTCTTGTAATTGACCAACAAGGCATCTGCCGCGTACCAGAGGAAAACCGACACGATTGCCAATTCGAGATAGATGAGCACATTCGTCTTGCGCTCATTCCAAAGTTGTATGAAGATCATTCGTAACATAAGCCATCAACCATTTATAGATTTCGTAATGTTCACCCGCGACACTCTCCATGCCGGTATGCCCGCCGACATCAAGTTCATCACCAGACAGAAAAACAAAGCAGCCAAGAAGACATAGCCGTTGAGCATACTCATCGACAGCCCGGCCTCTCCCAATGAAGTGACCAGCAACCAGTCGCGCAGCAGCCACATCGCAACAAATGAGAGGCAGAATCCCAACAGCCCGCCGATCAGCGTGAGCACCAGATTCTCCATCAGGACTTGTCCGATGATATTCCCCTTCGTGGCTCCGAAAGCACGCCGTACTCCCAGTTCGGCGATCCGTTTACGCATCCTTGAAAGCGTGATCCCCGAAAGGTTCAATGCAGGAACGAGCAACAGGACAAACAGGATGATTGCATAGCGGAGGTAGACTTTCGCCACCGTCATTTCCAATCCGCTGTTCGAATCGAACATCCATTCCTCGACTTGCGAGTTGGGTTGGTCGAATATCTTGGCCCGGCAGTCGGACAGTTTGGAGTTATAGAGGCGGACACGTTCATCCACATCGCGCTTGAGATCATTACGGCTACATCCTTCTTTCAGCATGACATAGCAGTTGAACAAGCCGCCGATGCCTTCATTCCAGCTAGTATTATAAGCCGGCGTAGCAGTATAGGGAATCCAGATATCGGCATAGGCTTTCTTTGCAAAGCGCGAAATATCTTTCACCACTCCGCAGACCCGGAAAACCGTGAAGTCGAGCTTTATATCCTTGCCCACCGCCTGCTCACTTCCGAACAGAACGCGTGCCACGCTCTCGCTGAGCACAGCTTCGCGGATACCGCTCTCGAAATTGGCCTGCGTGAAAGGTGCACCACCGATAAAATCGAAGTCGAAGAACTTCCAGAAAGCAGGATCCGTTTCTATGATCCGGCTGTTATAGCTATTCCTTCCGTCCATGCTGGCTGCGGATTGTTTGCTCCAATCGTCACGGATTACGGCCGTTACCAGTTCCGCACTCTTCAAAGGATAACAGCATTCATGTATGAAAGGCAAACCGATGTTGCCATAAGAGATGCGCCGCCCGTCTTCCTTTCCTTCCGACATCACCGAATTGAAATAATAAGAACGTCCCCGGTTTACCTCCGGCTTGAATCCTGCCGTATTCACGATATACAAGATCACGATCACCATGATCATGCAGATAGCTAAAGCTGTCCCGAGGATGGAGATCACGCTTAACAGCTTGTTCTCCTTCAAGAGTTGAATGGCTTGTTTAAAGTAATGTTTCATCATAATCGAACAGTTGTATAATATGCCAGGAGAGTAAACAAATCGCGTGCCAAACAAATAACCTACTGATTTAATGCAAAATGCATAAAAACCGAATGTCCGATAATGAACAGTAGGAATCATTATCGGACATTCGGAAACGGTTTCGGCAATCCGGTCATTCTCCGGACCGGGAAAGAGAATCGAGCAAGGCAGTGATCTCATCGGAGGAGATGGTGTCGCGGTCGGCCTTGTCATAAATCGTGAGTAGCGTTACCACACCTTCCTCATCAGCACAAATGATCGCCTCGGTATAGGTAATCACCCTCGCACCATGACTTTTGCCCTTTCGCTTGGAAGTAATGGCCATGCGCACCTTACGCACACCGCCACCAAGGTTGACACCGACGCGAGGGCTTTCTTCCAGTTCATCGATCAGATCATCCACGTCATCTTTCAAGGAGCGGTATCGTTTGCTCAAACGCTTGAACTCCCGGTCGAACGTCTCATGATGTATAATAACTTTAGCCATGCTAATCAATCTAAAGTTTTCAACCATTCCCGGGCATCCATAAACTTATGCCCGACATTCTTGCCCTCACGCAAATCTTTCAGATCCTTCAGACCTTCCCTTATATCGGCCAGAATCTCCTCTTTGGTAGGCTCCACATAATCGTCAGCTTCCATCTCCTTTACCCTTGCCTTTTCTTTGAGACGGCGCAGTGAAGCAAGCGCTTTCTTGATCAGTTGCTCATTGTCATCGAGGGACATTACCTCTTGCAACAATGACATTTTCATTTCAATAGCAGACATAACGCATTCCTTTCTTTTTGGTTTACAGTTACAAAGATAACAAAGAATTATGAAAGTAGAAAGTTCCACTCATAGGGCAACCAAAATCACGATCAAATATCATTTTTATTAGTAAAGATTTTCCGCAAAACAACCATCATACTACTATCATGCAACTATAGTGCATAAAACCTCCTAGAACAAGGCAGATAAACAGCCCCGCATCCCTGTTCCGGTTTCATCAAGATCCGGGTCTCCACATCTTCCACACCCGGATCTCCCGCATCCCGCCACCCGGATCTGAAGAAACTTTTCAAGTTGCTTTTGGTAAAAGAGTAGCTTGTATACATGAAAAAATGAGTCTATTTATATATTTTATATCAGCCTCAGAATATATCTTCAATTTTATAGAATGCTGATATATAATATCTTATTAATTTTCACCCATGATAGTTATGATAGATGAATGATAGTTGAAAACAGCAACTATCATAGAATAACAGACTGTCTCAAAGGCATATAAATTCAATTATGACAGTATGATAGTTGTTTTGCAAAAAACTTTTATATAAAAATGTCCGTACTAAAAACAAGGATTGATTATCCCTTATGATTTTTGGTGCCCTATTCTACTCATAATGCAACGCCTCCGCCGGCGCCAACCGTATCGCCTTACGTACCGGAAACCAGACACCTATACAGATCATGGCACCCATCAGAAGATAGGTGAAACTGAAAGTCATGAGGAAACGCATAAATGTAAGTGGTTGGCGGTAAGAATCGAGCTGGTCCATATAAGCCATATTAAAGGCGAAGATGACTAGCAAGGGCAATGTCAAGACAAGTAAACAAAGTCCTTCGGTATACATATAGCGTTCCAGCGTGATACGGTGAGCCCCCAAAGCCATCCGGAGACCGATCTCGCCTTTTCGGTTCTGCATACGAAGCCAGAAAGTGCCGATGATACCAAAAAAGACATTTACCAGCATAAAGGCCATCAAGGACATCTTGTTATTCGCCTCCCGTTCTTTCCAACTCAGTTGCTGTTCACGGAAAGAAGAGATCGGGGTAATGCCGTAGACATAGAGATTGTTGACCCTCAACCTCTCTCCCATTCCATCCAAGAACAGGTTCATCTCGTTCTGCGTATAAGAACGTTTCATCCGGACACAAAACTCGGCACTACTGGCACCGAAGCTGCTGATGGTTGAATTGTAAGTTTCACCTTCCAAACACTGGAAATAAGAGGCTTCGGGACGCTCATACTCATTCGTTCGGATGGAAGTGGAAACCGCTGCGATCTCAGACGACAGATCATGACCGCCATGATACACACGACGGCCGACAATATCCGGAGCACCATGATAGAAACCTTCCGCCATTTCCGGTGTGATCACAATCACGTTATGCCGCCCTACGACCTTATCATACACCGGTTCCCCATCGACTGTCCGGATACGGAAAAGACGGAAATATTCCGGTGTGACGTTGCGCATCTGGAATGACTCCATATGAGCCGCATAGATAGTGTCGCCATCCACAGGCTTGACTTCCCTCCATGAATTACCACTCGAATAGGGACAGGAATAGAAAGTGACGCAAACGTCCTCCACCTCCGGGTTCTGACGGATCTGAGTCATCAACTGCGTCAGGTCTTCCGGGTCGGACGAATGGTAAAGAGAATCGGGCACGTAACCAGGTGCCTTCACATCCAAATTACTTAACTTAAAACGCCATACATTTCCGATATCGAAGCCTAAAGGAGCATGATAGGTCCGGTAATCCACCCAGAACGTATCTACCATCATCCAGAGCACTGCTGCCACTACCAACAACTCCGCAAATATCCAGCCGTTGCTACGACGCTGGTTCCACATTATCTTTAAAATATGTTTGATCATTATATTGGGTTTATTTATTGTTTAACGCATCCACAATCTGTTCACGGGAGATCCGGATTGCCGGAAGGCCGGCACTCAGCAAGTTCAACAGCAGGGTGAAAAAGAGGGCAGCAACGAACAGTATAGGCTTAAAAAGCATCTCGAAGGTAACCGCCGTTTCCTTTGTCAAAAGAAACGACTTGCAAAGTTGAAGCAAAATTACAGACAGGACGATCCCGATCAAGCCCCCGATCAAGGTGATGATCAGATTCTCGCATAAGACCTGTGTCAGCAGACGTCCTTTCGTCGCTCCAAACGCTTTACGAAGCCCCATCTCGGAGCGGCGTTTCTGGACGGATGACTGGACGACACCTGTCAGATTCAAGGTTGGTACCAACAGCAGGAACAACAACAAAGGAGCCGTTTGCGTCAAATATTCTTTCCACCCCTTCAATATACCTCCGTTCACATCGTTCGATCCCAATGCCACGTCCAATCGAGAGAACACGAAGTTCATCCCTAAGACAAACTCACGACCGGTAGCATTATAACGGCTGACCGCTTGCTTGATTTCCGTACGGATCGCATCAAAATCGCTCGCCGAACGAGCCAGGATAACCCCTTGGAAACTACCGCAGACACCTCCGCACGACATACTGTTCACATAATTCGTATTGCTGGTATAAGGAGCCCAAACATCTGCGTAAGCACTATTAGCTGCTCGCGTCGGAGCTTCCACCACTCCCGTTATGGTATACGGCACATATCCCATCAACACCTCTTTCCCGATCGGGTCTTCCGATCCGAAAAGCTTGCGAGCCAACGTATTTGTAATGACCGCACAAGGCAGGCCTGAACTGAAATCCGCCTCCGTAAACGGTTTGCCGGAAATGAAGTGAAAATCAAAGACCTTCCAGAATCCGGGATCGGTATACTTTATCACATATTCCTCAAACAACTGACGGTTCGGCAACGAGACAATCGTTCTGTTGCTCGCTATCGCCGTCACCGCTTCGGGTGTTTGAAGCGGATAAAGACATTCCTTCACGACACCATCGGACATAGCGGTCGAATTCCGGTCTCCACTATTCCGTGAATCCGCCCGTATTCCCATGATATAAAGCATTCTGCCACGGTTCGACTCCGGACGGAAACCGACCAGTTTGATTTGGAACTGGAGGATCACCACTAATATCATCGCGATTGAAAGTGCCGTTCCAAGGATCGAGATCACACTGGTGAGGCGATTCTCCTTCAACATCTGGATGGCTTGTTTAAAATACTGTTTGAACATATTCCTCGTTATTTATTATTCATAATGTAAAGCCTCTGCCGGATTCATCTTCGCAATCCTGCGTGCCGGGAACCAGATACCGACCCAGATCATACCGGCCAGCAACAGGAACGCACCACCGAAGGTGACAAGGAAGCGCCACCCCGAATAGGCCATCCGTCCCGTATCGGGCAAATCGAAATAGAGTATATTGACAATGAAGACCAGCACCAACGGTACCGTAAAGGCCAACAGCGAAAGCCCCTCCACATCAAGATAGCGCTTTAAGATACCCTGCGAAGCCCCCAATGCCGACCGTAACCCTAGTTCGCCCCGACGGTATTGCGTCCGCAGCCAGAAGGTGCCGACGATGCCAAAGAAGACGTTCACCAGCATGAAGCCAACCAAAGCCGTCTTCTTCTTCAAATTGTCCAACCGCCCTTTCAGGATCACAGGACGCTGCTCTTCCAACGGGATCACGCAAGAAACATACAGGTTGTTCACTTCCAGTCGCTCGCCCATCCTATCCAAGAAGGTATCCATCCCGTCTGCCTTGAAGCCGTCCTTCATGCGAACCAAGCAATCCATGTTTTCTGCTTTCTTCCAAGAGACCGTCTCGACCACCTCTTCGTCTGTGCGCATCAACCCATAAAAGCAGGGGGTACTCACCTTGAACTCGTTCTGACGGATAGGAGAAGTAACCGCAGATACCGTCATGGTTTCCGTACCATTGATACTCCATTTGACCTGCTTCCCGATACAAGATTCCCCTTCAAATAATTCCTTTTCAAAATCAGAGGTAACAGCCAAATCGCCCACGTTTTTCTCCACAATCGGACGCAGCGGATCCCCTTCCCTGTCTTTGATCCGCAACACATCGAAATAGGAAGGTGTCACCTCGAAATACTGGAAATAGTTCGCTTTCACACTCGTATCGGCATCCGCCCGCACTAGTTGCGACCAACTATTGGACCAGGTGTAAGGACAAGAAGAACTCGCCACGCAGATCTCGTCCACCTCCTCCGCCCGGCGGATGTTCTCCACCAAACGGATCAAGTCTTCCCCTTCCGATGTCGCCAACAGCGAGTCCGGTTGGTAACCCGGTATGCCGGCCGATTTCTTTCCGATATTTATTTTATAGACGTTCGCGATGTCGAACCCCAACGGCTGCCGGTAGATATACCAACTGACCAACATCGAATCCATCATAACCCAAAGCGCCCCAAATACCAATAACAGTTCCATGAATATCCAACCATTGCTACTCCGCTGGTTCCAAATCATTTTCCATATATGCTTGACCATATCTCTTTTCCTCCTTTACTTATTAAACTCTTCACCATCTTTCAATGCAGTAACGATCTTCTGCCGGGCAATCCGCAACGCGGGGATACCGGCAGACAACAGGTTCAGCAACAGGCAAAACAACAAAGCCGCTCCGAATGCCATAGGCTGGAACAACATCTCCCCGCTCAAGGACGTATCGGCACTTTCTAACAAAAAACCCTTACCCAGCGAGAAGAAAAGCAAGGACAGCCCGAAGCCCACAACTCCGCCGATCAGCGTCGTCAGTCCGTTTTCATACAACACCTGACACAACAAGGTTCCGGTCGTCGCCCCGAACGCCTTGCGCACACCCATCTCCGCCCGCCGTTTCTGCACAGCCGACTGTATCACACCCAACAGGTTCAGAGCCGGGACAAGCAACAGAAACAGCAGCAACAGTCCTGTCTCCAACAGGTAGTCTTTCAACGCCACAGGAACCTGCGCTTCAGAACCGATGGCGACATCCAATCGGGTGATAGGGCCTCCCATGAAGTTAATCTGGTTATCCTGCTTCATCCCGTTGTAACGTTCGACCTGCCGATCCAGCTCCTGCCGGATGGCCCCAAAGTCTTCCCTCTGCCGTGCCAAGAGGCAGACAGAGAAAGCACCCGCCATATTCTCTTTTATCGTATTGGCCAAAAGGACGCGGTCGGTGGTATAGGGTACCCAAACGGAAGCGAAAGCCGTATTGGCTGCCCGGCTGACATCTTCCACTACCCCGCAGATCGTATAGTCAGCCAAATCGATGATGACGCTCTTCCCTACCACCTCCGTCGAGCCATAGAGCTTGCGTGCCACACTTTCCGAGACGACCGCCACGGGAATACCAGAATCGAAGTCCGCCTGCGTAAACGGTTGCCCCGACAGGAAGCGGAAAGAAAATATCTGCCAGAAGCCGGGATCGGTATATTTAATCTCGTAACCCTTGTACATCCGCTTGCCCGGAATGGACAACGGCTTCAATTGCAATGCATAGCCGGAAACTGCTTCCGGTAGCTGTAACGTATAGAAACATTCCTTTACCGCTTCAGCCGACATACTTCCCCGATTCCATCCATTATCGGAGCGGACCTCCGTCCCATTCTCTACATACATCATCCGGTCACGGTTGTTCTCCGGATAAAAGCTGGCAAACTGTACCTGGAACACCAGGACCACTACCATGATCATAGCGATGGAAATGGCTGTACCCGCTATGGAAATCACGCTGACGAACCGGTTCTCTTTCAGCATGTATAACGCTTGCTTCAAATATTGTTTTACCATAAAGCCAATTATTTTTGATCAGTCCTCTATTTTCAATTTATTCTTATCCTTATAAGCGTTCATGTCCGAGACAACAACCTGATCACCTTCCTGCAGGCCACTAACCACTTCTACATATTCGAAATTACTGTCTCCCAGCTGTACTTTGCGTTTCAACAGCTGGTCTCCGTTTACGACAAAGAGTTCGTATTCTCCTTTTCCTACATAATAAGAGGAGTTGGCAATGCGAAGCACATCATCCTTCACGGCATTCATCACATAGATATCGGTCTTCAAACCGGAACGGAGACGTTTATGATTGTCTTCCTCCAATTGGACAGTAAAAGAGATCACGCCATTCTTTGATAAAGGAGTAACATCACTGACCGTTCCGTCCAGTTTCTCACTGCCGATCTTAATAACAGCCTTACTGCCTGCGGCAATACGGTCGCCATAGGTGTCAGCGATCTCGCCTTCGATCTTGAAATGAGACAAGTCGGAAACGATTGCCACCTTAGCCCCCTGGCCTATCTGCGAGCCGATCTCGTTATTCACATAGGTCAGGATCGCTCTGCGAGGTGAACGGATCTGAGCATCTTCCAACGTGCGCCGGGTCTCGGCAAGGCTTTTGCGGAAGATATTCAGTTCCAGCTTTTTTACCTTCAGGTCCGCTTCAGCCAAGGCTTGTTCGTTCTTATATTTTTGCTCATCTTCCTTCAGTTTGAGGACACTCACATTATAATCAAGTTCCACCTGGCGGACTTTATCGGTCGTACCGGCTCCCAGGCTGTCTAAATAGCGTTCGTTACGGAGTTCGACAGCTTTGCGATCCAGTTCCATGCGGGAGACTTTCAGGTTCATTTCCATCTCCGAAAGTTTGTTGTGGTTCGTCACACGTTGCTGTTCCAGTTGCAAGCTCTTCATCTGTTCTTCGTCCAACTGCTTGTTATATTCCGTCTCGGCGCTCTGCAAATCTAATTTCAGAATAGGCGTACCGATATCGACTGAATCCCCGCCCCGCTTATATACCTCCACGATACGGGAGTTGATCGGTGAGTTGATAATCTCCTCAAATGCGGGGATCACTTTGCCGGATGCACTGACCGAAACTTCGATCACTCCCCTGTCGACCGTCGAAATGTTGAGGTCTTTCCGTTTCAGACTGGTCTGAAGCATGGAGATCACCACTACGATCAGGACGATAAGACCACCGGCAACCACCCCTATCTTGATCAACTGTTTGCGCTGCTCTTTTCTCTGTACTTCTTTTGAAATCTCTCTGTCCATATTTACTATTGTTTTAATTCTTCTTTTTCCGGCATTTCTACCTTGACGGCTTTCACAAGGCAAACTTCATGCCAAAAACATAAATCATTGATTACATGAAGTTATCTTTCAAAATAAGTGTTCAATATCGGACAGTGTGTTCGGTTTTGAGAAAACTTTTCCATCCCCGCTGTTGTTTATTCGTAACAAATTAAAACGATAAATTATGAACGCTAAAATTTCAGTCTTTACGATCTTCGCGAGTTTCGCCCTACTCTTTGCCGGCTGTAGCAAAGACGACGAAAACGTACCGGGCGGTATTGAACCTCCTAAAACTATCCTGGACGCTTTCAAGGCCAAATATCCGGATGCCCGCGACACAGAATGGACAGTCAATGACGATTATTATGTAATTGACTTTGAAAACAACTCTCTCGACAACACCGCCTGGTTCAACCATCTCGGAGTATGGGCCATGATTAAGACGGATCTGCCGCTTAGCCAGTTGCCTACAGCTATCTCGACCGATATCAAACAAGGCAAATATGCCGATTGGAAAATGGAGGAAGCCGATACCATCGGCAGAGCTGGAATGGGAACCGTATATAAGGTGGAAATAGAAAAGGCGGAACAGGAGACTGACCTGTATTACACCTTATACGGCGATCTGATCAAAGCGGTCGATAATGCTAAAGACGATATCGACCAACCGATCACCGTCCCCGAGAAAGTGGCCGACCTAATGGAACTGACCTTCCAGGGAGCAGAGTTATTGGATATAGAAAACACGACTTTCGGTGTACAATTGGCAATCCTTGACGGGAAGACTTTAAAGATTGTCGAACTGACCCAGATATATACCTGGAAAAGTACGGCCTGGAAAGTTTCGGAACAGGAAGTCCCGACAGTTATCATGGACGCATTCAAGACCTCCGAATACGGAAGTGACCCAGTGGAATCTATCTATATGTTTACCGATGCCAACGGCGCATTCCACAAATTCAATGTCATACACAACGGGCAGGTTGTAACAATCGAGTTCGATGTGTTTGGGAATATCGTCACCAACAAATAAAAAACAGATAGGCATCGGATTCATAACGGATGCCTATCCGCTTCCAATCCGATGCCTATCCGTTTTTATCGGGACAATCACGAAATTCGACTTATTCGCTGATCAGTTCTATTTTAGCACTTTTCACACCCGGAGCAGAAGCTTCGAAGACAATGACACCCGGTGTTTCTTCTGTCTGTACGACTGCTGTCAGTTGTCCTTTGAAAAGGGACATCTGCGGAGCCTGGAAAGATTCGAGTGACGAAGGATCACCGTTGGCAGCCGCACGATAAGAGCCGGAACCACGAACATTGAACTTCACCTTGTTCGTAGCGTCAGGACAGAGGTTACCGTTCTTGTCGACAACGCGAACATTGATAAAAGAGAGATCCTTGCCATCGGCTTTCAGGCGGTCGCGGTCAGCTTCCAACTCGATGCGGTAAGGCTTGCCGGCTGTATGTACCACCTCTTCGGCAACAGCTTTGCCATCTTTGTCATAAGCCACCACTTTCAGAGTACCCGGCTCGTATTTCGTGTCCATCCACATCAGGCGATAGCGTTTCTGGCGCTCGAAGCTCTTTTGAGCGGCTTCCGTATAGCTGCTGTCCAGTTCGACGCTCAGATCTTTCGTGCGTTTTCCCTGACTCTTACCGTTGATGAACAATTCGGCAGAAGGATAATTCGTGTACACAAAGACAGGCGTCACTTCCCCTTCACGTCCCGGCCAGGTCCAATGAGGCAGAATATGCAACGTACGTGCCGTTTTGTTCCAATGGCTGCGGTACAGATAGAAACGATCCTTCGGAATACCCGCAAGGTCAATGATGCCGAACAGGGAACTATGGCTTGGCCAATCCGTATAATAGGGAGTCGGTTCTCCCAAATAGTCGAATCCGGTCCACACAAACTCACCGATGCAATACGGCAAATCTTCATGCTGGATAAAGTCGTCCTCCGGCAAATTGGACCAACCGCAATGTTCCACATCATAAGAGGAAGCTTGGTGGTCATCATATTTCGCCATCGCCTTACGTTCGACCGGGAACTTATAAACACCGCGGGAACTTACCGTCGAAGCCGTTTCGCTACCTAAAACAATCCGCTGCGGCAACTTCTTATAGTTTACCTTATATTTGAAAGGACGGTAGTTGAAACCGGCCACATCCATCACAGCAGCAAAGTTATTGTTGACTACGGCATCCGGAGCATCCATTCCCTGCGTGACCGGACGTGTCGGATCTTCGCGGTGACAGATATCCTGCAACCATTTAGCAATCTTCGTATCTCCCTCATTCCACTGGTTGGGCACTTCATTACCGATACACCACATGACAACGCTCGGATTGTTGCGGAAGTTATGAAGCAAGTTCACGAGGTCTTTCTCCGCCCATTCGTCGAAGAGTAAATTGTAACCGTTCTTACATTTCGCCACGTTCCACTCGTCAAAGCTCTCCGCCATGATCATCATCCCCATTTCGTCACAAGCCCTTATCAGTTCGGGAGCAGGCATATTGTGGGAAGTTCGGATCGCGTTACATCCCATGTCTTTCAGTATCCGTATCTGGCGACGGATGGCAGCATCATTGACGGCAGCTCCTAACGGGCCGAGATCATGATGGTTACAGACACCCTTAAAGACAGTCCGCTTGCCATTCAGGAAGAAACCTTTGTCCGGTATAATCTCGATCGAGCGGATACCGAAAGGAGTCGTATAGACATCCTTCAGCTTGTCGCCTTCATACAGACGGGTTTCCGCAGAATACAAAGCCGGCATTTCAGGAGACCATAAGGACGGGTCTTGGATAACAAACTCCTGCTCTGCCTGATCATTGTTGTATTTCATCTGGGCAAGAGAAGTGCGGACAGCCGTCAGCTTCTGCTTGTTCGGGTTCCATACGCTGGTTTCTACGCTATATTTGGCGGGATCGGCACCTTCGGGAAGCACCACTTTGGTAAGCACGTTCACTTTGGCAAACTTTTCATTTACCGAAGGAGTCGTGATATAGGTACCCCAAACCGGGATATAGGCGTCCTCGGTAACGATCAAGTGAACATTCCGGTAAAGACCGGCACCGGGATACCAGCGGGAAGACTCCGGCAGGTTTTCCAAACGTACAGCCAACGTGTTCTTCTCGCCCGGCTTCAGATATTTCGTGATATCGAAGTGGAAAGAGTTGTAACCATACGGCCAATAACCGACCTTTTGCCCGTTGATATAAACATTGGCATGGCTCATCGCCCCGTCGAACAGGATCGTCGCCCGCTTGCCGGCCTGGAACTGCGGGACGTCGAACTCGGTACGATACCAGCCCACACCGACAAACGGCAATCCGCCGGTACGCCCGGCATGCTCCATTGCCTCTTTCTGGCCATCCTGAGAAATGGCAACCTCCTGTTTATCGTTCTGGGAACTGAAAGGGCCATAGATCGCCCAATCGTGCGGGACAGTCACAGACTGCCACTTGCTGTCGTCGAAAGCAGGCTTTATAAACTCATTGTTGTCTTCGCGGGTGAACTTCCAGTTTTTTTCCAACAGAAGCTCACTCCGTCCCTGTGCCGACAATGCCGACACACACCCAAACAAGCCTATCAAAGCTGCGAAATAGATTCTTTTCATTCGTATTAATTGTTTTTGTAGTATTTAGCAGGGCAAAAATAATTAAATTTGCGACCTTAACAAACTAAATCTGCATTTTACAAAACATGTTACTACAATTACTCTTCGTTTTAGTTGCAATTATTATCGGTGCCCGCCTCGGCGGCATCGGGTTGGGGGTATTGGGTGGCCTGGGACTGGCCGTCCTCACTTTCGTATTTGGGTTGGAGCCGACCTCCCCTCCCATCGATGTAATGCTGATGATCGTTGCAGTCATCGCCGCCGCCAGTTGCATGCAAGCGGCCGGCGGATTGGACCTGATGGTGAAGTGGGCGGAAAAACTGCTGCGCAAGAATCCCTCCAAGATTACGCTCCTTAGCCCGCTGGTCACTTATATCTTCACATTCATTGCGGGAACAGGGCACGTGGCCTATTCGGTCCTTCCCGTAATAGCGGAAGTGGCAACAGAAACGAAGATACGTCCCGAACGGCCATTGGGAATCGCAGTGATCGCATCTCAACAAGCCATTACAGCCAGCCCGATCTCGGCAGCAACCGTAGCATTGCTCAGTATGCAGTCGGGATATCATATCTCATTGATGGACATCCTGATGATCTCCGTCCCTTGCACGTTGATCGGTGTCCTGGCGGGAGCGTTCTGCTCGCTGCACGTTGGAAAGGAACTGGCGGAAGACCCCGAATACCTGCGCCGTATCGCAAACGGAGAGTTCACAAGCGATCAATACAGGACGAAAGGCGTCGAGAACCATCGTGCCGCCCTCCTGTCAGTCGTCATATTCATAGCGGCGACAATCGGTATCGTCCTGTTCGGCTCGATGACAGAGCTTCGTCCCTGGTTCAGCCTGCCCGATGGCAGTTCCCGGCAGATGCAGATGGCGCATATCATCGAGATCCTGATGCTCTCGGCTGCCGCCCTTATCCTGCTCGTCACCCGGACGGACGGCATAAAGGCCGTACAAGGCTCCGTCTTCTCCGCCGGCATGCAAGCAGTCGTCGCAATTTTCGGTATTGCCTGGATGGGCGACACCTTCATCGGCGGGAACATGGAGGAACTGAAAGGCTCGATCGAACATATCGTAACGGAAATGCCCTGGCTTTTCGGCCTGGCCCTGTTCGTGATGTCCATCCTACTGTTCAGCCAGGCGGCAACCATCCGGGCGATGTTGCCGTTAGGAATCGCCCTCGGCATCTCTCCTTACATGCTGATCGCCCTTTTCCCCGCAGTCAACGGCTATTTCTTCATTCCCAACTATCCGACCGTAGTCGCTGCCATCAACTTCGACCGTACCGGGACGACGCATATCGGCAAATATGTCCTGAACCATTCATTCATGATGCCAGGACTGGTCGCCACAGGAGTGTCGGTGGCATTGGGGCTGTTGATGATCCAGTTGTTTTAAAGTAAAAAAGAATACTTCGACAATTGTTCTAGCTACAGAGAAAGTAGCATATACACAGTTATTTCAAATAGCCGGCGGTAATGATTGCGAAGAGTCGAACAGGTGGGTGCTCAACGCCTGCAAGGCCCGTGTTTTATCCTCCTTCCGCATGACGAGCGAGACGTTGCTACTGCTGCCTCCATACGAGATCATGCGGACGGGAATATCTTTCAGAGCCTCAATAATCAGTGCCTCGAAGCCCACATTCCGCCACTCCAGATCCCCGACAACGCAGATAATCACCATCTCTTTCTCAACAAATACCGTAGCATAAGATTCCAACCGGGCGACAATCTCCTGCAAGTATTCCGTGTTGTCGATCGTAACGGAAACCCCGATATCGGATGTCGTTACCATATCGACCGCCGTTTTGTAGAACGCGAAAGTATCGAACACATGGCTCAAGAACTTATGGGACGGAAGTTGGTTTATCGACTTGATCTTGATATAAGTTATGTCATCTTTGGCTGCCACCGCCTTGATCCGTCCTTTCTCTGCGGTGTTGGAGATGAGCGTCCCCGGAGCAGACGGTTCGAAAGAGTTCAACAGACGAACCGGAATATTGCTTTCCTTGGCCGGGCGGATGCAACAAGGATGGAGAATCTTGGCCCCGAAATGTGCCAGCTTCGCCGCCTCCTCGAAGTTCAGTTGACGGACAGGTGAGGTATGGTTGACAACACGCGGATCGTTGTTGTGCATCCCGTCAATATCCGTCCATATCTGTATCTCCTCAGCATCGACAGCCGCCCCGATCAGGGAAGCGCTGTAGTCACTCCCTCCCCGTTGCAGATTGTCGATATCACCGTATGCATTCCGACAAATAAATCCCTGGGTGATAAAGACAGACGTATCGGGATGCTGATCCAACAAGGCAACCAGCTTCTCTCGGATATAAACGGGGTCCGGTTCCCCGTCGGCAGTGATACGCATGAAGTTCAGCGCTGGCAGAAGGACAGACTCAATCCCTTGCTCTTGCAGGTAAAGATCCATCATGCCGGTGGAGATCAGTTCTCCTTGCGCCAGTATCACCTTCTCGTCAAAAACGGTAAAAGGTTTGCCAGAGAAAGACCAGACATGATTGAAATGCTCGGTGACCAATTGTAGGGCACGCTCTTTGTAGAGATCTGTCCGGTATAACGCTTCTATTTCCCGCGCATATTTCTGTTCCTGTTCACTGATCATCTTATTCGCCTCGTCCGGTGCTTTCCGGTAAAAACATCCGGCGATACAGACCAGCGCATTCGTTGTCCCCGACATGGCCGAAAGAACCACTATCTTTCGTTCACTGCTACCTATTATGGATGCGACGTTCTTCATCCGCCGGGCCGAGCCGACGGAAGTTCCGCCAAATTTCAATACTTTCATACTGATTGTTTTGTTGTTTCTAAGCGATATTAAACATTAAAGGTAATGATAAAAGTACTCCCCTTACCGACTTCGCTGTCCACACGGATCGTTCCACCATGGGCTTCGACAAAGTCTTTGCTGATGGCAAGGCCGAGACCGCTTCCCTGTACTTTCGTGCCTGGAACGCGGAAATAACGGTCGAAGATACTCTGATGGTAACGCGGATCGATTCCTTTCCCAAAGTCCTGCACGAATATTTCCACCTTCTTGTCCTCCTGGCGCGCACCGATAATGATACGACCATTCTCCGGAGTGTAGTGGATGGCATTGGAAAGGAGGTTCGTGAGTACCCAGGCGATCTTCTCGCTGTCGACAAAGAGCTTGGATATTTTTTCGGGATAATCCACTTCGATATGGCAATTGAAGCGCTCCGCCTGCACACGGTTTGCCTTGATCGCATAATCGATCAGTTCAATCGGCTTCGTGATCTTCGGGTTTAGTTGTAGCTTGCCCGTCTCTACCTGTGTCATTTTCAGCAATTCGCCGGTGATTTCGAGTAGGCGGTCGCTACTTTCACGAATGCTATCGGCAAGCGCGATCTGCTCGTCGTTCATTTCTCCGACACGTTTGTCCTTCAGCAATTTGAGACTCATAAGGATAGCAGATATCGGAGTTTTCAGCTCATGGGAGATAGTGGAGATAAAAGTCGTCTTGGCAGAGTCCAATTCCTTGAATTCAGTGATATTTTTCAAGAGGATCACATCACCCACATACTCTGTCTCACCTCCGTCACCATTCGTCACATGGATCGGGATATATTTAGCCTGGAAATAGCTTTCTTTATCATCTGCATAGATTTTCAAGGGCTCCTTCTTCTCGTCAGGCTGTATCAGTTCACGTACCAGCCGGCGTAACAGGTCGTTTTTCAACGCCAGTTCGGCAGCAGACTTTCCCATCACATTCTCACGTTTCAGATTCAATATGGTAAGCGCCTCGTCGTTAGCGAAAAGAATGGAACGGTCCCGGTCGAGCCCGATTATCGGTTCGGTAATGCTGTTGACAATCGCCTCGATATATTTTTTGGCCTGGATAATATCAGCCAGCGTGCTTTTCCTGTATTCCGTCAAACGTTCCGCCATCCGGTTGAACGAAGAGGTGACTTCAGCAAACTCCTGATTGTCGCCCAGATCGAGCCTCTTTTCGTAATTGTGGTTGGCAATCTCCAGGATACCGTCGGTCAGTTTACGGATCGGCGACGTAATGGAACGAGGCAAACGGATCAGGAAAGCAAAAGCGATCAGGATACAAGCCACCGCGATAATACAAATCCACAGCAATGCCTGGTCCGCCGTATGCTCGGCCACTTTACTCTTCCGGTAGATCGTCGACATATTCAGACTCATAATATCGTTGAGTGCCATCCTGACACGCTGTATAGTCGTGTCATTCAAGTTCTGATACATCGCCTCATATTGTGCGACCAGATGTGCCGTCGCCACATTCTCGTCGATCTCTGTGATATTCTTCTGCTGCAAATCCAGGTTCTTTTCAAACTCTGCGTGTGCCTGCGGATCGTTCTTGATCCGTTCGAGAGCATCCAGCATCCGGCGGGAATAGAGAAGCGAATTATAATTATCTGCCAGGATATTCTGCGTGTCGGAAGACATATCCGTAATATTCCGCACGGCCAGCCCACCCAGCAGAACGATCATCGTAAACAACAAACCGATTCCGAAGGTCAGTTTTGTTTTTATTTTCAGGCTTAAGAACTTGTCCATACGCTTATGCTATTATTATCAGATCAATATTCAACTGCGACAAACTGTTTAACAACGTCCTGTATTGGAAAACTGACAGCAGGACAGAACGAAGGCTAAATGAAGGTTTACCCACGCACACCGTGCTGATTTGTTTTTTCCTGCACACCCGGACGATACTTTTCGGGATGCTCTCGGACTGGATACGGATCACTTCGCCGCCCAGTTCCGTAGCCAGTTTAAAATGGTTCGAAAGATAACGCTGGTTCGCCAACGGTATCCGGTCCATACTCTCACGCGGTGTCTGGACATACAGCACGTAGAATTTCGAATTATAGCGTGTTGCCAAACGAGCCGCCTTGCGGATCACCTTCCGGGGAGTCTTCTCGTGACTGCTGATACAGGCAAGGAACCGCTCGTGACGGACGCCCGTATTAACAGGGACCGAGTTTTCGACTTTCTTTTCGACCCGGAGCGCTACTTCCTTCAACGCCAGTTCGCGGAGTTGCAGGATATTTTCGGCTTTGAAGAAATTGTTCAGCGCCGTCTGCACCTTTTCCGGCTTGTAAATCTTGCCGGCTTTCAGGCGCGCCACCAGCTCGTCGGCGGTCAGGTCGATGTTGACCACCTCGTCTGCTTGTTCCAACACACTATCGGGAATGCGTTCCTTCACCTCGATGCCTGCAATATCCTGGACCTCCTCGTTCAGCCCTTCGAGATGCTGTATGTTGACAGCGGTAATCACACTTATTCCCGCTTCGAGGATATCCATCACATCTTGCCAGCGTTTTTCATTCTTGCTGCCCTCGATATTAGTATGCGCCAGTTCGTCTACAACCACCACTTCCGGATGAATGTTCAGGATAGCATCCAGATCCATGTCCTCAACTTCCTTTCCCTTGTAAAAAGACTTGCGACGCGGAATCAGTGGTAAGCCACCCACCAGCGCCTCCGTCTCGGTTCTTCCATGCGTCTCGATATAGCCGATCCTGACGTCTATCCCGCTACGGAGCAGTTCGTGTGCCTCCGATAACATCCGGTATGACTTGCCTACACCGGCAATCATACCGATGTAGACTTTGAAGTTGCCGCGCCGTGACTTTTTCAGCAAATCCAAAAAGTGTTGTACACTCTCTTCCCTGTTCATCCGTTTGAAAAACTGTTTACGGTTTCAAAGTAAAGCCGAAGACCAGATGTGCATCTTCCAACCGGGGATTCCAGATGGCCTGTGCAAAAATAGGCAAAGAAAACGAATCAGTGATCTTTATAGCGGTAGTTCCTTTCAAAGCCACGTTCGTAACAGCAAATCCGCTGGTATAGTACTGGGCAGCTTCGTAAGGAACCAACCCGCAGGTGGCGGTCAAGTCGACACGTTTCACCGAGAAAGGGTAGTTCAGTTCAACGTAGGAAGAATAGTTCTGGTTGCCTTCGGCATCCTTATCCTGTCCGGCGAACATCGTGTACCAAGCCAACGACAAAGGAAACTTTTCAAGCGGGAAAGTGTAGGCAAGCCCCGCCTCGAAATGATGGGCAGTTTCATGGCTCTTGAAATTAAAATACTTGTTGGCGCCTTGTCCCGCCCACCAGAGATCAGCAATGGACAGTGTCAACCCAGAAGCACCGAACGTATAGGCGGCAGTAAGGTCTATCTCCTTATTGGCAAGACCTTCGGAAGACCGGTAACCGTCGAAATCGGTCGATCCCCAAGCTGTCAGTGAGAAGCCGGCTACACTAAAAGCCAATGTAGGTTGGAAACTCGCACCTGTCTGGTACATGCCACGCCATATGTAAGAACTTACTAAATCACTCTGGACTGCAAATTTCACCCCGGTTTCATTTTCGGAAGCTTTTGCCATTCCGAATGAGCATAAAGAAACAGTTACTACTGCTGCTACTATCTTTTTTATTATAGAGTTCATAATTTATTCCTGTTTTATTTATTAATCCTTTCTTTCTAACTTTTCCAATGCCACGTTCAATTTCAGGACATTTACTTTTTCCGGTCCGAAAAGCCCCAATAGCGGACCCTCGATATGGGCGTTGACTATCGCCATGACCTTATCGGGAGAGATACCGCGTGCCTTCGCTACACGTTGCACTTGGCTATAGGCGGCTTTCGGAGAGATGTCGGGATCGAGACCAGAAGCGCTGGCTGTGACCATTTCGACAGGAACTTGCTCACGTTTCAGGTAGGGATGATATACGAGGAACGTATCGATACGTGCTTGTATGTCCGCCAGATATTCTTCATTGGACGGCCCTTTGTTGCTACCTGCCGAGCTCGAAGCATCGTAACCATCTCCGGCATGGGACGGGCGGCCCCAAAAATAAATGTCTTTTGTGAACTGCTGCCCCACGTTAGCAGCGCCTACGATCCGACCGTTCAACTCGACCACATCGGCATTGCCTTTGTTGGGAGAAGCGACCTGGGCGAAAAGCCATAAGATAAAGATATAGCCAACACTGAATAGAATGCAGAAAGCAATCGTCAGTTTGAATGATTTAAACAGATTTGATATCATAAGATTCAATTTTTTTTCGTTTTTAATTGGGAAACACCCGCTACCCCCGGCAACCTTTCCGGACAACATAGAAGCCTTGGCCGGGAGGCGCGCAGTGTCAAAAGATATTTATACTTAGAAAAATAGAGAAACAACCATGTCGATCAACTTGATCCCGATAAAGGGAGCGATCACACCGCCCACCCCGTAAATCAATAAGTTACGCCGTAGCAGAGCCGATGCCCCTATAGGCTTGTAAGCCACCCCGCGCAGAGCCAGCGGAATCAGGATCGGGATAATGACCGCATTAAAAATCACGGCACTCAAAATCGCACTTTCCGGACTGTGCAAATGCATGATGTTCAAAGCAGCTAACTGTGGTATCGCCACCATGAACAAGGCCGGGACGATCGCAAAATATTTCGCCACATCGTTTGCGATACTGAAAGTCGTCAGCGTTCCGCGTGTCATCAGCAATTGCTTACCGATCTCTACGATCTCGATCAGTTTTGTCGGGTCGTTGTCCAAGTCCACCATATTACCGGCCTCTTTTGCCGCCTGCGTACCACTGTTCATTGCCACGCCGACATTTGCCTGAGCCAGTGCAGGTGCGTCGTTCGTCCCGTCGCCCATCATGGCGACCAACTTGCCCGCTTCCTGTTCTTTCTTGATGTAGTTCATCTTGTCCTCCGGCTTCGCTTCGGCAATAAAATCATCTACTCCGGCTTTCTCAGCGATATACTTTGCTGTCAACGGATTGTCACCCGTGACCATCACCGTCTTGACCCCCATTTTGCGTAACCGTTCGAAACGCTCTTGGATGCCAGGTTTTATAATATCTTGCAGCTCGATCACCCCAATGATGAAATCATCTTGTGCCACCACCAGCGGCGTGCCTCCGTTACCAGTAATCTTCCCAACCAATGCGGCAACCTCTTCCGGATACTTGTTTCCGGCCTCCTCGCACATCTGGCGGATAGCATCGAAAGCACCCTTGCGAATACGGGTTCCGTCTTTCAGATCTACCCCCGAACACTTCGTCTCGGCCGTGAACTTGATCATCCGTGAACCTGATGTGCTCAAATCGCGGATGCGGACGCCACGTTCGCGTCCCAGTTCGACGATCGATTTGCCTTCCGGTGTCTCATCTGACAGGGATGCCATCAGACAAGCCTGCACAAAAGAATGTTCGTCGACCCCGGCTACCGGATAAAACTGTGTCGCTTTACGGTTGCCAATCGTGATCGTACCGGTCTTGTCGAGCAATAGGGTATCTATGTCTCCGGCTGTCTCTACAGCCTTTCCGGATTTGGTTATTACATTTGCACGCAAGGCACGATCCATTCCCGCAATACCGATCGCAGACAACAGTCCGCCGATCGTAGTCGGGATCAGACAAACAAACAAGGAGATGAAGGCCGCGATGGTGATCTGTGCTCCTGAATAGTCAGCAAGCGGTTTCAACGTACCGCATACCACCACAAACACCAGTGTAAAACCGGCCAACAATATCGTCAAGGCAATTTCATTCGGCGTCTTTTTCCGCGAAGCTCCTTCGACAAGCGCAATCATCTTGTCGAGAAAACTCTCGCCCGGCTGTGTCGTTACCATCACCCGTATCTGGTCGGACAATACTTTTGTACCGCCCGTCACGGAACTCTTATCGCCTCCGGCTTCCCGGATGACCGGAGCCGACTCGCCCGTTATGGCACTCTCGTCGATCGAAGCCAGCCCCTCGATGATCTCGCCGTCGGAAGGGATCGTATCTCCGGCCTCGCAGATAAAGATATCGCCTTTTTTCAACTGCGAACTGCTCACCGTCGTAATTTTTCCACTAGCTTCCACCCGTTTCGCAGGTGTCTCTTCGCGTGTCTTGCGCAAACTGTCGGCTTGTGCCTTACCACGTGCCTCGGCAATCGCTTCGGCAAAATTGGCGAACAGAAGTGTCAGGAAGAGTACAATGAAAACCAATATATTATAGCCGAACGATCCCTGTGCCGTATCACCTCCGGCAGCCGACCAGACCGTCACCACCAACATGACGAAGGTTACCACTTCGACAATAAACATGATCGGGTTGCGGAACATCGTTCGAGGGTCCAACTTCACGAACGACTGTTTCAGACTTTCTATTACAAGCTCCTTCGGAAACAAAGAAGCAGATCTATTCTCTTTCATCATATTATTATTCAATTCTCAAATTTGAAACTCCGGTTTACATATAGATGCTAAAATACTCCGCGATCGGTCCCAACGTCAGTGCAGGGAAGAAAGACAGGGCAGCCACGATAAAGATCACACAGAATGTCATCACGGCAAATGTCACGGTGTCCGTTTTCAAAGTCCCTGCACTTTCGGGGATAAACTTCTTCTGTGCCAATAGTCCGGCAATCGCCACCTGTCCGACAATCGGAAGGTAACGGGAGATGATCAGCGCCAAGCCTGTCGTAAAATTCCAGAAGTAGGTGTTGTCGCCGAGTCCCTCGAAACCTGATCCGTTGTTGGCGGAGGCAGAAGTATATTCGTAAAGCATCTCGCTGAAACCGTGGAAACCGGGATTATTCAACCAACCTCCCTCCGCTTCCACAAAGGCCGGATTATACACCCAATAATAGCAAGCGACAGCGGTCCCGATCAGGATCACGAACGGATGTGTCAGTGCCACGATCGTTGCAATCTTCATCTCGCGCGCCTCCACCTTCTTTCCTAAAAATTCCGGAGTACGACCGACCATCAAGCCACTAATAAACACAGCGATAATCAGAAAAGCATAGTAATTCATGAACCCTACGCCCACACCTCCGAACCAGGTGTTTATTTGCATATTCAACATCTCCATCATCCCGCTGAGCGGCATCGTACTGTCGTGCATCCCGTTGACGGAACCGTTTGAGGTGACTGTCGTCGTACAACTCCACAGGGCCGTTGCCGCCGGACCGAGGCGAGTCTCCTTTCCTTCCATCGCGCCGGCTCCCTGGTCAATCCCCATCTGGGAGATCATGGGATTACCTTTCGTTTCGTAATAGGTGTTGATCCCTACGCTGGCGAGGTAAGCAAAAAGCATAACCCCGAAAATCGTGTAAGACAACTTTTTTCTTTTCAGATAGAATCCCAACGCAAAGACCATTGCCATCGGGAGAATCAGGATCGACCAGCACTCTACCATATTGGTCAGGTAAGTCGGGTTTTCAAGCGGATGTGACGAGTTCACTCCGAAATAACCTCCTCCGTTGGTTCCCAACTGTTTAATCGGTATGACAGCGGCGGCAGGACCTTGCGAGATCAGTTGCTCGTTACCCTCCAATGTCGTCAGCTTCATCTTTCCGTCGAATCCCATCGGTGTTCCTTCAATAATAAGGATGAACCCGACAATAAGCGACATCGGCAACAGAATACGGGTGCAACTTTTCAACAGCAGGTTCCAGAAGTTACCAATCGTATTGGTTGTCTTGGCGGCCATTGCCTTGAAGATTCCGGCAAGGGCGGCCATCCCGGTAGCTGCCGTGATAAACTGGAAGAGCATGATCACGAACAACTGGGTAAAATAGGTCAGTCCGCTTTCCCCACTATAGTGCTGGAGATTACAATTGACCATAAAACTGATGCAGGTATTGAACGACAGGTGTGACGACTGCCCCCCATTGCCATCGGGGTTGAGAGGCAGGTATTGTTGTGTCCACAGCAAGAGCATTCCCCAAAAAAACCAAAAAAGATTGATGGTCAGCAACGCTTTCAAGAAACTTTTCCAGTTCATTTCCTCGTTCGGATTGATCCCGCATATTTTAAAGATCCATCTTTCCACCGGGGCAAGAAAATCGAGGCATGTCTTCTCCCCTTTATATACTTTTGCGATATACTTACCCAGCGGATAAGCCAGAACGACCATGAGTACGATCTGCGCAATACTTCCTATTAATTCTGTATTCATCTTTTCACTTAAGCTAATCGTTTAAAACTTTTCGGGCTTCACCAATACATAAAGCAGATACCCGAAGATAACCAAGCAGAGTACAAACAGTGCTGCAAACATACTTTCCTCCTTTTCTAAATCTTTTCGAACCAATCCACACATTTAAAGAAAAACCAGTAGCAGGCCCCGCCTACCACACACAAAAAAACAAAAGACACAAATTCATTTTCCAACATCTTAAAATACTTTTAGTGTTAATACTATTCATCGTTTCGCCTTTTTATATACCAACGGTGTGCCAAACAGATAAGAAGTTGCGTGAAGAAAAGAATATCAGCAAGTTAAAGTTTCAACTTAAAAGCCGGAGCAGATGGCCACCCTTCCATTTTGAAAAGGTTACCTTTCCAGAATGGAAAAGTTCACTATTTCGGCAGTATCTGGAGTAAATGTTTCATCAACGAAAATAGGTTCAAATTTGCAGACGAAAATGATAACTGGTATAAGTGGACAGTTTTCTTAAGGGATAATAATACGGGAAAGACGAATCTATTGAAGGCGATTGCAGTTTGGAACCTGATTATGATTCCTCCTTTACTTCGAAGACAGGTTGTTTCAATTAGATTTTGCGGCCAAAAACAACAGTACAGCAAATCATTCTCTTTTCGCAAAACCCGTGTACCCTATCCTATGTCGATATTAGGCCATTACAACCCGTATTCCTCTATCTTCCGGTAGAGGGTTGTCAGGCCGATACCTAATAAACGGGAGGTTTCCGTTTTATTGCCATTGGTATATTTCAATACCTTTTGAATATGCATCTTCTCGACGCCGCTGAGGTCGAAGCCGGAATAGTTGCCTTCGGTATTGGCTTGAGGGGTCTGCATTGCGAGCGGCAGGGTATCCGCCGCCAAGGTGTCGCCGTCGGAAATAATAAGGCTGCGCTCCACGACATTGCGCAGTTCGCGGACATTCCCTTTCCAGGGGTACCGTTTCAGAATGCGGATATAGTCCGGCGAGATCGTGCGGATGGTCTTTCCCATCTTGGAAGACAGTGCGGAGACAAACGCCTCGACATGCAAAGGGATGTCGTCCACCCGTTCACGGAGTGGCGGCAGGTGAATCTGGAAAACAGAAAGCCTGTAAAACAAGTCCTCGCGAAAATGTCCATCGGCAATTTCTTTTGCCAGGTCACGGTTGGTGGCGGCTATCACGCGCACATTCACTTTGATAGGCTTCGTATCGCCGATCTTGAGAAACTCGCCGGTTTCGAGGATACGGAGCAGCTTAGCCTGAAGATCGAACGCCATCTCGCCGATCTCATCGAGGAAGATCGTGCCGTTGTCGGCTTCTTCGAACAGACCTTTCGTCTCTTTGAGTGCACCGGTGAAAGCTCCTGCCTTGTGACCGAACATCTCGCTTTCCAACAGGTCGCGGCTGAAAGAGGAACAGTTGATGGCGACAAAGGTTTTATCGCTACGGGAACTATACTGATGGATGGACTGGGCAAACACCTCCTTGCCGGTCCCGGTCTCGCCGGTGAGCAGGACGGGAACATCCGTTGCGGCAACCTTGCGTGCCAATGAGACAGCCTCTTGTATGGCAGGTGAACGGCCGATGACAGTGGCAAACGAATACTGTTTGCCAACAGCAGTCCCGGCAGCTTTCTGCTGCTGGTAGGCAGCAGTCGCCTTTTCCATCGCTTTCGCGATCAGAGGGAGGATTTTATTGTTGTCATCGCCTTTGGTTATATAGTCGAACGCTCCGTTCTTGATAGCTTGCACGCCATCGGGGATATTACCGTGGGCCGTAAGCAAAATCACTTCCGAAAGGGGACGCAGACGTTTCAGTTCGGTGACAAGCTCCACTCCGCTCCCGTCTGGCAAGCAGACATCGCAGAGCACCACTTCGGGATCATTCTGTTCGAGCTGTTTGATGCCCGCTTTACAGCTGGCGGCCTGGAACACATCATAGCCTTCCAGCCCGATAATACGGGACAGCAGGCTTAAAATTTGCTTCTCATCGTCGATAATCAATACTTTTCCCATCTTCCTATTCAGCTATGAGGAAGCAAATATAGCATATTATTCAGAGGTGTCCATTACTTCTTCCATTTTCATACCACCTTAATTATAGTTTAATTATTTGCAAATATCCTAAACCCGGTACAAGTAATGTGTAATAAATAGTACATTCGCTAAAATTATCTACAAAATGAAAAAAGTTCTATTAGTTGCAGTCTCCGCACTGCTTGTCTGCACTTCTTGTGTAACAAAGAAAAAATATCTGCTGGCCGAGAACGGACGTCTGGAAGCCATTGCCCGGGGAGACGATCTGCAGAACCAGCTTGTGAACTGCCGCGACAACAACGACGGCCTCACTTCGCGTCTTACCGCACTTGAACGGGATACCACCCGCATGGGCAAGAACATCCGCAACTATCAAAATATGCTCAGCACAAACATGACGGAGCAGGAAAAATTGAATTCACTCCTAAGCCAGAAAATGAGCGAACTGGATGAACGCGAACGTACGATCAACGAACTACAGGATATGATCAATGCACAGACCGAACGAGTACAGAACTTGCTCAACAGCGTAAAGGATGCGCTTCTGGGGTTTAGCAGCGACGAACTGACCGTCCGCGAAAAAGATGGGAAAGTCTATGTTGCCATGTCGGACAAACTTCTTTTCGAATCGGGAAGCGCCCGTGTCGACAAGCGTGGCAAGGAGGCTTTGGCCAAACTCGCTGAGGTCCTCAACAAGCAATCCGATATCGACGTGTATATCGAAGGACACACCGACAGCAAGCCGATCAACACCGCCCAATTCAAAGATAACTGGGATCTCAGTGTCATCCGCGCTACCTCGGTCGTCCGCATCCTGACAAAAGACTACGGTGTCAAGCCTTTGCAAATACAACCTTGCGGCCGTGGCGAATTCATGCCTGTCGACGACAACGAAACTGCCGACGGCCGTGCCAAAAACCGTCGTACAGAAATCATCATGGCTCCGAAACTGGATAAGTTATACCAGATGTTGAACCAGTAGCACTCATAAGAAGACTACTATCACAATTTGTCCGTTACCTTTGTTTTTCCCAAAAGTAACGGACAAATTTTACAAAAAGCAAGCAGATCTTTTCGAGAAAGCTCTCGTTTTAACGCGGTTCCGATCCCCTTCTGCACGGTATTGAGACCTGGGTGTTAGGGGTATCGAGATCGGGATGTTGAGAGGAATAGATAGGTAGTTGCTTAAAAATAAGTAACATGCTTCGATGAAAAATATGCTCGTCTTTATGATAGTATAATAGTGATTATCTCCAGTGTTATTCCCTCTTGCACCGCAAAGCAAAATATAGAATATACAGGAAAGACAACAATGGAATCACAAACCCAACCGCCATGTTATCGGCTCCGATATATCCCATCAGCATTGGAGCAAAGGCTCCGCCTGCTACTCCCATAACGATATAAGAGGAAGCTTTCTTCGTATAGGAACCCATACCTTCCAAACCGAGTGCAAAGATTGTCGGAAACATAATGGACATAAAGAAAAAAGAAAGATAGAGCGCATACAAAGAAACCGTACCGACAGACACGACGACCAACGCCATACAGACAGCATCTGCCAAAGCGAACCATGTCAGAAGACGGGCCGGAGACATCCACCTCATCGTAAAACTACCGGACAGACGGCCTATCATAAACAAAGCCATTCCTCCGAAAGCCAAAATACGCGAAGCCTCGATATTCGTCATGGAAGTATCGACTTCCGTCACATAATTAATGAAGAAACTGAAAATCCCCGTCTGGGCGGCACAATAGCAGAACTGTGCAATAATAGCCCGGATAAATTGCGGATGTCTCCACATCGAGGCAGTACCGGACACAGGAGCAATCATCTTTTCCTCTTTGTCCGTTTCCTCCTGCACTTCAGGCAGTTTTGTAAAAAAGAAAAGTATGGCGACCAGCAAAACAACCGAACCGACCAATATATAGGGTTTCGTCAAAGTAAACGGATCATCTTCCGCCCCTCCGAAAATCAACATTCCTCCTACCAAAGGTCCCAATATCCAGCCTAATCCGTTAAACGATTGGGAAAGGTTCAAGCGCTGAGCCCCCGATTCCTCTGGTCCCAGAATCGTGGAATAAGGGTTAGCTGCCGTTTCCAGAATACAAAGCCCGCAGGCAATGACAAAAAGGGCTATCAGAAACGGAGAGGCTGAATGCAGATAAGCTGCCGGAATAAAAGCAAACGCACCAACCGCAAACAGGCATAACCCTAAAATAATCCCTTTCTTATATCCGAACCGCTTCATAAACATACCGGCAGGAAGCGCCATCAGAAAGTAAGCGATATAAGTGGAGAACTGCACAAGACCGCTCTCCGCCTTCGTCATCGTAAAGACACCTTGAAAATGCTTATTCAATACGTCCAACAGACCATGAGCAAAACCCCACAATAAGAACAGGCTGGTGATCAATATAAACGGGACAAGATAAGATTTCCCGTCAGGAGCGGAAAACAAAGTTTTCTGATTATTCTTTTTCATACTTGCTATTTGTTATGAGTCAGCAAAGATACTCTTTTTTTCAGAGATTACTTTCCTGTCACTATTTACATGTCAAAACGGTTTGTTTTCTGCCAAATTTTCCTACGAATGTTCTTCCTTAACAATCATGTTTCCAAATACATATATAAACTTCAGTAAGTCTATTCGCCTAAATTCATGACCTCAGGAAAAGGTTTTCAGCTTCGTTTATCATCCTTTATTCATATTAACGCCGGCCACATTGTCCTGGCATACCTTTTGAAGTTGGTATAGTGCTTTCGGATTAGAAAAGACGAGAGCGGAAGAAGAATATAAATGTTTAACTAAATAATTGGAGGACTGTATTATGACACCGATGAGAAGAAGTCAAAATTGGTTACCGTATGTATTCAATGATTTATTTGACAATGACTGGATGATTAAAGCAAACTCTACAGCTCCAGCCATCAACGTGATTGAATCGGAAAAGGACTATCGAGTAGAAGTTGCTGCTCCGGGCATGACAAAAGACGATTTCAACATCCGTATCGACGAGAACGACAACCTGGTCGTATCGATGGAGAAAAAAGAAGAAAAGAACGAAGAAAAGAAAGAAGGGCGCTATCTGAGACGTGAATTCTCCTATAGCAAATTCCAGCAAACAATGGTTCTTCCCGAAAATGCAGAGAAAGAGAAGATCGAAGCAAAAGTCGAGAATGGTGTGTTAAACATCATCATTCCGAAAATGAGCGAGGAAGCAGCCAAGAAAGCTGAAAAGATTATCGAAATCAAATAATCTGTTTGTCCTTTATAAACTAAAGGCTATAATGGTTTGTTTTATTGGAAAAATATTATCCGGTTAAAGCAAACCATTATTTTTTTATCTATATCTTTGCCTGTATAAAATTATATTGTATTATAAATCTAATTGAAAGAAAGGAAACAGAATTATGATTTTAAGCAAGAAATTATCTGAAGCATTTAACGCACAGGTAAATGCAGAAATGTGGTCATCCAATTTGTATCTGTCCATGTCCGTGCATTTCCAAAAATTGGGATTAAACGGTTTCGCTCACTGGATGAAAAAACAAGCTGAAGAAGAAATGGAACACGCCCACAAAATGATCGACTTCGCTATCGACCGTGGCGGTGACATCACAATCGGCCAGATCAATGTCGTTCCTACCGCATGGGGCAGCGTCACAGAATTATTCGAACACGTTTACAAACATGAATGCTACGTTTCTGAACTGATCGACAAAATGGTCGATATCGCAGAAGAAGAAAAAGACCATGCCTCAAGAGACTTCCTCTTCTGGTTCGTTCGCGAACAGGTAGAAGAAGAATCTACAGCCAAAGGAATCGTAGATCAGTTGAAGAACTATGGCGAATGCCACGTCGGTATCCTTGACCACAGATTGGGCAAAAGATAAAAACAATGGGCAATTGACAATTAGTTGACACGGTCTTTTAATTGTCAATTGCTTTAAGCACCGCTTTCCCCCACAGCTCTCCCAAAGCAGAAGCCCCTTTCCGGTTAGGATGCAGATAGAAAGTTCCTGCATTTCCTTTTTCGGGGAAAAGCTCACTTTTATAATGTGCCTTGAAATAATCGAAACCATCTGTATCCCCCATAAAGACCTGTCCGGGAAAACGTTTGGAATAATCGAGAACCAATGCCTGTAATTCAGGATAATAACTTTGCAAACGATTCAACCCTTCTTCCAGATATTTGGCTCCGTTGTATGTATTGGGGCTATACCATACCGGCCGGTGCAATACGATCTTGCATTTCGGATAGAGTGCAAGCAACTTATCGACAATCGTTTTCATATTCTCATAATACTTGGCAGGCGAAGCCGGAGCCCCATTTGGCCCTGTAATAGCACTGTCATTCGTCCCAAGCATAATGGAAAAGATCAAAGTCGCCCACGTTTCATCTTTGAACTGGTCGGCAACCTGAACCACCTTCGGAAATAGCAAATCAGTTTGAGGTAAAAAATCAAGAGTCGTACTTCCGCTTACCCCCTGGTTGGAATAACGGACAGTTCCGACAGACGGTTGCCTGCGCAGATATAAAGCAGCCTTCACAGGGGGCGCCTCATGTCTCGGATTTTCCAACAAAGCCCCTTGCGTTATGCTGTTTCCGATAAATACTATATTCAGATTTTTCTTTTCCTCTCCCATCATATAACAACTGATTGTCATACACAACAACAAACCTATAACTTTCCGGATATCCTTCATAATTCAATCTTTTCTACTCTTCTGCGAATGTAGGAAAAAATTCATTCACTTCCGGATGTTCCGATAACCAAATTTTAGCACCTTCTTCCTCGTGCATAGGATAAGCCTCCACCAAATCCATCAATTCGCTCAATTGGTCATTATCGAGAGCAAAGTTCCGGAAAAAAGCGGCTGCATACGGATCTTTATCAGAGAAGCCTTTGGTAGCCATAATCTGAATGTGTTCGGCATCGCCGTACTGTTTCTGCGGATCATCCAGAAATTTCAGGTCGTAGCGGGAGAACATCCAGTGAGGAGTCCAGCCGGTTACCACGATCCATTCCTTGTTTTCGATCGATTTCTGGAGGAATGCGACCATTGTCGCTCCGCTCGAAGGTTTCAGCGTCAACTCGACCGGATATTCCCGGATGACACGCTCAGTCTCATTCATCAGGCCAGCCCCAACGTCGATACCGATGATCTCATTACGGAACTTCTCTTTATGCTCATTCAATTCTTCTATGGAACGGATCGTGACATACGAAGGGACTACCAGCCCCATCCTGGCATTTTTATAGGCTACTCCTAACGCTTCCAAGTTATCGCCATATTTCCTTATATAATCGGCATGTGTAGCCGGAAGCCATGCATCCATAAAAACATCGACTTTACCAGCCGCCATCGAAACAAAGACCGGCGCGATATCCGCATTTCGCAGCATCACGTCATAGCCCTTGCTCTCAAGCATGACTTTCGCCAGATAGCTCATAGCAATCCCCTCCGACCAATTTACATAACCGATCGAGACCTGTTTTCTGTCTTTCGAGGAATTGCTGCAATCAGCAAACATCATCATGAAGGCTACAATAAGGGATAAATTTATAATGATAATCAATCTTCTCATAAATACTTTTCTTTTTATCTGTTTTACTTTCTACGGACAAAGCCCTGTGTAATACGATCCAGGACAATCGCCAGAATCACGACGGCTATGCCGCCTTCAAAACCAAGTCCGATTTTCATTTGTGTGATTCCTTTCAATACGATCTCACCTAACCCGCCGGCCGAGATCATAGCCGCAATCACAACCATAGACAGAGCCATCATGATTGTCTGGTTCACTCCTGCCATAATGGTCGGTAAAGCCAACGGGAGCTGAACTTTAAAAAGAAGCTGTCCCGAAGTGGCCCCAAACGAACGAGTCGCCTCTACAATATCTTCCGGAACCTGACGGATTCCCAAATCGGTAAGACGGACAACCGGAGGCATGGCAAATATCACGGTGGCAAAAGCGCCCGGAACAGGTCCCAGTCCGAAAAACAGGACAGCCGGAATCAAATAGACAAAAGCGGGCATCGTCTGCATCAGGTCCAAAACCGGCCGGATCACTTTAGCCGCCTTATCGTTTCGTCCGGTCCAGATTCCCAGCGGAACACCGAGCAGCAGGGCAATGATCGTCGACGACAAGACAAGTGCCACGGTCTGCATGGTCTGTACCCAGAATCCCATCCCCCAAATCAAAAGTAAACCGAGCAAGGTCAGGACAGCAGTTCCCTTTCCGGCTTTCCACCAAGCCAAAGCTGCTATTCCCGCAATCATCAGGTAGAACGGGACCCACATCAGTATTCCCTGGAAGCCGTCGATAAAGCCGCCTACGATGTGGTTGATTACATCAAAAAGGCCGGCAAAGTTTTCTGTCAGCCAATTAATGGCCATTTCTATATATTTTCCGATATTTATCATAAATCTATTGCGTTTTGAATGATTTCTTCTATTTCTTTCTGATCCTTTCCGGTCATCTCGATAATGATGGCTGAAGTCGATACGACACCTTTCAAACGGTTATTCTCATCGACCACCGGCAAAGCCTGCTGGACCTTCGGCAAGAGAGGCAACATATCTTCGACTGTCATATTCTCCAATACGGAAGGGACCTCTTTCATAACAATCGAACTGATGTCCCTCGTCCCTTCCTTACGCAGCCGCAGCACATCTTTCAACCGTATTTCACCAAGGAACTGCTCGTCCGTTCCGATCACGGGCAACGCATACAAACGTTTTTCCCTCATCTTGCGGATAATGGCCTCCGGACCATCTTTGCGGATACGGACAACGATCGGTTGAGTCAGCATGATGGAAGAGGCCGTAACAACACGCCCACGATCCACACTCTCGGTAAAACGGGTGACATAGTCGTCGGCCGGATCAGTCAATATCTCTTCGGGCGTCCCGACCTGTACGACTTCGCCATCCTTCATAATGGCAATACGGTCGCCTAATTTGATGGCCTCGTCCAGATCATGTGTGATAAAGACAATGGTACGTTTCATCTTCTCCTGCAAATCCAGCAACTCGTCCTGCATCTGTTCGCGGATAAGCGGGTCAAGGGCTGAAAAAGCCTCGTCCATCAGCAGGACTTCCGGGTTATTCGCCAAAGCACGTGCCAGCCCAACGCGCTGCTGCATACCTCCAGAGAGTTCGTCCACACGCTGGTTCTCATATCCCTTCAATCCTACAACAGCTATGCTTTCATGTGCTTTCTTCTCGCGCTCTTCTTTAGGTATACCCTGCAATTCAAGCCCGAAAGCTATATTGCTCAAAACTGTCCGGTGAGGCAACAGGCCAAAATGCTGGAATACCATCGCCATCTCCTTACGACGTATTTGCAACAGATCCTTATCCGACAGAGACGTGATGTTCCTGCCACTTAACCATATCTCCCCCATAGAGGGTTCGTTCAGCCGGTTAATGCAACGCACCAACGTCGACTTGCCACTACCGGAGAGCCCCATTATCACGAACATCTCTCCTTCCTTTATTTCCAGATTGGCATTACGGACAGCTACGGTACAGCCTGTTTCTTTTAAAATTTCCTGTTTGCATTTACCTTGCTTGATCATCTTTTTCGCTTTGGCCTTCTCAGGTCCGAAAAGAATCGATAAGTCTTTTATTTCTATTTTCGTCATATTAAAAAATTATATTTGGTCATGTTTAGAAGTAATTCCCGGGACCGGGCATGTGGCGTCTATTAATTAAACAGGGAAAACTGAATTTAGTTTAAAAAAGATATAGCAGAAATCGTTCCTTCCATTTTTTTCAATAAGACTGCCACATCAAAAAATATTATTTTGACAACCAAATAAGATATTCGCAAACAAAATAGTATGTTAAAAAATATTACCCGCTATACTAATTCCCCAAATATGCCTTATTAATTCGATTTTGATGGGGTGGCAATGACATTTTGATAAAAACAATTTTCACGTTTTTATCCTCTTGCATTTACCGGAAATATGCTCGATGTCCAACCGCAGGATATTCGTCCGGTGAAAGGACTTGTCGATATACTTCTCTCCTATCGCTTCAAAACCGGAGCAATATTTCTTTGCCAACAGGCGTAAAGCGTTCCGGCGTTCTTCTTCGGGAAGGTCCATATATATCGTACCGAATGCAAGCGCACATTCATAAGCCGTAGTGAACTGATTCGGAATAATATGTGTTTTTCCCACTACGCAAAAACTCACTTTCGGATTTTCCCGGAGGCATTCCAACTTATATCCTTCCGGTGCACAGTGGAAATAGACACTTTCTCCTTCCTTCACAAAAGAAATCGGGATTCCATACCCGAAGCCATCCGTCCCCACCATCGACAGGAAACCATATTCAGCCGTTTCCAATAACTCAATTGCGCCTTTTTCATCCAAAACGCGGTCTTTTCTTCTTATTTCATGATACATAGTGTTACATATTTAAACGATATCGACCGACAAATCTACAAAAAGTCTTATATTTGCGAGTAAGAATTACACATAATAACGCATACTAATATGAAAACAAAGATTTCGCTTTTGCTTCTTGCCATTCTCTGCAACTTCGCCGTATTTGCCCAGAGTGACTTCAATACCTATTTCGAAAAGAAAAGCCTCCGGGTGGATTTCGCCTTGAGCGGTAATCTAACCTCACAATCGGCCGCCATCCAGCAGTTGCGTGAAGAACCGGTATGGGGTGGCCCGGTCAAGAACCTGATCGACAAGTCGGGCTATGGAGGCTACTATATCAACGTATATGACAAGGCTACGGACCGACTGATCTACTCACGCGGTTTCAATACATTGTTCGAAGAATGGCGCTCGACGGAACAAGCCAAGACAGAAACACAATCGTGGACAAACAGCGCTTCCGTTCCTTTCCCGAAAGCACCGGTCTATGTCGAGATCACAGCACGCGACAAAGCTGACATGCAATTCCATCCGTTGCTCCGGCAGGAGGTTGATCCCCAAAGTATTTTCATCGACCGGGGAAAGTTGAAAGACAATAAAGTGCATCAGATACAGAAAAGCGGCGACTCGGCAGAAAAAGTCGATCTTGTTTTCATTGCTGAAGGATACACGACGGATGAACAGGAGAAATTCGTAGCAGATGCAAAACGATTTACAGAAGCTTTGTTCGCGACTCCTCCTTTCACGACACGTCGAAACGACTTCAACGTATGGGCTGTCTGCTTGGTATCGGAAGAATCGGGCACGGATGTTTCGGGCAAAGGTATCTTTAAGAACACAGCCCTCAATTCCGGTTATTATACATTCGGCGTGGACCGTTATCTGACAACACCAGATATGAAATCGATCCGCGATGCCGTCTGGAACGTACCCTGTGATGCCATATTCCTGCTGATAAACACAGATATGTACGGCGGTGGCGGAATGTATAATTTCTATGCCTGCGGGACAGCTGACAACCCACGGACACCTGTCGTCTTTACGCACGAGTTCGGACATAGCTTCGCCGGTCTGGCAGACGAATATTTCTCTTCGGAGGTAGCTTACCAGGATTTCTACAACCTGAAATACGAACCGTGGGAACCGAACATCACGACTTTAGTCGATTTCGACAGCAAATGGAAAGACTTGTTGCCAGCCAATACGCCGATTCCTACCCCACTCGACGCCGAACATAAGGACAAAGCCGGTGTGTTCGAAGGGGGCGGCTACCTATCCAAAGGCATTTATCGTCCGATGGACCACTGCATGATGCGCGATTATGCTCCGTTCTGCCCGGCCTGCTCACGGGCCATTCTGCGGATGATCGATTTTCTGACAGACAAGAAATAAAACCCTATAGAGGCGCCTGGCGAACCGTAACCCATAGCTTTACGATGTCTAAAGCTATGGGTTAGGGATGCCAAAGCATAGCTTTATGGTGGTCTTTTCTCGTGTCGATGGTATGGTCATACAAAATGGGCCAATATTATTTTAACCGTACTGCTTCCCCGTATTTGCTGATATCGATCAACTTATAAGTATCGACCTTGATTTTACCGCGAATGAGTTCGGGGATATTGAAAGAGAAAAGAGAACGTTCATAATAATCCGTCTCTTTCTGAGGTAACAGGAAAGGTTTGCCGGGAACACCATTCGCATCCAAATAACAAATATAAGGCCGTGTATACAGCCCGTCACCCCGGCGGCTACTGAAAACGAACCACCGGCTGTTGCTGCTCCAGGAATGATAGCTTTCGACATCGTTGCTGTTCACTTGAAGAAGGGAATCTGTCTGACATGTCAACATATCCAATAACCGCAAATCCGCATCCTTGTGCCAGATAGAGAAGTTGCCATAGTCCGAAACCGTGTACATCAGGAAACGGCCATCGGGCGATACTCTCGGAAACTTCGCGCTGCGTCCTTCCTTATTAGCGTTATACAGCGTATCTATCTCCTGGCCGAAACTCCGTTTTTCCGGATCGAAAGCAATGCTTTGCAGATTGTAGTGGATTTCCCGGTACGACTCAGGCATCTGGCATGCCGGTGCGGAACAGAAATACAACCGTCTGCCATCCGGAGAGAATGCCGGAAAAGTCTCCATATTCTCCTCCGATGACAAGTGGGGAGATGTTATGATTTCATGTTTCTCCACGTCATAGACCACTACATCCGACCGATTGTCGAACACCTCCACCCGGTTCGCATCCGAAAGGTGAAAATCCTGTTTCGTATCATTCGTCGAGAATGCGACATATCGCCCGGACGGGTGCCAGGTGGGATAGACCAAAGCGGAAATAGTCCGTTCGGTCTTCGTATCCAGCTTCTCGATATGACCGTCCTTCAGAAGGTAAGTCCCGGCGTGTAGCGCACGTTGGTGGAAAAGCATCCGGTCCGGATTCTGCATACAGAAGGAATGGCAGTTCATGCAATTATTGTTCGTCAACTTATTGTCAAGAAAAGTTTCTTCCGTAAAATCCTCCAGGCAACGCTGGTAAATCCCCATCCTGTTCCACATCCGGTAGCCCGGTGCGATACGGCGATAGACCAGATAGGAATCGATCTTATCTTCGACAACCTGAATGGAAAAAGAAGGATAGCGAAGCCATCTATCCTCTTTACGGATATAGATCCCGACCGTAAGCTTCCCTCCCGCCGATGCGTCCAACAGCCGGCGCCACTTCTTCTCCGGGATTTGGAAAGAACCGTTATCCGAATCCACCCGTATTTGCAAGTCCTTGCCGGAGAATAGGGCGATTGCTTCGCAAGGTTCTTTCAGTTTGAAGTTCAGCGGAGCGATATTGCAGGGGACCGCGACCTCTTTATAATCGGGAAAGATTTCTATTTCTCCTTCCGTTTCCTCCGCATCGGGCAACACATCGTTACAGGATAAAAAGACAAAAAGCCATAACAGGGGATATAAATACTTCATAGACTATCCATTCAATTTTTTACAATAATAATAAAACCAGAAAGTGTCTCCATATTGCAGGTAAAGCCAGGAAAGTCCGTCACTACTATTCTTGAGTTTCAGAATATCTTTTTGGAATTGTTTATACCGTTGCACGATTTCAGATCGGACAGCAACCCTGTCAAGGACAGAAAGATCCTCGACCGCCAAAACCAATGCCGCCTCCTGAAAATGAACGGGAAGAGACCGTCCTTGCACAAACGTGCCGGCACGGGACAGGAATGTCTTGAATTTCTCCATTTCCTTCGCCAGCAGATAGGAACAACCTACATATTCCCATGCGACCCGGTTTACGCCTGGTTCAGAAAGATGTCCCGACCAAAGGCTGTCGATGTCGATCAGGCAAAGCAAATTGTCCGGCCGGAAGGCCGGCACAGTCTTCACGGCAAGCTCTTCATCCCGCCCGATCCTTTCGGGATGAAGAACATAACCGGCATATTTTTCCGCCCAACGCCGATAGCCCGGCAACCGGCCGAGTATGTCCAGATACTTATCTGCCAAAGCAAAGTCTCTCCGTATCAGGCTAATCTTGACCAGGCGTTGAAGCATGCGGGGACTTCCTCCCCGCTTGGCAAGTGTCAACCCTTCCATCGCATATCCTTCCGAAAGGCTGATATCCCCGATCATATAATGGAGATCACTCAACAGGCAACTCATATAATAAGTCCGGTCCCAGGAAACCAGAAGGCTTTGCGGCCCTTTCTGGTCATAATGAAACAACCGGTCACCTAAAAGACCTTTTTGCGCCAATGCCATATTCAGATAGTTTAGGCTGACATAATCCGTCACTTCCTTCTCAGGATGTTCACGGATAATCGTGTCCCACTCGTTCCTTTGCTCCCAAACGGACAGCTCGTTCATCCGGTTGTTCCGTACTTCATACGGTCCGGGCAGACAAAATGCGGAAAAGCAAAACAGGACGACCAACAAACTGCCTGTAACGACAACTCCGACCGAACGCTTTCCTCTGGAAAGAAACTTCATCGCGAAGGCCGCCACCAATAGAGTCAAAAGCAAGACGACAAAACGAATCCAGATAAAATAGACATAAGAGTCCGGCTGCAACTGAGATTCCTGATACCTTTCCGAATAAATCCCGTCTGTCAACGGAATGCCGGTAGCCAAACGAATACCGATATAAGTCAACAACACTCCTATCAAAAACACGGCAAACGAACCGTACCATTTCTCCCTCCGGCACAAGAGGCTCATGAAAACCACCACCAGACTGTAAAGCGCCGCCAACTGACCGGCCAAACCATAGATAAGAACCACACTTGCCACACCATAAAACAACTGCACCTTCGGTCTCCGGATACGGATAAAAACAAAAGAAAAGAGCAAGAGCAGGAGAAGTCCGACCGTTCCGTCCAAGACATAAAAAGGGCTCGTATGAGCTTTCACCAATCCCAAAACAGGAAATAAGGCAAGCAACAGATTATATCCGCGCGGTGCGATCTCCTGTAAAAGCAGATAACACAAGAAACCGATTACACACAAGAAAGCACTGTTAACCCACAAAACAAACAGGGAAGAGATATAATATTGAACCAAAGCCTGCCCGACCACCGCACAAAAGCCGCCGGGAACAGACAGCATATCCCGGATAACCACCCATTCGGGAATAAACAGCTGCACTTCTTCCTGCCGTTGGAACGTAGAAGTCCCGAACGAACAAAAGAAGAACCAAAGCCCTGCAAAGACGAACAGCCAAAATACAAGCGTCCTCCCTTTCATAATCCTATTGTTTTCGTTAAAAAGAAATGAAACAAAAGAAGAGAGGAAGTCGTCTTCTGACAACTGTTCCTCTCTCCCCCGGTCTAAAGAGTAAAATTATACTTTATAATCTTTCACATTTTACTTACTGCCGTAACCCGGGTTTTGTTCCAGCAGGTTATTAGCACCGATCAGACTGTAGTGGATCGGGAAACGATTCAGGTTCGGATTGTTCGTCGCCTTATGATCCCACCAGTCTTCCGTCACATAGGCATCCCAACGGATCAAGTCCGTACGGCGGCGTCCTTCGGCCAAGAATTCCAATTGCCACTCGTCCAGCATACGGTATTTGTCCAGATTAGCAGCCGTTACCGGATCTGGATCGACTCCGTCTTCGAAGTAACGCTTGCGAACCGTATTGATCAAATCGGCAGCCCCTTGTTTGTCACCGGCACGCATCTTGCATTCGGCCAGCATATAATAGATCTCGGCCAGACGGATCACCGGTACATCCGGATCGCCTTTCCGCTTGAACTCTTCCTGGGTCGGACGCGGACTGCGTTTCGTCACACGTACCCCGGAGTTTTCTTCTGCCGTCGCAACCGTCGAAGGTAACGAAGCCACATCCGGATAAAGCGGATCTTTTCCTACCTTGGCAAAATAAGCGATCTGGTCAACGACCGTGATCACCTCGCCGGCGTACTCGCGCGTACCCGTACAAACCCATTCCGGATTTAGCGGATTCACCAATTCACCCACGATAAACATACCGCGATATTTGCCATTGCCTTCATATACATACGGTTGCTTGCGGATATCCTTGTCATGGAACTTCGCATACGCCCCACCCAATTTATAAGAGTAACGTTTACCTGTAGGATCGAGACTCGGCACCAGTCCGAGGGCATTGTCCGAACCGGAACCTTCCAATCCACCCAGATAGTTCTTATAGTTATAAGGAACCATCATACCCCAATACATGGCATCCGTCTCGGTCTTCGCATTTTGGCTAGGTACGGACCAGATCAGTTCGGGACAACGTTCGTTGTTAAATCCGAATATGTTCGTCCAATCCGTTTCCAACGCATACTGCCCGTACTTACCGTCGATAATATCCTGGCAGATCTGGGCGGCTTCGGTAAACATCTCCTTGCCGATATAAGACTTGGCATTGAAATACAAACGGGCCTGCAAAGCTGCACCGGCAGCACGATGGATCGAACCGGTTTCCATCCCGCCCAGTTCTTCTTTGATCGGAAGATTCGGAACGGCTATTTTCAATAAGGAATCGATAAAGTTGAATGTCTCGACATCCGTCGAACGTCCTTTCACTTCGCTCTGGGTCGTCGTGTACAAAGGCACCCCGCCGAAAAAGTCCAAACCATCCAAATAGAAAGATGCAGCCAACGTACGTTGTTGGTTCAACATGGATTCGCGCGTACCCTCTTCAAAGCCCAAGGCATCGAAATCGACATTTTCCAGATCTTCCAATGCATCCCAAGCCAAAGCGACTCCCATCGCAAAGTTGGTCCAGCCCGTCTCAACACGTGTCATGTCTTCCGTATACTCATGATGATGGAATTTCTGATAGACAGCCCCGTCATACCAGTCGCTACCACGCGTAGGCAGACAGAACTCGTCCGTCCCCAGTTCCTGCAACAACCAACGCGGACTGTCGTGAGCGATGTACCAGCGCCAGTGAGTAAACGGCCGGTTGAAACGTTGCCATACGGCATCTTGTGAGCTATAAAAAGTCTCCGGAACCACCTGCGAATAAAAATCAGGTTCGACACTACAGGAAGTAGTGCACAGCAGGCAGATCACTCCGGATAAAAACAATTGGAATATATTTTTCTTTTTCATCTTACAATCTTGTATTAGAAGTTAAACTGCATACCTAATGTCCAAGTACGGACGACCGGATAGAAATCGCTCCAGAACTTTTCCGTTCCTTTATCCCAGCCCGTGATATCCACTTCCGGATTCATACCGCTATAGCCGGTGATCGTGCAAACGTTACCCACCGTACCATAAATACGGATCCGGTCGATCAGGTTGTTCGTGTACTTCTTCATCGGAAGCGTATAACCCAGTGTGATCGCATCGATTTTCAGGAATGTACCGTCTTCCAGGAAATAGTCGCAAACCTGCTTTTCGCCCTTGATATGGTTGAATTTGCCATAAGCATCTTTCAAGACATTCAGATTGCCCTGTCCCTGGATACCGTAATACATATTGATTGTATTATACACATCGAAATCGATCCAGCTACGCAGATTGATACCTAAATCGAAGTTCTTATAAGTCAAGGTGTGACTCCATCCGATAATCAGTTTCGGAGTATAGTTGCCTATATATTGTTTGTCGTTCTCCGTTTTCTGTGCAGCCGGGATCACTTCGCCGTCTTTGTTATACAGCAAGAAACTGCCCTCATCATCGAACCCTGCAAACTTCCACATATAGAAAGAACCGATTGTCGAACCGGCTTCCATACGGGCCGCATCGCCCGGAGTTCCCGGAGCCACGAAACCATTACCGTTATGATAGGAGTTGTCACCCTCCAACGTCAGGATCTTTCCGGTATTATGGCTCAGGTTCATGCTGGAAGACCAAGTGAAATCTTTTGTACGAATAATGTCGCCACCGACTTCGAACTCCCAACCTTTACTTTCCATACTACCGATATTCTGCATCTGGCTACCCTGTGTATAAGGAGGTTGCGGAACCTTTACACTGAACAAAAGGTTGTCCACCTTACGGCGATAGTAGTCGAACTTACCATACAAGCGGCCTTCGAAGAAAGAGTAATCGACACCCAAGTTCCACTCCTTCTTTTCTTCCCATCCCAAATTAGGATTGACATTTTGCGATTTACCGTATGAGTACGCCCATGTTCCGTTCGGCATCATCCAGTTCGTGTCCGAACCTAACATATTGGCCATATAAGTCGCACTAAAATCGTTATTACCGGTCACACCGTAACCGAAACGGATCTTCAAATCGTCCAGCCAGTCAAAGTCTTTCATGAACTCTTCGTTCGAGATACGCCATCCTGCCGTTGCAGACCAGAAGTTCGCCCAACGGTTGTCGGCCGCAAACTTGGAAGAACCTTCATGACGGATAGAGGCAGAAAGCATATATTTATCCTGGTAGGAATAATTGGCACGGGCAAAGAATGAGAACAAACGTTCCGTAACCGATTTACCGGAGCTCATGCCGGCCTTGCCATCCGTCAGGTAACTGCCCTGGCCTATATCCCAATATTTGATACCATCGACCGAGAAATTATAATTATCCATACCGAAATTTTCCCCGTTGACTTCAAAATAAGAATAACCGGCCGTTGCGTTCAGATTATGTCCTCCTTTAAAGTCTTTTACATAAGAGAAATATCCTTCCGAAGTCAGGTTTTCCGTCTTACTGAAAGCCAGATGAGCATGCCCCTTACGGGAATTGTCAATCTCGCTTCGGTGTGTGCTGGGCCAATATTGGTGCAATTCCCATTGACGATTTTCATAACCGATAACCTGCTGGTAATTCAAACCCGGAATAGGCTTGATATTCAACTTCAGGTTTACTTCCGGCTTGAACCATTTATCCAATCCGTAGTAATCTTCCAGCATGGCATCCGCTACGACGTTATAGTCCAACGATTCGTTGATCCACACGTTATAGCCGGTTTCACTATCCGGATCGTACGGAGAGCGGGTCGGGTTATTACGCATGGCTTGCTGGAAATTCGGATAGTGGTTGTTACGGGCAGCCTGGCGATAATCCACAGCCGGACGGACTTCCAGCCAATCATCGAACAACTTGAAAGAAGCGTTCACACGTCCGCCATAATCCTGGCGTTCGTCTTGCAACGCGATGCCCTGGTTCTTTTCATAGAAGAAAGAAGTATAAACCTGTGCCTTTTCCGTACCCATCTCCAATGCCAGATGATGTTTCTGGGAGAAGTTATCCCTATTGATCAACTCGTCCCACCAGTTTGTATCGGAACCGTAATCCGTACCGATATTATGTTCGGCATATTCGCGGCCGGACAACATCTCGGGAGCATTGTAGTTTTGTTTTTTCGTAAACTCGTTGCTGTACGTGAGTCTCACTTTCCCATTCGTATCCGAGCCGCTTTTAGTCGTGATCAAGATCACACCGGCGGCCGCACGGGTTCCGTAGATAGCACCGGCGGAAGCATCTTTCAATACATCGATAGACTTGATATCATCCTGCGTCAACGAACGGATATCACCCCCTGGGAAACCATCGATCACGATAAGAGGCGCCTTTCCGGAATTGATGGAAGTCATACCGCGAAGCTGGAAAGTCGTACCGGAATTGGCACTTCCCAAGTTGTTCATCACCAAACCGCCGATCTTACCTTGCAAGGACGCCGAGATATCCGCCCCACTCACACCGACCATCAGGTCATCGGCTTTCAACGAGGTGATGGCGCTGGTCACCTGCTTCTTGTCCAAAGAACCATAGCCGATCACCACGACTTCTTCCAATGCTTTGGCATCTTCAACCAACTTCACATGGATGGTCGCCTGGTTGCTTACCTTCACTTCCTGAGTTATATAACCGATAAAAGAAATCACTAAAGTCGAGTTATTGGGAACATTCTGCAAAACGACCTTTCCGTCCATATCCGAGATATTTCCGTTTGTAGTTCCTTTCACAACAACATTAGCTCCCGCTACCGGTCCCATTTCATCCTGGACTATAATCGTTACAGTCTTTCCTACTTGATCCGGTACTGCATTCTCTATCCGATTCGAGGTTAACAATTCAACATTCTCACCAGCCGCAAATGCTCCTGTCGTCAGACAAAAAAGCAGTCCGCAAGTGACTTTCGATACTCGAGATATTGAACCTTTCCTTCTTAAAGGATAGTCACAATTCTGTTTTTGTTGCATTTTCTTGTATTATTATAAAAAGGTTAATAATAAATCGATCTAAGCCTGAAGCTTATCACACTCTAAATAAGACCTAAAGTCTTTCTGTCAGTTTTCTCTATTCCTATCTCATAGGCCTATCTATTTAAGTTGTCCATATAAACTATTTTTAATTAATACAGGCAGTTAAAATGACTATAGTCTTAATAGAACTATGGTACTTATTTTCGGATTTTATGATATGGTTTGAATATTAACAGAAGCGGATACAAGTCTTACTCTCATCTCCTCAAAAGACGTTTTTCAAACAAATAAGTATATCTGTAGTAGTACATTAGAAGCGGTTCGAGAACTTTTCAGCGTTTCTTCCTTTGAAACTTTTTGGGAAACCAATCCTTTTATTTGAATATTTTTGTTTAATTTTACGCCCAACTGAATGGTATTGTTAAAACATATCCGAGGTAAGAGTTTGGTAATGTGTTTTTAATGAATTTTCAATTACAATACACGGTGGGTTTGTAAAAATACCATAGTTCTATTAAGACTGTAGTTCTTTTTTTTCCAACAAGAAATTTCTTCGATTGATTTTTTATAAAGGGATGAAAAGGCTTTTCTGTACTTCCTCCAGCACAAGTATTCTGATAAATCAAAATAACACCCAGTCTCTATCTTACCGGACATTTTATTACCGATCAAACAATTAGGCTAACACATCAATACTGTAAGCCCGCCCTTACAGATTCCCTTACAAGGCAAATCAGGCTACATTTGCATGTATTCCCTGCTCCATAAGCATATGTTTCTGGTTTCATTAGCATGTATGCGAATATACATAGGTATGTACGGGTAGGAATATAAGGACCTTTTACATAGAAAGTGCCGACCTTCATGCAAGAAAGTCGGCACTTTTATAAGATCAAGTCCCCTATTTTGAGAAAAACCATTGTCGGAGACGTTCTATTTTGTCTGGAAGCATCTGTCAGACGGACTGTTCCGGATAATCGTTTTGCCTGCTATCCTCGACTATTTCTATCACGACCGATAGACATAGGCTTATTGACATTCTTTCAGCAGACAAAAAGATTCATATAGCTCCATTCCTGTAGCAAAACGGAAATCCTTATCTCCGCGAGAAGACGACAAACGCTGCCTCCCGATACTTATCCCGGCTACAGCCAATAGAAACCGGAGCCTGTTTGACGTTTTGTCATTTTGACAAAGATTATTCCATCGGAACTTCCATCAAAAGCACGGTCGCGTGTTTCAGAACTTCTATGGCAATACTGTCGGTGTCCCAGAAACCGGCTCCGTCACGTTTGGAAAGGACTGTATCAGCAACCTCCACTTCGCCTTCGATCACAAACAGGTAAACGCCGTTCTTCTTGCCATGCAGTTTGTACTCCTTCACCAGTCCCGCATCCAACATACCCATCGAGAACCACGCATCCTGGTTAATAGAAGCCGGGGCGGAACCATCCGGCGCAATCATCACTCCCAGCTCATTCTTCTTCAAGACGGAACGGATATCATAATTCTTATAATGAGGTTCTGTATTCTCCTCGCGCGGGAACACCCAGATCTGAAGAAGATCCAGCTGCTCTTCACCGCTATCGTTGAACTCGCTATGGAAAATCCCCGAACCTGCACTCATCACCTGGATATCGCCCGGAGTAATCACTTCGCTGTTCCGGATGCTGTCGCCATGACGCATATATCCTTTCAAAGGGATAGAGATTACTTCCATATTCTTGTGTGGATGTGTATCGAAGCCCTCTCCCGGAGCGATCGAGTCGTCATTCAGGACACGAAGCATGCCAAAATGTACTCGCTTCGGGTTGTAGTAATTGGCAAAACTAAAAGTATGATGGGTCTTCAGCCATCCATGATTTGCATACCCGCGAGTATTGGCTTTATCCACTATTGTTTTCATAAATAATCCTCCTTTGTTAATTACGTCTATAGAACATTATGGAAGGAAGAAAAGTTTTTAGTACTTTTGTGCCCTAATAAAATCATCCAGTAAATATAAACACTATGGCAGTTTACTTAAACGATGTATCAAGAACATTCGGTGAATACTTGCTTATTCCCGGTTTAACCACCAAACAATGTGTGCCAACCAACGTTTCGCTGAAAACTCCGCTTGTGAAACACAAAGTGGGCGAAAAGCCTGCGATCGAGTTAAACATTCCTTTCGTTTCAGCGATCATGCAATCTGTGTCCGGTCCCAAGTTGGCCATCGAATTGGCCCGCAACGGAGGACTGTCTTTCATCTTCGGTTCACAACCTATCGACAGCCAGGCTGAAATGGTTCGGAAAGTAAAGAAGTTCAAAGCCGGATTCGTAATCAGCGACTCCAATCTGACTCCTGAAAATACGCTGGCAGATGTAATCGCTCTGGTACAGCGCACCGAACACTCTACGATCGGTGTGACGGACGACGGTACTCCTAACGGTAAATTGCTGGGAATGGTGACCAGTCGCGACTATCGTGCGGAAAAAGATTCTCCCGACAAGAAGGTGAAAGAATTCATGACTCCGTTCTCCAAGCTGATCGTCGGCGAACTGGGCATGACGTTGAGTGAAGCCAACCAGATCATCTGGGATCATAAACTGAATACGCTGCCGATCATCGACAAGGAGCAGAACTTGCAATACTTCGTCTTCCGCAAAGACTACGACAGCCACCGCGACAATCCGAAAGAGTTATCCGGCAGCGATAAGAAACTGCTCGTTGGGGCCGGAATCAACACACGCGACTATATGGAACGTGTTCCTGCGTTGGTTGAAGCGGGTGTCGATGTTTTGTGTATCGATTCATCCGACGGCTATTCCGAATGGCAGCAGGAAACTCTGCAATGGATCAAGAAAAACTATGGTGACAAGGTGCTGGTCGGTGCCGGCAATGTTGTCGACAAGGAAGGTTTCGACTACCTGGTCGAAGCCGGAGCCGATTTCATCAAGGTGGGTATCGGTGGCGGTTCCATCTGTATCACCCGTGAACAGAAAGGTATCGGCCGCGGACAGGCTACCGCATTGATCGACGTAGCACAGGCACGCGACGAATATATGAAAAAGACGGGTATTTATGTGCCTATTTGCAGCGACGGCGGCCTGGTACATGACTATCACATGGTCCTTGCTTTGGCGATGGGTGCGGACTTCCTGATGATGGGACGTTATTTCGCCCGTTTCGACGAATCTCCTACGAAGAAGATGAAAATCGGTAACAACTTCGTGAAAGAATACTGGGGTGAAGGCTCAAACCGCGCCAAGAACTGGCAGCGTTACGATATGGGCGGCAGCGAAGCGCTGAAGTTCGAAGAGGGCGTCGACAGCTATGTTCCCTATGCCGGTAAGATGAAAGACAACCTCAACCTCACATTAGGCAAAATAATCGCCACGATGTGTAGTTGCGGAGCTATCACCATTCCCGATCTGCAAAAGAACGCCAAAATCACACTAGTTTCTTCAACCAGTATCGTAGAAGGCGGTGCGCATGATGTGATTTTGAAGGAGCAGAACTAAGAATAAAAATTAAGAACTGCATAAAAAAGAGTATCAGGAAAGTCCCGATACTCTTTTTTTAGTATATCACAATAATAAAGTTATCACTATATTTTGTAATACTGCTCCCAGCCTTTACGAGGTTGTTCGCCTATTAACATTTGATTTGCAATCGGATCATTACTGATTTGTTTCGACTCCCGGTCAAAAACCAACTTTCTGTTCAGACGTTGTGCCAATACTCCAAGACAAAAGACTTGGCTTAACGGCCCGGCCACAGAAAAAGGAGAACGAGTTTTTTCTTTTCCTTGACAAGCCAATAAGAAATTTGCATAATGATCTGAAGGACTTTTTCCATACTCCGGTAAAACCGGATTCATCTCTTTCGCTATTTTATCCGGAATAACAGACAATGTACTTCCATGAGATCCTCCCTTAAACGTCAATGTTTTCGTATAAATTTCTTTACCTGGATTCAGATTCACCAACTGCAATTTACCTCCATTCACAGCAGGGATATTCGGATCGACCTCCGAAGTACCATAATTTTCAGGAACAGCCGGAATATTATCCAAACCATCATACCAAGTTACATCTACCGCCGGCATATTATTCCGCTCAGGGAATTTAAAAAGGATCGTAGACGACATCGGATAAAAAAACGGATTATGGTCTTTCAGATATAACGGATTAATTTCATTAGGCAAACCTAAATCAAGAAATTCATGAGCCGTATCTAAAAGATGAGCTCCCCAGTCACCCAAAGTCCCCATCCCAAAATCATACCAGCAACGCCATTGTCCCAAATGATAATCATGATTATATTCGTGATAAGGCCGTACGCCGAGCCAAGTATCCCAATCCAATGATTCCGAAACAGGTTCACCCATCGGCAAATGCTTAATATTCGGATTCCAACCATGCCAACGACGAGGGTTATTCATGTGAGCAGTAATTGCAGTGACATCTTTTATTAATCCAGCCTCTTTCCATGCTTTAAACTGAAAATAATTCGCCTCCGAATGTCCTTGATTTCCCATTTGAGTAACTACTCCAAATTTCTTTTCCGCCCGCATCATCAGTTCCACTTCCTGGAAAGTACGAGCCATCGGCTTTTCCACATAAACATGCTTTCCATGAGCCATTGCTTCAATAGTAATTGGAAAATGGGAATGGTCAGGAGTACAAACCGTGACAGCGTCGATCTTATCAGCCATTTTATCAAACATCTGACGAAAATCCTGAAAACGAGGAACGTCCGGAAACATTGAAATAATCTTCTGAGTATGCGGAGCTCCCATATCGACATCACAAAGGGCAACCACTTCACACAGCCCGGTCTTAAACATCCGTTGTGAAATATCAGCTCCCCGGTTGCCGATACCTATAAAAGCAACTCTCACTTTATCATTTGCACTCATACGGGATGCAACAGAAGCAGCATTCGCTTTGGGAATCCAAAATGAAGGTATCGCCGATACCGCTGAAAAAGCCAAAGCCTGCTTAAAAAATGAGCGACGTGAAATAATATCTGACTTCATTATCTTTATAAATTCAAATTAAACATCAATAAACCATATCACTAACAGCTTTGAAATAACCGATAGATTCAGCAATTCCTAAAAACGGATCATTCCTATCCTTTTCATATTCCAAGCTACACATTCCTGTATAGTTGACCTCACGCATCATCTGTACTAAAGCAGGAAAATCAATCTTTCCACGGCCTAATTCAATAGCATGTCCCGCTTTTGTCGAGTCTGTCACATCCTTGATATGCATATCAAATACACGCGTATGATATTTTTTCAAATCAGCGACAGGGTCACGACCGCTACGCAAATCATGCCCTATATCCAGACACATACCTATACGCGGGTCCAAATCTTTAGTATGTTCCCACACATCTTTGGCATCCGGGAATACTGGTAAATCCGGTCCATGCAAATGGATGGCATAGTGAAAATCGTACTCCTTTACCTTTTTATCCACGTATGACAATAGTTCATACGTAGGAACACCGACTATCGTTTTTACTCCTACTCGTTTTGCATATTCAAACGCATGGTCTATTTCATCTTTTGTCTTCATATTGATCGGACCGACAGCATATCCTTTCACACCATACGAAGCACATTTGGCATGCAACTCTTCTATTTGTGCATCCGTACAATCGTAAGGCAGATGAAAATCTTTAATACAGAGATAATGAATATCCAGACGCTGCAAAGTCTTCAACGTAGTTTCCAAATCAAACGCAACAAACGTAAAGCCAGCCATGCCAAGATGGAAAGGATTTACAGCTTTAGCCACTTTCGGCTTGGCCATATCCATTACGCCGGCTTTCACTATATTCGGGGTGGCCATAAGCATAGCCCCAGTCACCCCTTTTATTAAAAATGATCTTCTTGATTTTTCCATCAGATTATATTTATAATCATTTATAGATATTTATTAATTATAACCCGGATTTTGCGTTAACGCACCACCTGTTGCATCAATCTCCGTTTGTGGTATCGGCCATAAGATATTATAATCCCTCACATTCATAGCCGGAGCCTGCGGGTTATCATTGTTCTTCCGCAGATATTCAAGGAATTTGCCTGTGCGGCGTAAAACCACATCACGAATTTCTTCCGTATATAATTCACGAACTCGCTCATCCAACAGATAATCAATCGAAACATCACTTGCTGTAATCAGTTTAGCATTCGCGCGTGAACGAACCACATTAATATCATCTGCCGCTTTTTGCATTTCGCCCAACTGAATATATGCTTCAGCACGGTTCAAATAGGTCTCCGCCAATCGCATAAAATAACAATCTTTCCACGTATATCCGGCACCGCTACGAAGAGGCTCGGCCTGAACATGACAAGGATCACCAACCTTTCCGATCCAATAAGGATAAATATAGTTACATGTATCCTTCATCTGATTACGACCATTCGTTTCATAACTGCCCCACAAACTGAAATCGATTGCTTGTCCGTTATAAGGGGATTCCGGATTTTGGAAATAGTAGGTTCGTTTGATGTTATGAGGAGCATTCCGAATATCATTGTTCCAATCCGATTCCCAAACTTTATTTGTTACATAGTAAGTCGGACGCGACCAGGAAACCGGACGACTCAACGTATCCGTATATCCCGTATATTTACCATCGATCAATTCACCTAATATACAAGTATATCCGGCTGGATCATTTCCTAAAGAATAATAACGGGGACCATGACGGCGAGGACCATTATTTTTACCCCCTCCATCCGATAAGTTGGCAGCAAACTGAGCAACCCAGATAGCTTCTTTGTTTTCACTCAAATTTTGATTTCCATAAGCAAACAGATCCAAGAAGACATCCCCCGTGCCAAACACATCGTTTGTCGAACCGAAACGTTCAGTCATCAACCGATAACCAAAATCATCAATCACATGTGTAGAAGCATCAACCGCTTTCTGATACTCACCAGCTTGCAAATAGACTTCAGACAATAACTGATAAGCAGCCCCTTTCGTGATACGCCCCTTTTCATCTTCTTTACCGGGATCAGGAAGATGCTGGGTAGCAAAAAGCAAATCGTTTTCTATCTGGGCATATACCTCTTTCAAAGGAGTACGGACAAAATCAGTCTTAGGCGTACTCACAGCCTCTGTCACCAAAGGAATATCTCCATAAAATGAAGCCAACAAACGATAGGCGTAAGCACGGAAGAAAAGAACTTCTCCCTTATACATTGCCTGCTGTTCAGCACTTTCCCAGCCAGTCGTTGCTTCATTATCGATATAGAGCAACAATTCATTCGAACGACTGATCAGCATATACATGTTGTTCCACAATTTATAGAACAAGCTATTAGTAGGAGTCAATACTTCATACGTCACTCCTCCCGGATTCTCTCCGTTATAGCTGACATCTGCCATCGAACTGTAAAAATAGACAATGGCATCATCCCCATAGTACAGCGCATCACGCAGATAGTTGTGAAGTCCGTTTATTCCTAATTTAATACCCGAAGCTTCCGTATAGGTATTCTCAGGAGACAAAAAATCCAACGGTTTCTCTTCTAAGAAATTCTCATTACACCCTAACAATCCACCCAACAAGAGTGTCATTGCCACTAATTTAGAAAAGATCGTATTTGATATAAAATTGTATTTCATAATTCTATCTATTTAAAGTGATAACTTGATTCCAAATTGCAAACTACGAGTCAGTGGGAATGTCGTATATTCAGGATCCCATCCATCCCAACCAGTAAATGTATAGAGGTTCTTTCCGGTCAAAAAGAGTTGCAGCTGACCGATAACTCCCGTTTTCTGCAATAACTTCTTATCAAACGTGTACATCAAAGAAACATCCTGAAGACGGACAAAACCTCTATTCTGATAGATATCGGTCGCAATCTGCTGGTTTCTGAACAAGGCAAGCCCCTCATTCGAGCGATTCTCCGGTGTCCAATACTCCCGGGTAGAAGGCTGGTTCAGACGGATCACATAATCAGAACTATTATTTGGAGCTAAAAGGCCGTTACCTCCCATATAATAGCCACCTCCACCCAACATCGAGTTCAGCATAAAGTACAAAGACCAGTTTTTCCATGTCAACGTATTATTAAAGCTGAAACGGCAACTCGGATTCTTGTTACCGATGATCTTACGGTCATGTTCTGCATCGATCTTTCCATCTCCATTCAAATCGGCAAACTTCTGTTGTCCCGGATACCAACCGTCATAAATTTCACCAGAATACAAATCCTCCTCTTGCCAAACACCGGTCATTTCATACGAATAGATAGCTCCTATCGATTCGCCGACAAACCAACCATTCGTCAAATCTTGTGTAGCTCCATCACCATAAAGTTCAGTAATCTTATCCCGGTTCAACGAGAAAGTGAAACCTGATGTCCAAGAAAAATTACTATTCTGAATGTTTACTGAATTAAGTTCGATTTCCAAACCTTTATTCTCCACACCGCCTAAGTTGGCCCAAACCCAACTATATCCGGTGACATTTGGCAACGTACGCTTGACTAATACATCCGATGTCTTTGATTTATACACTTCAAACGAACCGTTCAGACGTTGGTTAAAAAGACCGAAATCGATACCGAAGTTCCACGAAGAAGTACGTTCCCATTTCAAGTCCTTATTAGCCATCGCAGAAGGATATAAAGAGATCACTTTATCGTCATTATAGTTATAAGCACCTAATCCTAACTTGGCAAGTGAAGCATAACGACCGATTCCCTGGTTTCCGTTCTGCCCATAAGAAAGACGCAACTTCAAATAGGTATCTTCAAACGGATTAAAATCTTCTTCCGAAATCACCCAACCGATAGAAGCAGAAGGAAGCGTTACATATTTATTATTGCTACCGAAGCCAGAGTAACCATCCCGACGAACCGTACCCGTCAACAAATAACGATTCTTATAATTGTAATTGATACGTCCCATCAGACCGACATTCGATTCCTGCCAAGCCGTACTTGCTAAGGTAAACAAGGTTCCGATACCCAAATTGTTATATCCCAAATTGTCCGTATCAAACGACTCAGCAGTAGCAGTAGTCTTATCTCCCCATCTCTTTTCCGTCGTATAAACAAATGTAGCATTCAACGAATGATCACCAAACTCTCTTTGATAAGCAAAAATATGGTTGAACAAATAAGCATTTTCATTCTCCGGTTCTTTCACAGCCTTCCCGTTATTGATAAAACCACCATCCACATCTGCCGGATAGAACGTATTATTATCCCGATGATATCGAGTCGTAGAATAATTGAAGTCATAAGACAAACCTTTGATAAAAGGAACATCCACACGTCCAGTCAACGTTAGGAAAAGTGTGTTCCGCAAGTCCGAATTATCAATAGCCAGATATTGCAGCGGATCTTTCATGGCCGATTCATTCGCAAACTCCATCCGGTAATATCCCGGCGTATCAAAGTCATAAGTAGCCATAGGAGTCGCTTTTGTCGCATAATCAAAATTGGCAGAAACACCTGAATAATCACGATGGGAGAAATTGACATTTGCTCCGATTTTCAACCAATCCGTCACTTTCGTATCTACTTTCGCATTAAAAGTATAACGCTTGAACTGGTCATTCAACAGCAAACCTTCTTCATCATGGTAAGCACCTGACAAATAATAATTGACATACTCCGAACTTCCTCCGACACCTAAGTTATAATCCTGTGTCAAACCGGTCCGCATCACTTTGTCTATCCAATCGATATCCGTGCCCAACATATAGTTATCTTTCTCTTCCTGCGATCTCAAATAATAGGCTCTCACCTCTCTAGTCGAAACATCCGGATAAGCGGGACGACCAGCATCATTTGTCGGATTCGTCTGATACCAAGTATGCAAGTCCTGCTGATAGGCATAATCGGCCAAACGCATCGTATACTCTTCTGCATTCATATAGCTTGCGCTATAATTAGAGGCAGACTGTGTCCCTATCGACATATTGAAGGAAACGGTCGGTTTCTCTGTTTTCCCTTTTTTAGTCGTTACCAAAATCACACCATTTGCAGAACGGGCACCATACACAGCCGCCGCACTTGCATCTTTCAAGATATCAATACTACTGATATCGTTTACATTGATATCAGACATGGATCCATTATAAATAATACCGTCCAAAACGATCAGAGGATTTTGAGAGGCAGAAAACGAATTTGTTCCACGAATACTCAGACTTACATCCTCTCCAGCATATCCGCTCTGAGCAGTATTAACACCGGCAGTAGATCCGACAAGAGCCTGAGACAAACTCATATTAGAGACAGCTGGCGAATTTTCCAAATTCACCCTTTTCACTGCGCCTGTCAAGTCTTTCTTTTTCATGGTTCCATATCCGACAACCACTACTTCTTCCAATGTTTCGGTATCTTCCCGGAGTGTTATGGTATAGGACGCCTGATCATTGATTTTTATTTCTTGAGAGACATATCCTATATAAGAAACTATTAACGTTGCACCTGGTGCAACGTTAAGGACGAAGCGTCCTTCCGAATCAGATATAACACCGTTCATTGTTCCTTTTTCCACAATGTTCGCTCCGACTACCGGGCCGAATGCATCCAAGACAACACCAGTGATCTTCTTTCCCTCTTGAGTGGCTTTTGTTTCCTCTGCCTTTTTCTCCATTATTATAATATTCTTATTATAAATCTTAAAATCACAATCCGGCAGAATCAATGCCAATATCTCCGATATATTTTTATCTTCGGCATTCACAGTGACTCGCTTGTTCGTGTTAATAACCTTGTCATTATAATAAAAAGTAAACTCACTCCTACTCTCTATTCCTTTTAGAACATCTTTGACAGTAGAGTTTTCCATGCTTAGGTTTATCCGAGTACTTTGTGCATAAGACTCTGTAGCAGAAACCCTAAATAGCATAACGGTTAACATAATCAGGACTAATTTCATAATCCGAACATTTTTGTGTGTTAAGAAAGGGTACAAAACATCCTTTCCATTAAAATTATTCATATTTTTACATGGATTTTTTTGTTAGACTTTATCGCCGAACTCCGCCAAGAGAAGCGATAGGTTAATAAAATTCTTGAATAGGTGGATGTTGCCGCATTCACCTATTGCATTAATAATACTTACATCATTCCTCCTTTCTCATATTTTTATTATTTTTAAGGTTAATACTTCGCTTTTATACTATTTTGGTATAATATATACTTTTCCATTTTTCATCTCGTACCTGATAGGCGCTATGAGACTCATTGCCTCCATCACCTCTTCGATGCTCTCCTGCCGGATCGTGAAAGAAAGGCGAGTGGAAGCAGCAAACTGCTTCGGGCATTCGATATCCATATTATAGCGTCCCTCCATACTGATCAGGATATCAGCCAGACAGTCGTTGTCGAACACCAGGCGATCCTTGATCCAGTCGGCATACAAACCGACTTTCGCTTCTTCGACAGAGGCGATCTGATCCGATTTACGATATCTGAACAGTTCATTCGGTTTCAAGTAAACCGGATCTTTCAAAGCTTTTCCCGATATCTTCACACTGCCGTTCAGCAAAGCGGTCTCTACAAATTCACCGGAAGAATAGCTATCGAGATCGAAGCAAGTACCCAAGACCTCCACGTCTATCTCTCCCGCCTGTACGACAAAAGGCTTTTTCGCATCTTTCGCCACCTCGAAATAGGCTTCTCCTTCTAAAGAGACGAACCGCCTGTTACCGGTAAATTGATTCGGATAAGTCAGTTTGGTTTCCGAATTCAGCCAAACCACTGATCCGTCGGGCAACGTGAACCGCCCCTTGCTTCCTTTTGCTGTTATCAATTGGTTTTGTACGATGACATCCGAAACGGAATGCTCCCTCCAACTACCGATGCCATAACCTATTCCCAACAAAAGCAACAATACGGCAGCAACCCGCGTCCAACGCAAAACCACCGATAACGTTTTTCTCTCCGTAAGCGATTCCTTTTCCATCCGGCCCTGCTCCAGCAAGATACGGTCTTTCAGTTTCTCCAAAGCGATATCGACCTCCAACTCGTTTCCGGCTGCAACATTACAAGACAGCCACAAGTCACGGGTTACAGCAAAATCATCCCGATTACCGTCCGATTGTTTCAGCCACCGAAGCAGCAACATCTTCTCTTCCAGCGCTGCCGAGCCATCCAGATAACGGATTATGATTTCGTTGATATCGTTTGTACTTTCTTTCATTTACAGATTCATTTATTAGTAATACAAAAAAAGAGGTTTTTACCCTACCTCCATTCTACAAAAAAATTATGTTTCTTTTTATTCTCCAGCATGAAACTTTATTTTCTCGTTATGGAAACTTTTGTTTCATCCGAGGAAAATAAAGTTTCACGAAAAGAGTTTATCTGAAACTTTTGTTTCATGCAAGAGATTTGTTTGAAACTTTTGTTTTACCCTCCTACTGTCTAATGAGAAAGACAAGTGACAGCCAGCACCAACAAAGGGAATAAGTCCTTTTGGACAAGATGCTCCTTCAAGCCGTAAAGAGCTTTACTTATCTGCTTTTCAACCGCCTTGATGCTAATATCCAGTTGTTCCGCAATCTCGCGGTTTTTCAAACCGTAGCTCCGGCTGAGCATAAATACTTTACGGCATTGAGGGGGAAGCGTGTTTATATAAGACATGATTTCTTCTTCCAATTCTTTCAATAATAAGCTTTGCTCGGAATTTTGCATATAAGAAGTGACATACTGATCCAAAATGTCTGCTTCCCTTGCCGGCTCCAAGGTACATACATCCTGCTGCTTTTTATTCAGCGCATTCAAGGCATGCGTATAAACCGCCCTGAAAAGATAGGACTTCACAGCAGCGTCTTCAAAACGAATGCTTTCACGCCGTTGCCACAGTTCAAAAAAGACATCCTGCACGATATCTTCCGACAGATCTTTGTCGTTAACAAAACGGAAAGCATACGCTCGCAAGGGCTTGTAAAAGCGTTTGAACAAAGCCTCCAACGCCGTAAAATCTTGAACATATCTTTCTGATGACATGAGCTTATTATTTTATGAAAGACAAAAATACGGATATTTTTCATTTAATGCCGGCAGAAGGGGAATATTGATAATTCTATAAGCGATATTGCCATTTACAATGCAACCATATTTATGTATCTTTGCAATATCAATTATAAAAGGAAACAATATGACACCGATTGAATTAACAAAAGCGGAATTTATACAGCGAGTAGGAAACTTCGAAGAAAACCCCAAAGATTGGAAATATGTAGGAGACAAGCCTTGTATCGTAGACTTTCATGCCCCCTGGTGCGGCTATTGCAAACGTCTGGAGCCGATACTCGACGAATTCGCAAAAGAATACGACGGAAAACTCTACATCTATAAAGTAAATGTAGACAACGAAGAAGAACTGGAAGCCGCTTTCAAGATCCGGACGATCCCGACTTTACTCCTCTGCCGTATGGATGGGAATAAAGAGATGATGCTCGGCACGATGGGCAAACCGGAACTTCGCAAAGTGATCGAAGGCATCTTATAATATATCTTCAGAAATTAGGATATAGAAGGTATGAATCAGGAAAGCCAAACGCTAATTCTGATTCATACCTTCTACTTTTATACGGATCGAGCCCGGAGTCCGTTGGAAGCAGGAACAAAATAGATTCAGATCATTCGTCTTTTGCATCAACTCCTGTAATATCCGGCATTCCTCATCCGACCATGTTTCATAATGACGAGGATATTGCTTACGAACTCTCATTATCGACTCGGAAACGTCCGTTTTCTTGACTCCCAGTTGCCGGATACGCTCTTTGAAACCGGCCATCTCTTCATCCGTACAGTGGTTTACCGGTTCGGCATCAAAGAAACCCGGACAATTCTTATTCCCGACCTGGGCCTGTTTCGTTACAGAGACAGGAATAGGCTCGAAAAGAACGGACTCCGGTTCTATTGCGTCCAACTCCTTTCTTAAGTTTGAAATATGCTTCGTTGCTTCCGGAGAAATCAGTTTCACGGAACATTCATGACGGGAATAAATCCCATTTCTACTTGCAGAAAGCCAGTTAAAGGAACCTTCCACCAATACCGAATCATCAATTGCAAGCGATTTATTATGAATGCCTTTCAACAAAATCAACTTAATCCCGTTTTCAACTAAAGCCTTCCGACCGGCATCGGCCTCTTTCCCCAACAAACCGGTTTGTTTGTCACAATCCAAGCGGAAGTCCGAATACACCACGACTTCCACACCCCGCTCCACCGTTTCCCGCATTAGGGGAATAAGATGATCATGTTCGATCGCCCGGATCGATATAAAAGGAGATACGATCAGTAACTTTTTTGTCGCTTCTTTAAAGGCTTGCCGCAACAAACCGGTGTGTTCCTCCAATGTCGATAAACGTTCGGCCGGCTGATAGCGACAAAGCGGTTCCTGTTGCCGATAGATGAAATTGCCGGACACTTCGTTCGCCGGATCGTCAAACAACCATTTTGCCAAGTTACCGACGGGTGTATTCTGTTCAGGATGGAATATATTCATATTCCCGAACACCAGGAAATGATACTGCGCACGCGAAACAGCCACGTTGAGCATATTGTACTTTCCACCTTGTTCCATAAAATAAGAAGCATCACCGGGAGAATTGACCGATGAAAAGATCACGACCGGGCACTGCGCCCCCTGTAAAGAGTGAACGGTACCGATCGTCATACCGGCAAACGCTTCCGCCTCCGGCGACCGTTCTGCAAAGCGACGGATCGTCTCTTCCTGCGCTTTAAAAGGAGTGACTATCGCCACTATTTTACAAACCGGATTTTTGTAAGCGTTTTCCAGATTTCCCTTTTCTTTCTCCAGCCAGGAGACGATTGCGGCCGCCTCCGCCTTGTTCAATACACTGCCCGTCGCTCCCTTTTCACTAACTCCGTTTACATGGACATACCCTTTAGGTGGCAGGTCTTTATACTTCACCTTGTTTCCTTTCTTCGGCAGCAAACGGCCATGATACACATAGTCGTTGCAATAAGCAATGATCGGATCGAGGCAACGTCTGTGTTCGGTCAGGAAGGCGCCTCTTTCGCCGGCGACCTCGAAATTGCAACTCTTCCGCGCCATCTTCATGATGCTTCCGGATGAGGAAAGGAAACCGTTCTCATGCAGGAACATATACCGATCATCAAATTCGGAAGAAATCAGGCCGAAACGTTGCAGATTGATACTGGAATATTCGTCCGAGATGGACCATATCGGTTCGATCTGCTCCACGTCTCCCACCAAAATGGCTTGCTTGGCAAGGCTGAAAGACGGAATAGCCAGTTCAGGAGACACCTGCCCTGATTCATCCACGATCAACAAATCGATCGCATCATAGAGCGGCGCATCCCACTCTCCATTGTCCACACAAACCATGTATTTCGGCAAAGAATGGAAAGTCGAAATAAAGACAGGCATCACACAGGCCAAACGTTTCAGCCGTTCGGTATAGTCCTCACGACCACGCGTCTCTCCTTCTTTGTCACATTCGGCCAACCGGCGGATGAACTCGGCTTCCCGGTCATGGATGGCATACCAGAACAAGAGATAACGGTAGCTGATATCCAGCCGTACCGCCATATCTTCCGTATAAGGAAGGGATTTATATTCTGAGTTGACAATCAACTTGTCATAGCGTTCTTTAAAATCTGCCGTCTGCTCCCAGTCGCTTATCATAGCTTCATAGCTCGGAAGTTTCTGAAATTTACGGAGCAGTCTACTCAGGAAACCTTTATCCGCCATCTCTTTTCCATACTGTTTGAGAGAGGCTACATTCAAGCAGGTTTCAATCTCATCCCGTATCTTCTTCATTTTCTTGCGAAGGAAGCGCTGACACTCAACTTCATTCTGACAAGATGCCTGAAAAAAACGATTGAAATGTTCCAAATAGAATCCACGATATTCTTCCAGCCGGGCAGGATCGTCATAATCATTTGGAAAGCCGTCACCTTTCGTATTGAACATCATTTTGTACTGGTCCTTCTGCTCGTCTTTACCGGAAAGATACAATCCCAACGTATCCAAACCGGGCAGCCAGCGGAGAGTCAGCAGATTTACAGGCTTACCGTCAGAAGGCTGTTCGACCTTGAAATCTTTCAGAATATTGGTTATCGCCTGGTTATTGGCCGAACTGGCTACAATGATATCCGGATCATCAGGATGCTCCAGCACGGTATGGACGATCCGGTTGGCAATTACTGTCTGCAAAAAAGTTGTTTTGCCTGTTCCCGGAGGTCCGTTAACTGCAAAAATATCGGAACTGCCCGGTTCTGTATACATGGCAAGCGTCTCACGTTGGGAAACAGACAACGGGAACTCGCCACTCATCTGTGCCCAATGGGTTCTATTGCAATAGACTTGCTGTTTTTCCGGTACCGGTAGCAATGTTTCCTGCTTTTTACGGATCAGAAGTTCCAGTAATGGGTGGGAAGATTTACTTTCCAATAGTTTGTCATACAGGTTGATGATCTTTTGTGCCATTCCACGTCCGGGAGCTTTCACGACGATGATTTCAGGCTTGTCGGCATAGTTCATTTCACGGAAAGTCAAGCCGGTCGCATCCTGAAACAAGGTTTCGCAAGCACTCCAGTATTTCTTCCAATCCGTCTCTTCGGTATCGAACTCACTCAAAAGCCGGTCCACATTCGAAAGAGAGGCAACAGTCCTGTCATTGCGTGCATTCGGAGATAGAAACTTACGGACAAAAACTGGAATACGTTCAGACTTATTGTCACAGACCTGAAAAGTTCCGTCCGGCAATAATGTCGCGGAAATCAGAAAGGGATATTCCGGGGCATTCTGCCTGGAAGTCCATCCGTTCTCGTACTCAGGAAGAAAGACACAAGGAGCAATCTGTATTTTACGTTTCTCGTCATTCTCCTTTTGCTTCCCTTTGGGGAAAAGCAAGGAAATATCTTTACGAAGTATAAATTCCGGAAGCTTATCACCAATCCGCAATGTAACCCGCGCTTCTTTCGTTAGCGACCTGCTCCTTCGTTCGGCATCCAGCAGGCAGTTTTTCCAGTATTTCAGTAGTTTTTTGTCCATTCGATCAGTAAGCCGTTGTGTTGCCTCTTTTTATTTCTTTTCCCGGACGGTTATATGAAAACAACCTTGCTTGCGTTCGTGTTTGACATAGCAGCGCTCTTCCCTTTTCAAATCGCGCAAAACCATTGCCAATACCATTTTCAACCGGTCCTTGTCTATATTCAGGGTATCGCTTTCGTCTACTTTAGTATAGCGAACCCAGGAGACATCGAAGGTCGTTCCGTAGCGGTGAGCCGAGTTTTGGGAAGAATTGGTATTTCTTTTTTTCAGGTTCTTGACATCATCGACCGTGCGGGTGACACTGGTCACTTTGACTTTATAGATCGAAGCATTCAGATTACGCAAGGAATCCTGGAAATTATGTCCGATATCTTCCAGCAACTGTGCCGCCGAAGGGATCAGATATGGGATGGAATGCGTCAGCTTTTCCACTTCATAATATTCGTTGGTTTCGATCTCCTCCATCTCCTTTTTTACTTTCTCCGCTTCTTCACGATTCGATGCAGGTTGAATACCGATACGTTTCGCTTCGGCCAGATGTACATCGTTCAGATCCTTGAAATCACGGTTATAGCTCCCATTATACCAGATACGTTTCAACTCGCCGCGTTCTTCCTTTTTTCCACAAGACGAACATAACGCTGCCACCGAGCAAGCAGCCACTATCAACCAAATACTAAATACTATCTTTTTCATCATTTCTCTTTTATATGGAAACAAAAGTAACCAAGATTCACTGATCTCAAAATATTTATGACTATTTTTGTGAATCCGAATATAAACTAAACAAGGATATAATGTATGGAAGCACTGGAATTAAGATTATCACTTATTGAACAATTGAAAACAATTGACGACGTAAAGCTGTTGACACAGATCAAAAATCTGATCAGCCTTGCGACAGAAAAGAAAGAAACGCACTATCCGGCACAAATGACGCTGGACGAATTAAAAGCTGTGTTGAAGAAATCGAGAGAAGATTTTAAACACGGACGATATATGACTACGGAAGAATTACGCAAACGACATCCTTTATGCGAATAGACATAGCCTGGTCAGATAATGCCATTGCCTTACTTGACAATATTTACAGATTTTACAGTGAAAAGAGCCAGACCGCAGCTATCCGTTTATACAACAGACTATTGGATTCTGCCGAACCCTTACGTGTTTTTCCGCAAGCGGGTCCTGTCGAACCGCTACTGAAAGGATATGATTGCGAATTTCGCTCCCTTGTCGTCGAAAAACATTACAAGTTGATTTACACATTTACGGACGAACTAATCGAAATCCATGCCGTATGGGATTGTCGTCAGGAAGGATGGCGTCTGCAAGAAATGTTCAAATAATCTTTATGAAGCGACAACAAAATTCCTCACAATTTATTTTTACATAAAGAATATTACTAATTTTGTCTGCTTGAACGAGAGTGGTAGAAAATTCACGGCAAAGGCAAAACTAAAACAAATTGAATGATTGAACGAATTTATATTCTTGAGAGCGTAGATCCGGTTATATTCTACGGAGTAAACAATGTCAACATGCAGTTGATAAAGACGTTGTTCCCTAAACTGCGCATTGTGGCAAGGGGAAATGTGATGAAAGTGATCGGAGACGAAGACGAGTCGGAACTCTTTCTCAAGAAAATTCGCGAGGTAGAAAAATATTGTGAGGAATTCAACTCGCTGAGCGAAGATGTCATACTGGACATCATCAAAGGCAAAGCCCCGGTGATCACCAAGCAAGAGAATCTGATCATCCACGGGATGAACGGAAAACCGATCGTCGCCCGCACGGAAAACCAGCAACGTCTTGTCAAAGCATTCGAAGAAAACGATCTCGTTTTTGCCACAGGCCCCGCCGGGACTGGCAAGACATTCATCGCTATAGCCCTTGCCGTAAAAGCACTTAAAAACAAAGAAATCCGCAAGATTATCCTAAGCCGTCCGGCAGTGGAGGCCGGTGAAAAATTAGGATTTCTCCCCGGCGAGATGAAGGACAAACTCGATCCATACCTCCAACCTCTATATGACGCCCTGCAAGACATGGTACCGGGAGCCAAATTGAAGGAATATATGGAAAACAATGTGATCCAGATCGCCCCCCTCGCTTTTATGCGCGGACGGACGCTGAACGATGCGGTCATCATCCTCGACGAAGCGCAGAACACGACGACACACCAGATCAAGATGTTCCTCACCCGCCTCGGAATGAATGCCAAAATGATCATTACTGGCGATGTGACACAGATCGACTTGCCGCCGACAGCCACCTCCGGACTCGTACAGGCCATGCAAATCCTGAAAGGCGTAAAAGGAATCGGCAAAGTCGAATTCGAGAAAAAGGACATCGTCCGCCATAAGCTCGTCCAACGTATCGTAGAAGCCTACGACAAATTCGACAGCAAACAACCCCGTAAGAGCGGTTCGCGAACCGCCCCCGCCGACACAACGAACAATATTAATAACAGTCAGGACGCCCCATAAGCGCCCCATAAAAACAAAGGTATGAAGAAGGCATTAACAAAAACAGACTTCAATTTTCCAGGACAAAAGAGTGTCTATCATGGTAAAGTACGCGACGTGTACAACATCAACGACGACGTATTGGTGATGGTTGCGACAGACCGCATCTCGGCATTCGACGTAGTCCTGCCGGAAGGTATCCCCTACAAAGGACAGATGCTGAACCAGATCGCTGCCAAATTCCTCGATGCGACTACCGACATTTGCCCGAACTGGAAACTGGCGACTCCTGATCCGATGGTGACCGTAGGCGTGATGTGCCAGGGATTCCCCGTTGAAATGATCGTACGCGGTTACCTCTGCGGAAGCGCATGGCGTGCTTATAAGAGCGGCGTACGCGAAATCTGCGGTATAAAACTGCCGGAAGGTATGCGTGAAAACGAACGTTTCCCCGAACCGATCGTTACCCCGACGACAAAAGCCGAGATCGGTGAACACGATGCCGACATCTCCAAAGAAGAAATCCTGGCCCAGGGCCTGGCTACTCCGGAAGAATACGAACTGCTGGAAAAATACACGCTCGCACTCTTCAAACGCGGTACGGAAATCGCTGCCGAACGCGGCTTGATCCTGGTCGACACGAAATACGAATTCGGCAAACATGGTGGCAAGATCTACCTGATGGACGAAATCCATACACCGGACTCTTCCCGCTATTTCTACAGCGAAGGCTACGAAGAACGTTTTGCCAAAGGCGAACCGCAGAAACAACTCTCCAAAGAGTTCGTACGCGAATGGCTGATGGAAAACGGTTTCCAGGGCAAGGCTGGCCAGAAAGTTCCTGAAATGACTCCGGCTATCGTAGACGGTATCAGCGAACGCTACATCGAACTGTATGAACACATCACAGGCGAAAAGTTCGAAAAAGGCGATACGGACAACCTCCTTTCCCGTATCGAAAAGAACGTAACCGAATATCTCAACAAATAAGGTAAACGGATATGACGAAGTACGGTTCAGAACAGGTTCTACCCTACAACAACGAGGAGCACAAAACGACACAAGTCAGGCGCATGTTTGACTCCATCGCTGGTACATACGACCAGCTGAACCATACGCTCTCGCTGGGCATCGACAAAATATGGCGCAGGAAAGGAATTGCTTTCCTGCGTCCTTTTTCTCCCGCCTCGATCCTCGATATCGCCACAGGCACGGGAGATCTGGCTATCTCCATGCACCGCCGCCTGAAAGCCAACCGCATCATCGGAGCCGACATCTCGGAGGGCATGATGGAAGTCGGACGGCAGAAAGTCGCCGAAGCGGGATTGTCGGACCACATCACGTTCGAGTACCAGGACTGCACGGCATTGACCTATCCGGACAACTCGTTCGACGCTGTCACAGCCGCATTCGGAGTACGGAATTTTGAAAATATAGAGCAAGGGATTGCCGAGATGTACCGGGTACTGAAACCGGGAGGCCATCTGATGATCCTGGAACTATCCTCGCCGGTGCATTTCCCGATGAAGCAACTCTACAACATCTATTCGAAAGTCGTGATCCCTACCGTCGGACGCCTGCTCTCAAAAGAGCATACAGCCTACAGCTACCTGCCGGCCTCCATCAAAGTCGTTCCACAAGGGAAGGTAATGACTGACCTGCTCAGCCGGGTAGGTTTCAGCGAAGCCCGTTCGCGCACTTTCACTTTCGGCATTTGTTCACTATACACGGGCAGTAAGAGCGGTTCATGAACTGCCCTAACAATATGAATCATCTTAAATTTACAGATCATGCAAAAATATGGTTTAATTGGCTATCCCCTCGGACACTCTTTTTCAAAGAACTACTTTAACCAGAAGTTCGAATCCGAGAAAATCGATGCAACTTATCTGAACTTCGAGATCCCGAACATCAAAGATCTGAAGACCGTATTAAAAGAGAACCCGGAATTGAACGGTCTGAATGTCACTATCCCTTACAAGGAACAAGTCATTCCCTACTTGGATGATCTGGACGAAGACGCCCGCCTGATCGGAGCCGTCAACGTCATCAAATTCACAAAAGGCCTCTTCGGTAAAAAACTGAAAGGCTACAACTCCGATATCATCGGTTTCAAGCGCTCCATCGAGCCGCTCCTAAACGAGACACATCGCAAAGCCTTGATCCTGGGGACGGGAGGTGCATCGAAAGCTGTCTTCCACGGATTGAAACAATTGGGTGTCGGCGCCACGCTGGTTTCCCGTAAACCGAAAGATCACTGCATCACCTACGAAGAAATCACTCCGAAGACGATGGAACAGTACACCGTCATCGTCAATACGACCCCGTTAGGGATGTACCCGAATATCAATGCCTGCCCGAACATCCCTTACGATCTGCTCACTCCGGACCATCTGTTGTACGACCTCTTGTACAACCCGGATGAAACCCTCTTCATGAAGAAAGGCAAAGAAAAAGGAGCCATCGTCAAGAACGGGCTCGAAATGCTCCTGCTGCAAGCGTTCGCAGCTTGGGAGATCTGGCAGAAATAAAGCATTGCTTTACGACTCCTAACCCATAGCTTTAGAAGGCGTAACCCTATGGGTTAGGATATATATACCGATATTGAAAAAAACGATTCAACTCCGGGTTAATACGAAATCGGGGGTAACGAGGTAGTTCAACCGGTAAACCGTCCTTTCTCCCGTACGGGTTTCATAGACGGTAAAACTCCCTTTCTCCGCATACGGGAACGGACAGACATGCAGATGGCGAAGGAAATCGACCTCTTCATAACCGACCATTTTAAAAAGAGTCTCTTTCGCACACCAATGGAGCAACAGATGTTCCGTCTCGTACTCCTTGTCGATACCCGCCTCTTCTTCGGGATTCATAAAACGACTGCGTATCCTCGACACCCTCTCGGAACGGTATTCGATGTCGATGCCGGCGGCAGGATGATCCTGTAACAGAACGGCAGCATAGCCTTTCGTATGGGAAATGCTGATATGCAAAGACGAGCCGGATAGGTAAGGCGCACCGTTCGGATGGTAGGCTATAAGGGCCGATCCACCCGTAAGTTCCTGCAAAAGGACACGGCTGGCAAGCCATTCCCGGCGGCGCTGCTCCGTACGGATCAGCTCCAGCTGCGGCAGATATTCTTTCCTATTCTGCAAAAGGGCAAAAAGCACCTCGGAAGGTTCCTCGATCTTCCAGATACCCCACAACGGACCGGTATGTTTCATCAGGAGAGGCATTATTTCTTCCACTTAAAAGATTGGATCAGTTCTACGATATCCTGTTTCAAATATCGGGTGACGGGAGCCAACGAATCTGCATTCGGGATACAATCATAATACAAAGCTCCCCGGAAAAAGCGTGAGACACTGTCTGTCAACATAAATTGCAGCGGCGAAGCGGATTCGCCATCCAGCATGAAAAGCGAGCCATACACCGAAGCCTCCGGATGACTGTACGCCTGCACCTTGATCCGTTCCGGATATTTCGCCTGCCGGACCACCAACGCACGACATTCTTCCTCCGCCCTACCCAGCGTAGCCGGAGTGACAGGGAAATAGCTGCAATAGAGCTTCACATTCAACTGCGGATAAGAAAGATTGATCCACCCTGCCGGATTCCCGGCAGGAGGCAACTCCACCTCCGCCCATCTGGAAAGCCGGAAAGTATAAGGTAAATCCTCCACCGGAAGTGTCTGATAGGAAGGGACAGGTGGTTCGATGCGGAAATAGCCGCGTGGCTTCGGTGTATATTCCGTGCAGGAAACACACAAGGCCAACAGCAGCCCTCCTACTATGCCGATCGACGCACGCATTACTCCTCCTGCCGGCCCTTTCCTTGGTCCGAAATACGGTTGAACTTGACTTTCAGGATACGGCGGTTATCGATCTCCAGAACCTGGAAACGATAGTCGTCATATTCGATGATCTCGCGACGACGCGGGAAGTCCCCTTTGATCTCCAACAGAAGGCCGGCAAGGGTTTCGACCTCCTCCGTCAGTTTGCCGAATTCGGTAGGATCGGCATCGATCACACGGAAAAAGTCGGTCAGCAATATCTTGGCTTCAAAAATAAGACTACCGTCCGCCAAGCGGATAAACTGCTTTTCATCTTCGTCATATTCATCGGAAATCTCGCCGACAATCTCTTCCAGGATATCCTCCATCGTCACGATGCCGGAAGTGCCGCCAAACTCGTCCACCACGATCGCCATATGGATCTTGCTGGTACGGAATTCCTCCAGGAGATCGTCGATCTTCTTCGTCTCAGGCACGAAATAGGCCGGACGGATCAAACTCTGCCAACGAAACGTGTCAGGCTTCTCCACATACGGCAAAAGGTCTTTGATATACAGGATGCCCTTGATATTATCCTCCGAATCGGCATAAACCGGAATACGCGAATAACCGGATCGGATGATAAAATCGACCACGGTGCGGAAACTCGTCTTGATATCGATATCCTCCATATCCAGGCGGGGAGTCATGATCTCGTCGGCAGTCTTGTTGTAGAATTTGATGATCTCCGAAAGCATCTCCTTTTCTTCCGGCATTTCGGTGGAAGTGAGTTCCAATGCTTTGGAAAGTTCGTCGACCGAAAGATCATACTTCTTCTTGACCAACGCCTTGTTGATGACGCTGGTCGACGTAACCAATATTTTCGAAAGCGGCCGGCAGATGCGCTCCACGATATTCAGCACGGAAGCCGAACTGCGCACGAACCGCAGCGAGTTTTTCTGTGCGTAAATCTTCGGCATGATCTCGCCAAACAACAAAAGGAGAAAGGTCAGGACGATCGTCTCCAGGATAAAGCCCAACATCGGAGCGGATGAGAAATTGACGATCGCGTTGATACCGTAGGTACAAAGCATGACGACAGCCACATTCACAAAGTTGTTGGCTATCAGAATAGCGGCGAGCAGGTACTCGGAACGGTCCAGCAAACGCTGGATTAATGGGTCGGAAGGCGCATTCTCCTCCCGGATGTCATTGATATCACCCGGGGTTAACGAGAAAAATGCCACTTCGGAAGCCGACACGAAGCCGGAAACCAACAGCAGAAGAATTGCAAGGCTTAACGCTATTACAGGGCCTGCTGTGAGCGCCTGTATGGTAACCTGGTCGAATAAGCCCGATAAATAATAGTCAGAGTCCAAGGGGAACAGTATTAGTTAAACAATATCAGAACGGAAGATCGTCCGCACTGTTGGAATCTAAAGATGTGTCCGGTTGTCCGGATGCAGGTTGCTGGTAGCCTGTCGCCTGCTGGTATCCAGTAGATGGCTGGGCGGTCTGAGGTTGTGTTCCTGTCATTCCCGTACCGGAAGCGTTGTCACGATTCATACCCGAACCGGTGCTGTAAAATTCGACACGGTCGGCATGGATTTCCGTCACATACCGCTTCACGCCGGACTGGTCGTCGTAACTACGCGTACGAATCTTGCCTTCCACATAGAGTCCGGAACCTTTCTTCACCCATTTTTCAACAAAGGAAACCAAATCACGACGAACGACCACATTGTGCCATTCCGTACGTTCCGGAACAACCGTACCATTGGCCAACGTATAACCTCTCTCGGAAGTAGCAAGCGGGAAGTTAGCAACAGCAGCGCCACTATCAAAGTAACGTACTTCCGGATCACGTCCGACATTGCCGATCAATATAACTTTATTCAATGACATAGCTCTATTTTTTTATTAATCCCACAAATGTACATAAAAAACCGACTTCTTCCGTTTCCTATAAAGGAAAAATAAAATTCACTGGTGGCTTCCGAAGAACGCGACAAAAGTTTTCAGCTAATTCATTTGCATGAAAATAAATTTTCACTGGCGGGAAAATTTATTTTCACCAGTAGGAAAATTTTGTTTCATGCCGAAGAAACTAAACTTTCCCTATAATCTTTTCCAAATAAATCTGTATCAAACGAGGGACAGCATACTGTTCGATCTCTTTTCCCGATACAGCGATAAACTGCTGCAACGCATCACCCTCCCGCTCTATCTCTATCCGGTAGAAAGTCGCATACAGGATCTGATGGGACAGGACATGTTTCACCCCCTGCAAATCCACCGAAACATTCAGCCGGCCCGCTCCTTCGAACAAACGGCGAAAGGCATCCGTCGTCTGTAACTCTGCAAAATCCATCGCCTTGTCCGTTTCGATAAGCGGAAACTCGTAAAGCCCTTCCCAAATATCTTTCCCTTTCCGACGGGCCAACCAGGTTTTTCCTTTATATATAATGTATAAGTAATGAAAATACCGGTCACGCGTCTTGGTCTTCTTTTGTTTCACCGGATAGGTCTGCACATCGCCTGTCCCGTAAGCCGCACAGCGTTCTTTTAGCGGACAAGCCTCACAATCAGGATTTTGCGGCACGCATTGCAAGGCCCCCAATTCCATTATGGCCTGGTTGTGTTGTCCGGCATACCGCGGGTCCATCACCAAGCCTGCCAGTTCCGTAAAGGCTTTTTTCCCTCTGGGCGTATCGATCGGAGTATCTACCGCAAACAGGCGCGAAAGCACTCGGAAGACATTCCCGTCAACAACCGGATACGGCTGGTTCCATACAAAAGAAACGATGGCCGCCGCCGTATATTCCCCTATCCCTTTCAAAGAGATCACATCCTCATAGCGTCCTGGAAATATTCCATCGAAACGCTTCATAATATCTTTTGCCGCGGCATGCAGGTTACGGGCGCGACTATAATAACCAAGCCCCTGCCAATATTTCAACACCTCATCTTCCTCCGCCGAAGCCAGCGAAGCCACATCCGGAAACCGTTCGGTAAAACGGAGAAAATAGTCCATTCCTTGCACCACCCGTGTCTGTTGAAGGATTATCTCGGATATCCAGATGATATAAGGGTCGGAAGACTCCCGCCAGGGTAGTTCTCTTTTATGTATCCGATACCAGTCACGCAACAAACGGCTGGTTTCTAATTCGTTTTCTATCTGCGACATACAGTTCTTTTTTTGCCTCTTCAAAACTTGCAACTAATTGATTACTGCAAACATACACAGTTCTAACGAATTGTAAGGAAACTTTTTTCTTAAAATTTGGTTGGCAATTCTTTTTCCACTTAAATAAAAAGCTATATATTTGCATTCCAAAAAATTAATAGGTCCAAATCAATTATTTAATTAATTTATAGACATGACTAAAGCAGATATTGTTAGCGAAATTTCAAAAAGCACTGGCATTGACAAACAGACAGTGTTGAGCAGCGTAGAATCTTTTATGGATATCGTAAAAAGTTCATTGTCTCAGGGCGAAAACGTATACCTGAGAGGTTTTGGAAGTTTCGTGATTAAAAAGAGAGCCCAGAAGACAGCTCGTAATATTTCAAAAAATACTACGATCATCATCCCGGAACATAATATTCCGTCATTCAAGCCGGCTAAGACTTTCCTGAATGAAGTAAAGTAATTTAGTTATTATAGTTTAATTTAAAATTTTAAAACAATGCCTAGCGGAAAGAAAAGAAAAAGACATAAGATGTCTACGCACAAGCGCAAAAAGAGACTAAAGAAGAATAGACATAAGAAGAAATAAGTCTATTTGAGTAACTCTGAAGAACAAACTTAATAAGAGACCTTTTAAGTTTGTTCTTTGCGTATTTAATAAGGTCTCACATTTTAACACCTCTTTTTATAGTGATTAGTGAATTAGTAGTTGATGTACAACCCAAAGAGGTATCTATAGCCGTACTGGAGGATAAGAACCTTGTTGAGCTCCAAAAGGAAGCCCGCAACGTCTCTTTTGCCGTCGGCGATATATATCTGGGCAAAGTGAAAAAACTGATGCCGGGTTTGAATGCTGCTTTCATTGATGTAGGTTATAAAAAGGATGCATTTCTTCACTATCTGGACTTAGGTCCTAATTTCAACACCCAGCAGAAATTCCTCAAACAAACATTAGGAGAACAAAAGGGAGATAAGAAACTCCCCATCATCTCCAAAATGCAGTTGCTTCCCGAAATCGAAAAAGACGGAAGTATCAGCAATGTGCTCAAAGTCGGACAGGAAGTGCTGGTGCAGATCGCCAAAGAGCCGATTTCAACAAAAGGTCCCAGACTGACTTCCGAACTTTCTTTTGCCGGAAGATACATCGTGCTGATACCGTTTGCCGATAAAGTATCGGTTTCCACAAAAATCAAATCGAGCGAAGAGCGTGCCCGTCTACGCCAACTCATCCAAAGTATCAAACCGAAGAACTTCAGCGTAATCGTACGCACCTCTTCGGAAGGGAAGCGCGTTGCCGAACTCGATCATGAATTGAAGACATTACTGAAACGTTGGGAAGAGAACATTCCTAAGATCACCAAAGTAAAAGCTCCTGCACTCATCTACGAAGAAACGGCAAGAGCAGTGGCTTTGTTGCGCGACATTTTCAATCCCTCTTTTCAGAACATTTATGTGAACGATGCGGACATCTATCACAATATCCGTGATTATGTCAGCCTGATTGCTCCCGGACGGGAAGAAATCGTACAACGGTATACCGGCGAACTTCCCATCTTCGACAACTTTGCAATCACCAAACAGATCAAGTCCCTATTCGGACGCACCGTCACGTACAAAAGTGGAGCCTATTTGATTATCGAACACACGGAAGCCATGCACGTTATCGACGTAAACAGCGGGAACCGCTCAAAGGGCAGCGATGCCCAGGAAAAAACGGCGATCGACGTGAACACGGCAGCGGCAGACGAAATTGCCCGCCAATTACGTCTACGCGATATGGGTGGCATTATCGTAGTCGACTTCATCGATATGTCAGAAGCAGCCAACCGGCAGAAACTGTATGAACACATGCTGAAAGCGATGTCGGGTGACCGGGCAAAACATAATATTTTGCCGCTGAGCAAATTCGGCCTGATGCAGATCACCCGTCAGCGTGTCCGTCCGGCAATGGATGTCGATACATCCGAAGCCTGTCCGACCTGTTTCGGCACAGGCACCATCAAACCCTCTATCCTGTTTACCGACAGCCTGGAAGGAAAGATCGACTGCTTGGTCAACAAACACAACGTGAAGAAATTCGCCCTGCACGTACATCCTTATGTTGCAGCATTTATTAAGAGTGGAAGATTCCCGCTCAGTTGGAAATGGAAACTGAAATACTCGATGGGTATTAAAGTGATTCCGAATCAAAGTCTGGGCTTCTTGGAGTACAAATTCATAGACTCCGACAAGAATGAACTGGACATGATGGAAGAGAAAGAAATCAAGTAACATAAAAGTCCCCGGATCTCATAAAAGTTCGGGGACTTTTTTTAATGAAAGAAAAAACGATGAAACATTTTTATATTTGGCTATGGCTGCTCATACTGGTTTGCGGCAGCTGCACAAAAGAGACACATGAGTTGAGCGTATTGCATTTGAACATCTGGATGGAAGGAACAGTCGTCGAAAACGGCTTCGAAGCTGTTGCGGATGAAGTAGTCCGGATAGATCCGGATATCGTGATGTTCAGTGAAGCCAGCAACAAGGAAGGCGCATTGTTCGTCCCCCGTATGCTAGATGCTTTGCGCGAAAGAGGGAAAATCTATTATGGACAAGGCAGCTCGCTGGACGTCGCATTGCTGTCCAAATATCCCATACTGGAACAAACGGAAAACATTCCGCATAAAGACCGGGTACTAAGGACCCGTTTAGATGTGAACGGCAAACAGGTAGTAGCCTATACTGGGCATTTGGATTATACGCATTACGCCTGTTACCTGCCACGTGGATATAGCGGTGTGACATGGAAGAAACTGGAAGCTCCGATAACAGACAAGGCAGAAATCGAAAAGGCCAATAAAGAATCCTTGCGTGACGAATCCATCCGACTCGTGATAGAAGACGCCAAAAAGTCAGATGCCGATTTCGTGATCTTAGGCGGTGACTTCAACGAACCTTCCCACTTGGATTGGACGGAAGAAACGAAAGGGCTTTGGGATCACAACGGGGCGATAGTCGATTGGGACTGTTCCAAACTATTATACGAAGCCGGCTTCCGCGATGCCTATCGCGTCAAATATCCGAATCCGATCACCCATCCCGGCTTTACTTTCCCTTCGGACAATCCGGACATGCCGGTCGAACGGCTAACTTGGGCGCCTGAAGCGGATGAACGTGACCGCATCGATTTCATCTACTACATACCGGCAACCGGTTGGGAAGTGAAAGACGCCGTCATTGTCGGCCCCAAATCTTCCATTATCCGCAGCCAACGTGTCGAAGAGGACAGCCAGGATGTTTTCTCAACTCCGGCAGGTGTTTGGCCGACGGACCATAAAGGGGTGTTGATCAAGTTCAAATTCTGATCTCATTGGGGAAGGGCTGTATCATTTAATACCGCCCTCCTTATACCGGCGGTTTACGAATTCCGCAATGCGTTCGTATGCCTTAGCGATATGTATATTCACGGTCTTTTCACTGATTCCTAAAATATCAGCGATTTCCCGATTCTTTAATTTATCGGAGAGGACAAGACGAAAAACCTCTCTACATTTTGGCGGCAATGAATCGATCGCTTGTTGGACCAACGCTTGGTACTCTTCATCCATCAAACTTTTTTCCGGTGTATCCGAATCCGGGATCAACTCGATCTCATACAAAGAGAAAGGATCCTTTTCCTGTACATACCCCCTTCTCAGATAATGCAAAGCCTGGTTTTTCACCGATATATACAAATAGCGTTCCGGTTCTTTCACATGGGACAATGTTTCTCGCTTTTGCCAAATAACAGTAAAAACATCCAGAATAGCTTCTTCAGCCAGCTCACGAGAGTTCAGATAGTAATAAGCCACATGGAACAGGCGCCGGGAATAAGTTTCAAACAATAACCGGAACGCCGCTTCATCTCCCTTCACTACTTTCCCAAAAAGAGATATGATACTCTCCTCTTCCATCTCAGATACAGTCCTTTTATAATATAATTAGTCAGTAAATGTAGTTAAAATTTCTTCAAGACACTGCCTAAAGATAAAAATGTTTCTTCTTATGAGTTCGATTTTGTAAGATCAAACAGCCTTCCTTTTAATCCCAACCAACCTGTTCCTTTTTTATCCGTCATTATTCAAACACTTGTCTAACATCTCTAGAACGCTTGTCTTCCAGGTACCGAATAAGTGTACTACAACTGTCAAACAAGATAAAACATCCTACTTATGGCATAATAGAACACAAGAGGATAATTAAATAACATAATATTTTTGCATCTTGAATAGGAGTTTTTTGCTTTACCTGTCATCTCTCTTTATAAAGCTACCGGAATAAGATGGAAAATGAACAGAACAATAAAGAACTCGAATCATTGACAAAGCGCATACGCTTCAAGTCTTTGCCATTTGATGAAAAGCAGATGTCCGACCGTTTAACAGACAGGGTCAAACGGCCTGTCGTCATTTCTTATGCCGGTAAAGGGAACTCCGTGTGGAAATATTTGTCTATAGCAGCATCTATTGCCCTCCTGCTGGTTACCGGTGCTCTGCTGACCGACAAAGCTCCGGAACAAGAGCTTGTTTATTATGAAACGACTGCCGTCCCCGATGCAAAAACAAAAATAACCTTACCGGACAGCAGTGTAGTTTGGCTAAATGCAAACGCTTGCCTGCGTTATCCGAGAGAGTTCAGCGAACAGATCCGGCAGGTTGAGATAAAAGGAGAAGCATTCTTTGAAGTCCGTAAAGACGAAAAGAAACCTTTTATCGTCCAAACCGATGGTATCGGAATACGAGTATTAGGAACAACATTCAATGTCGACGCAGAACCGGAAAAAACAGAGATCACTCTCCTTTCCGGAAAAATCGGGTTGTATAAATACACGAATCAATCGCAAACGGCAGACCGGATACTGCTACCCGGTGAACGAGCAGTTTTTCTTAAATCGGATAACAAGCTGAGTATTTCAACTATACGTCCGGAAAATACGATATCATGGGTTACCGGAATATTCAAATTCAAAGACAATTCATTAGCTGATATCATGCAAGAGTTACAACGGGCTTTCCATGTGAAAATACATATTCAAAACGAAAACCTGAAAAAACAGACTTTCAATGCCAACTTCACAGAGAAAGAGACATTGGAAGAAATACTATCAGTTTTGCAAATCTCAGCCAGATACAAAATAGAAAAAAGGAAAGGAGAAATTTTCCTGCAATAAATACAGAATGTTAAACCACAAAGACAAACGATTATGGACAGTACATGAAAAACAAGATTTAATTAATAGAGAGACATACAAAAAGAATTGGGAATGTTGCGACCATTCCCAAATTCTACATTGTTAATCGGCAGATAGCACACCTGCCAATTTTAAAAATTAATACATACAAAATTATGGATAAAATTTTATTTATCGGGCAAAATCCAAAGGATTTTACCTGTGAGGAACATTATTCCTCTTTAAAAAGAATTTTCAAACACGGAATCAATCTTTTAGGACTTCTTTTATTGTTTTTGTTCGTCAATATTACCTTCGTTCATGCACAAGCGATAAAACTGTCTCTGAATAAGCAGAATGCAACATATGAAGAGATTTTCAATGAGATAGAGGAAAAGACCGGATACAAATTTGTTTATAACACATCCGAGATCGACCGAAACGAAAAAACCTCTATCCAGGGAACAAATATGGATCTAAACGAGTTGCTGCGAAACTTATTCCGCAGCAAAAGAAATATTTCTTTTCGTATATCAAATAAGCACATTGCCTTGTTCAAAGCACAGATCAAAACTATTTCCGGAACAGTTATCGACACACAAGGAGAATCTGTTATCGGAGCTAACGTCTTAGTAAAAGGTAGCACAACCGGCACAATTACCGATGTCGACGGCAAATTCAGCCTGGAAGCAAGCGAGGGAGATATTTTGCAAATATCTTATATCGGCTACAACACACAAGAAATCACAATTGACAGGAAATCCATCTTAAAAGTGGTTTTGCAAGAAGATCAGCAAGCCTTGGAGGAAGTTGTCGTAATCGGCTACGGAGCTGTAAAGAAAAAAGACCTTACCGGGGCCATCGCCCAGGTAAAAGCTGATAAATATGCCACTCAGCAAAGTACGAACGTATTGGATATGTTGAATGGAACTGTTGCTGGTTTTAACTCTAACATCGGGACTTCTGCTTCCGGAGCTAGTGAAATGGAAATACGAGGTCCCGCTTCACTTTCAGCCAACAATTCACCCTTGATTGTATTGGACGGGGTTATCTTCAATGGTTCTATCAATGACATCAATCCATCGGATATCGAAACTATAGACGTATTGAAAGATGCCAGCTCTGCTGCTGTATACGGTTCAAGGTCTGCCGCCGGTGTTGTAATCATCAATACCAAACAAGGCAAAGGGGAAAAAATGAGTATAAATTTCTCCGCACAACTGGGTTTAACAGATTTTACCAACGAAATCAAACCGAATGATTTATCTGGATTCATCCAACGCAGACAAGATTTCCAACGCAGAATAAATCCAGACAAGCCAGAAGGATATTACAACAATCCTAATCAGTTACCAGAAGGCATTGACGTAGATACTTGGCAAAATTACGATGCCTCATACCAGTCCGATCCAATTCTGACTTGGATGACACGTCTGAATTTGCGTGATATCGAACAACAAAACTATCTGAATGGGAATGCCTATGATTGGTATGGTGAAGCTACACGTCCCGGATTAAGGCAAAACTACAATGTCAACATATCCGGAGGCATTGGCAAAACTAAATATTACTGGTCATTAGGCTATACAGACAATCAAGGTTATATAAAAGGAGATGAGTATAAAACAATCCGTTCCCGTATTAATGCAGATACCAAAGTTGCCGAATTTCTGACTGTGGGAATCAATGCTCAATTTAGCAACAAAGATGAAAGTAATGAAGCCATCAAATTATCGAATATAAGCCGCCAGAGTCCTTTAGGACAACCTTATGATGAAAACGGAGAACTAAAATGGTATCCTCATGACGATTCAGGAATTGAACAAAACCCATTTCTTTTATACAGAAAACGGGACAAATTCAATGTCACCCAAAATCTGTTTGCCACCATGTATGCCGACCTGAAACTACCATTCGGTTTTAGTTACAAAGTTTCTTATATCAATCGCTATGATTGGCAAAAGAACTATTACTATGATCCGTCAAGTATCCCAAGTGGCAACAAGACAGGTGGCTTCGGGCGGCGTATCAATTATTCGCTTTACGAATGGCAAATAGACAACATCATTTCATGGAAAAAAACTTTTGGAGTCCATGATTTTTATGCAACATTCTTATACAATGCAGAAAAGAAACAAACATGGAAAGATACAGGCGAAAATGTAAATTTTACCCCCAGTGAAGCATTGGGCTTCCATCAATTAGGGACGGGAGGATCACCAACTATTAAAAACGAAGATACTTATTCGACCGGTACCGCAATAATGGGCCGTCTGAATTACACGCTCATGAATCGCTATTTCCTAACTCTATCTATTCGTAGAGACGGATATTCGGCTTTTGGTATGGAAAATCCTTACGCTACTTTTCCATCCGGAGCTTTAGCCTGGAATTTATCAGACGAATCGTTCTTCAATATCAAATGGATAAATAATCTCAAAGTCAGAGCCTCTTATGGAATAAACGGTAACCGGGATATAGGGATTTATGATGCATTGGCAAAACTTGAAACAAACAAATACCTGACTGGAAGCACATTGATCTCAGGTATATACAGTAGTTCACTGGCGAACCAATATCTAAAATGGGAAAAGACTAAAGCTTTAAATTTAGGTCTGGACTTTTCCGTTTTAGATAGCCGGTTAAATGGTTCGGTCGATTATTATAGCATGATTACAAATGACTTGTTGTTAAAACGCAGCCTACCGACAATTATTGGATACGACAATGTAATGTCTAATATGGGAGAATTGCAAAACAAAGGATTTGAAATGACTCTTAATAGCTATAATATCCAAAATAAGGATTTCAGTTGGAACTCGACATTGACGTTCTCATTTAATAGAAACAAGATCAAACATCTCTATGGAGAAACAATCAACATTTTAGACGAAAATGGCAATGTTATCGGACAAAGAGAAGGTGATGATATCGACAATGGATGGTTTATCGGACAATCAATAGATCGGATATGGGATTACAAATTCCTTGGTATTTACCAGCTTGGAGAAGAAGAATTGGCTAAATCATTCGGGAAAGCTCCTGGCGATGTCAAATTATACGATCCTAATGGGGACGGAGTGTCTACTCAGGAAGATAAAGTATTTCAAGGTTATACAAAGCCACGCTTCCGTTTAGGACTTCGAAATGACTTTACTCTTTTCAAAAACTTCCAGATTTCTTGTTTCATCCGTGCAGATTTAGGACATTGGAGAGCAAACAGTCTATTGAGCAACACGTCTAATGTCGAGGATAGAGCCAACAGTTATGCATTACCTTACTGGACTCCGGAAACCCCGACAAACAAATATACACGGTTAAATACGGTAAACACACCTGGATATAACATTTATGAAAGGAGCAGTTTTGTACGTTTGCAAGACTTGTCCATAGCATACAATATCCCGGAAAATATTCTCAAAAATCTGAAAGTAGGACATTGTAAAGTATATTTGAGTGGACGTAACCTGCTAACTTTCACAAAATGGTCTGGTTGGGATCCTGAATCTGGAAACACTCCTATGCCTCGAATCTTTACATTTGGAATTGATGTCACATTATAAATAAACAAGTTATGAAAAACTGGATAAAATATATCATTTGTGCGTCTCTGTTTACAACCGTTTCATGCGGAGACGATTTCTTGGAGATAAAGCCCCTTTCTATTTTCACTCCGGAATCTATTTATACGGATAAGGCCGGATTTGACGGAATACTGGTTAACCTCCGTAAAAACTTACGCCCCGATTTCTATGGAGAAGGAGGGGGCCTGGCTTCTGAATTAATCGCCTCAGATATTGCAATCAGTGCCAATAAAGCAGCTAATGCCATACATAATTTTGATACTCAAGTATTACCGACAGGGACCGGTACGACCTATGACTTCCATGAGATCTGGACAAGAGGATATAACCAGATACGAAATGCGAATGTTATTCTGTCGCGTATCGACAATGGCAAATTCGACACAGAAGAAATCAAAAATGCAATTATTGCCGAAGCATATTTTCACAGAGCCTATTGGTATTATAGATTAGTCCATTTATATGGAGATGTCCCCTTTTTGAATATAGAACATACGGCTCCTAAAATCGACTTCTATACGCACTCACGAAAAACGATACTTGCAAAAATAGAAGAAGATTTAGCATGGGCTGTCCAGTGGCTACCCAAAACTGCTGTTCCCGGAGCAGTCTCTAAGGCTGCCGGCAACCATTTGCTTACAAAAATATATCTGTCAAATGGAAAATTCACAGAAGCTGTCGACGCCTCTTCTGCGGTCATTAACGACGGAATTCACTTTTTAATGACTGACCGCTTCGGGGTAGATGCTTCCGATCCTCAGTTTAATACGATCTGGGATCTCCATCAAAAAGACAATAAAAGCTCATCTTCAAATAAAGAAGGCATCCTTGTCGTACAGGAACGTTACGGATTTCCGGAAGCAGAAATAAGTGGAGGCACCCAGGCTATGCGTCGCTATGTTCCCTCTTGGTGGAATTCGTCCTACATGAAAGATCCCGACGGAAAAAGAGGAACTATCGACACACAAGGAAATGAATTTGTCATAAAAATAGGAAGAGGAGTCGGTTATGTCCGGCCTTGCAGTTATTACAATTATGAAATATGGAATAACTGTAATAAAGACTTGAGGCATGACAATCAAGTAAACTGGTTCTCTGTCGATAAATTCATTTACAACAATCCATCTTCCAAATATTTCGGACAACCCGTACAGATACAATACACAAATCCCAAAGACACCATCCATTGCTGGTATCCTTTCCCTTATTACAAAGTATATGTCGAAGATGAAGAAAGACCCGATCAGCCATATGGAGGACATTCGGACTGGTATTTATTCAGGTTGGCTGAGACTTATCTTTTAAGAGCAGAAGCCTACTATTGGTTAAATCAAACAGATAAAGCCGCTGCCGATATAAACTCGGTAAGAGTACGCGCAAAAGCCGATCCTATTGTAGCTTCACAAGTTTCAATAGAGTATATATTAGATGAAAGAGCCAGAGAACTTTTCGCTGAAGAATTCAGAAAAACGGAATTAACCAGAATCGCCTTTATCATGGCAGAAAAAGGGTTAAACGGCTATTCCTTAGAAAATTTTTCCGAAAAAAATTTCTGGTATGACCGGACTGTTGCCAAAAATGAATTTTATAAGGCAGGTGATATCTTATGGGGAACAAACGTATTCAAAATAAGCCCATTCCATGTCCTTTGGCCCATCCCGGCAAATGCCATCGATAGCAACCAAGGAGGAACCATTAACCAGAATAAAGGCTATATCGGGTACGAAAAAAATATTCCTCCATTAACAGCCATAGACGATCAACAATAATTTTCTAAACCTACCGGCTATTATCGACCGGTAGGTTATATTTGTAAATCTTTTGTATTCACATTCAATTTAGATATCATGAAGAAGAATTATCCTTTGCTATCGGTCTGTTTGCTGGCATTGCCTTTTCAAGGCTATGCACAAAAAAAGGCAAACGAGGCGAAGCCTAATATACTTTTTATATGCGTAGACGACCTTCGCCGGGAATTAGGTGCTTATGGTTCTGTTGTAAAAACCCCGAACATCGACCGGCTGGCATCACAAGGCAGTTTATTTTTCCAACATTATGTACAAGTCCCGACAAGCGGAGCGTCACGAGCCAGTATGTTGACTGGACATTTTCCTAAAGACAAATCGGACCTCTCCAACGAAGCATGCCGGACAAGGCTGTCAGATAAACCGGAAGGAGAAATCCCGGAAACTATGTTCCACCATTTACGCAGAAATGGCTATTATACTGTCGGCATCGGAAAGATAAGCCACTATGTCGACGGCTGCCTGTATGGCTATGAAGCTCCGAAAACCGAAAAACCGGAACTACCTTATAGTTGGGATGAAATGCTTTTCGATGCCGGAAAATGGGGAAACGGTTGGAATGCCTTTTTCGGATATGCAGATGGAAGTAACCGGCAAAGTCGCAAAAAACAAGTGAAACCATACGAATGTGCAGATGTCGCTGATGAAGGCTATCCGGACGGGCTAACGGCAAATCTGGCAGTCAAAAAGCTAAACGAGCTAACAGCTAAGAATGAGCCGTTCTGCCTGGCTGTCGGTTTTTTCAAGCCTCATTTACCTTTCACATCCCCTAAAAAATATTGGGATATGTATGATGAAGCCTCTATCCCCATTTCACCTATGCCCGACATTCCGGAAGGATGCGATCCGGTCAGCCTACATGAAAGCGCAGAGTTCAAGAGCTATCAATCAGGAGACGAAATGCCTTCCATAAAAAATAGAGTTTCTGACGAATATGCACGCAAACTCCGTCACGCCTATTTTGCTTGCGTAAGTTATATGGACGCTCAAGTAGGAAAAGTATTAGATGCCCTTGAAGCCAGCGGAAAAATGGATAATACGATTATTATTCTATGGGGAGATCATGGATGGCACTTAGGAGATCTGCGTGTTTGGGGGAAACATACACTACATGAAACTTCTCTGAGCAGCGCACTCGTAATAAAAGCTCCCCAGTGTAAGCCAGGGATTAAAAATAACAGGATTGTCAGTTCTATAGATATTTATCCGACTCTTATGGAACTTTGCAAAATCTCCTTGCCCAAAGGACTGGACGGGCATAGTTTTGCAACCTTGCTCAACAATCCTGATAATCCCAAATGGACAGACGCCGCTTATAGCTACTATCGGAATTGTATAACCCTCCGGACTCCGGAATATCGTCTTACTCGTTATAATAAAAAAGGAGAAACGATCACCGAACTTTATCAATACGGGCCGGACCGCATCGAGCGTAAAAATATAGCGCAAGAGAACCCCCACATTGTAAAAAGGTTACTGCCTCTTTGGGAGAAGGGTGTCAGATTTGATTATTAGCAGAATACCAAAAGAGAGTATGTGCCCAATTGTACTTCCGGCACATACTCTCTCTTCCATTTCATCTCAATACATTTATTTTGTCTTCGCTTTCGCCATATCCAAAGCCGAAGTTGTCGTGTAATACTTAGCCAGCATATTAGGCACTTCCCAATCCGGCAGTTTGCCGTCTTTCAGATAGTCAAGGAAATGTTCCGTCACTTGGCCGAAATGAGCTTCATGGCCTACACGGTATTTTGCGGGGATTTCGACTTGCCATACGCCGTCGCCTACCTTATTCAAGGCCACACCAGGATATTCGGCTGAGACTTTTTCCATAGAAGCGGTAAGGTCCTTTTCGTAAGCGGCCAGATCCACTCCTTTCACTGCTTCGACAAACAGTTCCGGCTGATAGTTCTGTTCCTTGCCCTGGCGGATGACCAAGTCGGCCTTGCTGCCTTTCATGACGGAGAAATGGGTATCACCGCCACCTTTGGGGAAGGTATAATTCCAGATCACCGAAACCTTCGCTGTCACCCCTTTGATCTTATAAACGATATCACCGTTGCAATATACTTTCAATGTATCGTTTTCTACATCTTTCTTCAAGAAATCAGGATAAGCTTCCGTTCCCGTCACCTGTTTGAATTCTTCAGGGCTGATAGAAGTTGTCCAACGGTTGGCATCTATCAGTTCGATATCTTTCTTGTAGTCGATCACCTGATCCGGGAATGCTTCCCACTGCACAAGATCGACCAGATGAGTCGTCACATCGACGATACCTTCCCCCTGCTGAGTCACATCAAGATACCATACCGGACGAGTCAGCGGTTTATTGTCGACCAGCTTAAACAGATGATGCACACTCTCCTTCACGATAGCCGGTTCTTCGGGAGAACCTTTCAACTGCTCGCCATAAATAGCCGGGATAGTGGAAAGTTCACGCTGCAACATCGTAGTGATTTCATTCCGTTCAGTCATGATGTCATACAGCATGATGTTTTTCTGTTTAGCGATAGCAAAACATTCTTCCAGCAATTTAAAGCTCTGGCTGTTGATCGCCATCGGCTTGTCGGAAAGCACATTGATGCCGGCCTCAAGCGTTTTCTTGATATATTCGGTCTTCTTGCCGTTGTTTCCCGCCTGGATCATCACGTTTCCCTTCTTCTCGGCCAACATTTTTTCCAGGTAATCATCTCCCGTATAAACGATTTCATTCCAAGCTGTCGGATTCTCCGCACGTGTGTTGAATCCCTGGATACGTTTCAAGTGCTCATCCACGTCGAAACCGGTGGGTGCGTACACATAAACATCTTTAGAAACTTGCGGATAAGACACTTTCTGCACTAATGCGGCATGGAAATGTCCGGGATCGAGCGTGATCAACTTAACTTCTCCCGGTGCGCCGGTAAAGCCTTCAGCCGCCTTCTCCTGCTTTGTGTTACAAGAAGCTCCAACCAACAGAGCCGCCATAGAAAATACAAGATAGTTTTTCATACTATTATAATTAAATTATTGATAAGCTTTTACATTAGACTGTTTGCGGCCACAAAGATAATATAAAAACAAAATCATCTCTATGACTTCGCTATAAAACAAGAAGATTTTATTCGACAATCACAGCTACCGGATTACTTTCGTCCATATGACTGCCAAGCTCCTCCACCAAAATTTCTCCTGGCTGCCCGAATGTTTGCCCTATATCTTATCATGCCCGGCTACAACTTGCAGATATCCTCCGAGAACCAATTCATCACAGACTTCGCCCTCTTCCCCACCCCGGCCGGCCGCTCTCCCTAGAGGAGGCGCATTGCTTCGGCCACAACCGTCACAGCATCGGCATCTGCTACGAAGGGGGATTGGACGGTGAAGGCCTCCCGCAAGACACCCGCACGCCTGCCCAGAAGGCAGCCCTCACGCAGTTGTTGCAGGAGTTAGGCCGCCAATTCCCAGCATCCCTCACCGTAGGACACTGCGACTTGAACCCCCAAAAGGCCTGCCCTTCGTTCGACGCGGTGAAGGAATATAAGGGCCATTTGAGTGCAGTTACCCTAAGATCCGGAGTTGGACTTTTTCTTTAAACGAAAAAAGCGTACGCGCCGCAGGACATCCTGCGACCGTACGCTTCTCGTTTACGCGGTGTTGTTATTGTGCGCGTTTTCCTTGTTTACTGGGCTGATTCAGAAGGAACTTCCTGACCAACCTTCAACGGAGTGATATTGTTCTCAGTACCCGGATAGCCCACATTCTGGTTGATAACGCCACCGGTGTTGGATGTGATAGAACCTTCCGGGATCGGCCAAAGAACATGATGCGTACTGAAACGATATTCAGCATAGTTTGTCTTTATTCCTTTGTTATAGAAATTGTTCTTGGCAGAAACCCAATCGAAATAGAAGTTCACGCCAGCATCTTTACAATTTACACTCGTACCTTTCGGACCAGAGAAATTATCCAATTTGTAGACATGACCGCCAAATACTTCACATGCTTTACCCGTCAAAGCATACACATATGAAATACGGGAAAGTTCCACATGGCGGTTTTCTTCGTAATACAATTCACGTGCACGTTCGTCCAGAACCGTACCGATATTGATATCCGAAGCAGCCAGAGATTCTGCACCGGCACGCTGACGCACCACGTTCATCATATTGGCAGCCTCCTGTTTCATATCTTTCCAATAATAACATTCAGCCAACATCAGATATACTTCTGCCGAACGATAAATATACCAAGGAGTTTCACCGCCTCTACGGTCTGTTGTCACGGAAGGGTCCGGAACAAACGTTTTATAATGAGGCCACTGGAACCAGCAACGGATAGAATCCGAAACAGACATACCGACAGGTTTTACCGGATGTTTACCATACCATTCTGTTCCTTTAAGAGCCGGAGCATTATAGTATAGGTCGAATACACCCTTCCAGCTATCGCGGTTATATACACCACGCAAGTCGTTTTTCTCCTTTTCCGTCCATATGTCATACTGATAATAATTGGTCGGACGGCAAGTTCCGATACCACGACCTACATTGGCATCATTATCCAACTCGGTACCTTTGGCTTCATTTGCCGGAACAATAGACATACCCGTCTTACCGTCAGGAGTCTTAATCGATCCATTCGCCCAATAAGGAGTGGCATTACGCATCGTATTGATTCTGTCACGACCTTCTACTTCCGGATAAGACACGACATACAGGATACCTTCCGTATTTGACATATCCATTTTAGCTTCCACACTATGCAGGTCATGCATCAAGTTCGTATTCGGCTTTGTTTTGTTTGTCGTAAAACGTTCGGTCATCAACGGGTTGGCAGCGATAACTTCTTTTCCGATTTCGATCGCTCTGTCAAAATGACCCAACGACATACAAACTTTCATCAGCAATACACCGCAAGCCCATTTGGAAGGTTTTCCTCTATCGACCTTCTCCGGTACCCACTGATAAGCGAACTCCATATCTTTTTCTATCTGTTCCAGAATGCTCCAACGGTCATACGTGTAGAAATCCACTTTCGGTGTTTCAATCTCCTGGCTCAGATAAGGAACATCTCCAAACAGATGTGTCAGCTTGTAATAACGATATGCACGCTGGAAATAGGCGGCACCCCGTACTGCGTTTTCTTCAGCTTCATCTTTGAACGTCGCATTCTTCATACGGTTCAGAACGATATTGGCATATTTGATTCCTTTGAATCCTTCATCCCAGTACCATCCGATCTTGTTTTTATTCACATCGTTTGCTGTACGGCTCGGCAACAGATCCGCATCCATATCTATCAAAGGCCCTGATTTATCGGTCGTACCAGTGACAGCCAAGTCTGTCGTATACATGTCGGTTGTGATCGGAGCGCCGTCTCCGAAAAACTCATGACGCATATTACGTTCACAAGCAACCAATGCAGCATACAAACCATCTGCATCCACATATGTATTTTCCGGAGTATAGATAGACAGAGGCTTTGGTTCCAACCAACTGTCGCTACAAGAATTTAACAAAGGCAATCCGGCTACTGCCAAAATAAGACATTTCTTTATATGTTTCATTATTCAATCTCCTCTTTTATAAAGTAAAGTTTACACCAATATTGAATGTTCTCGGAACCCACAAGTCGTTTTTATCCGGATCTTCTTCAGGATCTCTGAATGTATATCCAGACAATACGAACGGATTACGCACGCTTAAAGACAAACGCATGTTCTGTACGGAAACCTTCTTCAAAAAGTTCTTCGGAACATTGTAAGAAAGAGAGATATTTTCCATACGCACAAAAGACTTGTTCACGTAATGGTTACCCAAGTTTTTCGATCCCAGACGTCCATATTCATTTGTCGGGTTATTGACTGTCCAGCGTTCGATATCCAAAGCACTGCGACGGTCTGCCAATTCAATGGCGTTTGCAGCCGGATTGAATGTACCGTATGTTCCGATATGAGAATACATCATGAAAGACAAAGAGAAGTCTTTATAAGTGAACTCATTTCTCCAAGACAGGTAGAAACGGGGAGTTTTGTACTTCTGGAACACTTTATCCTGGTCATTCAATACTCCATCGCCATTCTGGTCTACATATTTGAAGTCACCCGGCTTATTTCCATATTTGGCCGCTTCTTCCTCTTCTCCAAGCTGCCATACGCCATCACCTTCGTAATCCCAGATCTGGTCGGGGTCATGACCGATAAACCACTTGTTTTTGTAGTCGTCAGCTTCCTTCTGACCAATCACATTACCGTTTTCATCCTTGATGTCTTCCATATCTCCGTAAAGATGTTTGATCTTACGACGGTTGAAAGAGAAAGTAACGCTCGAATTCCAGTTAAAGTCCTTTCTGCTCATCACATCACCATTCAGAGACAATTCAAAACCACGGTTTGTCAAAGCACCCAAGTTTGCCTTTACATCAGAGAAACCGGTGATATTCGGCAAAGAACGTTTAACCAACAAGTCGTTCGTTTCAGACATATAGGTTTCCATAGAACCTCTCAATCTGTCGTTGAACAAAGAAAAGTCCAAACCGATATTATAAGAACCGGTACGCTCCCATTTCAAAGCCGTGTTACCCATGTGGTCTACATAGACCTGTGATGTCACATAGATATTACCATTCTGATCGATAAACGGACTCAAAGATGATTTCAGCCATGCCAATGCTTCATACTGACCGATATCACGGTTACCGTTCTGTCCCCATGAGAAACGCAACTTACCGTAATTCAACCAATCGCTTGCCGATTCCATAAATTTCTCGGAAGTGAAAACCCATCCTAAAGCGACAGCAGGGAAAGTCGCACGCGGGTTCATCATACCAAAAGCAGAATAACCGTCACGACGAACAGAGGCCGTCACCATATATTTATCCTTATAAGAATAATACAGACGTCCCATCAAAGCATCGCCAGTCCTGTATGTATCCTGGTTTCTACCTTCATCTTTCAAAAAAGACAGAACAGTCCCGGCTCCCATATTATGATAACCCAGCAAATCGCTCGGTGAGAAATTCTGAGCACCTACATATGTATCCCAATATTGTCCTTTTTCAGCATTTGCCAATAAGGTCACTTCAAAATTATGTCCTCCGTTAAATTGATGTTTCCAGCGGATGATATTATCTAATAACCAGTTAAAGCTTTTTGAATTTCTACGCTCTGCATATCCGCCTTTTCCTGCCCATTCAGGGTGTTCGGCTGATTCATGTTTCATAAACTCATACCATTTATATTTCGGGGTATAGTTCATCTGATACTCAATTCCAAACGGAAGTTTTACAATCGCATAAATATTTGCATTCAGCGTATGTTCAATTTCGCGTTTGTCACGATACATATTATCGAAAAACGGATTCTTACCATTGTTGTCACCGGAAGGATACATACGATACGGGCTGTCCGGATCATCGATATCATTGGGGGTATAAGGTGAGTTATTTGTACGCTGAGTAACATCGGCAGCCTGTGCACCCTTGTCTTTAGTCGCGAACTGGGAAGTCAAACCGATAGTCAGGAAGTTGGTTACTTTCGATTCCAAGTTCAAACGGGTACGGAAGTTCTTGAAACGATCGCCAACGCGAATGCCTTCGCGGTCGGCATATCCTAAAGACCAATAATAAGAAAGATCCTCTTTCTTATTGCTTATACTGGCAGTATAATCCTGCTGTAAAGCAGTTTGGAAGACAATATCATCCCAATTTGTTTCAACGCCGTTCAGATAGTTTTCAATTTCAACAGTCTTGAAATCCAGACGGCCTAACCAGGTTGTCAGCATTTCCTGTTCGGAAGGCAAAGTCGTTACAGGAGTTGACTGGTCATAGTTATACCAAGTCAACGGATCGACTCCAAGGCCACTTAATTGACGCGGGTCTGTAAATTTACCCGGTACTTTTGCCATTTCTTCCAGAGTCAGTTTGCCTTCCTGATAGTCTTTACGGAACTGGATAAATCCGGGACCATCCAAGGCTGCCGGAATACGTGAAGGCTGTGCAAAACCGACATTTGCATTGAAAGATACAACCGGTTTGCCTGTTTTACCTTTCTTAGTTGTAATGGCAACTACGCCATTCGCTGCTTTTGCACCATAAACGGCTACGGAGCTGGCGTCCTTCAATACGTCTACTGACTGGATATCCATCGGATTGATATCAGACAAATCGCCGTCATAAATAACACCGTCCAAAACCAACAAAGGAGAAGATCCGGCAGTCAGCGTATTTTTACCACGCACCTGCAGATTAGCCGTACCGGCAGCATCTGTCGAAATACCGATAGAAAGACCGGAAGCACTTGCACGCAAAAGGTCCTGTACAGAACGGGGAGTCTCCTTTTCCATGTTTTCCGCTTTCACAGTCGAAATAGCACCGGTCAAGTCTTTTTTCTTTGCCGTACCGTAACCAATCACAACAACTTCCTCCAGTTCTTCCGTATCTTCTTTCATCGTCACATCAATCATTTTCTGGTTTCCAACCGTAATGTCCTGTGACAAATATCCGATATAAGAAAATGTAACAATAGCCTTGCTGCCATTGACAGTCAGGCTATATTTTCCATCCACATCCGTAATAGAGCCATTCGTAGTGCCCTTTTCCATTACGTTCACACCGATCAGCGGTTCACCCGTCTGATCCTTAACAACACCGGTTATCGTCTGCGATTGCGCATAGGCTTCGCCAATAACCATCCCCAAAAATAGCAACAAGATACTAAATCGGGGTAAGAAACTAAAAACACGATTCTTCATACAATTTTTCAGTTTAGTATTAAGTTTGATAGTTTATATTAGAATTTATAGATTCGCATAACAATCAATACGACAAGCTTATTCACTGCAAATGTGCGCGTTAACACATTTACTTAAAACCATGTTATCCCATTCGAATAATGACCTAAAGAGGAAACTATTCAATACTTTCTATGTAGTTTTATATTCCAGACAAGTAAACAACCTTTTGTAAATCAAGAATTTAAAAACACATATCTCAACATTCAGCACATGTTCATAACATCATTGTCCTAAGTTAATAGCAAATTACACTGTCTAAATTAAATTGATCAAAAGAATATTCATTTTGGGCGCCAAAGTTATTGACTAAAATTGAATATTCATAAATATATATTCTTTTTTTTACAAAAAAGTAACAAGCTTCTACGATTCAATACATTACAAAAAAAATCTTCATCAGAAAAAACATTCTTCGCGACAACCTCTTCTCGGTCGTCCAACAGGTAACCCCCTACTCATACGGTTAGCCATTTTATCAAAGCATAGGCTCAACTTCATATTCTGCCATATCCACAAAAAAATCTACTAACATACATATTATAATATAATCCATATTTTCGTTAGGGGCAGCAAGAGAAACTGACGTATTGTCACACTTCCTGCCACCTGAACTTTTCTAAACCTATCCTTGTTACTTTGGCATACGATTTGTAGAATAGTTAATGCAACTCGAAAGAGAAAAGCAAATACAGGAAAATAATAACAATATAAAATAGTAGAAAATTATGGGAAAAATTATCGGAATCGACTTAGGAACAACCAATTCTTGTGTTGCCGTATTGGAAGGTAACGAACCGGTTGTAATTGCAAACAGCGAAGGAAAAAGAACGACGCCTTCAATCGTTGCATTTGTTGAAGGAGGTGAACGTAAGGTAGGTGATCCTGCAAAACGTCAGGCTATCACAAACCCGGAAAAAACAATATTCTCTATCAAACGTTTCATGGGTGAAACCTATGATCAGGTTCAGAAAGAAATCAACCGCGTACCTTATAAGGTAGTTCGTGGTGACAACAATACACCGCGTGTCGATATCGAAGGACGTCTCTATACTCCGCAGGAAATTTCCGCAATGGTACTTCAGAAAATGAAGAAAACTGCTGAAGACTATTTAGGACAGGAAGTAACGGAAGCCGTTATCACCGTTCCGGCCTACTTTAGCGACGCACAGCGCCAGGCTACTAAGGAAGCCGGTGAAATTGCAGGTTTGAACGTTCGCCGTATCGTAAACGAACCGACTGCCGCATCTTTGGCTTACGGTTTGGACAAAACGAACAAAGACATGAAGATCGCCGTATTCGACTTGGGTGGCGGTACATTCGATATCTCTATCCTGGAATTAGGAGACGGTGTGTTTGAAGTAAAATCCACAAACGGTGATACTCACCTGGGAGGTGACGACTTCGACCATGTGATCATCGACTGGCTGGCAGAAGAATTCCTGCGCGAAGAAGGCGTCGACCTGCGTAAGGACCCGATGGCTTTGCAACGTTTGAAAGAAGCGGCTGAAAAAGCAAAGATCGAATTGTCAAGTACGACAAGCACGGAAATCAACCTGCCGTATATCATGCCGGTAAACGGTGTTCCAAAACACTTGGTCAAGACACTGACACGTGCTAAATTCGAACAGTTGGCAGACAGTCTGATCCAGGCTTGTATCGAACCTTGCCGCCAGTCTTTGAAAGATGCAGGTTTGAGCACTTCCGACATCGACGAAGTAATCCTGGTAGGTGGTTCGACACGTATTCCGGCTGTACAGGCCATCGTTGAAAAATTCTTCGGCAAGGCTCCGTCAAAAGGTGTCAATCCGGACGAAGTAGTGGCTGTAGGTGCTGCCATCCAGGGTGGTGTATTGACAGGTGAAGTAAAAGACGTTCTGCTGCTTGATGTTACTCCGTTGTCATTGGGTATCGAAACAATGGGTGGCGTAATGACCAAGTTGATCGAAGCCAATACGACTATTCCTACCAAGAAGTCTGAGACATTTACAACTGCCGTTGACAACCAGCCTTCTGTAGAGATCCACGTATTGCAGGGTGAACGTTCACTGGCTAAAGACAATAAATCGATCGGTCGTTTCCATCTCGACGGAATTCCAGCCGCACAGCGTGGTGTTCCTCAGATCGAAGTTACCTTCGATATCGACGCAAACGGTATCTTGAATGTATCGGCTAAGGACAAAGGCACCGGAAAAGTACAGAGCATCCGTATCGAGGCTTCCAGCGGTTTGAGCGACGACGAAGTAAAACGTATGAAAGAAGAAGCTCAAGCTAACGCCGAAGCCGATAAGAAAGAAAAAGAACGTATCGACAAACTGAACCAAGCCGACAGCATGATCTTCCAAACTGAAAAACAGTTGAAGGATCTGGGTGACAAACTTCCGGCAGACAAGAAGACTCCTATCGAAACAGCTTTGAACAAGCTAAAAGAAGCTCACAAGGCTCAGGATATCGCCGGTATCGATGCCGCTATGGCGGAACTGAACAGCGTATTTCAGGCTGCAAGCCAGGAAATGTACAATGCCCAGAATGCACAGGGTGGCGCACAACCGGGTCCTGACTTCGGTCAACAAGCTGGTGGCAACGCCGGAAACAACAAGCAGGATAGCGGTGTAACGGATGTTGACTTTGAGGAAGTGAAGTAAGGCTGATAAACAGCAATAAATAATAATAAGCGAATCGGTGTAACTCATTGAGTTGCACCGATTTTTATTTTGTTAAACTTTGTGTATTTGGCTCTGATTTCGGATTTTTATCGTAAATTTGCGCCAAATCGTTCACGCGACTTAAAGGTTGACGAAGTTAAACTTAAAGACATATACCTTATTATATGTAAGAAATGGCAAAGGCAAATTATCATATCCGAAGGAAGTGCCCTATATGCGGAACCATCTTTGAGATTCGCACCATTGATGCTGTGTATTGTTCTCACAACTGTTCCGCTGTAGCCTCTAAGAGGAAAAAGGCTCAGGAAGAGAAGGAAAAGAAGTATGAGCAGATGGCGAAGGAAATTCCAGACATCAAGGAGTATCTAACAGCAGCAGAGGCAATAGCAATGTACTGCGTTGAGCGTAGTACATTGTATCGTGACATTCGATTAAAGAAACTTCCGGCCGTTAATCTCGGCCAACGTCAGCTAAGGCTGAAACGTTCTGATTTGGATGAGCGTTACGAACTGAGGAAGAAAGTGCGGAAGGCTGCCAAGAAGCCTATACCAAAAACATACAACATGGAACCAGAGAATTGCTATACCATAGGAGAAATCTCGAAGAAGTTCAGGATTCATGATTCATCCGTATGGGCACATATCCGCAAATTCTCCATCCCTACCCGACAGATAGGTAACTATGTTTACGCTCCAAAATCAGAAATCGACAAACTCTACAAATCCATCAAACTATGAAGACTCCGATGAAGCGCACGGTATTCAAAGTAATACTCCGCAAATCTGAATACAAGGAGCAGTGGTCATTGCTCATTGAAAGTTTTCCTGTCTTTGAGCCTGGCAAGGATAAGCCTCTCCGTAAGCATGAACCACTTGGGCGGTTTATAACTACTCCTATCTTTGATAAGAATAGTTCTGGTAGGACATTGGCCGATGGCAAAGCCTACTATCGCCCCAAGCGTGATGCCAATGGAATCATCCTGTGCCGTTCACAAAAGGACCAAGAGGCATGCATCTTTGCTGATAAGGTACGTGACCTCCGTCAGCACGAATACGATAATCAGTCATTGTACACAGATAGTGAGGCTGAACAAGCAGCACAAAACGAAAGGTCAAAGTGCGACTTTATCAAGTACTTTGAAGAGTTGAAGGAGAAGCGTCACAAGAATAGTTCCAAATCCATTCAAGTCAATTGGAATCGTGAACTTGCACTTCTGAAGTTATATACAGATGGGAAGCCGCTTCTATTTGGTAGCATAGACCTGAATCTCATCGAAGACTACAAGGATTACCTTATAAATGCGCCCCAAGGAGGCAGTAAGACAGGAACAATATCAGCCAATACCGCCTCGACCTATTTCTCGATATTCAAGGCAGGTCTTCATCAAGCCTTCATCGATGGTTACTTGACCATCGACCTTGCAGCCAAAGTTAAGAACATATACTACGAGGAAAGCCAGCGCGAGTATCTGACATTGGAGGAACTCAACCAACTGGCAGCAACACCATGCGATAGCGAAATTCTCAAAAGAGCAGCCTTATTTTCTGCCTTGACAGGATTACGTCATAGTGACATCAAACAGCTAAAGTGGCGCGATATTGTGAAAGACAAGGAACATTACCAGCTCCATTTTACCCAACAGAAAACCAAGGGTGTAGAGTATATGCCAATTTCTGATCAGGCATATTCCTTGTGTGGCGAACGAGGCGATGCAGACCGACTTGTCTTTGAAGGGCTACAAGACCCATCATGGATTAATCGACCTGTGAAACGATGGATAGAAGCATCTGGTATCACCAAGCACATCACCTTCCACTGTTTCCGCCATACCTATGCCACATTGCAACTTACCAATGGCACAGACATCTATACAGTCAGCAAAATGCTTGGCCATAAAAAGGTAACAACAACTCAAATCTATGCCAAGATAGTTGACGCAAAGAAGAATGCTGCCGCTGATGCCATCCAGATCAACCTCTCTGACGACATGATCGGAACTCCCATCGACTCCAAGAAAGAATAGTTCGTATTCCACTACCATAGGTCTAAACATACAGTAACTTTTACGTTGTTCACATCCATAGCCATTCACATTCAAGTGTGAGTGGCTTTCTTCGTATTTGGCCTTTTGCTTCTGATTTCCATTATGACAAGGGTATGATACCAATCATAACGATGCCATAACGAAATTATTTTTCACCACCGTTGTTTTTTTCTTATCTGATTATCAGCATTATATAAATAAAATAATGCTATAAAAGACATGTTCCTTTTATGCCCATAATCATGCCCAAATCACCATTCCTTTTTCCGATACTTTTGCGGTCGCTTTCTTGCAAAAGAGAGTGACTGTAGCATAAGCTGCAGCCAACTTAAACACACATTTATGCGTACAGAAGTACCCACATTCGATGCAATGCCACAGATGATGGCGAACATCCTTGAGAAGTTGGAGACGCTTGAACAAAAGTTCGACGCTCTGCAGTCAAACAACAATGTAGAGGCAGATGCATGGTTCTCGCTGCAAGACCTATGCAACTACCTCCCTAACCATCCTGCCGAACAGACCGTTTATGGTTGGACGAGCAACCGTACCATTCCCTTCCACAAAAATGGCAAGAGCATTCTTTTCCGCAAATCGGAGATTGATGCATGGCTCATGCAGACCTCTCGCAAGTCAGTCAATGACATTTACGATGAAGCGCGTACGTATGTAGTCAATAATCCCCAAGGCAGAAAGGAGGTGACACGCAACCATGTGTGACCACCTTTCTATCTATGAGGAGTTATTCGGAGTCAAAGAGGGAGAACTGCTATCTTTTTCCTTTTTCCGAAAACCCATCCGCAACACGGAGCCACTGCGCTGCATCGGTATTCCTGACATCTACCGCTACATCGTTGGCCCATATGCAAAGAAGCAAACAGAAATGTTGCGCTCCATTACGGGCAAAGACCAGGCACGCAAGTACAAAGCTGAGAATTTCGACTTCTGCACATTCTCTGGTATCTTTCATACTCGAAACAAGGCTGGCCTGTTGCAGCAATCCGATCTGCTTTGTATTGACTTCGACCATGTGGCTGACATTCCTTCGTTGCATGAAAAACTGCTCAATGACCCTTGCTTTGAGACCGAACTACTCTTTCGCTCTCCTTCGGGCGATGGGCTAAAATGGATTATTCAGGTATTCCGCAAAGGATGGGAGCATAGCCGTTTCTTCAATGCAGTATTCAACTATCTCGTAGCAAATAGCTATCCTGAGCCCGACAAATCTGGCAGTGATGTTTCTCGTTCCTGTTTCATTCCACATGACCCGGAAGCTTATATTAACCCTAAGTATAACAACGTTAAAGATGAAAACTTTTTCACCAGAAGAATGGGAGAATGTCCCTTCTAACACAGAGAACAGCAACACAAGCAATACACCGTCTGCATACTCCAATACAAGTGAAGACACCCGAGCCAAGGTAGAGCGTGTCATTTCTCTTATTGAACAAAAGGGAATAGATATTACAAATGGCTATGACAACTGGCTGAAAGTCGGGTTTGCTCTTACAAGTGAGTTCCAAGAGGCAGGAAGAGGAATCTTCCACCGTGTCAGTCAGCAGAACCCCGAGTATAAGGCAAGTGATACAGACAAACAATACAATAAATGTCTGTCTGCACATGGGGATGGCATATCTATCGCCACATTTTTTCAGATGGCGAAAGATGCTGGTATTGACATTTCCAATCCCAAAGAAAACCAAAAGTCATCCGTTGGAACTTTGGATATTTGGACTTACGGTTCTGACAATCAAATATCCAAAAAACCAAATATCCAGCCTGTCGAAGTGGACTCCAAATGGATTTTGGATGAAGAATCCCTTCCACATTTCCCTGCCTTCATATACGACATGCTTCCACCTTTCCTAAAGGAAGTGTTGGGCAACTGCATCTCCGAAGATGACCGAGACATGATGCTGATGGGCACGTTGACTTGCATCTCAGCCACACTTCAAAATGTGGTCGGTGAGTACAATCACGATGATTGGCACCCTATGCTATACTTCTTTGTTATGGCCGATGCCGGTATGGGCAAAGGCTCGCTGAAATATTGTCGCGAGATTGTGGCTCCCATCCATAACGAACTGCGTGAAGCTTCCGAGCAGCTGATGAAACAATATAAGGAGAGTAAAAGCGAGTCAAAGCCTGGTGAGAAAGATATTTCCAATGTCAATGAGGCTCCACACCGTCGCACACTCTTCATTCCTACCAACAGTAGTGCTGCATCCGTCATACAGCAATTGGACAACAATGGAGGTGTCGGCCTGATATTCGATACGGAATGTGACACGCTGAGTGCCATACTGAAATCGGAGTATGGTGACTATAGTACCATTATCCGCAAGAGCTATCATCATGAACCTATCGACCTGAGCCGCAGGAAGGACGATGAATATCGTGTCATTGAGAGACCGATGCTTGCTATCTGCCTTTCTGGTACGCCTGGTCAGCTATACACCTTGACACCTCAGGCTGAGGATGGCACCTTCTCACGTATCACCTGTTATCACATGCCATTCAAAGCAGAGTTCCGGGATGTCCTTGTCGAGAGTATCAACCACAATTATGACAACTACACTTTGCGAGAGAGATTTTTCCAGTTAGGTAAGCTGTACAAGCAACGTCGTGAGTCATTCTTACGTGGTGGCAGTTACCGTATTGTCATCCCTCAAGAATACTGCAAGGAGTTCAATGAGCATTTCAGACAGATGAATCAAGAGGTGGTCGATGACATCTCGCATGATATGCAGAGTGTGGTACGACGTCTGGCCTTCACCGTGTTTCGTATTATGATGGTGCTGACCTCTATCAGGTTCATGGGCGAAATGCCCAATCCTTCTGCACTGACTCCAAAGGATGGTAGTAGAATCGTAATACGATGCAGTAGGGATGATTTCGACATCGCCATGGCGATAGGTGATGTTCTCATCTACCATACAGTCTATTGCTATGCCCATCTGCCACAAAGCAATGTCACTACTAATGGGCAGGGCGAGATTATCACGAAGAAGAGCAAAATGGAACAGTTGTTATCCGCACTGCCAAACAAATTTGACAGAGAGACCTATCGGGCTGTGTCCATGAAACATGGCTATCCCGTAAGCACTACTGCCAAGTGGATCAATGACTACGTTCGTCAAGGTCGTCTGGAACATTCCAGTCAAAACTGCTATCGGAAATTGTAACAATGGAGATGTCTCGTCCTGCGTGGTGTGACGGACTTTTATAAAAGTCCTAAACATAATAGGGACTTTTAGATTCACTGGCTATCGCCGCTCACTTAAAAAGTCCTCCTATTATGCTCAGGCACCGCCCGAGACCTGGCATCCTCCACTTACAGACATTATAACAATGTTTTACCCTTAAGCAAAAGTTATCAATGGAAACGAATAAACCACGCGCCTCTATCCATGTTGGTGCAGACAAGAAATCTTTCTCTGCCCAAATGGGCAACGAGGCAGAGCGCAGAGGCTGGAACGAGAAACGCTACCAGTCAAAGAATGTTGAGATGGAGAAGAATAATCACTACAACTTCTCACGCAAGCACCTCAACTTTGAAGTCATCAAAGGATGCAATTTTGTGCCTCTTGGTTCCAATCCTATTCCACTTCATCAACGCCTCCAGCAGCGTCACGATGAACTTGGCTTCAAACCTTACAAGGATGCAAAGCATTCCAACCAGGTTGCTCAGAACAGTCCGAATGGATTGGTGAATATCATTTTCGGTGGCGACCACGAAGTGATGAAACGGCTGGCCTTTGGCGAACAACAGATAGACACCTCTGACCCATACGCAGACAATAGTCACATCAAGCTGATGCCAGCTATCTACGAATGGGCAAAGGATACGTATCAGTTCTGTTGCCGTATGTGGGGCGAGGACAACATCATCGGCTTCGACGTGCATTGTGATGAGACTGGTGTTCATGCTCATGCCTTGACCGTTCCTGTAGAGCAAGTCAAGAAGCGTGGACGCATCGGCAGTCAGTATGTCAACAAGGACAATCCCGACAAGGTCCTGTCAACGAAAGAGTGGAAGGCCTTGCCCAAGGAGGAACGCAGCAACTACATCAAGACGGAGTCAACAAAAGGTGTGGTAGAGCGTGTATCGTATGCTAAGGTATGGGGTGAGAGAGCAAAGGAAAAGTCCCAATATCTATCTGACCTCCACACAAAATACTATAATGAGGTAGGCAAGAAGTATGGCTTGGAGAGAGGCATCCCATATCATGAACTATCCGAAGAAGAGAAACGGGAACGCAGACACAAGAGCAAGGTTGTGTTGGAAGCTGAACGTCAGGCGAAACAGGCTATAGCAGAGGCAGAGAAGCTGAAAGCAGAGATTGAAGCAGAAGCGTCTATTGCTACCCAGCAGAAAGAGAAAGCCCAAAAGGAATTGAAGTCGGTCCAATCTAGCTTCCTCGCCAAGATCTTTCAGCCAGGCAAGTACAAGAAGGAGGAAACTGCAAAACTCAAAGAGTCGTATGATGCTGGTGTCACGGAAACCATCGGTGCCTTTATCAAAGCAGCGGGATTGAAATGGAAGAGTGAACCCACAGCCGAGATCCTGGGACGACAGTACCGCATGTCATGGGACACGAACAAGAACCTTTCCAATGAGTTGAAGAGCAAGGAAGGAACCATCTCATCAAAGAATGTTGAAATCCGAGGACTTCGCGCTAAAGTAACCACCCTCACAGAAGAAGTGAATGGACTCAAATACCGCTTGACACTCATCGATGAGAACGCCGTAGAGAGATTGCGCAACGCCAAGAATACTGAAACCGCTCGTGCAGACAAGGCTGAATGCGAACTGCACTCGCTTCGTTCAACTTATCAAAACCTCCTGGGAAAGTGGAATGCCCTTTGGAATGAACCAGAGTACAACGAGGCAGCAAGGAAGGTAAAGGAGCGCAAAGAGCGCGAGGATCGACTTGCCGCAGAGAAGCAAGACCGATACCAGAACATTCTCAATCGTTTCATCGCAGAAGGACGTGCCACCCTCAGAGCATTCGCCCTTTCAAATAGAACGAACTTCAACGACAAAGAGGCTGCATCCATCTACTACGGCATCATGGCTGTTGCCCATAAAATGGAATTGAGCCTTGGTACAAAGGACGGTATTACCTCGGCTGTCAACAACTTCCTTAGTGGTGTGTCATGGCGAGACTGCTCGAAATTCAATGAAGAGTGCGTCACTAACTGGACACACTTATTTGCGGAACGGGATGTGTCCTACGAGCCATCTATCATAAACAACTTTATCTCTTTCGTTGATTATATGTCATGCAATGCAGAAACCTACACTTCTTTTGGCGGCTCCAAAGGCTGTGCCGACCAACTGACGAATTGGGATGGTACGAAGAAGCTTGGCTTGGGTGCAATAACGAAGAAGAAAGGTCAGTCTTATTGAAGCAATCAAAGCAATAAAGTTGAGAGCGATTTGCAGCAAATTGCGTCACAAGTCACTCTCAACTGTTAAAATGCAACAAAAAACGAAGAATCTTCTCACCATTCAGTTGTGTTTCGAGAATTATGATTATTTTTGTATTCAAAATTTGACAATTCTGCAGATGAATAATCACTAATGACATCTATATGAGCAAAGCCGCTAGAAATATATTAACCTTGAATCATGATGAAGCGATGGACTTCTTCATGAAATCTGAGCAATATCATGAATTTGAACTACCGGAGTACTATACATTTGATGAAGTTCTGAAGTATGTCCGCGAGAAGTGTGGGACTACTCCACATGAGGAGTGTCTACAAGAAGACGTTTCTCCAGACTCTCTCTCTGATGTAAACCTTGATATCTTGCTCAACAAAGATGGACGCAAGAGCATATATTGCTAATGTAGCGCATGTTCATAACAGAAATCACTTCATGTAACATATAAATATACAACTCAATAAAAATACTAATGGGGTATAACAAAGGCGATATAATCACTGTACAAATCTTCAACATTACTGAAATTGGTGCATTCGTAAGGCTTGAAGGAAGAACCTCTGGGATGATTCATTTTTCGGAAGTTCCATGTAAGTATGGCCAAGTAGCAGACTATTTGCAAGAAGGCCAGCAAATCAAAGTTATGGTTCTAGGCGAGGGTAAGCCTGACAAGTATGGGAATACTCGTTATAATTTAAGTAAGAAAAAAGCTGACGAGCAAGCAATTAAAGAGCAAGTAGCCAAAGATGTTAAGAATCTTGGTGGTGAGGAAAAGACAATTAGAGAAATCTGGAAAGTTTTTACTCAAATAAACAAACTTCTGCTCCAATACATGAAGCAGCCTATTGTTTTAATTCCGGATTCTGCCAAATTATACAAGAAAGACAAGAAACTTGTTGTCCAAGCCAATACCGAGTCAAAGTTCAATCTGTTCAAAAAATCTTTTGCACAGAAATTCAATACTGCGCTTATTCCTATAACCAAGAATTCATGGTCTTTCTATGCCAATGTGGACCAAATTTCTCCTCGAATAATGAAAGAATTTGAGGAAGAATGCGAGTGTTTATACATGAATTTCTTCCCACAACCATTTCTTGAAGGCAAGATATGGGGCTTCAAAAAAGATAAAGAAGAAGAAATAAAGAAACAATTGGAAGAATGTTTTCCCAATATTGTAATTTCAACACCCAGACGAGGAGAAATTGATTTTCGCCAGTCATATAGTTCTCATTCGCAAGCACGCGATTTCCACGCAGCGTTATACGACATTATTCTAGAGATAAAGACGGGTTGTACAATAGAAAATGAAGAAACAGGAGAACTTACGGAATATCCTCCAATTGATTTAGAATACAGAATTGAAGCACTAGAAGAGTTAGACAAATTTTATATAGAACGTAATGTTTTTGGTATGCAAGAACATGAGTCAGTAGTTGTTGGAACTCTTCGAGGAGAGGTTTTTTCGTGCAATGGCATTGAGGTGGGTAAATTAAAAAATGTCAACTACCCATCTTTAACTTTCATAGTTGATGAAAAAAACTTAAGCAATGTAGAATCTTTGATAGATGAAGGTAAACTTACAAAAGTCGCAACAGACCTTTCAGGTGATTCCGAAAAAGTCAATCGCCTTCAAGAATCTTTTGATTACATTACAGAGAACTATGAACAGTTAAGAAACCCAATGCTTGCAAGTTATTTGTTTGATGCTAGCAAGGCGACCCCAATCGATCAAGATAAAATCACTTCCCGTATCGAAACGATAGAAAAGAACCGCCTGAACAAACATCTCAATGAATGGCAGGTAGAAGCGATAGCAAAAGCAGTAGAGGCTAAAGATTTGGCTGTTATTCAAGGCCCTCCTGGAACAGGAAAGTCTACTGCTATCGCGGAGTTGATATGGCAACTCGCTTTGGCTCATCCTCAGGATAGAACATTATTAACTTCTGAGGCTAATCTTGCTGTTGATAATGCTCTAGACCGGCTTAAATTCTCAGAGCATAATGTTGTTAAGCCTATTAGAATAGGAGCCGGCGACCGCTTCTCTTCTGAAGGTCTTCCTTATGCTCTTACTGAAATAATGAAATGGGCAGGAATTGATTTTTCACAAAATAGAGTATTATCGGAAGACAATGAAGCTATTGAAGAATCGGAGGAGTATAAATTATTCAATAATAAAAATGTAGTACTGGAAAGGTGGTTAAATAATATTCTTAAGCGTTGTCATTTAAAAGACCCTACTGTATATGATATGTGGAGGACATATATCTTAAATCTTCCACAGGATAAACGAGAACTACTTTTTAACTTATATCGTCAGCATTGCAATGTCATAGGCGCCACATGTAGTTCGATTACGGAAAAGAACTATCAAGCTATTGAAGCAGGAAAAGATAAAATTGAAAGCCGCTTTATGAAAAGATATAAATCGGTTTTCAAGGATGCCGAGCACATCTCTTTTGACGTTGTTGTTCAAGATGAAGCATCTAAGGCAACACCATCAGAACTATCTATGCCTCTTGTTTATGGGAAAAAATCAGTGATTATAGGGGACCATCGCCAGTTGCCGCCCAATCTAGATAGGGAGGATATTTTATACAAGCTCCATTATCAAGGACTTCAAGCTACAGACATCGAAGAAAAAGAACAAATTATTGAGCTTGAAAATTTTGTAAGACATAACTTTGACCAGTTAGAAAAATCTCATTTTGAGAGACTGTTCGTTCAGGCGAATGATTCTATAAAAGGAACATTTAAAAAACAATATAGAATGCATCCTGATATAAACGATGTTATTAAACAATTCTATATAAAGGATGGTGGACTTGAATGCGGTTTTATCGACGAAGATTATGAATCTGAAGGAACGCCTTTTTCACGTTTTCATGGAATTAATATTGAAGGATTAATTGCACCTGAAAACCACGTTATTTGGATAGACACTAATTCTCCTGAAATTGCAGAGGGAACATCTAGAGTTAATATGGGCGAAGTTGATGCAATCAACTGGGTTTTATCTCAATTAGCATCTTCTGCCTCTTTTAAGCAGTATAACGACAAATTCACATCAGAGGAGGACAAGGAAATAGGTTTGATAACTTTTTATGGTGCTCAACTAAAGCATTTAAAAAGACTACAGGCAAACTTTTCAGGTAAACTGACTTTGAAACCTAGTTCTGTCGACAGGTTCCAGGGAATGGAACGCAACATCGTTATTGTTTCGCTTGTTCGAAGTAATTGTATTGCCGAGAATGATAAACAAGCTCCAGATTTCCGTATCTATAAGGGTTTGGGATATAGGAGACAATCAGATTTGGGATTTGCTAAATCACCTAACAGACTCAATGTGGCATTGTCGCGAGCCAAACGTTTACTAATTATTGTAGGTAATAGCTCACATTATTCGGCATACAAAAATAAGGATGGAGATGCTATCTATAAAAATGTTTATGATACTATCAAAGAGAACCCATGTGGAAGAATAATCAAGTGGGAACATCAATTGATGAAGAAGCGGCCTCGTCCTATTTCCAAGAATAGGTCTGCTAATTTGAATACACGAGACATAAATCCAGAAACGGATGGACACTTGCGTGTTATAGAAACATGGCTTAACCCAATGGCCAATAGGTCGAATCCCAAAATCGCAGTTCTTGAGTTGTCAACAAAAGCTGTTAAGTGTCTAATAGGTAAAGATCAAGATGTTATTCGGAATGCAAGTGTTGAAGCTTTTGATTTCAGAAACTTCATTCGCAATGCATACAAAACAGAAACAGGTAAAGGTCTTGACTCGCAGAATGAAATGGATATGCGTTTTTTCAACAAGAATGTTATGCCAACAATATTGCAATGGAAGCGTATAATGTTGAGCGAACACGTTGATGTCGTATATACAGTAGCAACTGCAGCTTATAGAACTGCTAAAAATCGTGATGAAATAGTTGCTTTTATTAAAAGCAGAGCTGGAATTAATGTTCGAATCTTATCCAAAAAGGAAGAATCAGTTTCAACGATGTTTGCATATCTCTTCAGTTCGAGATATAAGCAACAGATGTTGACATCTCCTCATGTAGTAATGATAGACCAGGGAGGAGGTTCAACCGAGGTATCTGTGTTCAAAAATAATGACCTCATTAATTCTTATAGTATAAATCTTGGAACAACGGCATTGAGAAATATTCTGTTTCTTGATTCTGATAGAGATACTCCTGTATCTGAGGCATTGAAAAAAAGTGATCAAAAGATTAAAGAGAGGTTAGTCGTTTTCTATAAGAATATGGGAGAAGCTATGCAGTCAGATTCTGAAAGTTTCTGCATTAGTGTCGGTACAGCTATCACTCATGCAACAGGAGGAAAGAATAATGCCGCACAGCATGATCGGGTGATGACAAGAGACAAAATATTAGAGTGTATAGATACATGTAATGAAGCTATTCTCAATCAGTTTGATACTGTCGGAGACCTAAACGACTTCGATTTTGAGGCATCAAAGGGCAACAAGAAGATTGATGACCAGATCACTATGCGTCTTGGTTTACCAATGTTCTTGTCTTTAATGGATAAGTTTAACATTAAAGATATCCATGTAAGCGGTACCGGCCTATGGTACGGTATCTATCTACAACATTTATATAATATAGCAGACAAATAATATGGATTATCAACATATAATTGAAAAAGGGACTCTTATTTATTCCTCACTCCCTTCCGATAGAAAGTTGAGGTCGTGGCAGATTAGAGAATCTCAGTGTACAGTGATGTTCTATGAAAAAGAACCTTTGACTGACATTGAAACGATAATACTAAAGTTACTTTATTCCTGTGAGGGGGAAGAAGTGACAAGAGAAGAACTCGGCATGAAATTGGGTTTTGACATGGCCAATAGGCTGTATGAAAAAGTACAATTCTATGAAGATCGTGCAGAGAAAGTTTTCTTTAAGAAATTATTGGAATCTTCCTTCAAATGGAAACTTATTGTTGAAGAATCTAATGTGTTACCTAAAGCTGAAGATTCTTCGGATATCTCTGGTGTGGAAGAAAACAAACAAGTAGAGCCGAAGAAAATTATAAGGTTAACGAATCTTGGCAAAATAGCATTAGAAGAGAACTGTAAGTTTAAAATATATAAAGGCAAAAAGCAGCTTTTAGAAAACATCAACAAATCTTCTCTGCCTGATGATAGTGTTTTTTTCCCATTCTATAATGCACTCGGATTCTATTCAGATATTACAGATATTGAAAGAGTAGACGACTTTGATCCAGATAGTATTAATTTGCGTAATAATGATGAGCTGACAGATAGGATTAGATTACAGTCAATCTCTGAGCTTCACATCTTCGAGGCAAAAAAAGATTTGCTTTTCAAATTCCCTGTTTATTATGTAGATGTTAAGTTGTACGATTACGAAGGAAATTTCTATCCTTTGGTTTTTCATGATAATGTGTTATCTGAACCAGCATGTAATTTGCTTTACCGTTTCGAAAACGAACATCTGCGAGACCAGAAAATTCGTAGATCTTTATATTGTAAGTTGCTGAATGATACTGACTCCATCATCAGTTACAAAGAAATCAGATATTTTGAACAAGAAATTGAGGAAGAAGAATTTGACATAATCATCAATGATCATCGTACTGCTTGGGACGATGACGAAACTTTTGAATACATATCAAAGAATGAACTATGTCAATACGAGCAATGGGGGGTATTATCCCATGTTTGTCCGGTTGATGTCATAATCAAACATCTCAAAGACCCATTTGTCCATTTTGATTTTGCGATATTGTCTTTTAGACTCCCTATTAATTATATTTTAGAATCTGCGGATTCTTTTGACTGGAACTATAATATTGTCTTGTCTAGAGACGATATGACAAAGCCAGTTGCGCAGAAAATAATGCTTGCTCATGTAAAACCAGGCGAAGAATGGGAATGGGAAGTCGTTTCCAGATTTATAGACATTGACTTTGTTAAATCCAACATCAACAATATACATATAAGCTTCTTCAATCTAACCTCTTGGCTCTCAAAAGAAGATTTATACTTAGTTGTTGAGAACCCCACAAAACAATGGGATTGGAGGTACTTTACATATAACGTAAATATAGATTTGCTTGTAGACAACCTTATCTTGTTAAAAGAATCTATCTTCACATATGTTGGTTATATCCTGGATAAGGTTATCACATCATCTATTAAAGATAAGTGTATAAAATCAGAGTCATTTCTTAAGATGGTTATTGAAGCCAGAGAAAAAGGAATGCTCTTAGCATATAGTTTACAAAATAAATCTCATTATCCTTGGGATGATGAACTGATTGTTTTTTTTGAGAAAACAGGACTGCTTTCTTGGGATTCTACATCTTGTACTCCGGGTTTTATCCAATACGATTATGTTTCATGGACAAAAGAGTTTTTTGAAAAGTATAATTCAAAAATTGTAACCGAGTATGATTTAGATTTCATCTCAAAAAATATTGAATCAATTGATTATGTACAAGATTATCCTAGTTTCAAATGGAATTGGGAAAGTCTGTCAGAGAATGAACATTTTGCAGGGTTATACGAATTCCTGTCTATTGGCAAAGACCGTGTTTCGTATAAGAATTGGCTAAGAATATCGGATATAGAATTTACAGAAGAATTCTTCAGTCATTATTCTTTATGGATGACTTCATCCGATAATACAAACTTTGTATCAGCAAGTGCTCCAAGTTTTGATTGGATAGAAAAATACGAAACCTTCCCTTGGCAATGGAAATCCTTGGCTAGAAATAGAAATCTGGTCAATGACGTTCGGTTCTGTGATAGGCTTCGTCTGCATCCTGAAGTTATCTCCATATGGCTATTGTCAGCAAATGCGGCTACAATAGAAAAATATTTCGATGCTTTAGAAATAGCTGCCGTTGCAGATAAAATTGATTCTATTGCTCAACATTCATATGGTTATGGAATAAAGCTCTGGTCTCGTTTGTCAGAATCTCTTTCAATTGAATTTATACAAAGCAGGTTATCATTGAACTGGGATTTTGTCATTCTTTCTTCTAGGTTGGCCAAATTAATAGATTCAAATCCATCATTACTTAAGGCATATAAAGATCGATGGGATTGGAATGTTCTATCTCAAACACTATCTGGTTCCGTTATTGCATCCCACCTTACTAAGTATCTCTCACTTTGGAGGAAAGATATTGTTCATGATAAAGTCTTAAGTTCCATTTCCAAAGAGTTGCTTGTTGATAAAAACCTGGAATATTTTTGGAATTGGCCATTGATATCAAAAAAAGCACCCCTTGGTCATATATTCTCTGCAATTAAGGAAAGAGCTGATTACTTGGATTGGTATGCAATATCATGGCGTTTGTGTAATGAAACATACAACGGTTTAGAAGCTATTTTTGAAAATGAAATGGTGTCGGAGCGTCTTGACTGGGATGTTCTTAATGACAATATGCAGCTATCCTCTATCCTTAAATGTGCGTATTCTTCATATGCAAGATGGGATTGGAGCAATATTACCGAAAGATGTGAAACCGATTTTATCATAGATAATCTTTCGAGATATGCTGACCTATGGGATTGGGATATCATTTTATCACAAAAGTTCTCCGCTGATTATATTCAGAGCGATGAAAACCTGAGATCAATCAAAAATGTGCTGTCACTACTTGATGACAGTAAGAAAGAGAAGTGCTGGGAATCCGTGACTCGTGCTTTTGAACCCTACGAGTTGCTATCTCTTTCTGAAGAGAAGAATCCTGAAAATGGATACTTTTGGGATTATAGTTTTATTTACGATGCTATTGACAATCCAGAATTATTCGTAGAAAGACCACATAGCTATGTAAATTGGACGGCTTTTTCCGGATGCAATCCTGTTAATCAGATGTTTACCTACAATTCTGACGAATATGCATATCGTACATGGAAGTCTGTGGTTAGAAGGAAACTGAAAGACGAAAAGTTCAAATGGGATTTCTCAGAGTTAACAAAGCTTGAAAGTATTCAGAACCAGCATGCTCTTTTCTATTCAATAATGCCTGAAAAATGGGATTGGGACTATATCAGCCATTATGGATTATGTCTACTGCCGAACAAGAATGGAGATGCCAATCTTAGAAAATATAGAGACCGGCTTAACTTTTCTTTAATATCTCTGAGAACAGATATTAATATTACAGATGATATGGTGTCTAGTTACATTGATGAGGAATGGGACTGGAACGCATTATCTTCAAATGAAAAAACCGCTTTAACATTTGCGTTTATATTCTCACATACTGAAAAAGAGTGGGATTGGATAGCCATTTCCCAAAACAAATCGATAAAGTGGGATAAAAATTATCTGAGAAAGCTTTGTAAAATTGATAGAATCGCATCCAGTATTTCATGGAAAGATGTCGTTCGGCGAGAGGAACTAAAGTTTGACGATTCCTTAATAAAGTGTATATCACAATTTGACTTTGATTGGATGTTGTTGACAGGTAACCCGTCGTATGTTCCATCTATAGAAACTATCCAGAAAGCGAAGGATTGTGGTCGGGCGAACTGGGATTCAATTTCATCAAACCCTGGTCTTACTTTGGATATTGCAAAACACTTCAAGGATGATTTGAACTGGTCAATTGTAACTTCTAACGAGTCTGTGATTAATATAGAGGATGGGGCTACAATTGAAGAACTAAAAGATTATCTTGATTGGCAATATCTTTCTGAAAAAATGACTTTGTCAAATGACATTCTATTAAGATATGCTCCTTTATTTAATTGGAACGTAATAAACAAGAAATACAATTACAGTGAATTTAGTGAAGCGGTTATTGATGCACTAGAGTCATTTATTGACTGGAATAAACTTTCAAAGGCATCAATTGAATTCTCTATAGAATTTATACGAAAATATAGAGACAGGTGGAATTGGAATTCCCTTTTGGAAAACCCTGCAATTTCTATAATTGATGCAGAGTCCATAAGAAAAGTATTTAAAGAAGAGGTCAATCGTGTAAGGTTTGTCAAAAACCTTGAAGAGAGTGATTCACATGGATACGATTCCCTGAAGATTTATCATTTTACTCATCTCTACAATATCATAGACATACTCCGGTCAAAAAAGATTTTAAGTAGAGATAAGGCAATGGAACTTAAAAGATTGAAGTATAGTTCAGCTGGTTCTGTTATTAATCTCACATCAAAGGCACATCCATTTGCCAGATTCTATTACCGTCCTAAATCTCTGACACAGTTTTACAACGAGTGTCTAGGTAAAGATAGTAGCTGCGGTGAAGAGAAATATCGTCTTGTCGGATATGATTACAATGGTAAAAAAATATGGCAGAAATATTGGAAGAGTTATTATGATAATGCCCAAGCATTAAACCTTCCTAAGTGCCCTATTCCTATTTTTATGGAATTTGATGTAAGTGAGGTTATAGAGAAAATGCCAGAATTATGTTATTATAGTAATGGTAATCTTCAAAGAGGGTCAGCTCAAATTTTCAAGGTTACCGATTCTCCCTCCAATCTTGCAACACAATACTTATATTATAATATGACAGATGCTTCTGATCTTGCAGATTCTGGCCCTTATTCATATGACTACTATAGTGAACACATAAAAAGGGAGTCCCAACAAGAGTTCTTGATTAAAGAAGAATTTGATTTCTCTAATATAGACTCTTTGAGGATATATTGTATGGAGGATTCGCATGCAGAACTATTGAAACAATATTTTGCTGATGATTCGATTATTAGTAGAATTTCGGTAAGACCTTCTTTGTTTTCATTTAAGAACCGTCATTTAACATTTAATGAGGAAAAGGATAGAATTTCTATAGAGTCTAATTATGATCTCAATGGCTGTGCTTATATGCGAATCAAAGGGGGAACTATTATTAATACAGATTGTATTATTAACAATACAAGTGAGGGCATCATTATGTATCCGATGGTAGAATTCAGTAAAAATAATCCTCCAGAAGAGATATATTTTGTAGATCCTAGTCCATATGCAAGCACAAAAGAATGGCTAATTTTTAGCAGCATTATAAGTGAAGGTGATTCTGCCAAAAGCGAACAGCAGTCTGAGGATCGGTTCCAAGATCTGAATTACGAGGAATTCCCCAAAGAAATGAGTAAGTTGTCTATTCAACTAGACAGATCTTTGTTCTATCCTCATATGGTTTATTCATGGCATGGTATTGCTCATACGTCAAGAGTATTGTTCATGTCTTATTTGATTGCAAACACAATTCCTGATATTCCAACAGATGTAAAAGAAGGATGCTATTATGCGGCTATAATTCATGATTTAGGGAAAAAATCCGATCGTGAGGGCGAAGAACATGGCAACTCTTCAGCTATGCTGTATGATTCAAGACTCAAAAGCATGATTTCAAATTCCAGAATATGCAATTCTGTTTTGGAAGCCATTCGATATCATTCTGTTGACGATTCATTATGCCCAGTGACATGTAAGAATAACCTCATTTGGAAAATTCTAAAAGATGCTGATGCATTAGACAGAAGTCGGTTCCATGGTAAAGGATGTGATAAATCCTACTTACGGTTATCTATTTATGACACTTTACGCGGTCAAAAAATCCTTGCACTTGCAAATGTTCTGCCATCATTGACAGAGTACAATAGTTGGAATTCTCCATACGAAGAAATAGTAAAATCGATCAAACAATATAAGTAAATGGCATACAAAGAAATAAAAGGTAATATTTTTAACTCCAAAGCAATGGCAGTTGTTAATACAGTTAATTGCGTTGGTGCTATGGGTAAAGGAATTGCCCTGGATTTTAAATTACGTTTTCCTGAAATGTTCAAGGAGTATCAGAAAATATGCTTTCATCGTATGTTAAAGCCAGGTCAGATACTTCCTTACACCAAAACAAAACCAATCATTTTGAATTTTGCAATCAAAGATGATTGGAAAGACCCTTCAAAAGTTGAATGGATTGAAGAAACCTTACAAAAATTTGTAGACAACTACCATAACCTAGGTATTTCTTCTGTAGCTTTTCCTTGGATGGGTGCGATGAATGGAGGAATACCTCTTGAAACGATCAAATCCCTTACAAGAAAATATCTTTCTGTATTAGAGGATATTGATATTGAAGTGTATGATTTTGATCCTGATGTTCCGTGTGTACTTTATGATACTTTAAAAGAGATTGTCGATAAGAATGAATTTAGTCCTTCTGAATTAGAAGATATGTCACAGATAAAAGCACGTTATTGGATAAAAATAATTGCAGCTGTTCAAGACATCAACACAAAAAGTATTAATAATCTATGTCATTATATTGTTGATGGTAAACGTATAATTGGAAAAACCAATATTGAAAGGCTATTTTTATTTCTTACAAAATTCAAAGAAAGGAAAGTATTTTTTAACAAGCAATTTTTTTAGTGTAATAAAATGACTGAATATGAACTACGACAATATCTGCTCGGTAAGTACCCACAAGAGGACACTCGGTGTGAGTGGAAGGATTTTAGAATTTGAAGTACTTGTCTTGGAATCGAACTATAAGTAATGATATGATAGGAAACATTGATATTCTGGTAAAAGAACTCTGTAAACTGCCCAAGGAAGTTGGGTGGGTTGAGTTCAAACATAACAATTGCGAGCCAAATATGGTTGGCGAGGACATTAGTGCCCTTGCCAATACCGCTACATTGAACGACCGCGACTATGCCTATATGATATGGGGCGTAGATGATACTACGCATGAGATAATTGGTACAAAGGTGCGGTTACAGATGGAGAAGAAAGGCGAGCAGGAGTTAGAGAATTGGCTTCGCTATATGCTCTCCAAGAATGCAGATTTTGAATTCTATGGTGCAGACATAGACGGGAAGCATGTGGAGTTGATTCGAATCCACAAGGCACTCAATGAACCTGTTTCATTCCAGAAGATAGACTATATTCGTAGTGGCAGCTACACAAAGAAACTGCATGAGTTCCCTGTATTCCGTGCTCAGTTATGGGACAAGCTACGTCATGCCCAGTTTGAAGACGTTTGCGTAAAGACAGACCAAAGGTATGAGGATATTATCAGATTGCTCCAAGTGGATGCATACTTTACCTTGCTGAAAATACCACAGCCTGCTGAAAAGGAAGCTGTTGTTCATTATCTGAATGAGGATGGCATCATCCAGAAACAGGACAATGGTCTATATTCGATAACGAACTTGGGGGCATTGCTGTTTGCCAAGGACTTGAATGAGTTCGCCCGTTTAGGCCGTAAGGCTATGCGTGTGGTGAAGTATAAGGGTATCAACCGACTGTTGATTCAAAAAGAGGAGCCTTTTAATCAAGGCTATGCTATTTGCTTTGAAAATATAGTGCGCTACGTGAATGCCTTGCTGCCAAGCAACGAGGATGTTAATGCGGTTCAATTGTCAACAACAAGCAAGTTCCCTTTGCCTTCTGTAAGAGAAGCTATTGCAAACAGCCTCATTCACCAGGACCTATATATTACAGGAGCTGCACCAGTGGTGGAGATATTTGACAATCGTATTGAGGTGACGAATCCTGGTACACCCTTAGTAGATGTGCTTCGTATCATTGATAATCCTCCGAAGTCACGAAACGAAAAACTTGCTTCGCTCATGCGTCGATTGAAAATGTGTGAGGAACTTGGCCGTGGTTGGGACAGAATGGTGTTGGCATGTGAGGCTCAATACATTCCTGCTCCACGCATCGAGGTGTTCCAAGATAGTACGAAAGTCACACTTTTCTCAGAAATGGAGTTTAGCAATATCCCTATGGAAGATAAGTTGTGGTCATGTTATCTTCATGCCTGCCTTATGTATATACAAGGTGATGCTTTGACAAACAAGTCGCTGAGAGATAGGTTTGGTATTCCTGAAACATCATCCAGCAGTTCTTCTAGATTAATCAAGGAAGCGATAGGAAAGAACTTGATAAAAGTACTTGATCCAAATACTGCCCCTCGATATATGAAGTATATTCCCATCTGGGCATAGATTTAACTTGCCTGTAACTTGCTGGTAACTTGCTGAGACGTGCCAAAAGCGGAATGGTATTTCGCTAACATGTTGATAATCAGTGGTAATTGAGAATAAGTTTAACTTACCGGTAACTTGCTGGTAATTTGCTAAAGAAGAAAAATAGACATAGATATGTTATTCGGAAAAAAGATTAGAGAATTAAGAGATGAGAATGGCGTACTGCAACGCCAGTTGGCTGCACTATTGGAAATAGACACTCCGATGTTCAGCAAGATTGAACGCGGTGACAGGCGTGCTAAACGTGAGCAGGTTATCAAACTTGCAGAGTATTTCCATCAGGACGAGAACGAAATGCTGACCCTCTGGCTGGCTGACAAAGTGCTTGATGCGGTGGATGGCGAGCAAGAACTCAGTTCGCAAGCCATTGAAGTTGCCCATGAACAAATCAAAGACCTGTAAAAGTATGGAGATTGATATTTTCCCTATACCCCATCGGAAGGAAGGGATTGCCAGAAACTTGGACAAGGGGTTCCTTGGCATTCTCATCATCACTTACATCATCGCTGCTTTTAAGACAGCTCAGTGTATTGTAGGTAATGATGCAGAAAAGGAGTTAGTGTGCTTCCTGCTCACAATACCGATATTCATTGGCTATTACGCTCTGTTTGTGCTTGTCTGTCATGGCATCAAGACGGGACTCTATGCTTACTTCAAGTCTCATCGCAAAGAATGGAACAGCATGGCAGACCGCGAGGAGATGGAGGAGCACATCGCTCAAAACCTTGGCCATATACAGAAGAAGGCACAAGAGAAGACAGCAACTATCACCAATACAAAGAATGCAGCACCGATTGCTGATGACACTCCCAAAAGAGAAAGCAATGTAGAATCACATAGTCCAGAAGAAATAACTGTTACTCCTGAGGCATTGGAAAAGTTGCAGTTGAAGCGTAACATCCAGAAGGCGCATGATGAGTTGGAGGTATTCATCAATCAAGTGCAAATTGACCGCAAGCAAATGAATGAAGCAAAAGTCGCTCGCGAAGCAAGGAAACTTGAAGCCATCCTCAAATATACCCGTTATTCGCTCATGCCTCATGGTTTCACGGATGAGGAACTGTATCAGATAGAGGAGGCTGTCAAACTTCTTGTTGAACTCAATGGTGTTACCCGAATGGAAGTCCTTTCCATCAGCAAGAAGAAAGGACTGAAGCAAGCCGATCTAAAGAACTTCTGCTGGAACATTGCAAACCAATATGGAATTGATCCGAAGACCACGGCTCTGTTTGCGCTCAATCTGTTTTATGCCTGGTTTAGCAACACCGAACCTTCCAGCATACAAAAGACGCTGCGCAACACTGCGGGCACATACTCAATTAAAATTGACGAAAATATCTTAGAGCATCTGCCAGAGTTGGAAGAAAAGGTGCTCGAAAAAAAATCGTTAAAAATGAATCTGTTTAGAATGATACCAATAATATATTTATAATTGGTGCAAATTTGGTACAATTATAATTCAGGATGGAGTATACGGTGCAGAAAATTCTAGAATTCCACGACTTATTTCCAAAGGAAAAAGATCTGGATGTGCGAACAATACTGAAGAAATATAGCCGTGAGTATATTGTTCGTTGCTGTCATGTCCTATGCAATAATTACAGCAATTCTGCCTTTATTCCGGACAATAATAATACTTTTTTCTCAGAGGTAAGCAAGAAACATATTCCTGGTCTAAATGAAAAGATATCTAAATATCTTAATACGACAGGGCAGGATAGAGTCTGCTATTGTACAGTAAAAACAGCATTAGAGTTGATGCGAGTGGCCTTTTCTATTCCCGTACAAGAGTACAAGAATGAAGGACAAAAAGAAGATTTTGAATATGATTTGTTTCGTTCTGTGCTGATGCTTAATGAAAATTTGATGGCTTTTTCCCATGCTGGTCAATTGGATTTAGCAACACTTTTGTTCGCTAACTACTACGTGCAGAATGATATCATTAATCAAAATCAGAGTGATACTTTTGTTCGTCAGATTACACACTATAAGAAACTAGTGGATTTCTTAGAGAATCACCCTAAATGTGCTAATGCATATGAAGTATTCATGCAAAAGATGGGGATTAATTCAATGGATGAGTATTCCAAAACTTGGATGTCATTAGTGTCACTATCAATGGGATATTTGAAGAGTGGTGTAAAAGCATGTCCTATCTTTGACTATAATCAGTTGAAAGATGAAGATCATCTTATAAGTAAGTCAGTGCTGGATAATCTCTGTATAGACATAACGGCTACTATACCGTATGATGCAGAAGATGCGGAATCAAGAGATAATAATGTAGATTATAGAACTTTCCGTTCACACCCTCTGGTGAGAGTTGATAGTGGTAAATATCTGATTTATAGTCTTCACTTGTTACTAGAGAGACTATACAGCAGTCTATTCTTTGATATAAAGGATGGATTCAAGAATGCTTTTGCATTTTATAATAAAGAATTTGTTGAGCGACGATTGTTTCAACCTGCAGCTCTTGCAGCTCTTTCAAAGCATACGTCGTTCTTTTGGCCTACTAAACACGATGTAGAAGAATTGAATGCCCCTACAGAGATTGACGGGCAACCAGATTTCTATGTTAGAGAAGATTATAACATAATACTCTTTGAGTGTAAAGCAATCAGAATTAAAGGTGAGGTCAAAGATAAATCTGACATTACAGAACTGCTGGATTTGTTGAAACAAAAACTCTATCAGTCAACCAAGAACACTGATAAATCGCGTAAGGAGAAAAAGAAACCTGAAGATTTGGGAGTAAAGCAGCTTGGCAATCAAATGAAACTTATAGACGATGATGATTTTGAGCTTGATAAAAACATACCGGACGAAGTGGCGTATTACCCAGTGCTAGTATTGGAAGATACTCATCTTGTCATTCCTGGTATATCAGGTATCATCAACTCTTGGTATAAGGATTTAATTGATAAAGAGCTACCAAATCAAATGTGTCATCCGCTTGTTGTAATGTCCATAAACACACTAATATGGCATAGACAAGCCTTTGTTAGATTTGGTTTCCATACCATATTTGATAATTATTATAGTAAAGCGGCCAAATATGAGAAAGATGGCATCCATTGGTCTTTTAATCCTTTTTCAGATTTTGATACTTTTATGATGGAACACTATAAAATATCGAAATTAGAGAGACAGAAAATGTTTAATGAGTCATTAAACGCATTAGGACTAAAAAAGAAAATCACTAGTGTTAATTGATATAGACGAGAACAAACCATGGAATTTACCAAAGTTGGAAGAGAAAGAACTTAGCAAGAATCGCTAATAGCGTATTTGTGGATTTCTACTTTTGCTTGGCTTAACCACCTCTTTTACGTCCTCTTATCGTTTACGTATATTCGTAATCAACTGATACGCAGTAGTGTTTAGATTTGAGGAAGTCAAGTAAGTATTGGTAAACAACGATAGCTATAAATAGGAATATAGGGTGTAACTCAACGAGTTATGCCCTATTTCTTTTTATATCACTTTCCTTTTGCTTTGCTTGTTATTTGAATTTTTATTGTATATTTGTACCATAATTGTTCCGCAATAAAAAAGTAGATAATGTGCGACAAATTAGATAAGATTGAAAAATAACAAGAAATAACTCATTGTATGCCAGCAGCAAAATTTGAAATAAAGCGTAAATGCCAAATTTGTGGAGAAGAGTTTTTAGCCAAAACTATAGAATCTTGGTATTGTTCTCCTCGGTGTTCTAAAATTGCTTGGAAACGTAGGAAAGATGAGGAAAAGAGGAATCTTAGATTGGATGAAGTGGTGAAAGGTATTCCTAAAGACCAAGACTATATTAAGGTATCAGAAGCCTATGCCTTGTTTGGAATTAGTCGTGATACATTGTATCGTCTCATTCGTAAAGAGACCATTAGTCACATGAATCTTGGGACGAATCAAATCCGAGTAAGTAAGGCAGAACTGATGAAACTCTATCCTCTCCGAAAGAAAGCTCTTACAAAGCCAAAGCCCATTGTCAAACTGTATAGTCTGGAACCTAAAGACTGTTATACCATTGGAGAAATCACAGAGAAGTTTCTTGTGAATGAAAGTACGGTTTATCTCCATATACGCAAATACTCTATCCCTACTCGGCAGATAGGTAATTTCGTGTATGTACCCAAGAAAGAAATTGATAACTTATATAAAGGTATGAAGCGATGAAGAAAGCATTAGTCAATACACGAGTGTCGGTAAAGCTCCGCAAGTCTGAATATCGTGATGAATGGTATCTCTATGTGGAATCTTATCCCGTATTCCAATCAGGGAAAGATACACCACAAAGAGTACGTGAATATCTCAATCGTACCATTACGACACCTATTTGGGATAAGTCACGTAATGCAAGGACTAATGCCGATGGCAAAACCACTTATAAACCGAAGCGAGATTTAAATGGTGTTATTCAATGTAAATCTCAATTAGACCAAGAATCATGTATCTATGCAGACAAGGTCAGGAGCCTACGGCAAAAGGAATATGACAATGCGGCTCTTTATGCCGATACTGATGCAGAACAGGCAGAGCAGTTAGAACGATCCAAAAGTAATTTCATTGAGTACTTTGACCATGTGCAACGAACAAGACATGCTCATAGTTCCGATTCTATCATTGTCAACTGGAGGAGAGTTCATGAGTTGTTAAAGATATTTGCAAAAGGCGATACCATTCTCTTTTCACAAATAGACTTAAAGCTGGTAGAATCGTTCCGCCAATTCATAATGACCGCACCACAAGGTGGTACTAAGCGAGGTACGATTTCTCAAAACACAGCTTCTACATACTTCTCCATTTTCAAAGCCGGATTGAAACAGGCATTTATAGACGGCTACCTGATTATTGATATTTCTGCGAAAGTCAAAGGGATTCAAGAAAGGGAAAGCCGAAGAGAATATCTCACGGTAGAGGAATTGAACCGACTGGCTCAAACACCTTGTGACCCATTACTGAAACGTGCAGCTCTATTTTCTGCTTTAACAGGAATTCGTCACTGCGACATTCAAAAGTTGAAGTGGTCAGAAGTGGAAATGTTCAATGGAGGCTATAGGTTGAATTTTACTCAGCAAAAGACAAAAGGAGTTGAATATATGCCTATATCAGAGCAAGCATACAATCTCTGTGGAGAGCAAAAAGAGGGTGAACTTCTGGTTTTTGCCGGACTTCCTGACCCTTCTTGGATAAACCGCCCCGTCAAAAAGTGGGTCGAAGCAGCCGGAATCACCAAACACATTACCTTCCATTGCTTTAGGCACAGCTACGCAACCCTGCAACTGGCTGGAGGAACTGATATTTATACGGTTAGCAAAATGTTGGGACATACAAACGTGCGAACAACACAAGTATATGCAAAGGTTGTTGATGAAAAGAAAGAGAAAGCTACAGAAACCATTAAATTGGATTTATCTATGTGAGAATAGATTTTAAGCATTTAGTTCAATAGTTCTGTAATATTATAACTATAAGAATGAAATAATTTATGAAAGAAGATTTGTTATTACCTGTATATCAAAAACTATATGCGGCTCTTGCTAGTCTGGAAAGATTTGGTAAAGGGCAAGATTTATATGATAACATTGCTTGCATTGATAGTTTTTTGTCTGAATATCGTAATGTTACTTTCGTTCTGCAAAAATCTTTAGCACACACAGGCTATATATCTTTATATGAAAATCTTCGCGATAAATATCTAAAAAATGACCAATGTTCTTGGTTGGTAAAGAAACGCAACGAAGTACTTAAAGAGAGACCTTTTGCCTTAGAGAAAAAATTCATATTGACTATCTATTTGCCACATACAGCAGGTGTATTTCATTCAGAATCTTATACTATAGAGGATGAAGTTGATTATGAATCATTAATTGAATCTGTCAAGACAATCATTTCTAATATTTCTGCTATTGAAGTTTTTTTTTCTGTTGAATTCGTATATAAGGAAATAGCTTCAGATGTAAATTTATTTGATAGTATAAATTATGGTATAGAGGCACTTCTGTCTTTAATTGTAGAATTGGATAAAGAAATTGGCAATGAAGTGTCTCCAATGCGTAAAACTGTTCAAAATAAGATTGAAAAACTACTTTTTCACCGTATTCCAAAAGATACTTGGTTTATTGATGACTATGTTTACTATCGAGAAAATAATATTTTTGAGAAAGGTGAACGGTTGGAATTAGTTACACCATTTAAAATAGGTGTTAAATACATTGATTTTTGCAAATTACTTCACATAGAGAAAAAAGGAGATTTTATTCAAGAAACTTTCGAAGCATTTAAAAAGATGCATATTATATCTTTTTCTAAGCAAAAAAAGATTATGCCAACATTCTTGATCTTAAGCGGAGATGGAGTCTTATCTATGCTCATGTATGACGCATCTATCAAAACAACAACATATAGAAAGATTAATGAAATTGCAGCAGAAATAAGGGCAGGAGCAAATATTGCAGCAGTTTTTTATGTAGGAGAAATGATATACTACAACGATATCAATTTGTTGAATTTAGATTATAGACATAGAATAAAACACATGCATTCAGAATTACTTTCATTTGATTTAATAACAAAAAATGATTCTGCTCAATATTTGGTTAGTAAAGAAGCTATTATTGAAAACTCAAAGGACTGTTTATTTCCCACTCTGACAAAAGTTAAAACTAAAGATGGTTCTTCGTTTATGTATCCAATAATAAACGCATTTTTAGAAGTCCAAAAGAAGAAAGAATAATATTAACCAATTGCAAATAGAGTGCTATAAGCTTTTATCGTTTCAATGTTTACAATAAACATAGCCATCTGCGTAGAATTTACGTGGGTGGCTTTTTATTTTATCTACGGTTATTTCTTGTGATTGCCTTATGATTCCTATATGATAGACGACACTATCATAAGAATCCGCTACTGATATTCTCCATCACTTGCATTGATAATCAACAAGTAATCCTTATGATAGTTATGTTTCGTTGCTGTCTTTTTATGTGATGTATTACACCATAAAATCAGTATTTGAAATCGCTGTTACTTTGCCGAAAAATCAAACAGTAAACAAGTAATAATATGAGCGAGAAGAACATTACATTTGAAGATTTGCCCAAAGCAATGTCGTGGATGATGGATAAGTTGAATGAATTGGATTCCAAGATTGACGGTCTGAATAATCCAACACACAATATCCCAACCGAGCAATGGATGAACCTGAAAGAGTTGTGTGAATATATCCCCAGCCATCCGGCCGAACAAACAGTATATGGATGGACGAGTTGCCATCAAATTCCATTTCATAAAAGAGGGAAACGTATCATGTTTCTTAAATCAGAAATAGATGAGTGGCTTCATGCCGGTAAGATAAAATCTGAAAAGGATTTGGAAAATGAAGCATCCCAATTCATAAGGTCAAAAAGAAATACCCGGTTCTAATGGATTCTATCAACTTATGCAATGCCATTAGAATGGAATTTGAAGGAGTCTTTGAAAATAAGATTCCTTTGGATGCTTTTCCGGTAAAAATCCAAGATATGATATTGGCATTATCCCGGCAAGAGAATTATTCTATAGAATACATGATGGCTTCTCTTTTGATAGCTGTCTCAACTGCTATTGGTAATGCTATCAACATTCGTATTCGTGGAGGATGGATTAGTAACCCTGCCCTTTATATGATATTGGTAGGTCGTCCAGGAATGGGTAAAACTCCACCTTTGGATTTTGCTTTCCGTCCTATTCGCAAGCATGATGCCAAAGCCATCAAACAATTCAAACTGGAGATGGAGCAATACAACAGTCTGGTAGAAAACAATAAAGGTAAGAAAGAAGGTACTACCCCTTTGCCAAACAAACCTGTCTTACGGAGAACTATTATATCGGATTTTACTCCAGAGGCGTTAATGCGTGCGCTTGATGACAACCGGCGAGGTGTTGTGGTATATGTGGATGAGATTATGGGGATGTTTAATGCTGTGAACCAATACAGCAGAGGACAACTTATCGAGCAATTATTGACTGCATTCAGTGGTAAGCCTTTGGATATTTCAAGATGCAGTATGCCTATCCCGATTCATATAGAATATCCCTTCATAAATCTTGTCGGTACGATGCAAACAACTCGTATGCACGAACTGATAGAAAAAGGTTATAAAGAGAACGGACTGCTTGACAGAATTATTTTTGTTTATCCATCGTCCCAAGAAATTGCTGATTGGCAATCAGATGAAGATTCGTCTTTTGATAAATACTCGACTATGTGGGAATCAATAATTGACAAGGTGATTAGTTTACCTTTTGTAGAGAATGGAGATGATAGAAATACACAAACAATTTTGGATTTTTCCTCGGAAGCTAAAGTCTATTTTACAAACTGGCGTAATAATGCAATCCGAGCTATCAATCAAATTCAAGATGATGGACTGGTAGATAGCAGAGTGATTAAAACCCCCATGATAACGGCTCGTTTGGCATTAGTCCTGCAAATCTTTCGTTGGGCTTGTGGAGAAGT
>ENA-OURZ01000027-OURZ01000027.1-human-gut-metagenome-genome-assembly--contig:-NODE-27-length-178946-cov-5.151019_pt1 | contig 178946 bp, 138 predicted proteins | sample MGYA00242073_ERZ509195 | MGnify/ENA primary metagenome ERZ509195 (study PRJEB26280, sample SAMEA2338837) | human gut metagenome | biome: human gut; feature: human-associated habitat; material: faeces... | reverse complement strand
CGTTAACTTTCTTCATGTGAGCGATCAATTCCAATACCTTGTTAGAATAACCGATTTCATTGTCATACCAAGAAACCACCTTAACAAAAGTATCTGTCAAAGCGATACCTGCCTTAGCATCGAAGATAGAAGTACGAGTATCACCCAAGAAGTCAGAAGAAACCACTGCATCTTCAGTATAACCCAGAACACCCTTCAATTCGCCTTCAGAAGCAGCCTTCATTGCAGCGCAAATCTCTTCGTACTTAGCCGGTTTTGCCAAGTTTACAGTCAAGTCTACTACAGAAACATCCAAAGTCGGAACACGCATAGACATACCGGTCAACTTACCGTTCAATTCAGGAATAACCTTACCTACAGCCTTAGCAGCACCTGTAGAAGACGGGATGATGTTGCCAGAAGCAGCACGACCACCACGCCAATCCTTCATAGAAGGACCGTCTACAGTCTTCTGAGTTGCAGTAGTAGAGTGAACAGTTGTCATCAAACCGTCTGTGATACCCCAGTTGTCATTCAAAACCTTAGCGATAGGAGCCAAACAGTTTGTCGTACAAGAAGCGTTAGAAACGAACTGAGTACCCTTTACGTATTTGTCGAAGTTTACACCACAAACGAACATCGGAGTAGCGTCCTTGGAAGGAGCCGACATAACTACGTACTTAGCACCTGCATCGATATGAGCTTGGGCCTTCTCCTGAGTCAGGAACAAACCTGTAGATTCAACTACATATTCAGCCTCAACTTCGTTCCACTTCAAATCAGCCGGATTACGTTCTGCCGTTACACGAATCTCTTTACCGTTTACAATCAACTTGCTGTTTTCAACATCAGCTTCGATTGTACCTTCGAAAGCACCGTGCATAGTATCATACTTCAGCATGTAAGCCAAGTAATCTACCGGACACAAGTCATTGATACCTACAATCTGGATGTCACTTCTGTTCTGAGCAGCACGGAATACGAAACGGCCGATACGTCCGAATCCATTAATACCTACTTTAATCATTTTACTTAATCTTTAAAATTAAAGGTTCTAATATAAGTTATCTAACTCTTTTCTAATATTTTGCAGCACGAATATTTTGAAGTCAGCCTTCTCTCGGCTTGCGCACTGCAAATTTATGAATTTCTTTTGAAATAGAGCATATAAAAAAGGAAAAAATTAAAAGGAACGGAAATACAAGGAAGTCCCTGATGAGCGAAGCACCATACGGTCACCATCGAGCCGCACGACCTCAAAAGTCACATCTCCGGAAGGTATGCCAAAAAGCTTCAGCTTATCTACATCCGCCTCTTGAGACGGATTCCCTTTTACCCTGAAATTATACATACGCAAAGTTGCGGAACCTTCATTATAATCATACCTACACACGTACGTCCCATAACCGTTACCACCCAAATCCCGAATCTCGGACACACCGAGCTGAAATGCCCAAAACAGACGATTACATTCCGAATGCCCGTCCGTAGCCTCATCCTCTATACTCTCCTGTTTCCAATATCCTTCCAAATCAGGATATTCCGGTGCCTTGTCCGTACAAGACAAACAGAATGAGACGGTCAGGCATACACAAATCCATTTAAAAATCAAACTATTTATTTTATACATATTCCCTCCTTTCTTATGGTTATCATACCACCACCGCTATTACCGAGATAATCACCGTGATCCACGGCCGCCGAAACGGAAAAATGCCATCCGGACAATGCCTTGGGCGAATACGTCACTTCATACAGCGAACTGAACTGTTTGCAGATCTTATCCAAAGGATTGACGTATGTTCCCCAATGAAGCGCATACGACATCAGTACGCGATAGGACCACTCGTCAGACGGTGTCCCGCTGAAAGCCCAATGATTGGCACGCACACGGTTACTCCGGAACTTAAGGCTACCGTCGCGGTTGTAGATCGGTCCGGGCAACAATGGGTTTCCGATACCCAGACCATAATGTTGCCAAGACTGATAAAAGAAATTATTGTAGTAATCGTCACAAGCACTCACTTGCATACCTGGAAAAGCCGCTCCCGGAAAACGTTCGTCTCCGTCATACAAAATAGGACCCGACTGGTCTTTCGTGGCCAATCCTTCCCAAAGCAATGTATTGACCCAACGGTTTCGGGGCAAAGTAATCTCAAATCCTAAGTGCCCGTCTTTCCAACGTCCGTATTGGAGGAACATTTGTGAATGGTCGTCAAAGAAATGTTCATAATATGCACGGAACTTCCAATCGTGCCAATAATAATTCAACGCAAAGTTCCAACTGCCCACATGATTGCCTTCCACATTCACCTGATCCCCCCCGGTAGTGCCGTCTCCCCCGGCTTGAGCAAAAAAGACTTTGGCATAATTCTTCAGTCCATGAGGCATCTCGTACACAGCCTCTTTCCACTCACCGTCTTTCAAAGAGAAGGTATGCTGCGTTCCTCCGAATTGAGCCGACATCAGCATACCGACTTCAGCTTCCAAAGGAAACCTTTCCTTGTTTCCCACCTTAAACATCAACTCCTTACTGTGATAAAGAATGTCCTCCACGTAAGTCTGGTGGTTTGCCCCCGCAAAATCACGCTGCCAACGGTCGTCCGTAAAACGTCCGTAAGCGATATAGCCTTTAAAAGCAAACCATCCCTTCGTTCCCGGCACCGTATAATAATCCGCAATCTCTGCCCTTACCTGAGGAACAGGTCGCGCATTGTTTCCTTCCACCATTCCGCCGCTGCTCAACAGCGGGTTCTTCCCCAACGGATTGCGTTCCTTGTTCCCGATACTCAAATTAAGAACTCTCCACGAAAAGTCTGCATAAGCCTGTTGCACGATAAATTCGGAAGGACTGTTCACGGCCGCAGCCAAATCCAATCCGGCTCCAATCCGCCAACCATGATTAAAAGATTTACGATAAGTAAGCCCCGCACGCAAATAAGCACTGTTCGGTTTCTGGCTCGACAGACCGTTCCGATTGGCCGTAAACCACAACGGTGCATAATCTCCAGAACTGGCATTCGCAGACATTTCCACATTGTACACCAATGTAGAGTCATTTTGTGCACAAACAATAGAAGAAAACACTACAGCCAATCCGAAAACCGCCCCTACTTTTTTCACCATTTTTATATTACTTTTATATAATCCGCCTCCCCCTAAAAAGAGACAGCATCTCCTCTAACCTAAATCCACTTATTTTTTAAATCGCTAAGCTTGGAATACATCCTCCTCATCCATAAGGAAGGTAATAACAAATATAATTTCGTTTTCAATGGCACGTCATAACCATACTTGCCAATATCCTCCTTCAATTCCATGTAGAAACGACTATGCCTCCACAAGCGGCACGGCTGACAACAAGCCACATCCAAGAGGTTGACCAACCTGTCGCTTATCGTATCCGACATGTATGTAGCCCACAAATGCTCGGGAATAGCGCCTTTACGTAATTCATGGATGGCTAAGGCATAACCTGCGTTCCATTTAAAATTCGCACAAGTCGTGTCCGCCCCTTTGTCATACACTTTCTCATATATTACATTCACGGGCTTACGTGTTTGAAAAATGACCCTTAACCAAAACACGTAGTCTTCTCCCATGTTGATCTCACGAGGAATATCCCACACCCAAGATGTCAAGACAGAACGACGGAACAAGCATCCCCATGGCACACCGATAGGCCCTTCCGCCCTTACCACCATATGACGGAATTCTTTTATGGAAATCTTAGGGCACCGCCTTCCCTTCGAAAATTTATAGCCATTCCCCAAAACAACATCCACGTCGTCAATAGCCTTGGCATACAAACGGGAAATAGCATCCTTTGGAAGCGTATCATCCGAATCGACATACCCAATCCATTTAGCCTGAGACATTATCGTCCCCACGCCACGCGCAGCAGAACGCCCCTTATTTTTTTGATGGATAACCTTGACACGACTATCTCTTCTGGCACAGTTGTCACATAAGATTCCACTACCATCATTACTTCCATCATCCACCACTACTATTTCCAAATCCGGAAAATCCTGCCCAAGTACACTGTCAATACAGTCTACAACCGTGTCCTCTGCATTATACACCGGAATGACTACCGAAACTTTCGGTAATCCGATGCTGCTACCAATGCTACCATTCACCATATATCTCCTTATAAAAGAAAAGGTAGCTGCGCATATCACGCACGGCTACCTCATAGTGGGTATACGATTGTCATTCCCATTCTATCGTTGAAGGCGGTTTGGAAGAGATGTCGTAACATACACGGTTCACTCCTTTCACCTTATTTATTATATCATTGCTCACCTTCGCCATGAAATCGTAAGGCAAATGTGCCCAATCGGCCGTCATTGCATCCGTACTGGTCACGGCACGCAAGGCTACAGCGCGTTCATACGTACGCTCATCCCCCATCACGCCTACGCTTTTCACGGGCAACAGGATTACACCGGCCTGCCAGACTTGATCGTACAACCCCCAGTCTCTCAACCCTTGGATAAAAATATCGTCGGCATCCTGCAACACACGTACCTTCTCCGGCGTAATGTCACCCAAGATACGCACGGCCAGTCCCGGTCCGGGGAACGGATGACGGGTAATCAAATGTTCCGGCATTCCCATCTGCCGCCCTACGCGGCGCACCTCGTCTTTAAACAACCATTTCAACGGTTCACAAAGTTGCAGGTTCATCTCCTCAGGCAAACCGCCCACATTGTGGTGGCTCTTGATTGTTTTTCCCGTAATATTCAGGCTCTCGATACGGTCGGGATAAATCGTTCCCTGCGCTAGCCACTTGGCATCGGTTATTTTCCGAGCCTCTGCATCGAACACCTCCACGAAGTCGCGGCCGATAATCTTACGCTTCTGCTCCGGATCGGTCACTCCTTCCAAATCCTTGAAGAACTTCGCACTGGCGTCCACGCCAATCACGTTCAGCCCCAGACACTCGTAGTCGTGCAACACATTCTTGAACTCGTTCTTACGCAACATCCCGTGGTCTACGAAGATACAGGTCAGGTTCTTACCAATAGCCTTGTTCAGCAACACGGCGGCCACGGAAGAATCCACACCTCCGCTCAACCCGAGAATCACACGGTCGTCTCCCAACTGTTCCTTCAGTTCCGCAACCGTGGTGTCCACAAACGAAGCCGCACTCCAATCCTGTTTGCTACCGCAAATGTCCACTACAAAGTTTTTCAACAACAGCGTTCCTTGCACGGAATGGAACACTTCCGGATGGAACTGCACACCCCACAACTGCTCACCCACAGCTTGATAAGCGGCGTTCACTACTTTGTCGGTGGAAGCAATCACCTTAAAACCCTCTGGCAATTTCGTGATGGTGTCACCATGGCTCATCCACACTTGCGAATTTTCCTCAAATCCTTTGAACAGAGGATTCTCTTTGTCGAACGAAGCCAAATTGGCACGCCCGTATTCACGCGTCCCGGCCGGTTCCACATTGCCGCCTAAAGTATAACTCATGAACTGTGCGCCATAACAAATGCCCAACACAGGGTATTTCCCGCGAATTTCGTCCAAGTCGATTTTAAACGCCTCCTTATCATATACGCTGAAAGGCGAACCGCTTAAAATCACACCGATAACCGACGGATCTTCTTTCGGGAACTTGTTATAAGGCAATATCTCACAGAACGTGTCCAACTCACGGACACGGCGTCCGATAAGCTGCGTTGTCTGTGACCCGAAATCAAGAATGATGATTTTCTGTTGCATAAAAAGATTTTTATCTGATTTTGTACGCAAAAGTACAACAATTTATCGAGACGGGCAACATTCTGCCGACAAGAAATCCTCAGCCTTCTTCAAAGTATCCTGCTTCCCCACGTCCAGTATTTTAAGCCCGGGAAAAAGATAAGCATAAATCGGTTCGCGGTCGCACACCGAAAGGTAAAAGTCTATCACGGAAAACTTGTCCGGCCAAGCATCGAAATAAGGGAACAACTGCGGAGAAAACAAATGTACACCAGCAAAAGCATACTTCCGGCAAGCCTCCACGTCCAACCCTTTGTAGGGCGACTTCACCTCCCCGGTTTTGACGTTCGTCCACCCCACCAGACGGTTTTCCTCATCGAACAACAGATAACGTTGCGTCTGCCGTTCGCTCACTAGCAATAAAGCCGCCGCTCCTACCCCGTGCCGATAAAAATCCCGCAAATCCACATTGCTCAATATATCCACGTTGTGTACCAGAAACGGGCGTTCCGCGACACCGTTCTCTAATAAAAGAGGTATGGCCTTCTTGATACCTCCTCCTGTTTCCAGAAGTTTCCCGCTCTCGTCGCTGAAACGGACATCCGCACCGAAAGCGTCATGTTCCTCCACAAACCGGATAATCTGGTCAGCAAAATGGTGCACATTAATCACAATCTCCGTAAATCCGGAAGCCACCAGTTTACGAATCAATATCTCCAACAAGGGTTTTCCTCCCACCGGGACAAGCGCTTTCGGCATCGTGTCCGTCAAAGGCTTCAGGCGGGTTCCCAACCCCGCTGCAAAAATCATGGCTTTCATATTTGCAAATATACTGATATAATCTCGTTCAAGACATCACATTTCACACGTTTTATCCTTCCGAACAAAAAAAGAATAAAAACATTGGCGTTCCACGGAATAATCCGTATTTTTGTAAAAACGACACACTATGGATGCAAAGTTGAAAGACATAGCCGAATATATCGTTATCGCCATCCACGAATTTGCCAAGCAACATCAGTTGGAAGAAGAGCAAGCCTACCGCTCCTGAATCATTATAAAGCCATCGACTTCTTGGAAAGCCAGTACGACGTGGCACACACACACAAAGCTTCGATGACATCATCGAAGGTCTGACCACCCTTTGCCAACGCCACGGAGGGGCTTTAGTATGATTTTGTATCACGGAACAACATAGATTTCGGCACCTTTCTCAAAAAATTGGCTTTCATGAAAGGCATCACTTTCCAATACTTTTTCGGCATGCAACGTGCCATAGACCTTTTAGAAAAAATATGAGCGAGATTGAATATATGAAAGAATGTATGGCACGTGACTTAGTCGTCATGTTTGTGGACGAACAGAAAATGTCACTGCACGGAACGTTAGACGCTCTATACCAATCCGAAACCTACGCCAAACTAAAGGACACAAGGTCCGGTCTTTATTTCCAAAGTCCCGTTTACGTTTACGGATTCTTGCGCAAGGAGATATTGACGGGCAAGATGTAGCAAAAGAATATACAAAAGCGGAAAAATAAGCCAAAAATCCCAAACGGGATATTTTGCCAACTTTTCCGGCAGAATTGCCATGCGATTATCCGGATTTTTATCGGATATTTGCAATGTTCAATAAAAGTATTCACAAAACGTAGAATTATGAAACTGGTAAAGCCCATTATCGCCGCGCTGTGCCTGGCCTTAGGCCTCAACGCATGCGCCAACAACAAAGAAAGTAAAAAACAAAACAAGAAAGGAGCAAATATGGAAATCGTTCATTTAACCAAAACAGAGTTCTTAAACAAGGTATATAACTATGAGACCAACCCTAACGATTGGAAATATGAAGGTGACAAACCGTGCCTTGTGGATTTCTACGCCACGTGGTGCGGCCCGTGCAAGGCCCTTGCACCGGTGTTGGAAGAGTTGGCTAAGGAATACGACGGCAAAATCTACATCTACAAAGTAGACGTGGACAAGGAAGAGGAACTAGCTGCCACATTCGGCATACGCAGCATCCCCACCCTGTTGTGGATTCCGAAAGACAGCAAGCCGATCGTCACACAAGGCGCCATGCCCAAAACGGAACTGAAGAGGATGATAGAAGAGACGCTTCTCAAAGCGAAACCCTAATGCCACGCGCACACATCCGTCCGACTATAAACGAACGGCATGGAAACAAAGGGATGGGAAAAGAAATTACTCCCATCCCTTTCCTATTCCGGCATTTTGGACTATATTTACCCATCTAACGCAAAACCGAAAACATGGACTTCAAATTCAACACACGCATGGACGGTTTTTTCGCCCTGACGACGCGCCTGCACGAGGACAGGGCGTTGCAAGGCGGAAAGGGGTTCTATAAGTTCATTTGGGTGAGGGACGGAAAACTGGACATCGAAGTGGACCACGTGGTTATGCACCTGCGAAAAGGCGAGCTTGTCACCCTCTCTCCCCTGCACCATGTGGACATGCTCCGCGCAGAAGGGCACTATCTTTCAGTGCTTTTCAACAGCAATTTCTACTGCATTTACGGTCACGGGGGCGAATCCTCCTGCCACGGCTTCCTGTTCCACGGTTCATCAAACATCCTGCACCTCTCATTGGACGCTACGGAGACGGAACGCCTGTCCCATATCACCGACACGTTGGCCGAAGAATGCGCCGTGGCCGACAACCTGCAAGAGGAAATGCTCCGCCTGCTGCTTAAACGGCTCATCATCGTATGCACCCGTATGGCACGCCTACGGTTGGAAACCGGCAAAGGCAGGGAAAACGGCTTCGACATCATCCGTCAGTTTTACGTGCTCGTGGATAACCATTTCAAAGAAAAGAAACAGGTGCAGGACTATGCGGAAATGCTCTACCGCTCTCCCAAGACCCTTTCCAACCTCTTCTCGCTCTACGGGCTGGATTCACCGTTGCACATCATCCACGAACGCATCGATGCCGAGGCACGCCGGCTGTTGCTCTATACCTCGAAGAGCGCCAAGGAAATCAGTGAGATACTGGGATTTGAAGATTTGGCCACGTTCAGCCGTTTTTTCAAGAAAATGAACAGGAAAAGCATCTCCGACTTCCGAAGAGAAGAGAAAAAGGAGGATGACCGTCCGACAGGCTTGGCTTGAAGGCCTGTCCTTCTGTCTAATTTTATCTATACCTACGAAATATAAAACCCTACGCCCGACTTACCCCTTGACAGCAGGCAGTACTTGCGTGATATTTTGCTCACGATGACATATCCGTACTTCAATGCCGAACTTCTCATGCAGATGCTCGGCCAGATGTTGGGCGGAATAGACGCTGCGGTGACGGCCGCCCGTACATCCGAAAGCAAACATCAAGTCAGTAAAACCGCGCCGGAGATAACGCGCCACATGGGCATCTGCCAATTTGCAAACGCTGTCCAAGAACATCAGAATCTCTCCGTCCTCTTCCAAAAAACGGATAACGGGTTCGTCCAAGCCCGTCAGGGATTTGTACGGTTCATACCTTCCGGGATTGTGCGTACTGCGGCAATCGAACACATAACCGCCTCCGTTCCCGCTAGTGTCTTCGGGAATCCCTTTCTTATAGGAGAAACTGAACACGCGCACGACCAACGGCCCCCGGCCATCGTACCGGGAAACCGAAGCCGGCCCGATGTCCGCACGGAGCCTATCGGCTACACGCTCCATTCCTGCGTCCTTTCCGCACGGTTCGTCCGGCTGTGCGGGAACTTCTGTCTGGAAAGCGGGCAATTCCACCATCCGGCTCAACACGTCATATAAATAAGGATAAGGACACTCGCCCTCCGAAAGCCACTCTCGCAAGTTCCGTATGGCCGGGGCTATGCTGTCCAAGAAATGCTTCTTCCTCTCGAAATACCCCCGGAAACCGTATGCCCCCAACACCTGCAACGTGCGGAACAGGACGAACAACCGCATGCGTTCGCGGAATCGTCCTTCGTCCACGTCCGTGTACAGCCGTGCCGCATCGAGGTACGCCGCCATCAGCTCGTGGCGCAGCTCCGGGGCGTAATGCGCCGAAGCCTGCCACAGGAAACTGGCCACGTCATACTCCACCGGCCCGCGCCGCCCGCCTTGGAAGTCGATGAAGTGGGGCTGCCCGCCCCTGTCCAACATGACGTTGCGCGCCTGGAAATCCCGGTATTGGAACGCGTGCTTGTCCGGGTCTCCCACCAAATCCTTGGCCATCTCCGAAAACGCCTCTTCCAACCTTACCTCGTTAAAGTCCAGTCCCGTAGTCTTCAGGAAGCAATATTTAAAATAGTTCAAATCAAAGAAAACAGCCGTCCTGTCCATGGAAGCCATCGGGTAACACCGTCCGAAATCCAAGCCTTCTGCCCCGACAAACTGGATGCGTGGCAGTTCCGCTATCGTCCGCCGCAACAGTTCCTTCTCTTCAGGAGCATAACGTCCGCCTTTTTCGCGGCCGTCCGACAGCGCGTCGAACAGGCTACGATGCCCCAAATCGGCCTGCAAATAGCACAAACGGCTCGTCGAAACGGCCACAACCCGGGGTATAGGCAACCGTTTCTGCCCGAAATGCCCGGCCAAATAAATGAAAGCCTCGTTCTCCTCCCGTGACGTGCCCACCACGCCTATCAGGGAATCCTCTTCGGCATCCCAAAACCGGTAATACGTACGGTTGCTTCCGGCTCCGGGCAACTGTTCCACACTTTGCGGCGCACAGCCCCGCCAGTCTTCGTATAATCGCAACAACTCTTCCATGTCTCTCAGTCTTTATGTTTCCAAATGGCCATCACCTTACGCTGTATGGCGCATACGTTCAACACGCTGACCGCCACGCAGAGCACCACACCCAAGGCGCACGCGGGCCAAAGGCTTGCCTCCTCCATCTGGGGGAACAACAATAGGATCATATCCAGATAATAACCGCGAAGCCACGTCAGCAGGCCGATGGCCAACAACAATACCAACACGTTCATCCCTACCGTCAGAATCTGATAAGGCAGACCGACCCACCAAGGGCTGTAACCTATGAGCAGCAGGTTCTCCAACTTCGTCGTATTCTTCTGCACCAACAGATAAATGCTCAGCATCAGGATGTAGAATGACAAGACGCTGATGAGCAGCCCTACGCTCATCACCACACCCGACACGATTTTCAGGAAATAAGTGGTCTTTCCGGCATCCAGCTTGTCTTCTTCCGTATCATATCCTTTTTCCTGCAAGAAACGGGCTATGGCATCGTCTGCCGGATTGTACACTTCGACGATAAGCCGCGTGGGTCCGGCATCCCCGTCCGGGGCATATAGCCTGTTGCTCCACTTCATGAAACTCTCGGGTACCAAGATAGTGTTCAGCCGGTTACTGAAACCAATGACCCGTCCTTTCATCACGTCCTCCCGGCCATTGCCCCGCAAACGCACGTTCAAGTCCAACATGCTGACCACTCCTTCCGAAAGCTTGGGCAGCGAACGGCTTTGGGCAAAGCCGAAATTGTAAATCGTCAGGTAACTGCGCGGCAAAATGATGGGCACCACGGGATCGCCCTCCGCGAAGTGCCAGTCTTTCAGGTCTGCGTCCACGAAACGGTCGGGCACGGATTCAAAGAACATCTCCGTGCTCATATATGCCATGCCTTCCACGCCCATGCTCGCACTCACCTTGTATCGGCTTGAAGTGAAAGCCCCCACGCTCTTGCAAAACTTCTGTGCCTTGATTTCATCGATGTCCGCCGCAGAAAACGCATTACTCCGGCCACTGAAGGAACTGACCATGCTGATCCGCTTGGAGACAATCAGATAATCTTTCTTGATGAAACTGTCGCCCTGCGTGAAAACAGGCAGGACGTCATAATAAAATTGTACACTCAACAAGACAATGAGCATACCCAACAAATTGGCAAAGAAGAACCCGGCAAACTGAGGCACGCTGACGTGCCGACGCAATAATTTCCAAACCAAACTCATAACCTGAATGTCTTTTCGTAGTCTAATGCGATATGCTTACCGATACTGGTCACGATGACACCCGCTCCCTGCGAGCGGGCTTCCTCCATCATGATTTCTCCCATCGTCCTGCCGTTCTCCTCGTCCAGATGGCTTATCGGTTCGTCGGCCAACAAGAAGTCGAACGGCTGCACCAAAGCCCGGATCATTGCTACACGCTGCTGTTGACCGAAACTCATGCGGCTTATCGGGACATGCAACTTGTCACCGATGCCCAACGCGTCGAACCAAGCTTCTATCTGTTTTTTCTTCTTGAATCCCGTCAAGTTGTTTTTAATCGCCACGTTCTCGTAAGCTGTCAACTCGGGAAACAAACGGAGTTCCTGAAACAAATGACTCAACGAACGTTTCCGCAGCTCCACCCAATCCTTCACTTTATAATTGCGGATGTTCCTCCGGTCAAAGCTGATGATACCCTGATAGTCGTTACGATAACCGATGATATAACTGCAAAGGGATGATTTGCCGGTGCCGGAACCAGCCTCGACCAAATACAAATGTCCCCGCTCGAACGTCACTTCTTGATGCCAAATCTCGCTCCGGATGTCATCCCGTAAGGCAAACACCTCCGGCAATGCATTCTTCAATTCTATCTTGTCCATTATTTCAATAAATCCTTCAATAGATTCCGATTCCCACGCGTATGCAGCTCCAATGTCAGACGGCAGGCATCGGATGAGCGCAACACTATCGCATCGAACAAATCCAACATTTTCCGGCCTCCGTCCACGCCGCTTTCCTGCCACAACGCATCCACCATCGGGGCACGTTTGACCTGTTCCAAATTCACCCACAAGAAGAAACGGCTGTCCTTTATCCGGCTGTTCCATTCCGAAAGGGTCTTTGTTTCCGGGCCGCTTACCCAACCTGTCATTTCCTCTTCGGGCGTGACGTAGAGCGTCTCCCCTTCTACCCCGAAATAGGCCTGTACGCCATTGGCAGCCCAATAAAAACGGTCGTTCCCGAAATCCCGGAAAGTCCATGCGCCGCTCCGCGCAGCACTTTCCTTCCAATATGCGGCTTCTTTCAAAAAGTCTTTCTCCGCCAGATGGGCCGTCACGAGGACATTACCGGGATTCTGCAAGGCGGAAGCCGGAACGGTAACAGCCACGTCCCCCTTGATGCTGCGGATCATCAAGTCTGCATCCACGCCCAAGTTCAATCCAATCAGGAAGGTGCGCGCCACGGGATTCTGCCGCAGCATCTCCAACAAAGAACCACCGTCCACATTCACGCAAGCCCACGCCAAAGCATCCTCCGGCACCCGTCCGGCAAATTCGCCGTCCAACGGTTTGCCCAAGAAAGCCAAACGCTCATAATACTTGTTGATGTCGCTGTTCCTCGAACTGATTTCTGCTTCCACGGTCACCCCGTGCGAAGAGAGATTCAAACCGGCACAGAGATACACATCGCCCAGGTTCGCATGCTCGGGCAAGCCCTCCAAAAATCCCACACCACGGAAGTTGGGCAACACGTCCAACCGCGACACGACGCGGAAAGAAGCATCCTTACGGTCCAACTCAGCAAAGAGGGGCGAAGACATCCCGCTTTCCGCCTCTTTCTGCCTGAAACAAGCCAACATGTCATAGCGCAACGCATCCATGTCGGCTTTCAGGCCCGGCCCCATCATAAGCAACGCACCGCCACCGAAACCCACCATCCAACTGCCGTCCCATACCGTCCAAGAGTAGCCCCGGTAGTCTTCCACAGGCGTGCACCGGCCTTTCTTTGCGGCCTCGTCCAACAAACACCGTAAGTCCGCCTCGTCTCTGACAGCAGCCAACAAGCCAACGTATTCTTTGGAAGAAACAAAGGCATACATTTTCTTCGACCAGTCGATTCCGGTCTGTCCGGGTTCCAACCCTTCCGGCAACAGTTTCTTCCAATCCTGCATGCCCATGTCGTTTTCTTCCGACAAGCGCACCCAGTCTACGGCTGCCAAAGCCAAGGGACGCGATGGCAAGGTACGGCGGTAATCGTCTGCCATAAGAAACTTGTAAAGCCCTATTGAAAGGGCCAAAGCCAACACCACGGCCACGCCCCATATCCATTTCTTTTTCATCCTATCTCTGTATTGTGTTAATCTTGCAACCTTTTATACGCAGGCGTGGCGGATGTGCATCAAATGGACGGCCACCAACCCCGCCGTCTCCGTACGCAGGCGGCTCCGGCCCAAACTTACGGAACGGAAACCGTGGGCCTGCGCCAACCGCACTTCGTCGATGGTGAAATCCCCTTCAGGCCCTACCAACACCAAAGCGTCTTGTCCGGTATCTAATTCGTCCAACAGAAAAGGCTTTCCGCCGTCCATGGCCTTGTCTTCGGATGCCTTGGCCACACCGGCCACATCGGCTTCGTCATAACAATGCGCGATGAACTTCTGCCCGGCGAACGGACGAGCCACAAAACGCTTGAAATCCTCCATCCCGTTCAACAGCGGCTTACGAGCCTTATGGCTCTGCTTCATGGCCGACACCAAAATCTTGTCTATGCGCTCCGTCTTGACCACCTTGCGCTCCGAGTAACGGCAATCCAAGAACGTCAGCTCGTCGAAGCCGATTTCGGTGGCCTTCTCCGCCAACCACTCTATCCGGTCCATATTCTTGGTAGGAGCCAAGGCCAGATGCAGGTGCCCGCTCCACTCCTTGGGATGCGGAACGGCTTCCAAGACCTTAAAGAGGCATCGTTTTCCGGTGGCCGTTGTAATCTCGGCTTTATAAAACATTCCTTTCCCGTCGGTCAGGCGAATCTCATCTCCCGCCTGCAAGCGCAAGACCCGCAAGCAATGTGCAGCCTCATCTGCCGGCAATTCGTCATCCACCGCGACGTCCGGCGCATAAAAAAAACGGATTTCCTTCATTTCCTTCGTTCTATTTCGTCACGCAACTGCGAGGCCAATTCATAGTTTTCGTCTTCCACAGCCCTTTTCAATGCCTCCTTCAATGCCTCCACGCTCACCGAATTTACCGGAATGGAATACATCCCCTCTCCTATTTCGCGCATGTACTGGTGCTCCAATAACGCTTCGCCAATGGTTATCGGGCAATCGAATGTATAGGCCAGAATCAGGCAATCGGATGCCTTGCAATAACGAATCATGTGAAAAACGCTCCCTTCGCGGTAAAGGACGTGACAGTAGGTTACGCCTCCCTCCACGGCGGCAATGCGCACTTCTTCTATGTCCATATTGCATTGCGTGAAAGCTGTCCGCATAATGTCGGCCATGGAAGAGGGCAAAGTATTCTTTTTATTCCCCTTCATCTTCATCAACAAGAGGAAAGCCTCGCTCCTCTCTATCAGGACCGGCAAAATACGTTCACCGTCCTTTTCTTTCAGAACGGCCATGTATGCGGCACCGTCTTCCGTACATTTGGACACGGTCAGCACTTTCAGTTCTTTTACCGCCTCGTTCATCTTACTCATCAATCTTTAACTACATGTTTATACTTAAAAAATATGGCAAACAAGACAGCCACAACCAAAGCGTAGGCTGCAAATATATACCAACAGGTGTTCCACCCGGCTATGACCTCTTGTCCGGAGGCCGTTTCCGGCAAAGCGTACACAAAACGGTTGATGACGGCCTGAGCCGACAACGTCCCTATGGTAGCGCCCAAACCGTTGGTCATCATCATGAACAACCCCTGCGCACTGCTGCGTATGCTGATGTCCGTCTCCTTGTCGACAAACAAGGAACCCGACACATTGAAAAAGTCGAAAGCCACCCCGTAAACCAACATGGACAGGACGAACAACCACACGCCCGGCCCAGGATTGCCCAACGCAAAGAATCCGAAACGGAACACCCACGCCAACATCGCTATGAGCATCACCCGCTTGATGCCGAAATGGCCCAAAAAGAACGGTATCAACAAAATGCAAAACGTCTCACTGATTTGCGATATGGAAATCAGGATATTGGCATGCTGTACCCCGAACGTGTCCGCATATTCGGGAATGCCCCCGAAAGAGAAGATGAAAGGACTGGCAAAACCATTGGTGATCTGCAAACAGATGCCCAGACACATGGAAAAGATGAAAAACAAAGCCATACGCTTTTGACGGAACAGCGTGAAGGCACGAAGCCCTAAGGCTTCCACCACGCTCTTGCGTTCCGCCGCATGGCTTACCGGGCATGCCGGAAGCGTCAAAGCGTAAGCGGCCAACAACATGCTCAGGACACCGGAAAAGGCGAACTGTCCCGCATTCTCCTGCATGCCGCCCAAATCGACCGCCCACATGGAACAAATGAAACCGACCGTACCGAACACACGTATCGGAGGGAAATCTTTCACCGTGTCCAAACCGGCCCCCTCCAAGGCGGAATAAGCCACGGAATTGGCCAATGCTATGGTGGGCATGAAGAAAGCCACGCTCAGCGAATAAAGGGTGAACAAGGTGGAAAACGAGGCTTCCGCACCGGCTTCAAACCCATAAAGCGAAGCCCCCAACATGAAAACGCCCGCCAGAAAATGGCAGAGGCTCAACACCTTTTGCCCCTGCATCCAACGGTCTGCAATAATACCTATCAGCGCGGGCATGAACAAAGACACGATGCCCTGGACCGAATAAAACCAACCGATGTTCTCGGCCATACCGATTTTCACCAAATAACTTCCCATAGAGGTCAGATAAGCCCCCCACACGGCGTATTCCAGGAAGTTCATCACCGTCAAGCGCATCTTTAATCTCATAGCTCTCACGTTTTATGTATTCCACAGTCTATTATGATATGCAAACTTACACAAAAAAATCCGTTTCCATGCCGGTACGGACAAAAAAGCGACACAAATATCCATTAAAAAATCCCAAACCGCAGATTACTCCAACCTGCAACGCAGCACCACGTGGTTGCCGTCTTCCGTCACCGGCACACCAGGCACTGCATCCGGATGCCGACGTACAAGTTCCAGGAACCGCGCAGCAGAAAGCACGATCAGCACTTCTCCCTCACGCCCGACGTACAAGTCCGGAAAGACATCCCGGTACGGCCCTGACACACGCCGCTCCCCGTCCGGGGCAAACACGGCAACGTGCTGACGGGCCTCGTGCAAATAAAACAACACCAGACCGTCACCGCCCCACGCACCTCCCATCAGCACGTCGTAAAGAAACATGTTCCGCATATATTCCTCCTGACTTTTCATGCCTTCGGGCATGGGAGAAGCGAAACGGACGGTGTATGCCGTCCTCACGCTGTCGGCCTGTCCGTCCCACACGTGGACGGCATTCCTCGCGCCGTCGAAGCCGAACACCTTGCAGCCGGCCTTTTGCAAGGGCGGATAGGCCATCGGCATGGCATAGTCCCGACGCACTCCGACCCACTTGCCCCGTACATGAAATTCGGGGTCGAATGCATAAAACAAATAAGCCATCTCGCCTTCGGAGTAGGTGGCGTCTTCCGTCGAACCGACAAAGCCTTCCGAACAAGAGGCTATTTTCCAGACCCACCAAGGACCGACATCCTTCTTGCCGACAAACTGTCCCTGCAAATCATACATATATACCTCCCGGGGGCCGCAGAGAATGACTACACGTCTGCGGTCGCGGTCTACCGTAAAATCCGAGGCACGCTCATATTCGCCGTGCCCATGCCCCATGATTCCGATGCGGCGCAAAAACGCCCCTTGCCCGTCGAAGACGAACACTGCCTTCCGTTGGCCGTCCAACACATAATAGTTCCCATCCACGACTTCCACCTTACTCACATGCCCCAAAAGGCATTCGTTTTTCGTCTCCAACGGGACAACGCCTACCACATCGAAAACGTCGCCGAATCCTAACGTATCCGTCCCCGTCTCCGTCAAATCGAGCACCACGCCCTCCTGCCCGCCTCGCATCCGCGTGCACGACAGGCACAGGCAAACTGCTATTCCCATCCAAACTTGTTTCATCGACATACACTCTATCATAGACCATCGGATGTAAATATAAATCAACCCCAAGAAAGGTACAATACCTCCACCTGCACAGTGCAACTAACCCTCTCAAAATGAATCAGAAGCAAACCCTTAAAGAATATCATCGGGCATCCTCCACAACCCATAAAATCAATCTGCGCCAAATGATTTTCCGTTCTCAGCCGAACGATTTTTCAATCTCCTGAGATTGATTTTCCGTTCTCAGCAGATTGATTCATGTAAAAAAAGAAGAGCGAAAAGCACCGGGCAAGGGCACGGAACTTATTCTTCCGGTGCGGAAGGCCATTTGAAACGGAACATATACAGCCGCTCCCCCTCCTCGTCGGGCACCACATAGGAATAATAATAAGGCTCCACATAACCGGCCATCCGGAATCCCAAGGGTACGTCTACATCACCTACCAATACCCCATCGCGGTAAACCTGCAACCCGTCTGTAACCGAACCGCCGCCTTTCCGGTAAGAACGGAACAACAATCCCGTCTCGTCCACATATTCCACAGCATTATCCATGATATTCTCTATTTAACGAAACAAACATACGGAAAAATCACGCCGGAAACAAAAAAAGAATCGTATTTTTTCGGAACCGCTTCTCCCATACGCTCCGGACTGAAAAGGGGGCACATCCCGACGGATGCGCCCCCTTAAAAAAAAGAAGGTTGTCATCTCGACAACCAATCTTTCATTAACCTTAAATCTAATACCATGAAAAACACAGTACAAAGGTATGGGTTTCCCGTATATATTGCAAGTGTTTTGCTAAAAAACTTCTTGTATTTAACCTTATTTTACAAATAAGAGCCTTTTTCATCACTCTACATAGAGCACCAACCCCTTCAAATATTCCCCTTCAGGATGGTAGATATTGACGGGATGGTCGGCCGGTTGATGCAACTGATGAAGGATACGCACGCGGCGTCCGCTCTGCGCGGCGGCAGTGAACACGGCGGTACGGAAGTGGTCCTTGCTTACCACTTGCGAACAACTGAACGTGAACAGGATGCCGCCCGGCTTGATTTTACTGAAAGCCTTGGCGTTCAAACGCGCATAGCCTTTCAGAGCCTGCCGAAGCGCATCCTTATGTTTGGCAAAAGCCGGAGGGTCGAGAATAACCAGGTCATACTGGTCTCCCATCGCCTCCAAATACTTGAAAGCGTCTTCGGCATACGCCTCGTGGCGGCCGTCGCCCGGAAAGTTCAGTTCCACGTTGGCACGGGTCAGATCTATCGCCTTGGCCGAACTATCCACGGAATGCACCAACGTGGCTCCGCCACGCATGGCGTACACGCTGAATCCTCCGGTATAACAGAACATATTCAGCACGGCACGCCCGTGGGCATAATGTTCCAACAGCGAACGATTATCACGTTGGTCTACGAAGAATCCTGTCTTCTGGCCTTTCAACCAATCTATATGAAACTTCAAGCCGTTCTCTACCGCCACGTTTTCCGTGCTTCCGCCCACGATAAAACCGTTTTCCTGCCCCAGCTCCGCCTTGAAAGGCAGGGTGGTTTCGCTCTTATAATACACGTTTTCCACTGTTCCGCCCGTCACGGCCACAAGTGCCCGTGCTATTTCGTGACGCGCCACGTGCATGCCCACGCTATGAGCCTGCATGACGGCTGTCTTTCCATACACATCCACCACCAGTCCGGGCAAACAGTCTCCTTCGCCATGCACCAAACGATAGGTATCATTTTCCTTTTCATGTCCGGCCACTCCGATGGCGCATCGCAAGTCGTAAGCCACTCGCAGGCGGTCTTCCCAATAGGCTCCGTCCACCGCTTTGTCCTCGAAATCCAGCACCCTGACGGCAATGGAACCGATTTGCCAATGCCCCACGGCTATAAAATCGCCCTCGGACGTCAACACGCGTACCACCTCCCCTTCTTCAGGTTCTCCCTCTATATGATGGACGGCTCCGGAAAAAATCCAGGGATGAAAACGCTCCAGACTTTCTTCTTTTCCTTTTTTTAAATATAAGTTCTTATACATAGTCTTTACCCTCATTTATTTATGATTCCTGCACTACGGCAAGTTCATAGTCGTTATTTTCTTTCAATGTTTCCAGTTCCCGATACAACCGTATGCACGCCCAAGCATCAGTAGCCGCATACAGTTTCTGCCCCTCGGTCAGCACGTCCGCCTCCCAGTTGGTGAGACGCTGCCCTTTACTGATCTTCTGCCCGAAGATATTGGCATACAGCTTCTGCAGGCTCATGTCCTCGATACCAAAAGCACGGACATAATCCTGCAAATCCAGGAAGGCCCGAGGCTCGAACTCGCCACGCTTGTGGAGCGAGGCAAAGTCGTCGCGCAACGACAAACCTACTTTCAAGACATTTTCGTCCTGTAACAGACGTTTCACACTATCGGTCACTCCGATATAATTCAGTCGAAACAGGAAACATGTATCATCGGTAGAAACCTGTAACAAAGCCACTTTGTTCACACATCCCTTACGGAAGGAAGGGCGTGTTTCGGTATCCACCCCCAAAACGGCCGAAGCCAACAAATAATCTACCGCCCGAGACGCTTCCGCCTCCGTCTGAATCACAAAAATACGCCCCTCGAACAGGGCACGCGGCAAAGCCGCTATAAGTTTCTTGTCAAACTTACTATACAGTGTTTTCATCTTATTTTGGAAAGGTTAATCTACATCTAATCCCTCATCTTCATCGTCTTCCGGGCTGTACCTGACACGATGAAGGGCACGCATGGCATTCGCTAGCGTCTGCCCCCAATACAGCACGAACGCATTCCGCACTTCGGCCACAGCCTCGTACATGTTTTCCTCCAATCCGATACGGTAGGTCTCCACAAAATTCTTCAGCGCCTGATAAATATCCGCCAAATCCTCTGAAATTGTTTTTACGGCCGGCTCGTCGCTGAATTTCACTCCCTCATTGCAAAAATCCAGGTAATCGTCCCTCCCGTCCAATAAGGAAGAAAGCGTCAGACGGACAAATTCATAATCCTGCTCCGAAACGAAAGCTTCGGGAAGAAAGTCCTCCGCCCCCTCAATATCCTCCAACAAGGCAGCCTTCAAATAGAGTAAAGGCAAGAGTTTTAATACGGTATCCGTGAAATCCCGGCACTTCCTCCCTTCCGATTGTTCCAAATAGGCACAAAATTCGGCTGCCACGGTTACAAATTCCACAGTATTCCGAGAATATACTATCGTTTTCTTATCATTCACATTCATGGTGCTCTCTCATCATTTTCTAAAAACCGCAAAGCTACAAAAATTTGAGCGAAAAAATAGCAAAATTGATGATTTTCATTTACTTTTGTAGTTGTTTTCATACCGACAAGCCAAGATGAGTAAAAAAAATCCGACGATACAAACTACCAAATTAGGAAACAAAGTACAGAGAGGAAAAGGAAAAAAGCCCGAAAGAAAGACAGATACGGAAGGAAATGTGCTGAATGCCGGAGAAGAACCGGTGGGACATAAGGAAACCCTGCGCTTTTTTTTCGGACTGGTACTCTTAATCCTGGCTCTTTTCATGCTGTTGTCTTTCACCTCCCACCTGTTTACGGGCGCGGAAGACCAATGCCTGATAGAACAAGGAGCGATGGAGGGATTCCTGAATTATGCCGGAGCCGTGGGAGCCTACTGTGCCAATTATTGGATAAACCGCTGTTTCGGATTCTCGGCCTTCATACTTCCCGTATTTCTGATTATTGCAGCCATGAAACTTACCCGCGCCTATAAGGTCAGGCTGTGGAAGTGGTTTCTGAACTGTTCCATACTCATCATCTGGTTCTCCGTCACCTGTTCTTATTTTTTTCAACAAACATTTGAAAACTTAAATGACTGGAACTTCATCAACCCGGGCGGTGACCATGGCCTGTTCATCAGCAACTGGCTCAACCAACGTATCGGCAAGGTGGGAACATTCATGGCATTGCTTCTGACGGCCATCGCCTATTTGGCCTATTTAAGCAGTGAAACGATACAGTTGGTACGGAGAATATTAAACCCTGTGGACTATATCAAATCGAAACTTCCATCGAAAACAGCCACCAACGAGAACGAACCGACAGGAAATACTGCCATTCCTAAAACGACCGATGAAGCTGACGGCATCATAGAGGAAGACGAAGAAGAACATTTGGTTCAAACCATTGATTTCGACATGAATGTTCCTACCCGGGAAGAAGATAAAGAAAATACGGACGAAGAGGAAGAGGCTGACGTCGTAGACAAACGGGCTGAATCCCCTACCCTCCCTCCAAAATTGGACATCGTAGAAACAGAAAAAGAAGAACTTGCCGATGCAAGCGGCAAGGGTGCCTTGGAACCTTACGATCCGAAGTTGGACTTGGAAAATTACCATTACCCTACGCTCGAACTGTTGGACAAACGTAACGATGAAGATGCGCCCATCGACATGGAAGAGCAAAATAAAAACAAAGATCAAATCATTGAAGTGCTCCAGAACTTCGGCGTAGGCATCTCTTCCATAAAGGCCACAGTAGGACCAACCATCACGTTGTATGAAATCACCCCGGCAAAAGGCGTACGCATCTCGCGTATCAAAAACTTAGAGGATGACATCGCACTGAGCCTGAGCGCACTGGGCATCCGTATCATCGCCCCCATACCGGGCAAAGGAACTATCGGTATAGAAGTGCCGAACGCACGGCCTCGCATGGTGTCGATGGAAAGCATCCTGAACAGCCGGAAATTCCGCGAATCGGACTACGAACTGCCCATCGCATTAGGCAAGACCATCACGAACGAGGTCTTTATGGTGGATTTGGCCAAAATGCCTCACCTTTTGGTAGCCGGTGCCACCGGACAGGGTAAATCCGTCGGACTGAATGCCATCATTACTTCCTTATTATATAAGAAGCATCCGGCGGAACTGAAGTTCGTCATGGTAGACCCGAAAAAGGTGGAATTCAGCATCTACTCACCCATCGAGAACCACTTCCTGGCGAAAATTGCCGACGGAGACGACGAGCCTATCATTACGGACGTACAAAAGGTGGTGGCCACACTGAAAAGCCTATGCTGTGAAATGGACACGCGCTACGACTTGCTGAAAAAGGCCCGTGCCCGTAATATCAAAGAGTATAACGCCAAATTCAAAAACCGTCAGCTCAATCCGGAAAACGGGCATCGTTTCATGCCATACATCGTAGTCGTCATCGACGAGTTCGGAGATTTGATTATGACGGCCGGAAAAGAAATAGAACTGCCTATCGCCCGCATCGCACAATTGGCCCGGGCCGTGGGAATCCACATGATCATCGCTACCCAACGCCCGACCACCAATATCATTACGGGTACCATCAAGGCAAACTTTCCGGCACGCATGGCCTTTAAAGTAAGTGCCATGATCGACTCCCGTACGATTCTAGACCGCCCCGGAGCCAACCAACTTATCGGACGAGGCGACATGCTTTTCCTGAGCGGCAGCGAACCGGTACGGGTACAATGCGCTTTCGTCGATACACCGGAAGTGGAGCGAATCACGACCTATATCGCCAAACAACAAAGTTACCTCGGCCCGTTCGAACTACCCAAAGTGGAAATGGAAGGGGAAGAAAGTAACGCAGGTGCTGTAGACATGACCCATCTTGACCCACTGTTCGAAGAGGCCGCACGCCTTATCGTGGCTACTCAACAAGGTTCCACGTCCATGATACAACGTAAATTCGCCATCGGGTACAACCGTGCGGGACGACTGATGGACCAACTGGAAAAAGCCGGTATCGTAGGAGCGGCACAAGGCAGCAAGCCCCGGGAAGTGCTGTGTATAGACGATACCGACTTGGAGATGAGACTGAACAATTTAAGATAACCTGATAAAGAAACTGAAAAGATGAAAAAGATATTATGGCCTGCGGCTTTGTGCCTTTCCCTTATCCCGGCAAAGGCGCAGCAAACGCCCGATGCACGAAAGCTACTGGACGAAACAGCCTCCCTGTTTACGAGCAAAGGCGGTGTCAAAGCTACTTTTAAAGCCGACAATTTCACCGAAGGCAACCTACAAGGAAGTGCCACGGGCACGATGTGCATTCAAGGCAACAAATTCCAAATGACCACACCGGACATGATTACCTGGTACAACGGTGAAACGCAATGGAGTTACATGAAAGCCAACGACGAAGTCAATGTAAGCGTACCTACTCCGGAAGAACAGCAAAGCATGAACCCCTACACGTTCGTCAACTTGTACAAAGAAGGATATAATTACCAACTCAAGGAAACGACCCTGCGCGGAAAAAGCTGTTATGAGATTACGCTGACCGCCCGCAACAAACAGAAAAGCCCGCACACGATCATCTTGGATATCAACAAAGATAACCATAGCCTGATGTGCATCCGTATGCAACAGCGTAAAAAAGGACAATGGACACGTATCTCCATCCAACAGCTCCATACCGGGCAATCGTTCGCAGCTACAGACTTCGAATTCAACCCGAAGGATTACCCGCAGGCTGAAATCATAGACCTGAGATAAGCCTGCTTATACATTAATTATATATACATACAAACCCCAAAAGATTATGGAACATATCCGTTGTTTGATTATCGGTTCCGGCCCTGCCGGATATACAGCGGCCATCTATGCTGGCCGTGCCAACCTTAACCCCGTATTGTACGAGGGCATACAGCCCGGCGGCCAGTTGACCACCACGACAGAAGTTGAAAATTTCCCGGGTTATCCCGAAGGCATAGCCGGTCCGGACCTGATGGAAGACTTACGCAAGCAGGCCGAACGCTTCGGAACGGACATCCGTAACGCCATTGCCATTAAAGCGGATCTAAGCGGACGTCCCTATAAAATCACATTCGACAACGACAGTACAGTGGAAACCGATGCGCTCATCATTGCCACCGGTGCCACCGCCAAATACTTGGGCCTGGATGATGAAAAGAAATATGCCGGTATGGGGGTCAGTGCCTGCGCCACCTGCGACGGGTTCTTTTACCGTAAAAAAACTGTAGCCGTAGTGGGCGGTGGAGATACGGCCTGCGAAGAAGCCACCTATTTGGCCGGACTGGCAGCCAAGGTTTATCTGCTCGTGCGCAAACCTTTCCTCCGCGCTTCCAAAATCATGCAGGAACGCGTACTGGAAAATCCTAAAATAGAAGTACTATTCGAACATAACGCAGAAGGCTTGTTCGGCGAAAACGGAGTGGAAGGCGTACACGTGGTAAAACGCAAAGGAGAAGCCGACGAGCAACATTACGACATTGCCATCGACGGATTTTTCTTGGCAATCGGACACAAACCCAACTCGGACATCTTCAAACCGTGGGTAAAGACCGACGAAACCGGCTATATCCTTACAGAGGGAGACTCTCCACGCACCGGTGTACCCGGTGTTTTTGCGGCCGGAGACGTAGCCGATCCACATTACCGGCAAGCCATCACGGCAGCCGGAAGCGGCTGCAAAGCGGCCATTGAGGCCGAACGCTATCTGGCAGAACACAAGTTATAAAAGGCAATACATATAAGTAGAAACAGTGCATTCTTCCATTTTTATACGGAGAAAAACGTTGAAAAGTTTGGCAGAATGCACTGTTATTCGTAACTTTGCAGCCGATTTAGTCCAAAGAGGCTCAAAAAAGCGAGGCCACAATGGCATCCGCCTCATGGAAAAACCCGTTTAATCCATTAAAATGTACGTAATTGTAGAAATTAACGGTCAGCAGTTCAAGGCAGAAGAAGGCAAAAAGCTGTTTGTTCACCACATCCAGAACGCCGAGACCAACCAGACTGTTGAATTTGAGAAAGTGTTGTTGGTAGACAACAATGGTAACGTTACCGTAGGCGCTCCCACCGTAGAAGGTGCAAAAGTGGTTTGCGAAGTTGTATCTCCGTTGGTAAAGGGCGACAAGGTATTAGTGTTCCACAAGAAGAGAAGAAAAGGTTACCGTAAATTGAATGGCCATCGCCAACAGTTCACGGAATTGACCATCAAACAAGTTATTGCTTAATCCTTAAAAGTTAGAAGAAAATGGCACATAAAAAAGGTGTGGGTAGTTCTAAGAACGGCCGTGAATCGGAATCAAAAAGATTAGGCGTAAAGATTTTCGGTGGACAGAAGTGTGTAGCCGGTAACATCATTGTTCGCCAACGCGGCACAGTTCACTATCCCGGTACAAACGTAGGTATGGGTAAGGATCATACTCTTTACGCATTGGTAGACGGCGTAGTCACTTTCAAGAAAGGTGCTTACAAAGGTCGTCAAGACAGAAGCGTTGTTTCTGTAGAAGTTAAAGCTGAAGCATAATAACGAGTTATTGCAAACAGCATAAATAAAAGCCATTCTGAAAAGAATGGCTTTTATTTTGCCCTTTGTACAAAAGTCTGTCTCAACCGACCGACCTTGTCACCAGTACTTTGTCGATGCGCGCTCCGTCCATATCCATAATCTCAAATACGAAACTATTCCATTCCAACTTCTCTCCACTACGCGGAATACGCTGCAAACGGTCAAGTATCAGACCGGCCAACGTATGATAGCCGGAAGCTTCATACAAATCACCGCAGTCGAAGTAACACAACAGGTCGTATAAAGAACATTGGCCATCTACCAACCAACCTCCGTTGTCTGCACGTTTGATAATTTCCGGCTCATCTTCTTCATTATCCATACTTCCCACAAGTCCTTCAAATATATCCTTCAAAGTAACCAACCCCACAAAGTCACCGAACTCATCGCAAATCAATGCTCGGCTGATTTTTTTCAGCTTCATTTGCTCCAGAACTTTATAGATGCTCATTCCCTCATGGAAATATACAGCCTCCCGTGCCAAATCACCGACTTTGAAGTCTTCTTCACTTAACTTCATCACCAAATCCTTCAGCCAAATCATTCCCTTCACATGATCCAAATCACCGTCTGCCACCGGATAAGATTCATATAAATCCCGTTTCAGCACCTCCTGTACCTCCCGGGCCGACATTGCTGTATCCAACCATACCACGTCGCTTTTATGCGTCATGATAGAACCAATCTTCAAATCTCCCAACATGAAAACGCGTTGCATGATGTTCTGTTCCACGGGTTCTACAGCCCCTTCTTCCGCCCCTTCCTTAATGATAGATTTGATTTCTTCCTCGGTCACTTTTCCGTCATCTCCCTTTATTCCCAACAGATTAAAGATGAGTTCCGTACTCTTGGAAAGCAACCAAACGAAAGGAGAGGCTATCATCGCCAACACATTCATAGGTCGTGCCATCAACTTGGCCACGGCTTCCGCCACGCTCAAGCCGATACGCTTCGGGACCAACTCACCGAAAATAATCGTGAGGTAAGTCACCACCACCACAATCGTACCTTGCGCCAATACGGCAGCATAGGCAGAAGAGACACCACATGAAAGCATAAAATCCGTCAAGTCCGTAGCTATCTTATTACCGGAATAAATACCGGTCAAAATGCCAATCAGCGTAATGCCAATCTGTACGGTAGACAAAAATCTGTCGGGATTGCCAGACAGGTCCAAAGCTTTCTTTGCCGCCTTGCTCCCCTTCTTCGCATCCGTGGACAGACGAGACTTCCGCGCTGAAATCATGGCCACTTCCGACATCGAAAATACTCCGTTCAACAAAATCAATCCGATAATAATTAAAATCTCACTCATCCTACTTTTTCCGTCTATAATCTATAATTATTTATTTCTTTCAACAGTCCCATAAAAATGGAATTCGGCATTCTTAGAATGTCATGGCTATCACTTGAATAAACAAGATAAGAAAAACCATTGCAATGGGATAGACCGTAGCATATGCCACACCGGGAATGTTACTGTCCACCATAGAATCTGCTGCAGCCAGTCCCGGTGTACTCGTCATCCCTCCGGTAATCGTTCCTAAGAGATCTAACACCGAAACCTTAAAAATCAAACGCCCCACCAAAACCGATATCAGCATGGGTACTATCGTAATAGCCGCTCCCACTCCGAACAGCACCCAACCGCTGCTCTGAAATGTCGCCACCAAAGTCTTCCCGGCCGAGGTTCCCACTTCCGCCAAAAACAGAAGTAGCCCTAACTGCCGGAGCAAATGATTGGAAGGTCCTGACATGGACCATAATATGGGGCCGGTCTTTCCTATCGCACTCAACACCAAAGCCACGATAAGCACTCCTCCTGTCAACCCGGGAGAAAAAGACATTCCGTCACCGAACGATATATTCAGCTTACCGAACAATACGCCCAATACGATTCCCATGGCAATGGGGAAAAAATCGGTATCGGACAACAATTTGGCATTATTGCCCAACATGCAAGCCAAACCACTCAATCCGTCTTTTTCGCCCACCACCATCAGTTTGTCTCCGAACTTCAGGGCCAAATCGGGTGAAGGGGAAAGGTCTATACCGCTCCGCCTTACCCGCGTCACAGTACAGCCGAAGTTCTGGTGCAAATTCAAGTCCCCCAGTTGCTTGTTAATCATATTCTTGTTGGTCAACAGCAAAGACTGGATATCCTGACTCTCTACCAACGGCAATTCGCCTTCCTTACGTTCGCCCAATAATACACCTAATTGAGAAAGGGCATCTTCGCTCCCCACGGCCTGCACCCAATCTTCGGCATGCAAAGGCGTATGCCCCATCGGGATTAGAATTTCTCCACCTGATTTGACACGCGACACCACGGCACCCGTCATGCGCCCTACATTCAGCTGCGCCAAGGTATGTCCGAACACCTGAGGATTAGTCACCTTGAAAATACAAGTCTGCAACTCCGGATACTTGCTCCGCCGTTCTGCTTCCAACCTACGGGCCTCCTGCTCAAGGTCCACACGCAACATCTTCGGCAACAGTTTGACAAAAAGTATCACCCCGATGACTCCGAACGGATAGGCAATACCGTATGCAATAGAAGCCAAAGGAGAGTTCGTACTGTCGATGGCCACAGCAAGCCCCGGCGTACTGGTCAACGCACCGGCTATCAACCCTACCACACTGGGAGTATCGATACCCAAAGCATATTTCAATCCTACGGCGGTCAGCGAAGCCGAAGCCACTATCAACATAGTAATCAGAATCAACGTCTTGCCCTTCGTGCGAAAAGAATCAAAGAACCCCGGACCCGCCTGAATACCTATGGTAAAGATGAACAACACCAATCCGAAGTTGCCTAATTCCTTAGGAATAGAAACCCCGAAATGCCCGAAGAGCAAAGCAATGAAAATAACAGCCGAAACATCAAGGGAAACTCCGCGAATTTTAACACGCCCCAACATAAAGCCCAAGGCCACAATAAGAAACAAGGCAAAATAAGAAGAATTCAATAGTTCTGTCCACATAGAATTATAATCATGAATGCGCTTTGCAAAGATAGGGATAAAAACGAAAGTCCTCCAAAAGTTTCATTAAAAACTTTCAGAGGACTTTATTATTATATGATGCCGCCCGAAAGCGACTTTCATCCATTACTCATTCATCGTCAGTGCTGCCCGGCTATTACCAACCTCTTCCACGGCCTTCACAGTCACCGCTACGTAGTCGGAAGATGTCTTGAACTTAGGCATGTCCGGAGCTACGACCGTAATCACCATGTCATCTTCTCCATTCTCATCGGCAAAGACCTGGTTGGTCGGATTAACACCATAATAGTACACGCCCTTCTTGGCATCGAATTTGGATTCGCCCGGCTGCAACGCATTACCGAAACTGAGTCTCAACACGCCGTCCTTCACGCTGCAACGCACGGCTCTTGCTATCACGGAATCCTTAGCCTCCACACTGAAGCCATAGTTTTCCCCCTTCACGAAACGTACACGAGCCGGAACGCTGACACGAGCCTCGTTGAACGCCACTGTCACCACTTCACTTGCATTTACGGCTGCCACCATCATCATGGCGCTAACCATTGTCATTAACTTCTTCATAATTTCAATCTTTTTACCTTTAATATATACTTGGCCTCCATGGCCTCTCCTAAAAACAATACAAAGGTACGGAGGTTTCCTCCCGAATGCAAGCAAAAAGACCTCTTTTAACACGCACGGAGAAATAATATTGACCTATATCAAGAAATCCCGTTCATTCGTTTGTCTTTTATGTCAAAACAGTTACAATATGTTAGCAAACGGAGCTACCAGGCGTTTCTTATCGTATCACTTTTCTCGTCCTACGACGGTTCTTTTCGCCTTTTGACAAAGAAATAAGGAGTTTTTCAGGCTTTTCTTGCGCTCCCTACCTTTTTTTTAATTAATTTTGCAAGTTCAGGAAAATAGGATTATAAAACAAATAACAGTATGCTTACATTAAAACTCATCAACGAACGGACCGAATGGGTCATCAAAGGTCTGGAGAAAAAACATTTCCCCGGAGCCAAAGAAGCTATTGACAACGTGTTGGCCACCGACAAGAAACGCCGGGAGGCACAAACCCAGTTGGATATCAATTTGTCGGAAAGCAAGAAACTGGCCGCACAAATCGGCGCGTTGATGAAACAAGGCAAGAAAGAAGAGGCTGAATCCATCAAGACAGAAGTGGCACGGCTCAAAGATACCAACAAGGCATTGCAAGAAGCCATGGACCAGGCACAGGAAGAGCTCACGGCGCAACTCTGCGCCATTCCCAACATCCCGTACGATATCGTGCCCGAAGGTAGCGGCGCGGAAGACAACGTGGTGGTGAAAATGGGCGGAATGGAAACGGAACTGCCCAAAGACGCGCTCCCACATTGGGAACTGGCCAAGAAGTATAACCTGATTGATTTCGACCTCGGCGTGAAAATCACCGGGGCGGGCTTCCCCGTATATCGCGGCAAAGGCGCACGGCTCCAACGTGCCCTCATCAACTTCTTTCTCGACGAGGCGCGTAAATCGGGCTATGAGGAAATCATGCCTCCCACAGTGGTCAACGAGGCTTCCGGTTACGGCACCGGACAGTTGCCCGACAAGGAAGGGCAGATGTACCACTGCAACCTCGACAACTTCTATCTCATCCCCACCGCCGAAGTACCCGTGACGAACATCTACCGCGATGTCATCCTCGACGAAAAGGACCTGCCCGTCAAGAATTGCGCCTACACGCAATGCTTCCGCCGTGAAGCCGGTTCCTACGGTAAGGATGTGCGCGGCCTGAACCGCCTGCATGAATTCTCGAAAGTGGAAATCGTGCGCATCGACAAGCCAGAGCACTCGGAACAGTCGCACCAGGAAATGTTGGCCCATGTGGAAGGCCTGTTGCAAAAACTGGAACTCCCCTACCGCATCCTGCGCCTTTGCGGAGGCGACATGAGCTTCACGTCTTCCATCTGTTACGACTTTGAAGTCTATTCCGAAGCCCAAAAACGTTGGTTGGAGGTCAGCTCCGTGTCCAACTTCGACACTTACCAGGCCAACCGCCTGAAATGCCGTTACCGCCGTACGGATGACAAGAAGACGGAACTATGTCATACGCTGAACGGTTCGGCTTTGGCTTTGCCACGCATCGTGGCCGCCATCATGGAGAACAACCAGACACCCGAAGGCATCCGCGTGCCGAAATGCCTCGTGCCCTACTGCGGCTTTGAAATGTTGGACGGGCAACCGTGCTGAGCCATACCTATTATTATAAATCCAAACGAATAGAGTTATGAACAGAATCATATCCAAGACCCGCTTCTCCGAAAAAGTCTTCAAGTTCGAGATAGAAGCCCCGCTGATTGCCAAAGCCCGGAAAGCCGGCCATTTCGTCATCGTCCGCGTGGGCGAAAAAGGGGAACGCATGCCGCTGACCATAGCCGGTGCCGATCCGGCCAAAGGTACCATTACCTTGGTGGTACAAGAAGTAGGACTTTCCTCCACCCGTCTGTGCCACCTGAATGAGGGGGACTATATCACCGACGTGGTCGGTCCGTTGGGCAAAGCCACTCATATCGAGAAATTCGGCACGGTGGTATGTGCAGGAGGAGGAGTAGGCGTAGCCCCCATGCTTCCCATCATCGAAGCCCTGAAGGCAGCAGGCAACCGCGTGATTTCCGTGTTGGCCGGACGAAGCAAAGAACTGATTATCCTGGAAGACGAAGTACGCAAGAGCTCTGACGAGGTCATCATCATGACCGATGACGGCAGCTATGGCCGCAAAGGATTGGTGACCGAAGGCATAGAAAGCGTCATCCAACGTGAAAAGGTGGACAAATGTTTCGCCATCGGCCCGGCGGTCATGATGAAATTCTGCTGCCTGCTCACTAAGAAATACGGTATCCCGACTGACGTGTCGCTGAATACCATCATGGTAGACGGCACGGGCATGTGCGGCGCCTGCCGCATCTCCGTGGGCGGAAAGACACGCTTTGTCTGCGTGGACGGCCCCGAATTCGACGGCCATCAGGTCGATTTCGACGAGATGCTCAAGCGTATGGGTGCCTTTAAAAAGGAAGAGACGGAAGAGATGCAACGGTTTTCACAAGCATCCGGAAGCACGCCCGAAAGTACGGACTGCCAAGCAGAAAAAGCCTGTGCGGCCGATGCTTCCCAAATGGATACCACGACTTCGCTCAGCGAGCTGACCGACCGTAATGCACCGTGGCGGCAAGAAATCCGGAAGGCCATGAAGCCGAAAGAACGCACGGCCATCTCGCGTGTCGTCATGCCGGAACTCGATCCCGTGTACCGCGCTACCACGCGCACGGAAGAAGTGAATATCGGACTCAGCGCCGAGCAGGCCATGACCGAAGCCCGACGCTGTCTGGACTGCGCCAACCCGACATGTATGCAAGGATGCCCGGTAAGCATCAACATCCCGTCGTTCATCAAGAACATCGAACGGGGCGAATTCCTCAACGCCGCCCGCGTGTTGAAGAGTACTTCCGCGCTCCCGGCTGTCTGCGGACGGGTCTGCCCGCAAGAGAAACAATGCGAAAGCCAGTGCATCCACCTGAAGATGAACGAACCGGCCGTGGCCATCGGTTATCTGGAACGCTTCGCTGCCGACTTCGAGCGTGAGAGCGGCATGATGTCCGTCCCCGAATGTGCTCCGGCCAACGGTATCAAGGTGGCCGTCATCGGTTCGGGACCTGCCGGACTTTCATTCGCCGGCGACATGGCCAAATACGGGTATGACGTGACGGTGTTCGAAGCCTTGCATGAAATCGGCGGCGTACTGAAATACGGTATTCCTGAGTTCCGCTTGCCCAACAAGATTGTGGACGTGGAGATTCAGAATCTGGAAAAAATCGGTGTGAAGTTCGAAAAGGACTGTCTCGTAGGCAAAACCATCAGCGTACAGGAATTGGAAAACGAGGGCTTCAAAGGCATCTTCGTAGGTTCCGGCGCAGGACTGCCTAACTTCATGGGCATTCCGGGCGAGAACAGCATCAACATCATGTCGAGCAACGAATACCTGACGCGCGTCAACCTTATGGACGCCTCCAACCCGGATACGGACACTCCCATCCATTTGGCCAAGAACGTCATGGTAGTGGGCGGTGGCAACACAGCCATGGACTCTTGCCGTACGGCCAAACGCCTGGGTGCGGAACGGGTGATGATTGTCTACCGCCGTTCGGAAGCCGAGATGCCGGCCCGCCTCGAAGAAGTGAAGCACGCCAAAGAAGAGGGTATCGAGTTCCTCACCCTGCACAACCCGTTGGAATACATAGCCGACGAAAAGGGCGCGGTGAAGCAGGTGGTCTTGCAAAAGATGCAACTGGGCGAACCGGATGCTAGCGGACGTCGCAGTCCGGAACCGATACCGGGCGCCACGGAAACGTTGGACATCGACATGGCCATCGTAGCCGTGGGCGTATCCCCCAACCCGATTGTCCCCACTTCCATCCAAGGTTTGGAGTTGGGGCGCAAGAATACCATCGTGGTGAACGAGGGCATGCAGACCAACATTCCCTGCATCTTTGCCGGAGGGGATATCGTGCGCGGCGGTGCCACCGTCATCCTCGCCATGGGCGACGGTCGTCATGCAGCCAGCAGCATGCATGAGTATTTGCAGAAATAACCTACATCACATCACATACATCAGCCCGTATGGACCGTGTGGTTCATACGGGCTGATTCGTTAGCGTACCGTACACAACGCCATCCTTCCCCATTTTGGCATTACAAACCCAGTTCCCGCCTCAACCATTCCTCCATCACCGGATCCGGAATGACAACCTGACGTTTTTCCATCTCGATAAGTTCTTTCTTCAATAATGCCCGTTTTACGATGCTCACATTGGCCGACGAGCCCAATTTGTACTTCTGCAAAACGGCACGCGTAGTGAATTCCCTGTGCACACCCTCCAGTACGGCCCGCAAAAAATTCATCTGATATGCAGTGAGGCTCTCTGTCTGCTTTTCGAACAGCGGCGTATTCTGGTCGATGACATCCTGATATGCCCCCTCGAAATCCTGTTCCGTGGCCGTCTCGTCTGTATGAATCCACACCAACCACGCCAACTGCTGCACATACGAAGAATGGTTGTCTACGGCCCGGCATATCTTCCCGGCCAACTCGGCGGAAATATGTTTGCCCGTAGCCTCAAAGCGTCCGCAAATATAATCGACCCAATCCTCCGTCCCGATTTTGGGCAAATATATCGTATCGCCGAACTTGTAAAAAGGAAGGCTCTTTTTCTCAAAAAGTTCATTCATAAGATGTTTCTTACTGCCGAACAGGCAATACGACACCGATTTCTGTAATTGCCAAACCGAACGCAAGCGTTTCTGAAAAGCCTTTGAATCTTTAAACTCGGCTATCTGTTGGAACTCGTCGATGCACACGACTACATCGATACCTTTTTTTTGCGCAATCTTTTCCGGAAGTTGCAGGATATCGTCCACATCGTCTGCCTTGGGATTGAGTTCCAACGAGATGGAAAAATCCGTCATAGGCTCCGTGCCCAACGAAATCTTGGGGCTGATCCGCGAAAGGAACAACCGGGCATTTTCCATCCACTCCTCCAGTTTGGAAGAAGTCTGTTTGAGCACAGCCGACGCGAAAGCATCGTAAAATTCCCGTTCGCTACGACAAGAAAAAATATCCAAATAGACTACTTTCAACGTATCAGACTGAGCCAAACGGCACACTTTACGGACCAAAGATGTCTTCCCCCAACGGCGCGGAGAAATCAACACCGTATTCACACCATGCCGGAAGTTGGACAACAAACGAGCTGTTTCCTTCTTGCGGTCGGTAAAATTGTCACCCGAAGTGGCCACACCAAAAACAAATGGCTTATTTTCCATAATCATCCTCTGTTTAACCCATCGCGAAGATAATGATTTTCCCGTTTAGTAACAACTTTATTACTAACAACCTTATTACAAATTGCACAACCGGCAGCTTCAACCTCCTTTTTTCCGCCCACGCGGCACAAGCAGCCCTATATTTTCGTAACTTTGCGCCCGGAAAAAAAGAAACGTAAAATGAACGCAGTCTACACCATCTTGCTGCTCATCAGCAGCAACATTTTCATGACGTTGGCCTGGTACGGCCATCTGAAGTTGCAGCAAACGGGCGTATCGTCCCATTGGCCGCTTATCGGTGTCATCCTTTTCTCGTGGATGATTGCCTTCGCGGAATACTGTTGCCAAGTACCGGCCAACCGACTTGGCTTTAAAGGTAACGGTGGCCCTTTCAACCTGATGCAACTTAAAGTGATTCAGGAAGTCATCTCGCTCATCGTCTTCACGGTCATCGCCACCGTGATGTTCCAAGGGCAAGCTCTGCACTGGAACCATCTGGCCGCCTTCTTCTGCCTCGTGTTGGCCGTATATTTCGTATTCCTTTAACCACAAGCCCCCGTAAAAGCATGCAACTCACGGAAGCACAACTCTTGGAACGCCGTATCTGGCGGCATTTCAGCAAAGGACTGACCCAATACCATTTACTAGACGACGACGACCACATCCTGCTCGGTTTGTCCGGTGGCAAAGACTCGCTCGCCCTGCTCGACTTCATGGCACGCCGCGCCCGCATCCACCGGCCGAAACTCACCCTCACAGCCCTACACGTACGCATGACGAACATTGCCTACGAAAGCGACACGGCCTACCTAGAGGACTTCGCTGCCGCACGCGGCGTACGCCTTATCGTGCGCGAGACCTCGTTCGACCCAAGCACCGACACGCGCAAAAGCCCCTGCTTCCTTTGCTCTTGGAACCGCCGGAAGATGCTCTTCACCGTGGCGCAGGAACTGAGTTGCCACAAGATTGCGTTGGGCCACCATCAGGATGACATACTGCACACGCTGCTGCTCAACCTTTCTTTCCAAGGCCAGTTCGGCACGATGCCCGTACGGTTGCAAATGCGCAAGTTCCCCATGACCATCATCCGCCCGCTGTGCATGGTGCAGGAAAAAGACCTCGCAGCATGGGCGGAACTGCAAGGCTACCGCAAGCAAAAGAAGCTCTGCCCCTACGAGACCGATTCACATCGCTCTGACATCAAACAAATATTCGGACAAATAGAACAACTGAACCCGGAGGCCCGTTACTCAATGTGGAACGCTATGGAGCAAGAAGGCAAGCTCATGGAATAAATCACTGACATACAATATGATAAACAGCCACCCCCGACTAACCGGAGATGGCTGCTTCATTCTGCGCCAAATGATTTTTCAATCTCCTGAGATTGATTTTCCGTTCTGCGCCAAACGATTTTCAAATCTAAGGCGAACGATTTTCCATCCCGTTTTCCACCTCATCCCACCCTGCGTTTTCCGCAAAAGCCATCATCGAAAAACAGGACAAATCCTCCACGTCAACGCTGTTCCACCATACGGATGGTACCGTCTGCATTGTGGTAGAGCCGGTCCACACAAACGGAACGCAACCATGGGTCTCCGGATAGCGCACTATTGTGGTAAAAGGCAAACCACTGGCCTTTGTACTGCACGATGGAACCATGGTTGGTAACCCCCGTTTCCGGACGGGTGGGCTGCATGTAAATGCCAATATGTTTCCACGGCCCGAGCGGATGGTCACTGATGGCGTAACGCATGCGGTTATATCCGGGCACGCCCTCCTGACCCGGTTCATGGTTGTCGGAATAGGAAAGGTAATACTTGCCATTGTATTTGTGAATCCACGCAGCCTCGTGAAAATCCACCAACCCTTCCATGGTCTGCATCGCGCCGTCCAGTTCCATCATGTTATCCTTCAGCCGTCCGCCCTTGCACGTGCCGCCTCCACCGTTATAGATGTAAGCCTGTCCGTCGTCGTCCACAAACACGCAAGGGTCGATGAGAGGATCCATCCCCTCAATGTACCCCTGCACGGTGAAGTTAGCAGCCGGTTCCTTGCTCGTGGCCACCCCTATTTTCCAACTTCCGTTCCAATCGGTCTCGCTGGGATGGGGAAAATAGAAATAATACGTGCCGTCCTTGTAGGCACAATCCGGTGCCCACATGAAGCCGCCCTCCTTACGCCCCCAAGGCACCTGCGAGGCACGGAGAATTTCTCCGTGGTCGGTCCAATGCACCATGTCGTCGGTGGAAAACACATGATACTGGTCCATCAGGTCGCAACCGCGAGCCGGTGCGATGTCATGGGAGGCATACACATACAAGCGTCCATCGGCCCAGACGTGGGCTGAAGGATCAGCCGTATAGATATGGCGGATAAACGGATTCGGTGCCAGGCTGTCTATCTTCTCTTTTCCTTTCCCGGCTTCACTTGTGACGGTGGAGTGGCGTTGCGCCACGCACGCCGTCAACAAAAGGGCACATACGCCCCATATACTCTTTTTCATACATTCATCTTTGGTTACAGTAAAACTTTATTTCCCAAAAAGCCACCGGACTCCACAAGTGTCCGTCTCACTTGCGCCGCTCTACCATACGGATGGTGCCGTCGGGATTGTAATACAAACGGTCCACGCAGACGGAACGCAGCGCGGGATTGCCGGACAAGGCTATGGAATGGTAAAAAGCAAACCATTCGCCCTTGTATTCCACGATGGAACCATGGTTGGTGAAACAGTCTGAACCGCCCATGTAAATGCCCATGTACTTCCACGGCCCGAGCGGATGGTCGCTCACGGCATAGCGCATGCGGTTATATCCCTCCTCGCCTTCTTGTCCAGGATTGTGATTGTCGGAATACGAAAGATAATACTTTCCGTTGTATTTATGCACCCATGTAGCCTCATGGAAATCCACCAGTCCCTCCATGGTCTGCATCGTGCCGTCTATCTCCATCATGTTGTCCTTCAGCCGGCCGCCCTTGCACGTACCGCCCCCGCCTTGGTACAAGTAAGCCTGTCCGTCGTCGTCCACAAACACGCAGGGGTCGATAATCGGGTCCAAGCCCTCGATATAGCCCCGCACGGTGAAATTGGCAGCCGGCTCCTTACTCGTAGCCACCCCTATTTTCCAACTGTCATTGGTATACGTGCCGCTAGGATGGGGAAAATAGAAATAGTACGTGCCGTCCTTGTAGGCACAGTCCGGTGCCCACATGAAGCCACCCTCCTTGCGTCCCCAAGGCACTTGCGAGGCGCGGAGAATCTCGCCGTGGTCGGTCCAGTGCACCATGTCGTCGGTGGAAAACACATGATACTGGTCCATCAGGTCGCAACCGCGCGGCGGATTGATGTCATGGGAGGCATAGACATACAAACGTCCGTCGGCCCAGACGTGGGCTGAAGGGTCGGCCGTATAGATATGCCGGATGAAAGGATTGGGGGAGAGGCTGTCGATTTGCACAGTCTCCTTTTGTTCCCGGTCTTTGCTGCCGTCCGATGCGGGACGGGAGGCGGTACAGCCCGCCCACAGCAAAGCGCATACTGCATAAACGCATTTTTTCATAAATGTGGTTTGTTAGGTTGTTAAAACAAAAATCTTATCCTGCTCTTATCCCAAGCAAGGATGCCCGTTAGGGATTTTTCAAAACAAATTTATCGAAACAAGACTGCCCTGACAAGTTTCCGCAAGGATTTATGGTATCCCCTACCGTAAATTGACGCATTATTGCTATTTTTGCAATCAAACGTACACTTCCGCGCACTACGACATGAACGACTTTGCCGCCATAGATTTCGAGACCGCCAACGGGCAACGTTCCAGCATTTGCAGCGTGGGACTCGTGGTGGTCCGCAACCGGGAAATTAGCATCCGACACTACCGTCTGGTACGCCCCTATCCCAATTACTATAACTATTGGAACACGCAGGTTCACGGGCTTTCCTTTCAGGATACGGCCCACGCCGCCCCTTTCCCGGAGGTATGGCGCGAAATCATACCCTTGATTGAAGGTTTGCCCTTGGTGGCCCACAACCGCCCGTTTGACGAAGGATGCCTGAAAGCTGCCTTCCAAGCCTATGGCATGGAGTACCCCAGTTACCCGTTCCATTGCACCCTCCGCGCTTCTCGTCTTGCATTCGGCCGGGACTTGCCCAACCATCAACTGCAAACAGTAGCCCTCCGCTGCGGATACGACCTGACGCAGCACCATCATGCCTTGGCCGACGCAGAAGCATGCGCCCGGATTGCCCTAAAAATCCTGTGACGGCCGCTCCGGTTGTTGCACAAAAAAGACCATCCCTGCACAGAAAGCATCCGTACAGGGACAGTCCCGGAAAATGAAAAACAGTTATATCTTACTACGATTCCGGCCGGAGCACTTCCACCGGCTTGTCGTTCATGCATCGGCGCACCTGTCCGTAAACGATGAGCGACACTACCACGCATAGGCCGCACACGATGGCCGCCATCAGTCCTATGCCCGGTGCCTCACCGTAATGGAAATATTCCATCCATTTGTGCATGAGCAACGCCGCCGGGAAGTAGGCCAACACGCCGCCCGCCACGACATAAAACAGATAAGACCGGAGTTGGGGCCGGAAGACATCGCGGAAACCCGCGCCCATCACCCGGCGGATGGCCATGCTCCGCCGCCGCAGGCGCAACGAGTAGAGCAGCATGGAGAACACGCCGGAGAAAGTTATCAGTACGCTGAACACTGTCAACGCGCTCAGAAGGTTGGCGTAATACGTTTCCTCTTTGTAATTTCCTGATATGTATTCGTCCAATGTGGAAATATAGATTTGTTCCTCAGGCACGTCGAACTTCTGCAACACGCGGCGCATTGCCGCCTCGGCATCCTCCCGACGCCCGGGAGCATACTTGACATACACCGCATCAAGCTCGACAAATGGACATTCATGATTCTCTGGCACGCCGACCAACATCAATGGACGTTCCTGCTGATGGAAGTCGTTCAGGTAAATGTCCGCCCCATCCTCTACCGACAACGCTTGCCGGATATAATGCCCGTGAACGTAATCTCCCTGATAGGCCATATATTCATGCCTTGTCATCATCCAGGTATAAAGCTTGGCTTGCTTGGGATACGTCAGACCGAATTCCCGCATGGCCGCCCGGTTGAACAGTACTTGAAGCCTGCCGGGTTGTTCGTTCTCCGCCGACAAAGTACCGCCGTGCACCGTGCGGATATGGAAAAAGTCCATGGCGCGATAGGGAATCTCCATGTAAACGACGTCTTTGACGGCATCGGCCTCATCCTTCCCCGCGTTACCTTGCAACCAAAAGGCTTCCGGAATGACTCCTATGTAGTTAGTCGTCACACGGTTGAAAATATCGCTTCGCATCGCGATGGCATCTGTGATACCCGCTCCGGACTCCTTACGGAATTCTTGCGGAAGGTCATTGAAGATGGACTCGTAATTGTAGTTTTCATCCGCTCCTTCAGCAACCCGCCAACCCGTGTAAAGCCGCAGGATATTCTCACGGTCAAACCCCAAGTCAGAATACATCATGTCCGCCAACTGCCGGTGCATCCCCAACGAAAGGAAAAGCAGGAAGGCACAGGTAAAACATTGTACCACGAGCAGCCACGAATGGGAACTCCCCGCGCCGTCCTGTCCGAGAAATGAACGGTGATAAACACAACGCATCTTCCAAACGGGATAAACCATAGCCAACAAGCACAACACAACCACACTACCGGCAACCCATGCAAACACTGTATAAAGAAGGCCAGCATCTCCGGGTACCCCACCGCTATACCTCAACCACTCTATCCCTATCACGGCAAGCAGCAGCCCCGACAACACGACCGGTGCCACACCGGTCAACATCCAATAGGCGTTCTGCCCATCGGACGCACCCAGACTACGGCGCAAAGCATACTCCCGCGTCCGACCGAGGAAGATAGACGTGTAAGCCATCGTCAGGTTCACCACCGCGCTCAACACCAACAGTAATGAAAGTACCACGAAAGCCAAAGGATAGAAATATGCTTCCAGAAACGGCAACCCGTCGCCCATCTTGTGAAACATACGAAGAGGAGTGAGCATTAATTTCATTCCACCCTCCCCATCCCAATCCACACGCAAGAGTTCGCATTCCGCTCTCTCCGCATCGCCCGTACGGAGCAGGATGGTGAAGTTTCTGGCATATTCTCCATTGATTTCAAAGTCAGAAGGCTCAAGAGGTTCGACGAAGTCATAATAGATGTTGCTCTTACTACCACAGTCCTCCACCACCGCACCAACGGTATAAGTGCGGTTTTCACGTCCCCGAAAACGAGCCACGGACTCGCCAACTACGTCCACACGGCCAAACAGCCTCCGTGCCAAACTTTCCGTGAGAATAAACCGGTCACCCGATTTCTCTATTTCGTCCAAGCTTCCGTAAAGGACACGACAGCCCAAGGTACGCACTGTTGCAACTGAGGCAGAAAGGTTTTGGGCGTATAACCCATGTTCTAGATTATCTGTTCGGGCTATCTTCGCCCGACCGCTTTGCATACGCCACAGCCCCACTTGCGCGTTTTCACCCAACACGCTGTCAATTTTCTCTCCCAGTCCGTACCATAGCCAATGTGATAACTGCGTACTGGTACTGTCGTCCATTCTTTCCACCACATACAAATCCTTATACCCCGGCCGGAAACTGTCATAGTGCGTCTCCGTCCACAGCCAGTTCACGCTGAACGTCAGGCACACGATGCTCACCGCCAAACCGGACACAGAGGCCACGGCCTGCCACCCTTGGTGGCGCAGACCGCGAAGAGCCTGCTTGAAATTCTGAATCCATAAACCCATGGCGACCTCCGCTTCTAAAGGTTCTGCAATCCGGCTTCTTCCTCACCCAGCACATGCCCGTCGAACAGATGGATGATGCGGTCGGCATAGCCCGCATCATGCTGCGAATGGGTCACCATGACGATGGTCGTCCCTTCGCGGTGCAGTTCGCTGAGCAAGCCCATCACCTCCTTGCCGTTCTTGGAATCCAAGTTTCCCGTCGGCTCGTCGGCCAGAATCAACTTCGGACGGGTCACGATGGCACGGGCGATGGCTGTGCGCTGCTGCTGTCCTCCGGAAATCTGACGGGGATAATGGCGTGAACGGTGCATAATGTCCATACGAGCCATGGCTTCCTCCACCCTGCGCTGGCGTTCCTGCTTCGGCACACCCATGTAGAGCAACGGCAAGGCGATGTTCTCCTGCACCGTCAGCTCGTCGATGAGGTTGAAACTCTGGAACACGAACCCCAACATGCCTTTGCGCAATTCGTTCCGTTTCGACTCGCTACAGGAGGACACGTCTTTCCCGTCGAGTAGATATTGCCCCGAAGACGGGCTGTCCAACAGGCCGAGAATGTGAAGCAACGTGGACTTGCCACAGCCCGAAGGCCCCATGACGGCCACAAACTCACCCTGACCTATCTCGATATTCACTTTGTCCAAAGCCCAAGTTTCCACTTCGTCTGTCTTGAACACTTTTGTCAATTCATTCACTTGAATCATCGTTTCCATACATTATTCTCATTTATCAATTAATATTTATGTTTAAGATTCTGGCCGGAGCACTTCCATCGGCTTGTCGTTCATGCAGCGGCGCACCTGTCCGTAGACGATGAGCGACACCACCACGCACATGCCGCACACGATGGCCGCCATCAGTCCCACGCCCGGTGTCTCACCGTAGTGGAAATATTCCATCCATTTGTGCATGAGCAACGCCGCCGGGAAGTAGGCCAACACGCCGCCCGCCACGACATAAAACAGATAAGACCGGAGTTGGGGCCGGAAGACATCGCGGAAACCCGCGCCCATCACCCGGCGGATGGCCATGCTCCGCCGCCGCAGGCGCAAGGAGTAAAGCAACATGGAGAACACGCCGGAGAAAGTTATCAGTACGCTGAACACCGTCAAAGCACTCAGAAGATTGGCGTAATACGTTTCCTCTTTGTAATTTCCCGAGATATATTCGTCCAAAGACGACAAGATGATTTTCTCTTCCGGCACGTCAAAACGCTGCAACACGCGGTGGACGGCAGCCTCGGCGGCTTCGCGTTTCCCTTCTTCATACTTGATATATATGGCATCGTGCTCCTTGAAACGGCAGACGTGGTTCTCGGGTACGCCCACCAACATCATAGCTTCCTCGCCATGGTGGAAATCCGACAAGCGGATATTCGCTTCGCCCACGATGTTTAATGCCTGATAATTGTAATGAGCCAGTTCGTCGCCTCCCCAAAAACTGCAATTTTCATTACTCAACAGACTGCCGGTGTACAACCGGGATTCACGTACATCCCCCACGTGGAAAGCCTGCATGGCCGAACTGTTCAACATGACTTGCAACTTTCCTGCCTGCTCGGCCTTGGGAGATAGCATTGCACTGTCCTTGGACTTGATTCCGAAAAACTCCATGGCACGGAAAGGAATTTCCGCATATCTTATTTGATTATAGTCCCCATCGTAATTTTCCTTTCCGGACGACAGTTCTTCTTCTGTCCATACCGAAATACGGTGCTTCGTCACCGAATTGAAGATGTCACTGCGCATCGCGATGGCATCCGTAATACCAGAACCGGCCTCCTTACGGAACTCCTGAGGAAGACTTTCAAAAATCGGCATATAGTCATATACCTCGTCCTGTCCCGGCAAAGCCATCCAACCGGTGTACAACCTCAAGATATTATTGCGCTCGAAGCCTAAGTCGGAATGGACCATCCCCGAAATCTGGCGTTGCATCCCCAACGAAAGGAAAAGCAACAACGCACTCGCGAAACATTGTACCACGAGCATCCATGCGTGCGTCCGCTGCCCACGGGATTGGCCGGAGAAAGACCGATAGTAAGAATCCTTCATTTTCCATACAGGGTATCCCATCCCCGCGAGACAAAGCAACACGACAAATCCCGACACAGCCACAAGGAAACGGCCTACCTGTTCCGCATCGCCCAACACATAACCTTCATACCTCAGCCATTCTTCTCCCATCGCTGCCAACAACAGCCCGAGGAAAACCACCGGCAGCACCTCGGTGAGCATCCATCCGGCGTTCTGCGCGGTTGATGCCCCCAGACTCCGCCGCAAAGCATACTCACGGATGCGACCCAAAAAGACAGAAGTATAAACCGCCAACAGATTCACCACGGCACTCAGCACCAATAACAAAGACACCGCCACAAACGCCAGTTGGTAGAAGTAAGCCTTGACAAAGCTGGAGCCGTCGCCCGTCTTATGGTACGTGCGCAACGGTGTCAGCACCAGTTTCCCTGTGGAACCTTTTTCTTCGGGATCTATGCGTGAAAGTTCGCGTCCCGTCTGTTCCGGATTGGATGTGCGGAGCAAGATATGGAAATTACAGTAGTTGACGCTATTCCTCTCATAATCACCTACCCACAACGGCCGGATAAAATCGTAATACAAATTGCTCTTCCCCCCGCAGTCTTCCACCACGGCACCCACCGTATAATACGAAGCGTTGTTGCCTTGCATGCGGCATATTCTCTCGCCGACCACATCTATGCGCCCGAACAACCGACGAGCCATGCTTTCGGTCAGGATGAACCGGTCCTGAGAAGCATCCACTTCTTCCAAAGAACCGGACAGGATGCGGCATCCCAATGCAGATACCATCCCCGTGGAAGCCGCAAGCCCCTGTGCATAGAAAGCCGTCTCGGGACGGTCGGACAGACAAAAACGTTCTCGCCCCCTTTGACCTCGGTATATACCTACCTGCGCATTCTCGCCCAACAAACTGTCCACTTCAATGCCTAAACCGTACCAAACGTGAGGGGAACGCCATAAGGAATCTCCCCGTTCCAATACATACAAATCCTTATACCCTGGCCGGAAACTGTCATAGTGCGTCTCTGTCCACAGCCAGTTCACGCTAAATGTCAGGCACACGATGCTCACCGCCAAACCGGCCACAGAAACTACGGCCTGCCATCCTTGGTGGCGCAGGCCGCGAAGGGCCTGTTTGAAATTCTGAATCCATAAACCCATGGCAACCTCCGCTTTCTAAAGATTCTGCAATCCGGATTCTTCACTACCCAACACATGCCCATCGAACAATCTATCCGGTACACGGCTCAGGAAATGGCTTCTGAACACTTTCGTCAATTCATTCACTTGAATCATCGTTTCCATACATTATTCTCATTTATAGGTTAATATTCATGTTTAAGATTCCGGCCTGCCAACTGTGGCTGCGCAGATTACGCAAGGCCTGTTTCAGGTTCTGCACCCACAAACTTATTGTTCCCATAGCTTCAAACTGTTTCCTTGGTTTCATTCGTCCCATGCCAATTCCTCCACGTCGCCATAACGGCTGTAGCCGGACGTAATGACACGGTCGCCGGGTTGCAGGCCTTCCAACACTTCATATTGCTTGGGGTTTTGCCTCCCCAAACGGATGAACGTGCGCACGGCACGGCTCTCGCCCGGCACCACCTTATAAATCCACTGTCCGCCCGTCACGGAATAGAAATCGCCACGAGGGATGGTCAGCACCCGTTCCGGGTTACCCAATTCTATCTGCACGCGCAGAGCCTGCCCGAGGCGCAAGGACGGAGGCACCTCGCCCGTAAAAGCCAGGTCCACGGTAAACATGCGGTCCTTGACCTCCGGTACGACGCGCCGCACCGACATGGCATACGGCTTGCCCTTGTAAGTACCCTTGGCTGGAAGCCCGCTTACGATACGGTCGATGTAATACTCCCCCGGAGTGACCCGCACCTTATAGCGGTCGAGCACCTTGACTTCGCCGATTTCCCCTCCGGCCTGCACCTGTTGGCCGGGCACGACCGTGAGGTTGCTCAACTGCCCCGTGAGGGGAGCGCGCACCACGAGCCACTCCTGCTTGGCCTTCACCCGCTCGAATTTCCGGATTTCCTGCTCCCTGTCGTTGCGGATGAGCGAGCGGCGCACGATGGTAGCCGCCGAGTCGTGCTGCAGGCTCTCCTGTTCCAGTTCCGCCGCACGGGTCTTGTACTCGTACTCCTGCCGCGCCACCTCCAGTTCCGCCTTGCTCTTGATGCCCATGCGGAACTCCTCTTGGCTCAGGGCATAGCTGTCCGAAATGCGTTGCAACTCATAACGGTTCTGCAACACCTGCTTGCGCAGGAGCAAAGTCTTTTGTTCCATCTCGATTTCCTGCTCACGGTAGGACATGAGTTGCTTGTGCAGGGCGTTCTCCTGCACCTCCATCTCGTCCAACAACTCGGGATTGGACAGCACCAGCAACGTGTCGCCCTGCCGCACCCGTGCGCCCTCTTCGGCCACGATGCGCTCCACGTAGCCGCTTATCCGGCTGTTCACGCGCAAGGACAGCATGGGTTGCACCACCCCCTCCTGCTCCACGTATTCCAAAAAGTCGGCCTCTACGGCTTCGGCAAGTCCCAACGTATCGGCCGACACGCGTTGTTTCTCGGGCGAGAACAGCAAGACCACCGTATAGGCAGCCAAGGAGAGGAACACGATGCCTCCCGACACATAATATTTGTGGCGCACGAACCACGGTTTTTTCTTGAGTTGTATGTCCATATATATAATAAGGTATAAACGTTACACATTCAGGTTCAGTCTTTCACCAGTTGCCCGTAATCCACCTGCAACGGGCGGCCTTCGAAGAAGTCGTAGAGCGTCAGGCTGCGCAGGGTGTAGTAGAGGCTCCAGTAAGTGTGCAAGGCGTTCAGGTAATTCCGGCGTGCGGCATCTTTCTCCTCGATAGAGGCGTTGAGGTCGAGCACACTGGATTTTCCCAACACGTACAGGCGGCGCGCCACCTCGCTGCGGCGCAAGGCCGTGCTGTCCGTGCGGGCCGCCACGCGCACACGTAGCCCCTGCAGGTTGAACTGCCCCACCAACTTGCGGATGTTCTGGTCGAAGTCCGTGCGGCTCTGCTCCACTTGCGTCTCCACCAAGTCCCGCTGCGAACGGGCCACGCGCACTTGTCCGCGCCCCTTTCCCCAGTCCAGGATGGGCAAGGTGATGCCGATGCTCACCGCCTGTTGGTCGAGCGGATGGCGGTAGGTGGAAGAGAATTTCTCTGCCGTCTGCGTCAGGCCGAAACGGAGATAGAGGTCGGCTTTCAGGCCGGCGTTGGCCTTGGCCTGCGCCACGTTGCTTTCCGCCTCCAACTTGCGCCGCTTCATGTAGAGGATGTCGGGACTGTGGAGATGCGCCCACTGCAAGGCCGCCCCCTCCTCCACCATCACGTCGGGCACTTCCGTGACCATCCGTATCGCAGGCAAGGTGTCGCCTTCATGCAAACCCAGATAGGAACGCAAGTCCAGGGCGCATTCGTCCATCTCGATACGGGCATTCAGCCGATTGGTTTCCTCGTTCAGGCGGTTGATTTCGAGTTGGAGCATCTCGTTCTCGGTGGTCGTGCCAATCTGGTAACGCCCCTGCGCGAAACGGTAGAGCGTGTCGGCATGGGCGAAATTCTGGCACGCCGTGGCATAGTTGCTCTGTGCCATGGCCAGCGCGAAGAACTTGTCTACGGCCCGTGCGGCTACCAACTCCATCGTCTCCAGATAAGACCGCTGCGCCTCCTCGTAGCGCACCGGTTCGATGCGCCGCCTCCACTTCAGGCTGTTGTACCCGAAAAGCGACTGGCTGTAGCCGATGTTGACCGGCACGCTCTTCCAAGAAAAAGTGCGGTCGCTCAGCAAATCCGTACGCAAGAGGGAGGATTCCAAGGACAACGTGCCGCCCGTCCAAATGACATTCTGCTGCACGCGCAGGGACAGGTCGGTGTTCAACAGGTTTTGCTCGACGAAACGCACCGACCCGTCTTCCATCGTGATTTGGTTGATGGAACGGTCGAGGTTCGGGCCGGAAGTTAACGTAAGCGAAGGCAAATAGTCAGCCCGGAACGAACGGTAGTCCCAATAGGCCGAGCGGAATGTATGGCGTGCGGCCAACGCATCGGGCGAAGACTGGCAGGCCCGGAGCACCACATCGTCCAATCCCCAGCCGCCCGCAGGCAGAAGAGGCTGTGCCGCCGTCCCCATCCCCCAACACACCGCGCATGCCGCGCATCCTATCCGCATTCTGATGTCCATAAGTCTTTTTATCATTCGGTTACAACTAATCACATCCAAATTGCGTGCCAAAAACACAAACAACTGTATTCCAGACGTGTACCCCATCCACACCTGAAAACGACTTGTGCGGATTTGCACTTTTTATGTGCGGAAATGCACATCCGCACACATTTTTGCGTAACTTTGCCCCGTACCAAATACCATATTCTATGCCTGCATTAGGAAAAATACTCATCATAGACGACAACGAAGACGTGCTCTTCGCCCTCCATCTCCTGCTTGAACCCTACGCGGAGAAAGTCAAGGTCATGCGCTCGCCCGACCGCATCGTGCATTTCATCACCGACTTCCGGCCGGACATCGTGCTGTTGGACATGAACTTCACCCGCGACACCGTGAGCGGACAAGAAGGCATGGACTGCCTGCAGGAAATCCTAAAACTGGACCGCCACGCCGTGGTAGTCATGATGACGGCCTACGCCGACACGGACAAAGCCGTGCAGGCCATCAAGGCCGGGGCTACGGATTTCGTGTCGAAACCTTGGGAAAACGACAAGCTGCTGGCCACGCTCCACGCCGCCATGAAGTTGCGACGCTCGCAGACGGAAGTGGGACGATTAGAGGAACGCGTGGAAGCCCTCAGCGCCGAACGGGAAACGCCGCAGCCCCTGCTCATCGGCGAGTCGGAGGGCATGAGGAACATCGTCTCCACCATCGGACGCTTGCGCGAGGCCGACGTGAACGTGCTCCTGTTGGGCGAGAACGGCACGGGGAAGGACGTAGTGGCCCGTTATCTTCTCGCCCATTCGTCGCGTGCGGCAGAACCGTTCGTGACCATCGACGTGGGTGCCGTGCCGGAAACCTTGTTCGAGAGCGAACTGTTCGGATACGAGAAAGGGGCCTTCACTGATGCCCGCAAAGAAAAGAAAGGACGGTTGGAACTGGCCCATGGGGGTACGCTCTTCCTCGACGAAGTGGGCAACCTCTCCCCCGCCGCCCAAAGCAAGCTGCTCACGGCCTTGGAGAAAAGGCGCATCGTGCGTCTCGGCGGCACGCACGAGATTCCGATAGACGTGCGCCTGATATGCGCCACCAACGCCGACTTGCACGCGCAGGTGACGGAGGGCACGTTCCGGCAAGACCTGTTCTACCGCATCAACACGGTGGAAATCCACATCCCGCCCCTGCGCGAACGCGGCGAGGACATCCAACTGCTGGCCGACCATTTCCTGCGGACGTACGCACGGAAATACAAGAAGGACATCCGGCAAATCGCACGCGACGCAAGGGGCAAGCTGCAACGGTATGCCTGGCCGGGCAACGTGCGCGAACTGCAACATGCCATCGAACGCGCCGTCGTGCTCTGCAACGCCGACACCCTCCATGCCGACGACTTCCTGCTGCACGCCCCGGCATCGCCCGTGGCCGACGGCGGGACCCTCAACTTGGAAGCGCTGGAACGCAACGCCGTGGAGAAAGCCGTCCGCCTGTGCGAAGGCAACATGAGCCGCGCCGCCCAGATGTTGGGCATCACGCGCTACTCGCTCTATCGCAAACTCGAAAAATTAGGCTTATGAAAATACCCCCTCATTGGCAGGCAGCCGCCTGCGGCGCAGGGTTGTTCCTGACGGCCTCAGCCGCCTGTTTCTGCGCTGCGGAGCAACTGTGGCTCACCGCTGCCGTGTGCGTCGCGGCCTTCATCGGCCTGTATGCTTCCCTCCACCACCGGCAGACACGCCAAATCAGGCTGTTGCGCTCTTTCATACGGGGCATCCGCCACAGCGGGTTGAAAGAGATTCCCCGTTTCGCCCCGGAGGAATCCGGCCACGCCCTCGGCCTGGAACGGGAAATCGAACACACGCTCGCCGCATACCGGCAACAGCTGTTCGACGAGGCCACACGGCAGAAATATTACCAACTCCTGCTCGACCACGTGGACACCGGCATCGTCTCGTGCGACGGCGAAGGGCACGTGGAATGGATGAACCGGGCGGCCACGGCACAAGTCGGCACGTGTCGGCGCGTTCGGGAGGAATGGTTGCGGCGGTCCGGACCGGAGGCGCGCGTAGTGCCGGTGGAACGCCACGGGCAAACGAAAGAGCTCTTGCTCTCGTCCACACGCTTCACTTTGGACAACCGCCCACGGATACTCTTCACGCTCAAAGACATACACCACGTGTTGGAAGAACAGCAACTGGAATCGTGGAAGACGCTCACCCGGGTACTGACCCACGAAATCATGAACTCCCTCACCCCCATCCTGTCACTGAGCGAGACGCTCACCCGGCAAGCCCCCACGGCAGAACCTTCCGCCCAACAGTACGGCCAGATGCAGCAAGCCTTGCAGGCCATCTACCGCCGCAGCAAGGGCCTGCTCCACTTCACGGAGAACTACCGCAAACTGACCCGTGTGCCCCCTCCGCAATACGCAGCCATCCGTGTGGACGAGCTTTTCGACGACTTGAAAAAGCTGTTCGAGGGCATGCATCTCACCTTCGACCAACCTTATCCCGGTTTCACGTTCCAGGCCGACCGCTCCCAAATCGAACAGGTCTTGATTAACCTGATTACCAACGCACGCGACGCGTCCCCAAGCCCCGAAAGCGAAATAAAAATCCATTTGCGCCGGAACACGGCCGAGGACGAAGTGCAAATCAGCGTGCAGGACTACGGGCAAGGCATCCCCGTGGAGGCGCAGGAGCGCATCTTCGTCCCGTTCTACACCACCAAACCGAACGGTTCGGGCATCGGTCTGGCCCTATGCAAGCAAATCGTCAACCAACACCACGGCTACATCACCCTGCATTCCGCCGTGGGGAAAGGCAGCATGTTCACCCTCTGCCTGCCGCGCAACGGCCTGTGTGCGCCCCAAACTTGAAACGCACAGGACGAATGCTTGCATACAGGTTTTTTACCACCGCCGCACCGTTTTATTGCACACTGAGAATCAATAACATACAATAGAAAAATCAATCTCCGCAGAACGAAAAATCATTTGGCGCAGAATGAAAAATCGTTTGGCTTAGATTGATTTTCCGTTCTGCGGCAAATGAAACGAGCCTTTCAGCGACAGGAAAAATGTAACGCTTTAGGAAGAAAGAGGATTCCTTTACACCGACCTAAAAGACCGCGTGGAGTGCCCTTTCCACGTTAAATATTATTAGAAAAGGATACAGGATAAAGAATAAATCCCTACCTTTGAATAAATAAGGTATAACCATCAGTTTGAACATGAAGAAATATATATTGCCGGTATTTTGTTCCCTTTTGCTTTCCTTGCCTTCGCAAGCGCAGAAGAACGGGCAGGCCATACCAACCCCGACGGCTGAATATTATATGAATCATTACCAGTTTGACGAAGCGGAAGAACTCCTTAATCAGGACATCAAGAAGCTGAAACGCAAACGGCAACCGACCGACGTGGAAGAAGGAAAATTGCAGAAAATAGCCCGGTTGCGCTCCATGATGAGAGCTACGGAACGGGTGACGGTCATAGACAGCCTGGTCGTGGACAAGAATACGTTCCTGAACCACATCAAACTCAGTCCGGAAAGCGGGGAAATCAGTCCGTACGGCACATTCTTCAACCGTCCGGACGAAAACAATTGCACAGTCTACCTGTCCGAATTGGGCAATAAGATATATTTCGCACAACCGGACGAGAACAAATACCTCCGGTTGTTTACCAACGACCTTGTGGGAGGCCAATGGACCAATCCCCATAAATTGGATGAGTTGGACGGAGATGACGCGCAGAACTATCCGTTCATGCTATCCGATGGCATCACGCTTTACTATGCCGCCCAAGGAGAGGAAAGCATCGGAGGATATGACATCTTCGTGACACGCTATGACATGGATGAGAAGAAATTCCTCTATCCGGAAAACCTTGGCATGCCTTTCAACTCGCCTGCCAATGACTACATGTTGGCCATTGACGAGTTCAACCAACTGGGATGGTTCGTGTCCGACCGGAACCAACCGGAGGACAAGGTGTGTATCTACATCTTCATCCCGAACGACATCCGCAAGGTGTATGATGCCAATATATACGAGGAGAATGAACTATGCCGCCTGGCCCTTATCCACAGTATCGCGGAGACATGGGGGGACAAGGAAGCCGTGGCACAGGCACGGCAAAGGCTGCAAGCCGCACTGAGTGCACCCAAGGTGGTCAAGAAGCAGAAGGACTTCGAGTTTGTCATAGACAACCGCAACACTTACACCTTGTTGGACGACTTCAAATCTCCGGAAGCACGCAAAAAAATGGCTGCATGGCAGAAGAACCGTATGCAACTGGACAAAGACCGCCAACAACTGCAAACCCTGCGCGACCGGTATGCCAACGGCAACGACGCGCAACGTCAAACGTTGAGCCAACAAATCCTTCAGCTTGAAGCACAATGCGAAAAGGCTGAAACGGCACTGCGTGCGGAAGCCAAAACCATCCGCAATATAGAAATACAATCACACAAAAAATGATCATGTTTATCTTTTAAAACCATAACGCTTATGAACAAGTATTTTGCACCATCAGAGCTTATCATCAACGAAGACGGGAGCATATTCCATCTTCACGTAAAACCGGAACAACTGGCAGACAAGGTCATCCTCGTGGGCGACCCGGGGCGTGTCCCCGTAGTGGCAGCCCATTTCGACACCCAGGAATGCGACATCTCTAGCCGCGAATTCAGAACAATCACGGGTACGCATAAAGGAAAACGTATCACGGTCGTATCCACCGGCATAGGCTGCGACAACATCGACATCGTCATGAACGAACTGGACGCCTTGGCCAACATCGACTTCAACAGCCGCAGGGAAAAAGCAAAGCTCCGCAGCTTGGAACTGGTGCGCATCGGTACATGCGGCGGGCTTCAGCCTTATACGCCGGTCGGCACATTCATTTGTTCCGTAAAATCAGTCGGTTTCGACGGTTTGCTGAACTTCTATGAAGGGCGCAATGCCGTATGCGACCTGCCGTTAGAACGTGCGTTGCTTAATCATTTGGGATGGAGCGGAAACCTGTGCGCCCCTGCTCCTTACGTCATCGACGCACATCCGGAACTGATAGAACGCATAGCTGCCGACGATATGGTACGGGGCATCACCGTAGCCTGCGGTGGATTCTTCGGCCCGCAAGGCCGTCAGCTCCGCATTCCTTTGGCGGACCCCCGTCAGAATGAGAAGATTGAAAGCTTTTCTTACAACGGACTTCAAATCACCAATTTCGAAATGGAGAGTTCCGCACTGGCCGGATTGGCCCGTCTGATGGGACACAAGGCCACGACATGTTGCCTGGTGATAGCCAACCGGGTGGCCGGAGAAGCCGATCCAAGTTACAAAAACAAAATCGACGATCTGATTCAGTTGGTCATCGACCGGATTTAAACGATTATACAAGCATGAATATCGATTTCAACCCCTCTGAGGATTCAGACAAAAGCGAACGCTACCGCCAATTTCTCAAACATTACGCCGCGCTTATCGAAGGGGAACGGGACGAGATAAGCGTAATGGCCAACACGGTGGCTGCACTGAAAGAAGCGTTCGGGTTCTTCTGGGTAGGATTTTATCTGGTGAAATCCGAACAAGAACTCACACTCGGGCCGTTCCAAGGGAGCATTGCCTGCTACCGTATCCGGAAAGGACGTGGTGTCTGCGGTACGGCATGGGAGAAGGCATGCCCTCTGATAGTGCCCGATGTGGATCTTTTTCCCGGACATATCGCATGCAGCAGCGAATCCCGTTCTGAAATCGTGATTCCAATCATATATAATAAGGTAATAAAAGGAGTATTGGACATAGATAGTGACAAAGCGGACAGTTTCGACGAAACCGACCGTAAGGGGTTGGAAGAAATGGTCAACCTGATGGCTGCCACACTGTACCGATGACCTATTAAACATTCATATCCCTCTCCGTCCGTCTGCACTACAGACGCGACGGGGAGTTTCTGAAATAGCAAACAGCTCTCATGAACACGCAAGATACAATTTGTGCCATTGCCACTGCACAAGGAGGTGCCATTGGCGTAATCCGCATCTCAGGAAAAGATGCCATCGCCATAACCGACCGTATTTTTACTCCCGTAGGTAAACACCCCCTCCCCCTTTCCGAACGCAAGGCTTACACCATGGCATTCGGACATATCCGGCAAGACGATGGGGAGATCATTGATGAAGTATTGATCGGTTTGTTCAAGTCACCTCATTCTTACACGGGCGAAGATTGCGTGGAAATCTCATGCCACGGTTCGTCTTTCATCTTGCAACAAGTCATGCAACTGCTCATCCGGAAAGGATGCAGGGCGGCCGGTCCGGGTGAGTTCACACAACGTGCCTTCCTGAACGGAAAGATGGATTTGAGCCAGGCAGAGGCCGTGGCAGACCTGATAGCCTCTTCGTCCGCTGCCACCCACCGGATGGCCATGAACCAGATGAGGGGCGGTTTCAGCCGCGAACTGTCTGCCTTGCGCGAACGCTTGCTCCACCTCACCTCCCTGATGGAACTGGAATTGGATTTCAGTGACCATGAGGAACTGGAGTTTGCCGACCGTAGCGAATTGGAAACCATTGCCGGAGATATAGAAAAAGTCATCAGTGGATTGGTCCACTCATTCAGCGTGGGAAACGTCCTCAAAAATGGAATACCCGTAGCGATTGTCGGTGAAACCAATGCAGGAAAGTCCACACTCCTGAACACGCTGCTCAACGAAGAAAAGGCTATTGTGAGCGACATACACGGCACAACGCGCGATGTGATTGAAGACACGGTAAACCTCAGCGGCATCACGTTCAGATTTATCGACACCGCCGGTATACGCGACACCCACGACACAATAGAAAACATGGGGATTGCACGCAGTTTCCACAAGATGGAACAAGCGGAAATTGTCCTATGGGTCGTAGACAATACTTGTGCGGAAGCCCAAATCCGACAACTTTCGCCCCGTATCCTCCCTCTCTGTTCCAACAAACAACTCATCATCTTGTTGAACAAATCAGACCAAGTATCGCCTGTCCCGACAAAGCTATCCGGCTTGCCAGAAAACACTGTCACGCTATCTATTTCTGCCAAAGAAAAAACAGGTATCCAAGAACTGCAAAATCTCCTTGTAAAGGTAGCCTCTGTCCCTGAACTGACTTCTTCCGACCTCATCGTCACGAATGTGAGACACTACGAGGCATTATCTCTGGCTCTCGAAGATATCCACCGCGTACAAAACGGACTTCAAACTCACCTTTCCGGTGATTTCATCAGTCAGGATTTACGTGAATGCCTTTTCCATCTGGCCGAAATTGTAGGCGGTGAAATTACTACAGATGAAGTATTGGGGAATATTTTTAAGAAATTCTGCATCGGAAAGTGATGGCTTGGAAATAGCCATAAGCAACCATAACCATTTAGAATAAAGTCGCTGTATTTCAGTGACTTTTCTATTTTAACGGTTTCCAATCCGTATTTGGAGATAACGGTTTTTATCCATATTTTTCTATCATATTTCTACCACGACAGAAATTCACGGTTAACCCGAATGTCACAGTGACGCATTAGTTGACGTGTGTTGACAGTGGTTTACATGTGTTGACAAAAATCGGGAGAAATAAGGCGAAATTACCGCCAATATAAACGAGAAAATATGGAAGTAAGAAAGATTTGTCAATGGTGCGGAAAGCCATTCATAGCTCAAAAAACAACGACCTGTTATTGTAGCCATCAGTGTTCCAATCTTGGCTACAAGGAGCGCATCCGGGAACGTAAGCGACAGTTGAAACGGTCGCAAGAATTATTGCAACCTCGACAAGCAGCCGAGGGGCAGGATTTCTTCTCTTTTGCCCAAGCCGCAAAGCTGATGGGTGTTACCCGGCAATACATCTATAAATTGGTCAAGGAATCCAAACTGCGGGCATCCCGTCTGAGTGGGAAAAAGTCGCTCATCCGCCGTGCGGACATCGAGCTGATGATGAAGACCAAGCCTTACGAAGGTATCATGCCAAAAGAGGACTTTGACATTACCGAGTATTACACCGCTGAGGAGATTGCGCAGAAATATAAGGTCAATGCCAAATGGGTATGGACTTATACACGACAGCATAAGGTCCCGAAAGTGAGAATCCGCCAGTTCAACTATTATAGCAAGAAACATATCGATGCCGCCTTTGCCAAATACGAGGTGGATTCCGACCTTACTGAATGGTACACACCGGAAGAGATTCAGGAAAAATACGGCATGACACGCGTCGCCATCCGTTCGCAGGTGTATCGGAACAACATTCCATCCAAGAAGGAACATGGACAAATCTATTATTCAAAGCTCCATTTCGACCTATCCAAAACATCGGAACAAGAAAGCAAAGCGGAATACTATACCGTTAAGGAGGCTATGGAAAAATTCAAACTCTCCCGCGATTCGGTTTACGGTATTCTGCAATTCCATCAGATCAACCGTGAGAAGAACGGACGGTTCGTCAGATTCCTGAAAGTGGAGTTTGACCGGGTAATGGGTGTCCGCAAATAGTCTAATTTATGACTATCCGTAAATTATTCAAAAATTAATCCCTGCTGTAGGTAATCTGCATGATTACATTATAGAGTTTCGCCGACGAATTAATAATAACCATAAAAATATAACATTATGCATGAATGCAAGACCGTGACATTAAGGACACGTCCGCTAAAAGGCAGGATGATGTCTTTCTATCTGGATTATTATCCGGGGTATCGAGACAAAGAGACAATGAAAGTTATCCGTCATGAATCGCTTGGTATTTATATCTATGCCAATCCGAGAAACAAACGTGAACAGAATTTCAACGAGGTAATGACCGAGAAAGCCGAAGCCATCCGTTGCCGCAGGTTCGAGTCGGTAGTCAATGAACGGTATGACTTCTTTGACAAGTACAAACTCAAGGCAGACTTTCTGGAGTATTATCGCAAGCAACTCCGTAAGCATGACCAGAAATGGGAGTTTGTCTATCTGCATTTCAGTAACTTCGTACATGGCAAATGCACCTTTGAAGAGATTGACATCGACCTCTGTAACAAGTTTCGGGAATATCTGCTGAGTGCCAAGAAGCTAAGGCGTAACGGACGTATCACACGGAACTCCGCATCAGGATATTGGTCTACTTTCAGAGGTTTCCTGAAAATACTCTATCGTAATGGGATGATAAAGACCAATGTCAATGATTTCTTGGAAAAGATTGAGACAGAAGATGTAATGAAAGAGGCCCTGTCAGTTGAGGAATTGTACAAATTGGCTGAGACACCTTGCAAGAAACCTATTCTGAAAACGGCATCGCTGTTTTCCTGTATGACCAGCTTGCGCATCAGTGACATTCTCTCGCTATGTTGGGAAGACATCGTGGACTATTCTGCCGGTGGGAAATGCGTACACATCATTACGCAAAAGAACAAGGCGGAAGACATCATTCCCATCAGTGAAGAAGCTTTGGGATTGATTGGCTATAATTCTGAAAAGAAAGGTTTGGTATTCAAGGGGCTTATGCGCAGTTGGACGCAAATACCGATGAAAGAATGGATTCGTTCTGCCGGAATTACCAAGAACATAACATTTCACTCGTATCGTAGAACATTTGCGACGCTACAAGCAGCTGCCGGGACGGACATCCGCACCATACAGAGCATCATGGCGCATAAGAGTATCACCACCACTCAAAGGTATATCAAAGTCGTGGATGCCAACAAACGTGAAGCCAGCAAGAAAATCACCCTGACACGGCAAGACTGACAGCTGCTTTGTCCTCGATTTCTGCGGTCAGAGTATGATTTTTCACCCAAAATCATACTCTAACCGTTATTTTTTACAAATATTGAGCGATTCGTCATCACTAATTATATATATCTGGAATATAGCACATAACTTTGCCATATAACCATTTCAAATACTTGCAGCAGATGACAAATAATACTCAAATTCGGACCAAGAGGATAAGTTTTATTCTTGCATTATTGGTAATTGCCTATGTGGCAGTAGACACTTACCTATTCACTTATCACCAAATCAATACCACAACAATAACAACTCCAGTTATAATAGGCCTTGTGGTTACAATTATATTGTGCGGTCTCCTGCAACGATTTTTCTACACTTGGCTAACGAAGAATCCTATCAACTTCTCTTTGGGCGAGCTATTTACGCCTATTGTAGAATCAGAGAACGCCATAGAATCTATGGATGCTACTGAAATACTGCCCATCGAGCAACCGATGGGTTTGGCTGAACAGGAGTGTCCTCCGTCCCAACAGTCAAATCAAAATACTGTAAACTCTGATTGTCCGCAAGATTCTCATTTGAATAAATATGATTCCATATTAGTGGAACTCAAAAAGAAAGAGATTGAAAGGCAAGCGGAAATCATGGATGCGATTCGGGAATATGTAACCGTCAAGACTGCCCCCTATCTCTCCAAAGAGGATATTGCCACCCTCATTTCCAATATAGAGTATATGGCTTACGATCAACCTGAGTCATATAAACCGATTCGTTCCAATATAGACAATCCGCTGAGGTCGCCTGGACTTCGCCATTTGGCATGGAATGTCGGTGAACGCTTGGGAGTACCCTTGGCGAAAAGAGCCGTTTTTATCAAAGAATCATTTCCATACGAACTCGTAAACGCGACCCTTGAATATCTTAAACTTAATTTACGGGATAATGTTCCAAGCCAGATTCCCATTGATGTACCAGATAAAGGCGACTATCGCTTCCATTTAGATGTAGATAATGATGACTCGCAATAAAAAAAGTATGCAGACGAAATAATTAATCCGGTCTGTATTGTTCTGCAAGGTTTCATTGAGTTGGTTCGCAGCATGTTAAACGATTAAAATAGTCATAATATGGAAAAAGACCAACTGACATTCAACGACCTGCCGAATGTGGTAGGCGAACTATGCGACAGAATCGCAAGTATGGAAAACCTGCTTACGGAGAAACTTTCCAAGCAGTACGAAACCAAAGAGAACACGCACGTCCCCATGACCGTACAGGAGGCTTGCAACTATCTTAAAATGCCGTTGTCGACCTTTTATTACAAGGTCAAGAAAGACGATATTCCGGTTATAAAACAGGGAAAGCATCTCTACATCTATCGTGACGAACTGGATAGATGGCTGGAATCTTCCCGGAAGAATCCGGCTCCGCAAAGTTTCGAGGACGAGAATGAGTCTTTGCTCGCCTCCCATCGCCGTAAACCGAACCCTAAAAACTGGTAGCGATGGAAAAGACAGACACTATTATTCTTTCTCCTGAAGAATTGGCCGCTTACATGGCGGAGTCTACAATAAGCGTAACGAGTACATACGAACACTCCCCGGTGGTTCTGATGGTGGACGATACCATTATCGGAACATTGGGAAACTTCAGTGCTTCCATCGGAAAAGCCAAAAGCAAGAAAACTTTCAACGTTTCAGCCATTGTCGCATCGGCATTGAATAACAGCACCGTACTTCATTACCGGTCTACATTTCCCGAAAATAAGCGGAAAATTCTATACATAGACACAGAGCAGGGGCGGTATCATTGCCAACAGGTATTGAAACGCATATTACGTTTGGCCGACTTGCCGGAATACAAGAATCCGGATAATCTGATTATGCTGGCTCTGCGCAAGTTTTCCCCTAAACTACGTCTGGCGATAGTCGAACAGGCCATTGGCATAATACCGGATTTGGGATTGGTCATCATAGATGGCATTCGTGATTTCCTTTACGACATCAATTCCTCCAGCGAATCCACCGACATCATCTCCAAATTCATGCAGTGGACGGATGACAGGCAAATCCATATCCATACCGTCTTGCATCAGAACAAGAATGATGAACATGCCCGTGGTCACATCGGCACGGAACTAAACAATAAAGCGGAAACCATCATGCAGGTCGAAGTGGACAAAGAGGACAAAGCTGTAAGCGTGGTCGAAGCCGTCCATATCCGTGACCGTGAGTTTGAGCCTTTCGCCTTCCGCATAAACGAGGAAGCCATGCCCGAACCGGTAGAGTCCTATCTGCCCAAAGAGAAGAAGACCGGACGACCAACCAAAGGACCGTTCGATCCGGACAAGGAGATTCCAAAGAATGTACATCGTCCAGCATTGGATACCGTTTTTGCCAATGGCAACATCAGCAATTACGATGATTATATAGAACGCTTGAAAGAGGGTTACGGATTGCAGGGTATAAAACTCGGTTATAACAAGGCGGTAAAGGTCGCAACATTGCTCAGCGACGAACGAATGGTTATAAAAGAAGGGAAAGATTATGCCTTCAATCCAGAATACCATTATTGAGTTCAACTTTACTTTATTGTCGGGGCGTATACATAAGAATAAAGTAAAGTCGGCAGGAAGACATCATGTGAGATATTCATATTCTCCCCTCTTTTAGAGGCTCATTTCATTCTATGTTTCCTATCCGAGTGCCAGTTCACTATACGCATCCGATATGGCTTGCCGTGAAGCATCAACAGGTAACTGTTGCGAGATATGCCAAGGTATAACCTCACTGCGTTACGGTTGTACATTGGCGCTCTCGCCTGCTCAGTTCCCTCGCCGGTGCGGTACTCGCAAGCTCGCACCTATTCAACCATTATAAAACGATTCAAATGAAAGAAGATATTGAAAATACATCGGACTCCTCGAAAGAAACCAGAAGTGTCTTTATCGGAGCTAAAGTCACTCCTACTCAGAAGGAGCATATAAAATCACTGGCCGGGCAATGCAGCATGACCGTAAGTGACTACATATTATCACGTGCGTATAACTTCAAGCCCAAAGCAAGGCTTACGAAAGAAGAAGCTGCTCTGTTGCAGAATCTGGACGATTGTCGGTCAGACCTCATAAAATACACATCCGCCCTACACGGAATGTCCACAAAGCAGCGCATGGCAATGTTCAATCAGATTCCGTTCATGGTCGGCTGGCTCAAGGAACTTGGCAATGTGGCCGAAAATGTCTGCCAGTTCCTGAATGCAGTAAAAGAGAAGAATAAAATTCCGTCTAACCCAAAATCCGAAGAAGAATGATTGCGAAAGCCAAAGCCATATCGCACGGTATAAACGACATCCGTTACATTACCGGCGAATCACAGCACAAAAAACATCCGGAGAAGATTTATCGGGTATTGGACAACCTATTGCCCTCAGAACCGGACGCTATGGGGATATGGAACTCCATGCAATTGACCCTATCCCAGCATCGACCGATAAAGAACTCCGTTATCAGAATCGAGCTGAGTCCTTCGCCCGAACATACCCAGTTCTATGACATAGAGGACTGGCAAAAGCTCTGGCACGACTTTGCTGAGGAGTTCGACAAACAAGTGATTATCGGCAAGGACGGAAAAGTCCGTTCTTGCCAAACCAATTTGGCTAATAGCAAATACTCGGTTTGGCTGCATACGGAATCTAAAGGCGAAGTCCCCCATCTCCACGCTGCGATTTGCCGTTTGGATGAAAATGGCAATATCAACAATGACCACAACATTCATCTTCGAGCACAACGTGCAGCCGAGCGAGTGGCAAAGAAACGTGGCTGGACGACTGCAGCACAAATCCGAAATCTCAACATTCCACAAGTAAATCGGGACTGCATGGAGGTGCTGAAAGCAATGCCATTGTGGTCATGGGATGACTACAAGAATGCTCTTATACGGAAAGGTTATACCGTCCATGAAAGGGAGGACAAGAAAGGTCTTCTCCGTGGATATGCTCTCATGAATGGAAACACCAAATACAAGGCTTCAGAATTGGGAATCGGCAGGAACCTGATGGTCTCGAAACTTCCTGCAACATGGAAGAGACTGCACCATCAGCCAACTTCCGTCATTAGAAATAATACTTCCCAAACCGTTCAACAGGTAGCGACACATAAGGTTGCCCCTATTGACTATACCCAATATCTCACATATAGTCAGGATATGATTTCCTATGTCCTCAGTCATGAAGGCAAGGATTACAAATTCTATATCCCAGAAAAAGTACTTGACTGTTTCAATGACGAATTTGATTACAGGTTTATTGCCAACTGTCAGGAACTTACCGATATGGCTGTAGCTATATTTGTCGGACTGATAAATACCCCCAATGTAACAACCGGTGGAGGTGGTGAAGGTTCGCAAAGCGAGCTTCCGTGGAGAGACAAGGACGAAGACGATTTGCAATGGGCTCGCAGATGCGCTCGTGCTGCCAGCCGTTCGTTAGGGAAGAAACCGAAAACAGGACTAAAACGCTAAGCCCATGAAAAAGAAATTTGATTTTTCCGCAGAAATGAGTGAAGTGGAATCCATAAAAACCACTCCCAAGAATGAATATCTGGAAGAAGAAAAACGACTACTCGATGTAAATGCCAAGGAACTTGCCAGCCTGAATGACAATGTATATAAGCTGAGAATAGAAGTTGAAAATCTGTCCGGCTCTATACGAAAGTGCAAACCTATCATTTCTGAAGAAATGCAAAAGTTGGCAATTGAATTTGGAGCAACACTTCTCTGCAATTTTCTTGGTCAGATTGAAAGCAAATGCAAGGAAGCCGAGCGGAGAATAAAAAAAGCCGACAATGCTATCCATATCCCGGCTACCGCATTCTACATTTTGATTATCATTGTAGTCGCTCTGTCTTCTTTTTTCGTGTGCATGATAGTGGCTAATGCAGAGATTTTGCATTCCGGATTGATTTGGAAAGCAGTTATCTGCTGTATTCTCATTGCCGTTTTAGGAATTGGTATAGCGTTAATAGTACAGAAGTTTTTAGATAGAGGTAAATAAACGAAAAGTCTCAATCGGATAGAGATTGCTACCAGTTGAGACTTTTATAATATGCCTATGTTATTGAAATTTTATTACAGGAACTACTTTTTCACCAAGTTTAGTCTCATAACGAAATGTTCCTATTTGCATAGCCTTTTTACCTTTAGGTACTTCAATTACCTGATCATCATAAAACAGATTCTGGCCATCTGTCACAATATAGACGACCGGCCCAGTAAAAAATGAAGTTGAATGCCCTTTCTCCTCACAATTGGCCAAAGCACCATCCCCAAGAACCTGAAAAACTTCAAATTTTGTTGCGGTAGTAAATACCGTCTGTTGCTCGGCAATCGTAATATCCGATTCGTTAGCATTTGAATTGGTAATACCTATAACAAAAAGTACTGCAATTGTTAATACACACCCAGTAACAATTCCCAAGAAGAATATCAAACCCTTTCTCATAAGTAATATTTTTAATAACATTCAAATATACAACATAATTCTGAATCACAAAACAATTGTGAGCGAAGAAATTACAGCATTAATTCCCTCGCTCTATACATAACTTTATTTACCCAGTGACTTGAAAACCTTGATAATGCAACGCTTTTTCTGCTCCATATTGGGATGAACATATAAATCCAAAGTAGTTGAAATGTTGGAATGCCCTAATAATACGCTGACTGTTTTATAGTCACAACCGACTTCTATACAGCGAGTCGCGAAACTGTGACGGAGTCCATGATACTTCAGCTTGGGAATATCAAGTTTCTCCATAAGCCTTTTATAGTAGTTGCGATATGTGCGTGGCTCTGTCGGACGCTCATCATTAGTAAGAATGTAATAATCGTCATTAATTACTTTTTTCAAAGGCTTTAACATAGTAAGCAATTCTTTGTTTATCGGGATTTCACGGCAAGAGTTTTTTGTCTTTGGCGTGTTGATGACCAGCTCTGTATGTTTTCTCTCTCCTTCTATGATATAGATGCGTTCTATCGTCCGGTTAACGGTTAGAATCCCGTCATATACATTGATGTCGCTCCATTTCAAAGCACAGATCTCCCCTATACGCAGACCGGTACTAAGGCTGATATAGATACCAAGTCCCGGAAAGGAAAAGTGGCTCTGAATATAGTTCAGAATCTTTTTATGATTTGCCACGGACAAGACCTCCAACTTTTTACCAGCAACGTCTGTTGGGTACTTAATATCCCATTCGTAATAGTTCATCCATTCGTTTTTCACCCCGAATTTCATAACCATCTTTAGGACAATAAGAATGTCCTTAACAGATTTCACGCTCAATCCGCCTTCCAACTTTTCAAGCACAAAGCCTTGTACATCATTTTCATGAAGTTCGTTACTCTCACCAAACTTTGGCAAAATGTGATTTTCAAGAATCAACATGTAGGCTGCCAATGTCGATTGTTTCACATACGGTCGCTTGTTCTCTCGCCATGCGTCCGAAATTTCTCTAATTGTCTTCTGAATCATAATTTTGAATTTAATTGGTTCTAATAATTAGAGAAATATAATAGGTAATGTTCCCCATTTGAGATTTCCGGAGTTTAGTGGAGAGTGGGAAGAGCATACGCTTTCTGAATATTTGGAGTTCAAGAATGGTCTTAATCCAGACGCTAAACGTATTGGAAGTGGACTACCATTCATTTCGGTGATGGATATTCTTTCAGAAGGAGTTATCAATTATGACAATATTCGTGGCAAGGTCAATGCTACTGAAAAAGAAATAGAATGTTTCGGAGTGAAAGACGGAGATTTGCTATTCCAACGTAGCTCAGAAACATTGGAGGATGTTGGACGAGCTAATGTGTACATGGATAATCGTACCGCCATTTATGGAGGCTTTGTTATTCGTGGTCGTAAAATCGGCAATTATGATCCTTTGTTCTTTAAGTATTTGCTTGCTACGCCATTAGCGCGCAAAAGAACTTGCAGAATGGGAGCAGGAGCACAACATTTCAATATTGGGCAGGAAGGATTATCCAAAATATCATTATATTTTCCATCAATTGAGGAACAGAGAAAAATAGCTGAATTTCTATCTCTCATTGACGAACGAATAGCAACCCAAAACAAAATCATTGAGGATTTGAAAAAACTAAAGTCTGCGATTAGTAAACAGGCATTTGCTCAAAAGCCTAATGGATGGAATAGATTAGACACTTTGTTCTCAAAAGGTAAGGCTGGCGGCACTCCAACTTCTACAAATAAAGAATACTATAATGGAGAAATACCATTCTTGAGTATTAACGATATAACAAAGCAAGGTAAGTATGTCCGATACACGGAAAATCATTTGAGCCGAAGTGGATTAGAGAACTCTTCGGCATGGGTGGTTCCAGAGTATAGTTTAATAATATCAATGTACGCATCGGTTGGCTTGGTAACTATAAATGAAGTACCTATTACTACAAGCCAGGCAATGTTTGCGATGCAGCTCAGAGACAAAGATTTATTGGATTATCTGTACTACTACTTGTCATATTTTAAGTATCGCCACATCCACAAATATCTTGAAACTGGTACACAAAGTAATATTAACGCTGATATTGTTCGCGGAATAATGATTCCAACTTATGGACATAGTCGCAATATGAAAATTGCGTCAACACTGCAAGGCATTGATGCGAAAATCGACAATGAGTTATCAGTTCTTAAACTATTCAATAGGCAAAAGAACTATCTTTTGTCCCAGATGTTTATATGAACATCTGGGTAAGGAGATATTGCTTCTGCATGGTTAACAAGGTTAGTCTTCGCAGCTCATTAATGATGCACTCATCGTATGAATGTAGTATTTTTGCAGCAAAAAGAATGTTATTGCCATTTGAGGAATACGGTAACACATAGTTTTCTACATCCCCTTTACCAATATTCATTTGGGCAGCACCTTGACCACAAGCTATCATACTATTCTCAAATCTTTGAGAAGATAGAATTTGATATAGGAACTCTTGATTTACATTTTTCGCAAGTTGTAACAAACCAACTCGTTGGTTGAGTAAATAGTTCCCATTCTTACAAAGAGAAACACGCCCAACATTACCCGTAAGAGATATTAAAATATCTCCTTCTTTTAATACTTGGTGGTCTTGTATATCGTTCGGCAAGTTGATTATGCAATTGCAATCTTCATCGTTTATATATCGCTCGCCAGGCACATTTGTTATTGTGAGGATTTTCCATTTGCCCAGTGCATTATACTTGCCACTCTGGAATGCGTAACCATTTTTCAATGTCGCAATATTCGACAAGCATATAGTAGTTTCTAACAAATCTTTTCGTGCGAACAAATATTTACTAATCGCAGACATTTCCGTTATTCAATCCTTAATCAAAGGACTTGCAGCACAACTTACACAGTCAGGAACTCCCAATATACGCTTGTGTGATTGCCTTGAATGCCATTCATCCACATTGCAAGAAAATTGCGTATCTGTGACTGGCTCATATCCTGTATATGGTGCAACTGGACTTATTGGCTATACCAACAACTATGCTTATAATGGCGAATCAATTTTAATAGTCAAAGATGGTTCCGGTGTTGGTTCTTTGTCGTATGTTAATGACCATTTTTCTGTAATTGGAACACTCAACTATCTAACAGCCAAAGAAAACTACTCAATTCTTTACCTGTATTATGCACTTATGGCGTTCAATTTCACTCCATATATAACAGGAATGGCTATCCCTCACATCTACTTCAAAGATTATGGGAAGGCAAAATTATTCTATCCATCCATTGAAAAGCGAATAAGGATTGCATCATTGCTACATAACATCGAGCAAAAGTTAGTTGTGGAACAAAACCTTGTTATATCACTAAGCGCACAAAAATCTTACCTGCTGCGTATGTTGTTTATATAAATATCATGTGCAATAGATATTGTTTCTGTAAATTCAAGAACCTTAAAAGTTCCTGTTCTATAGACAGTTTTTCCTCTATTGAGGATGTTAAGTTTGTTATATTCTTTTGTTGTGCCATAGATGGTAAAGGACATTTGATATGATTGATGTCCTTAAGATATGCAGTTTTCATTGTTCCCTCTGTAATAATTCTGCTTATTTCTTTTGAGAAGTAAGAAGAAGACATCAGCAAATACAAATACTCTACATTGATATTTGTGTTCGGAACAATGCCCAATATACCTTGCTTGGTACAAACTGGATATTCATTTATAGATATTGCACCTATGGTAGCACCATTGGAGTATATAACAGACTTTGATGGAATAAGCCATGCTGATGATTTTTGCATACCCAGTTCTGTTATAAAGTCTTTATTATTTGTCAGATATTTACAAGACAAGTCTTCAATCTTAATAAATGGAATTGTGCCTTCTGTATAATATTCAACTACCGATGTCGTCGGAGTGCCACCTTCACCAGCTTTAATATAGAAAGAAGAAAACGGATAAAGTTTTCCTTTCAAAAGAACTGTCATCAATTCGTCAACAAGTCCTTTGATTAAGGATTGAAGTTTCTCAATGATTTTGTTTTGGGTAGCGATACGCTCATCAATTAAAGATAAGAGCTTCGCAATTTGTTCCTGTTCGTTTTGTACAGGAACAGCAACTTTAATCTTGCGAATTTCATTTGCTGAGATTTCTAAGAATGTTGATCCACAAGCATTTCTAATCAAATCTTTTTTCTTAGTTTGAATCAAGTAGTATAGAAAATCAATATTACATTGTTTCGCAATAAGAGATTGAAAACCTTGATTTGTAGTACATTCATTTGATGCAATAGAACATTCTCCTACCGTGGCACGAGAACTTAATAATATAGTGTGTAATGGTAATAGCTTTGCACTTGAATTATCTAAACCATCTCTTGTAATAGTTCTTTTGCTAAAGTCTACATATTTATTTTTACCGATTTCACTTGGAGTAAACCATTGTATATCTCCACCCCAATATGATTTCACTGTAGTATCAGGTGTGCCACCTCCAACCACTGTTGCTAAATCATTTATGGTGTACTTGTTCCACTCTCCACTAAACTCCGGAAATCTCAAATGGGGAACATTGAGGACTTTATTTTCGTTATTATCTGCCATAATCATTATTCTTTATCGGGATTGATATCAAACGGCAACAATTTGTCACCATCATTAAACCGGTCGAAATCGGAGATAAACGAACGGTCTTGAATCACTTTGTATTTTTCATACTCACCATACGCCTTCTCTCGTGCCTCTTCTTGAGAAACTTTACCGGCCGAATCTTGTGCTTGATAGTCCATTGTAGCAAGAAACTGTTCAAGACGCTGCTTCCAGTCTGCCATCGTTGTAATGATATGGCGTTGAGCACGCTGTTCTGCAAATTCAAGAAATGCGTTAGTTACGCCGTTGAGTTCTGAAACCTCTTTGTCAGACAAGTAGTTCTTTGCTACAATCGTATCAGATTTCTGTACTCTGCCATTGGGAGCTTTTTTCCAAGTAGTCAGTCCCATGTGCGGCATTTCCGAGTCGGCACGTTCATATACTATTTCGGCAGCAGTACGATGAGTTACAGCCAAGTGCATCATGTTTTGCACCATCTTGAAGAACAATTTGGTACAATCCGACTTCGGGTCGTAATCCGCACTGCATTCGGCATAGATGTCTGTTATCTTTTGGTAGTATCTGCGCTCTGAGGTACGTATCTCACGAATACGCTCCAGTAAATCGTCAAAATAATCTTTGCCAAAATGTTTTCCCTGCTTCAAACGTTCATCATCAAGCGCATATCCTTTAATAATAAACTCCTTCAATACAGATGTAGCCCAGATACGGAACTGGGTGGCTTGATAGCTATTGACACGATAACCTACCGCAATAATAGCATCCAAATTATAGAACAGAGGTGTACGTTCCACATCCCTTTTTCCCTCTGATTGAACTATCCCAATTTTTCGGATAGTTGCCTCTTTTGTAAGCTCGCCTGTTTCGTAAATCTGACCAAGATGATAGTTGACAGTCCGTACATCCACCCCGAACAAATCGGCCATACGCTTTTGTGACATCCAAAATGTTTCACTGTTGAATATCACTTCTATTCGTGCCTCGCCTTGCGCCGTTTTATACAGCAAAATGTTAGAACTCAACGAATTTTGCATCAATTCGTTTATCGAAATTGTTCGAGTAAAATAATCGCGAGCTTGTTGTACCAACACTTTTTTGACATTGGCATTTTCGGCAACAATCATACATGCCATACGAGACAGACGGAAGATATTGACCTTACGGAATGAACCGCTTCCAATCCTTACCATATCAACCGCTTGGTTGAAATGGTCGTCTACATTCATTCCTTTTTCACCTGCCACCTTGATAGCCTTGTCTATGACTCTTTGGAATTTCCAATAAGCCGAATAGCCCATAGCAGCGCACAGGTCGCGAGAACTCCAGTATTCGTTTCCGCCCTCATCCTGACGGCGTATATTGTCGAATGATGGACGCATTTCGGGGATGTTGTCTATCTCTGCCATAGTGTAATTATTCAACCAGTCCCAATTCTTTCAAATAGCCTTCTATCTCCTTATCCAGTTCGGCTCGCTTGGCTTCCAATTCCTTTATTTCAGCCATGACTGCTTTGATGTCAATAGGCTCTTCTTCCTCAAAAGTATCGACATAACGAGGAATATTCAGATTATAGTCATTTTCGGCAACCTCCTGTAACGTAGCGAGGTGACTGTACTTTTCAATTTCCTTGCGGTCACGGTAGGTTTCTACAATCTTCTGTATATGCTGAGGGCGGAGTTTATTTTGGGTCTTGACCTTTTCAAACTCTTTGCTGGCATCAATGAACAAGATATTATCGTCTTCCTTACGGCATTTCTTCAATACGAGAATACAGGTCGGAATGCTTGTACCATAGAAAATATTGGCAGGCAGCCCGATAATGGCATCAATATAGTTTTTCTTCTCTATCAGGAAACGGCGTATAACGCCCTCTGCATTCCCTCGGAACAGAACTCCGTGCGGAGCAACGCAAGCCATCGTACCACCTTCATTGAGGTGATGAACCATATGCAGAATAAAAGCATAGTCGGCTGTTTTCTTAGGTGCAAGTCGTCCTGCTTTACTGAAACGGTCGTCGTTGTTGAATTTGTCGGCAGCACTCCATTCGGCAGAGAACGGAGGATTTGCAACCACTGCATCGAACTGCATATCATCGAATGCGTCCCATTCAAGCGTATCGCCATTCTCTATTTTGAAGCTGCTGAATCGGATACCGTGCAGCAACATATTCATTCGGGCAAGGTTGTAAGTAGTCGGATTTTTCTCCTGTCCATAGATATATGCCGCCTTACCGATACTTGCTGCACGGAGCAATAGTGAACCACTACCGCAAGTAGGGTCGTAAACATTACGCAAACGGTTATGCCCAAGAGTAACAATCTCCGCCAATATGCGGCTGACCTCTTGCGGAGTATAGAACTCACCGGCTTTCTTGCCTGCACCGGCAGCAAACTGACTGATCATATACTCATAAGCATCGCCCAAAATATCAATCTCCTGAGAGGCCTCCACTCCGAATTTTATATCATCAAGTGCAAGCAGAACATTGCTTATAAGCGTATTCTTGTCATCGGTTGTCTTTCCGAGCTTAGGGGAAGCAAGGTCAATATCCGAAAACAGACCACCAAAATCCTCTTCGCTGTCACGTCCGAGCGTACTATCCTCAATGCGTTTCAATGAGCGTTCCAGCATCGGAAGGATATTTTCTTTCCGCTTGATAGTTTCGATTACAGACGAAAACAAGAATTTCGGTTCAATGAAATAGCCTATATTTTCCAAGCATTGGTTCTTGACCTCTTCCTGCAATTCCGCAGCATCCGAATCGGTCATTTCCCATAATTCCTTGAATGTAACTTCATCATCCTCCAATGCACTGTTGGCGTATGTTTCTATCTTCTCCGACAGGTATTTATAGAAAATGAATCCCAAAGTAAAATACATAAAATCGCTTGCCGACATATTGCCGCGCAAACGGTTTGCGACCGCCCAAAGCTGGTCACGGAGTTTCTGTTGCAGTTCTTCACTCATATCCTTATTGCTCTATATTATTCTGTATTACATCACTTTCCGGCAATGGTATATTGCTTTCAATTATACTTCTCAGGTCATCCAGCACTTTCCCTTTATATGAGAAATATTTTGCCCCTTGATATGCACCCGATGTATTCCGTTTCTCTTCCGGCATAAACGTACCGACAAAAGGGGACAATTTATAAATACGACCTTGATATTCAACGGAATCATCGCTTGCCACCTTGACTTCTGTATTCGTAGGCATGAAGGTAACACATTCCCCTATTTTAATACCGACCATGCTGAATTTGAAACGCCCTCGCTTTACGGTTCGCTTCTGCACGACAGGCAATGAATCTTTTTCGTTATGGCAAACCGGTTTATTATCTACATAGACCGTAACAACCGCATCATCAATCATCTTGGCTATGTCATTGAATATATCCAAAGCTATTTGCGGCGGCACATTGAAAAACTCCCGATTCTGACGAATACGCAAATCCGTCAACCGATCAATAGTCTTGTGTACATGCTTTTCAACATCGTTATATTTGACCGTCTGAATGGTTGCATAAATCTCAAAAGGCAACGGAACAGCCGTGTTGTCAAGTTCCTTGGAACGTATATCTACAGGCCGCGCACTTTTACCGATTTTGACCCAATCCTCACGAAAACTTGGATTAGTCAAGATATACACATATCCGGGTTCATTTGTCTTTACCATATCAGTATTTCTTTTAATCCCAACTGAAAGTGCGTATGATATTACGCAATCTGTCTAAAATCCTCGTCAACGCCTTTCTCGTCTTTATCAATCCGAGATGCTTCTCTTTCAATGCCTTTTGTATGATTTCTGGCTGCTCTTTTTGCAGATAATCATATTCTTTAAGGAAATGATTCAATACTGATGACGATATTTTCTCTTCCTCAGCCAATGAGTTGACGGCATTTTCTCGTTCAACAGCAATATAGCGGTTCAACCGTTCTTCCAAATCGCTTGTACCGTCAGCCTTGCCTCGCTGCATCATGAAATTTTCCTTATCGTCATCCACATTCTTTTGAATGAAGCCATCAATAAGTTTTGCCTTGCTGCGCATTTCAGCATCCTTAATCATCGTGTCAATGATATTCTGGCGGCGTTCCGCGTAATCGGCACTATATGGGTCAAGTTCTGCAATGAGTTCAAGGATATATGCCACATTGATAATGTCGCTATGTAGGAGTTCAAGGCAGAAATCCACATCACCGAGGTCTCCGTCATCCGGAACATCTGTATCATCATCCGGTTTGGGTGACGGTGCTGGAACAACGAGTGCAAAAGTATCATGGATATCAAGATACTTACTTCTGAAATCCATAAATTGCTGTTCCGTCATGCCGAGATCATCAGACTCTTCATTATAATCCTCGTATATCTGTATTTCAGCATGTTTACGGATAATATCACGGAACGCCAAAACAAACTCTTTCTTAGCTTTTTCACTCTGCAAAAGGTCTATACAATTTGTGTCCGGATATTTCTTCAAAAAATTGGTAGCAAGCTCCTTGTATTCCTGTTTGACTTCTTCAAACGGAGGTCGCACTATTTCTTCCGGATTGTTACTGTTGCTGAACAATTTGATAGCGGTATCAACATTGCTTTTCAAATCACGGAAACACACAATCTTTCCGAAGCGTTTCTTTTCATTCAGCACACGGTTTGTCCGGCTGAATGCCTGCAACAAGCCGTGGTATTCCATATTCTTGTCTACATAAAGCGTATTGAGTTTCTTGCTGTCAAAACCGGTAAGGAACATTCCGACGACCAGACAAAGATCAAGCGGCCTCATATCAACTCGCTTCTTTTTCATACGCAGGTTGATGTCATCGTAATATGCACGGAAGTTCTCTGTCGTAAACGATGTCCCGAACATTTCATTGTAGTCATCCATGATGGCTTGCAGTTCATCAACCTCACCGGCACTGTCATTCAGATAAGAACCTGTACCCATTCCTGTCAGATCATCATCTTGACTTCCATTGGCTGCATAAGTAAAAACTGCACCTATACGAATCTTGGGATTCAGTTCCTTGAATATCTTGTAATAACGGATAAGCATCGGTACGGACTGTACAGCAAACAATGCATCGAACTCTCCGTCAAATGTTGACTTATTGAAATTATTAAGGATGAATTTAGCGATTTCCGTCATGCGATTAGTACTGCCGTTCTGCACTTCCTCACTGCCATGATAATACTCTACAAGGAAACCGAGAACATTTTCATCGGCAATGGCATCTTTAATCAGATAGCGATGCAGGCAGTTGCCGAATACCTCTTTGGTCGTATGCCCATCAACTGCATTTTCTGTAAAAATAGGAGTTCCGGTAAAACCGAATATCTGGGCATTATCGAAGAATTGCATAATCTTCTTATGACTCTCCCCGAAGTGACTGCGGTGGCACTCATCAAATATCATCACGATACGGGAGTGGCATATCGAATCTATCTTGCTGCTGTACCATATCTTACTTACGGCAGCATTGAGTTTCTGAATAGTGGTAATGATAATCTTGGAGTTACTATGCAGCCGTTTTACCAGTTCATCCGTATTGTCCGTACCGTCAACAGCTCCCGGTTCAAAGGCTTCATATTCCGACTGCGTTTGTGTGTCAAGGTCATGACGGTCAACAACGAACATTACCTTATCTACATCATCCAACTCCGAAACAAGCTGTGCTGTTTTGAATGAAGTCAAGGTTTTTCCTGCGCCTGTAGTATGCCAGATATAACCGTTATCGTTGGAGTTCTGTACCCGATCCAATATCTTTTCTACAGCATAAAACTGGTATGGGCGAAGTACCATCAAGCATTTATCCCCTTCATGCAATACGATATATTTTCCGATAATCTTACCGAGCGTACACTTTTCCAAGAAAAATACAGCAAACTTATCCAGTTCATTGAATGGCAGATTTGCCGCATCCGTCCAGTTGAACGTGAATTTATATCCACCATTGGGATTATTGGCGAAATAACGAGTATTTACGCCATTGGAGATAACAAATAGCTGAATATAGTCGAACAGCCCATGAAAGGATGTCTTATGATAGCGTTGTATCTGATTGTATGCCTGCTTGAGTTCTACACCCCGACGCTTCAATTCAATCTGAACCAGAGGGAGGCCATTGATAAGAATCGTCACATCATAGCGACACTTCTTTCGTCCCTCCACCGTAATCTGATTCGACACCTGAAACTCGTTCTGACACCATTGTGTACGATTAAGGAATTCCACCCAAATACGCTGCCCGTTCATCGTGTCAAGAGGATATAGGTCACGAAGTTTCTTAGCCTTTTCAAAGCGAGTACCACCTTCCAGATATATCAATATCTTCTCAAACTCTTCATCCGTAAATGAGTTACGACCAACTTCCGCCAGCTGTTTCTTGTTGTGAATTTCCAACTGCCGCTTGAAGTTGGCATAAAGATTATCTTCTTCGGTAATCTGGACATACTCGTAGTCCATTTGCCGAAGTGTGGCTATAAGTCCGGCTTCCAATGCCGCTTCGCTCTGTATTGACATATTCTTTCCCTACTATGGTGTTATTACTTATTTATTCCAGCTTGTAGTATTTTGATACCTAATGCATTTTCTATTTTGCACAAAGTTTCCAATGACAGATTCTCGCGACCTTTCAACACCTTGGATACATATTGCTGGGTGCAGTTCATTTTCTCAGCCAACGCTCGTTGTGTCATGCCAAGTTCCTCCATTCGGTTTGACATGGTTGCAGCTATAGCCTGCGAATGGCAAACCCAATCTTCGCTTTTGCATTCCACTGTTTCCTCTTTTACTTCCAGTGCGTTGTCTATCTTATCTTCTGCCATTGTATGCATCAAAAATACCTTTGCCTTATTTGGTAAACAAAGGTACTATAAATAATTGAGATGACACAACTTTCAGGTTGTTAATCGGTTCTTTTTTGCGCTAAGAATATTCTTATTTAATTGCTGTTACTCTTAAATCATATCTACGGCTACCCGTGTCAAGATCGACATCATACTCTTTCAGTCCTTTTTCAACTGCAATCTGATGTAATTCTTGCTTATCCTTTTGTGATATATCTGGACCATAATATATTGCTTTCAAGCATCCAACATCCGGTATTGCAACATAATCATTCTCATCTTCTAAATTATAGTAAATCATTCTCCATTCATGTTCGTGCTCGTATTCTTTTCTGTCTTTATAAAGATAAACTCGATACCAATATAATTGATTAACAGATATTATAGACGACAAAAAGCTTAACCAATTTTTATCTCCAATCTGCTTGAAATATTCGTAAGTATGAATATTTCCCTCATCTAATGTAACATCCGGTCTTAAATCTGTATAAATCACAGGAAAGAGATTAACACTCATTCCCAATGAATTATATTTAAAAATGCATCGTCTGAGATCATATTCTAATGCAAACCCCTTATATCCATCTGCATATCTATCCCACATATACTTAGACTGCACACTTTCTGTAAAACAGGCAATTTTTGCACTATTTCTTGGATTTCTAAAACGCGATTCTTGTTTTTTTATCGCAGCCCCTATATTATTGCAAAAATCAACATAATCATCTGTCAATATTTTATCTATAATTTGTTCATCCGTATATCCGCACTCTCTATAATAACATATTTTCGTTGCTTTTTCCGCCCTTATTTCAGGGGATTTCTGTGTTATATGCGACAATGTTATGCGCAACGCATCTTTCAATGCATTTTTTAGATCTTTGTGAATCTTATCTTGATCTATATATAAATACGAATCATATTTATCTGGAAACATTCCCGCATGGCATAATGAAATAGTTTTAGATTTAAATGATTCAATTGTATAGCCCTTATCGTCTATTCTACGATACCTAAAAAGTTTTTCCGGTATATTAGGAAGTACTAACTTATAAATATTACTCCATACGTCAGAAGTCGCAGTTTTATCTATATTGAAAGGGATATAAGATTGTTCTATAATCTCTTGGAATTGTTTTCTAAAATCCAACATCTGCAAATCACGAATTTGTTATTTCTTTATTTCATTAACTCGACAATATTTTCTGGCAACACGGCGTTTCTTATACCATCTTTCGGAGCATTCTTAAGGAACAGCATTGGAACGACGGTGTAGCACTTGGCAAACGGTAGCAGATTAGCTTTGCGGAGAAGTTCGGCAGTCAGTTGTTTGCCATTCTCTTGAGTAGTCCATTTGCATTCTCCGACCAACAAATACTTTTTGTCAAGCGATTCGGCCATAACATCAAACTCGACTTGTTCCGGCTTCTTATCCTCATTGAGCACAGAACCCCACCAGCGTTTTGCCTTGCCATAAACCACTCCATTGACAAGATTTCCTGTTACGGCATCCCGACATAATTTTTCCCATTGCATACTCACATACTCCGATAAATGAGCAGTCAAAGCCTGTTCTATTGGCAAACGACGACCAAGCTCGATGAACGAACGATTAGGTACGACAAACTGATAATAAAATGCCATAAACGGATCGGCTATCTTGTAAAGACTCTTTTTCGCATTCTTTTCATCAATCCCAAACGGAACATCTTTCTCCAAAAATCCGAGATCAATAAGTTTCTTCAATGGACGCGACAGGTTGGTTGCAGGCTCATTGCATCTTGCGGCAATCTCAGAAAGCCGATTTGCGCCAGTACCGATATAAGACATTATCGTCGAAGTCTTAACAATATCCTTTACATCGTCCTGAAACAATTTTATCGGTTCTTCGTAAAGAGTTCCATTTACAGAAAGGATATTGTGCCACAAAGCATCATTAAGTGAATTTTGGTTTTCCCTTAGTTCCCAATAACGCGGTACACCTCCCCAAACAGCATATTCTTCAATGGCATTCATCGCATCAAGGCTCAAAGCCTCTTGAATATATGGCAAACGTATCGGTGCAAGTTTCATGATCTCATCAGCACGACCATAGAGAGGTGCAGTAGAATCAAGAAACAATCCATACATCATATTTTGTGACGAACCGCAAAGCACAAGATTATACTTCAACAGCTTTTCATCAACCAGTTTTTGTAGCACAGACGGCAGTTCAGAAGATTGCTCTACAAGATACGGAAACTCATCCAAACATAAAGTAAAACGCTTGTCTGTTCGATAATTGACCGCACGAAACATAGATTCCCAATCCGGATATGTCAGTTTGTCGAAATCCGGGAACACTTGTGCTATTACTTTTGCAAGCAATACTCTCTGATGTTGCCCTTCAGAACGGTCAGCAAGGAAGTAAACATCCGTATCCGACAACACCCTTTTGATAAGCGTTGACTTACCCAACCGTCTGCGACCGTACATCACGACTAACGAGGACTTCTCTCTTGCAAGAGCATCCTTTAATCGTGCAGCTTCATCTATTCTATCAACGAATTTCATATATCTTATTTATTATGCAGCGCAAACATAATGCTTTTATTGCATAACACAATTTTTTGAGCCATATTTTTTTATTCCCAAAGAGCAAATTGCAACTTATGTATAGGAGAACATGTGCTCTATTCCTTTTTTGAAGCTCTTTTCCTTGTTTTCAAACTCAAATCTTGCAAAGCTTTTCCCAACTTGTCTTCTTTGGCCAGCCATAGAATATCATCGTCAAGCTGTAAAGCATACAGCACTCGCAAATAGATTCCGATTGCTACTGTCGGTGTGCCTTTTTCTATTCGGGACACAGTCAACGGAGAACAAGTGGCACGTTCTGCCACCTGAGCCACACTCAGATTCCTGCGCAAGCGAGCCAGTTTAATCTGCTCTCCCACAATTGACATCTTCTGCACCAATTTTCGGGGCAGCTTAGTCCCCATTGTATTCTTTGCCATATTCAACACATCATATAATATGTAAATTTATAACTTTTCATCTATTTAATGATGTATTACAGGTAAAAAATCACAAGATTAGAAGAAACGCTTGACCAAGTACAATATAACGGTTATACACTTTTTCAAGCGAATAAATCAGATTCGTTATACTTTTTCAAACGAATTCTATGTTTATAAAAGTTGCAGCAGCTTCCGACAACCATCTTGGGGAAAGTGTGTAAAACAAGATAATTTTGCTTTGGAGAAATATAAACGCTATTATATTGTTTATAAGCGCCAATATATCCACACAACAAACAATATGTTATTTGTTGCGTAAACACATACGATTCCTCCACACAACATATATTCAAGATTAGTTGGCTATTCAAATGAAAAACAACTTTACTTTATCCCCGTATTTATATATACGTGCATTAAAGTAAAGCTAACAGAGGGAGAAAAAGAAATGACTTCGCCAAAGCCGAACCGAACTATATCTGCCGACTTTTTTGGAGACTGCAAAATAATCACATAATTTGCCAAATCCCTTTGACCATTATGTCTCATTTTTGAGTCGAAAACAGTTCATTTTAGAAATTCCATCGTTTATCATTAAATGTTATCGACTAAAATCAGTACCTTTGTATAAGAAATCACTTAGAGTATAAATGTGGTAAGAATTTGATTATCACTCATTTCATCTCTAACCCATAATACATTCTTCGTCTCGCACTGTAAATGATTAATAGTTCTTGGCTGAGCTAAGTGATTAAAGTTTAGATAGATGTTACTAGTAGTTCAAATATAATGTCAAAGAAGATAGGTCGTAATGAGCCTTGCCCTTGTGGCAGCGGCAAGAAATATAAGCATTGTTGTATGCAAAAGGAACAGGCAATAGGAATATTGCCAGTAGCAAATCATGCTTTGTGGCCATCTTCTTGGCTTGATGTACCAAAAACGATAGCGTATTTAAGTAATCATGCAGTCCCTCCCATATTGGACTATTTGATAGCAATGCAACTTAATCCACAAAATCGAGGGAAGAATATCCGAATTGAGCACCTTTTGCAAATAGCAGTTGCGAATCTCGGAAAGAGTAGCCAGATTCCTGACATCAGTGAGTTCAAGAGTATAATTGACCAAGAGTTCTCATTTGATCTTATGGAAGACATGCCGATTAACATGTTTGCCGAACCTGTAGTGTTTTATGGAGGCAATTACACATTCTTTCCTGGCATCTCGACACATGCGACAGAAATTTTCCGTTCAATGACAGAAGCCATATTCAATAAAAGAAATATATTTACGGAAGCTTTCCGTAATGAAATTTATGATGGAGTACTCTTCATGCTTGAACTGAGCAAGCTTTTGTCAACCCAAGCAGGGATAAGTGGCTTAGTACGCGGAAATGAGACCCCTCGCGAGACGCTTAACGAACCAAAAACTAGCCAATCTTTTGTTATTAATTTGCCGACAATGACAGAACTCATTCATCGGAATAGGCTGAATCCAAATGTTTTGAAATCATTTTTGTTAGAAGTTAATGCTACTGATATACTAACCCAAGATGCAGAAAAGAATCCGTTGTTATACAGACCAATCGTTGAGTTTGACAATAACTTCTACTTTGCCGGAATTTCCAGTCAAGGCTGTGCCATTAACAACTTTATCTTAAAAACAGCTCTAAAACATCGTTGTCTTGAAGAACTAGTAAAACAGACCCATTATGGTGTCTGGATGCGCATCGGGCGTTCCTGTATAGAACAGCTGCGCTGGGTACAAAATTCAATGGATGAAATACTTGCTCCTGTTGAAGGCTATTACGAAGATGTATTCCGCATTGATGTCAACTGGCTTGCATACGTGTGCTATGCTCATGATTTAGCCCGTAATGTAGCCATAGATGGCAATGAGAGTTTCAACAATCGAGATCTCAGCCAACATTTACAAAAACGTATTGATACCATCAGAAATGATAAAAGGTCGAAAGATGACCATATCCTGACGCTTGTTCTGTATTCTACAATGGGGGAGACATACAGATTTGCCATGAAAAAGCAAAATGGAACTGACTATTTTCTTCAATTCTCTGCTTATGATTTCTTACAACTGATACAGACTGAGAAATGGGACAGCTTGAGTCTTGTTCGTTATGCTCGGTCCAAAGAGAACGTATCATCTCTCGAGACTCCTCTGAATCAATCTCTCGATGTATATGCTATATATAAGCATTATGGTGAAAGTTTCTATATGACAGACAACACACCATCAGACATGCTTTATATTGAGCCAAATGATGGATGTGATCTCATATTCAAAAGTAAAGATCAACTGTATTTCCACGGAACGCTGAAGAGATTAAATGGACAGTATGCTTATATACCAGTGATACGTGATCTCGACTATGCGGCAATTTTTAAGCCTGTCCATTCAGGTTTCAATGCCAAGAGTTGTGAATCTTATAGTATTCCTGTGTGGGTAAGTTGTTATCAAGAAGAAAAACAGGGAATAAATCCATCCTCTATTTCCGATACTGTAATAACAGCTGTTGCATACTGGATGGATACTTTACAACCAGCCATAGCCGATATGATCAGCCAACGCTATGAGCACTCCGTAGAAATAGAACTTGTCTTCAGTGAAAAGGTCTTGGCCGATAAAGGGATACACTATGATGACGACATAAAGCCTACGCAAGGAGGAAATCTTAACGTATCCAAGACAGAAGGCGGAGTTTCCGTTACATTTGATGATGATTATATCCATTCTTTTATGGGAGCTGGCAATGAGAGTGAGCGCAACATGATGCGTTGTATCATAAAAAAACTCCTGGAAATAGACGAAGAGACTGCATGCCAAATTATTGATACTCGCATCCCCTTTGGTCAAGCAAAGATGATTCTGATGATGGAGCAGTCACTCAACCCCCTGTCAATACCCTTGTGGCTTTATACTCCTATCTATATTCATGCCGCCACCAGCCAACTACTACAAGACAAATTCCCACAGTGGATGAAGGAGAAAGGTCATGATATAGCAGGTAAACTCAATACAAAAACTGAAAAAGAAGACTTCCTCCACAAAGGAGTAGATGTGCTCCTTAATGAACTTGATAAACGCCTATCATCATTTGATACATTGTGGTTGCTGCGTATGCTCATGCAGAATCACGAGACATTGGTTTATCAGCGAGAGCATAACAGAGTCTTACAACCCGCACAGATTCTTTGTTTTGGAGAAAATGAGTCAAAACGTAAAGAATTCTTCGATACAGAAAGACGACTTGCTGATGCTGGAATATCTACCCGTGCTATGATAGAATATATAGCTGCGACACAGTATCGTGGCGGTGGTGTTAAACCAGGCAATGATGATGTAGAAAGCCTGTTAGCTATCATGAACGAAGTGATATCCATTGGTGGTATATGTGACGCCATACATTTAGATGTAGCTAATCATACCATTGAGAAATTAGGCTCTGGACGTTATGGTATCTACGATGATGTTTTTTCCGACAATGTAGGAGAGTTTGCAGCAACGCGCACTATTGAGAGTGTAAATGGGCAAATCGAAGATTTCGAGAGTAAGATGGCCAGGATGGCAGTACGTCCAGATACAAAAGAAAAAAACAAGGATGCAGAACTCGAGGAGATAGATGTGGCATTCTTAGAGGATTGGGGAGTATCATATTCTAACATCTTGCAGTTCCTTTATGTTTGTTACATCATAGCTATGAAGCAGCAGAAGTCTGTTATTGAGATGGAAGAGTCTCAACTCATCAAAGCTATGCAGGAGCATTGTACAGAACTAACTGAAGATTTAGCAAAGAAATGTATCATTCGCCTTTCTTTGGATAAACGGGAAAACTACCTCACTCCGCCAGTAGGATTAGCGGGCAAGGATATCTTCCCTTGGTCATACAATAGGGAATTAAGTTATCTGCGTCGCCCAGTGATTCGTTATCAATATGATGATGGCACAGTTATGTGCATGTTTGGGTTCCGCTCCTGTATTCAAGCCGGCATTCAGCTATCTGACTTGCTTTATTCTGGTCGCTTACGTTATGTGGGAAGGAAGATAGAAACCTTGCTTGGAAAATTTGAGGCTATAAAAGGGGCTGCGTTCAATGACGAGGTACGCTCTTTTTTGGCAAAGATACCAATAATGCGAGTATGGGAACATGATGTCACTATCAAATCTGGAGGTTATTTTGCGGCAGATAAAGATTATGGCGATATTGATGTGATGGCTTATGATACATCACGTGATATACTCTACTTGATAGAATGTAAGAATACCAATCCAGCCAAGAATATTAAGGAAATGAAAACCGAGATGGATGAATATCTTGGTCGTGGTGATAATCCCGAGAGAGACAAGAAGAGAGCTCTTGTTCTTAAACATTTGCGTCGTCATCGCTGGGTAACGGAGCATATTAATGAAGTTGCGAAACACATTGGTGTAGCAGTTACACCCCGAGTAAAGTCAATGATGCTGACAGCTACAGTAATACCAACATCCTATCTCAAAAGAGAGAAAATACCAATGTCAATTCTGAATTACCCTGAATTAAAGATAAAGGGCGTGAATTTACTAGATTCGTGCAAAGAACCAGATTTAAGCGTACTTGATATATGAGACTTTTAGAGGTGCTGATGCATCACGCCTTCTAATTTTTACCTACTCCTAAAGGTAGTATGGAGCAATCGCTGACGGTTTATCATCTCTGCAATCTGTTCAGTTCGCATTCCCCTATTCTGGCTTGCCAAACAGTAGAGTATAGCCTCTTCAATCTTCATATTTTCAATAATTTAAAGTGTGCAAATTTTGCACAAGTTGTTACAAAAGTACGGAAAAATACGGCAACGGAGGCTCTCTGAAAAAGAATCATATCTGAAAACTTTCTCTTTTGACTGCAAAAGAATACGAAATCCCGACTAACAAGCCTGACAAAATTTCATATATGAACTTTTATACATATTTTCGTCCCCCAAAGAAACAAAATTATGGAAACATCAAAAACATACAATAGAACAATTAATTTATTAGATAAGTACACAAAGTTTATCAAGTCTATTGACACCGAGGATATTGGCAACAATCTTACACTAGATAAATTAATAGAACTAAAATCAATACTGTCCGATATTAATAACATAATGACATTAATATCGACTCGTTCTATTGCAACAAAGTTATCAGATATATTATCATTTAAAAATGAAGATAGAGAACGGATATTTAATGATATTGATAAACAAAAGCCAAACACAAATGGATTCGACATAAGAATTGACTCTCCTGTAAAAATATTAGTAGAAGTCAAATGCAATTCTCTAATCCGCAACAAAAAATTTGGTGCTGCACAAATCAATGCAATTCTTGAAGATGCTAGAAAATTACGGTTAGAATCATCTCGACATATAAAGGCAAGTAAAAGTATTCAAGACACAAAAGATTATATTAAGATAATTGCTATTGTCAATTTTGGCAATAGGTCTGACAAAGATTTAACGTCTCAACTACTGAGAGAAACCAAGTGTAAAGAATCCACTAATTCTGCAAGAAAAGAACGAATGAAAGTGAAAAAGTTTTTAAGACCATTATATTCACTATCGCAAATACATGAAATAACAGATCTAGAAAATGTTTATCTAACAATTTTACATATAAATGATTTAAAAAATGAGTTAGAGCGAATACGATGTGAGTACAGTTTATCACTCAAGTAAAAATACAACATAGCTTTACTTTATCCCTGTATTCATATATACGTGCATTAAAGTAAAGCTAACAGAGGGAGAAAAAGAGATGGCTGCGCCAGAACCAAGCCGAACCATAACTGCTGACTTTCTCTTTTGGCTGCAAAAGACACAGAAATCCTGCTCACAAAACAAACATGATTCGAGCCCTTGTCAAGCCACCAAAAGCCCATCCGAAAATCCGTAAAATTACCCTCTATTTTACAGCCACAATCGGCGAAATAATCACCGATATGCCTTATCTTTGCGAAACGGAGATTTAAGAGCAAAAGAGAGCCATTATTCTCTTTTCCCCTTCGTTTGAAGACAAACTAAGGTTAAAAACGTTAAATCTTCGATTTTCGGCGAAAAAACAAGTAAATTTTTGAGCAGTCTATCTTTTAAGCCGTAAATTATTGATAATCAATTAGCATAATATGCTGCATCGGAAAGGGGATTTTTACTACCGTTTATCCATATCCGGAGAATAAGCCTTGGAAAACGCATACAACCCCACGAACGTGAACAATCCGTTCAACATCAGCAATTCGTATCCGAAACGATAACCATAGGCCGAAACGGTCCAGGCGTCTAACAGGTAGCACCCCATGGGTGCCGCGACACAAATCCACGGGACAGCCGCAAGCCAGAGTTTGCGCCGGGTAAACATGCCGAAAGCAAACAAGCCCAACAACGGCCCGTAAGTGTAAGAAGCCACCACATAAATGGCATCGATGACACTGGAATCGTTTACGGCCTCAAAACACAAGATAAAACCGACAAAGAGCAAAGCTATTACTCCGTGTACCTTCTTTCTTACTGCTTCCGGACGGGTAAACCTCCGCTCCACGTCCAGAATGTCCACACAAAAACTGGTGGTCAAGGCCGTCAGTGCGGAATCCGCACTGCTGAACGCCGCAGCGATAATACCGATAGTAAACAGTACCAACACTCCATTCCCTAAATGGCCTTCCGCACAAAACAAGGGCAAAATGTCATCTCCCTTCACGGGCAAGCCTATACCCTCGCGCGATGCCAAAGCCAACAGCAGGACGCCCACTCCCAGAAACAGCATATTCAAGGGTATGAACGAAAAGCCGTACGAGCACATGTCTTTCTGCGCATCATGCAGGTTCTTGCACGTGAGATTCTTCTGCATCATATCCTGATCCAACCCCGTCATGACAATCACAATAAAAATGCCGCTCAGGAACTGCTTCACGAAATGTTGCCGTGAAGTCCAATCGTCCCATTCTATCCAACGACCGTAAGGACTTTCCACCACATGCCGCACTGCCTCAACCACCGTAAAATCGTTCAAACGGCACAGTTGGTACAAAATCAACACCAGTGCCGTTACCAGACATAAAGTTTGCAAAGCGTCGGTCCACACCAACGATTTTATGCCTCCCCTGAAGGTGTATAGCCAAATCAGGAAAACCGTTCCGGACGCCGTGACCTCGAACGGAACCCCCAAGCTTCCGAACACGTAATTCTGCAAAATCAGGCACACTAAATACAACCGTGCGGCTGCCCCCAACATTTTAGATAACAAGAAAAAAGAAGCTCCGGTCCGATAGGCCGCCTTGCCGAACCGGACATCCAGATAAGCATAAATGGAGGTCAGGTTCAGCTTATAATACAAAGGCAACAATACAAAAGCCACTACGAGATACCCAAAAAAGAAACCTACACACATCTGCATGTAGGTCATATCCGCGTCCCTTACCATACCCGGCACCGACACGAAACTCACCCCAGACAAGGAAGCCCCTATCATGCCGAACGCCACCGCCCACCATGGCGACCGTCTGCCTCCCCGGAAAAACGTATCGTTGTCCCCCGTCCCACCGGCCTTACGGGAGACGGCAAACAGCAGAAGGAAATAAAGAACCGTTGTCAGTATGATATAAAATGCACTCATACAGCCCTTCTGTTTACGGTGCCACGTCCATCCGTCGGAGCCAGGAGCAAACACTATTCATCCGTGTTCTCCTCTTCCAAGGTAAAGCGACTGCTTCCGTCGAAACAATGCGTGCACACCTGACATTTAGGCAAGCCGATGGCTTCTATAAGGTCTTCCAACGTATTGAACTTCAAGGAAGAAAGATTCAGGCGTTCGGCTATCGTGTCCACCATTCGCTGGTATTCGGGCGAACCTGTCTGCGCGTATTTCTCCAAGTTTTTGTTCTCATCTCCCTCGAACTCCTTAATCAGCCGACGCGTAATCAACTCCATATCGCTTTTCGATGACGTGAAATTGATAAACGGGCAACCGTAAATCAACGGAGGGCAAGCAATACGCATGTGCACCTCTTTGGCTCCATAGTCGAATAAGATTTTCGTATTGTCGCGCAGTTGCGTCCCCCTCACGATGGAATCATCGCAGAAAAGCACGCGCTTGTCTTTCAGCATGTCGCGGTTGGCTATCAGTTTCATCTTGGCCACCAAGGAACGCATCTCCTGATTGCTCGGCGTGAAACTCCGAGGCCATGTGGGAGTGTACTTGGAGATGGCACGCTGATAGGGTACTCCCTTTCCTGCCGCATACCCCAAAGCCATACCGATACCGGAATCCGGTATACCACAGGCACAATCCACCTCCGCCCGGTCTCGCCCTCCCATCTTCTTGCCGCAGGCAAAACGGAACTCTTCCACGTTCTTACCCTCATAGCAGGACGTGGGGAAACCGTAATACACCCAAAGGAAGGAACAGACTTGCATGCGCTTATGCGGACGGCGCAAACACTCCATCCCCTCGGCCTGCAACCGGACAATCTCACCGGGACCGAGGTAATACACGGTCTCGTAATCCAGATTGGGAAATGCCGTAGATTCCCCGGTTACGGCATACGCTCCTTCTTTCTTACCTACTACGACTGGTGTACGTCCCCAACTGTCTCTTGCAGCTATAATGCCATCTTCCGTCAGCAACAACAAGGAACAAGACCCTTTGATTTCCTTATACATGTGTTCGATACCTTCCACAAAAGTCTGTCCTTGGTTAATAAGCAAAGCTATCAGTTCGGTAGGGTTTATCTTACCTGAGCTGAACTCTGAGAAATGCATGCCCTGCTCCAGAAGCTTTGCGGCCAGGTCTTCCGCATTATTGATTTTCGCTACCGTCACGATCGCAAAACGCCCCAAATGCGAATTCATCAACAAAGGCTGTGCATCCGTATCACTGATGATACCGACACCGGCATTCCCTTTAAACTGCCCCAACTCGTCCTCAAACTTCGTCCGGAAATAAGTACTCTCCAAATTATGTATCGAGCGGATGAAACCATGCTCTTTACTATAAGTGGCCAACCCGCCACGCCGTGTACCTAAATGAGAATTATAATCTGTGCCGTAAAACAAATCGGCCACGCACTGCGTCTTTGAGATGACGCCGAAAAAACCTCCCATAAATATCGTGTATGTGAATTTGGGCACAAAATTAAGAAAAAACAACGATACACTATATCCATTTTTATTATTATCTTTGCCTGCGTCACTCTGAAAATCGCGATTAAGCAAGAGCAGAGCCGAGCTTGCTCGGGCCATACCGAGCCGGGGCGATTCATTTAAAACCGATAAACGTGAGTTTCATACGATATATATTGTGGGGATGCATGTTGTCCTTTCCACTGGTGATGCAAGCGCGCTTGGAAGCCGCCGACTCTATCATCAGCCGGATGCACCATGCCGCTTCACAATATATGGACTTCATCCACGAATACCGCGCAGAGCTATACATCAAAGCCCAACTGGATATCATCAAGAAAAACCGGGGATTCCGTTTCATTCCGGGATTGTTCAGAACCCCAAAAGACGCCAACCGCTTTATCGTAGAGACATACAGCGACCTACACTACACCGCTCCCAACATATACGACCAGAAAATCAAGGCTTATACCGGAACGTTGGGCGAAGCCCGTGAAATACCGGGCATTACGGATTATTTCAATGTCAACATCTATGCCCCTTACCTGATGGGGCAACGCCTGCTCTCCCCTTTGGCTCCCAACAGCAACAAATACTACCGCTATACTATCGACTCCGTGTCGTGCGACCGGCAACAACGTATCGAATACCACATCCGATTTATCCCTCGCAACAAAAGCTTCCAGTTATTGGACGGAAAAATGACGATTACGGAAGGGGCATGGAGCGTGCGCGAGATTTCATTCAAAGGGCAAGCCGATTTGTTGCTTTTCGATTGCCGCATCATCATGGGAGACATCGGCACCGACACGGAATACCTGCCGGTGAAAAACGACATCAACGCATCGTTTGCCTTTGCTTTCAATATCATGGAAGGATATTACGAATCTAGCCTGACTTATAAGGAAATACATCACCGTCGTAATACACCGGAAGACAGCATTTCCAAACCGAACTACAACCTTACCGCATCTTTTTCCCTGCAATGCGACCGGCAGGCCTATACAAAGGACTTTGCCCGTTTCGACTCCCTGCGGCCTACTCCTTTGGACAACTCCGAACTGTATATATATAAAAGGTATAAGGCACGGACGGATTCCATGAATTATATACAAAAGGAAACGACCAAGCCTTTCAAGAAAAACATCTGGGGCTCGGTGGGCGACTTTTTTCTGACCGATAGCGACTGGAAACTAAGCAACAATGCCACGTTGCAAAACTCTCCCTTCATCAATCCGCTGATGTTCAGTTACAGCAAAACGACCGGCATCGCCTACCGGCAAGATTTGAATTTCAACACCACATTCCGAAACAGCCAGTCCCTTCACGTCGGGACACGCTTGGGATATAACTTCACCCATAACGAATTCTATTGGAATGCAGGGGCCGAATACCAATATTGGCCGGAACACATGGGAACGGTAAGAGTCAACGTCGGGAACGGCAACCGCATCGGGAACAGCCGCATTATTGATGAACTCAAAAAGATTCCATCAGACAGCATCATCGACTTCGACAAACTGAACCTGGACCTTTTCAAAGACTTGAATTTCGAAATCAGCAACCACCTCGAAATCACCAACGGCCTGTCCGTAGGACTGGGATTCATGTTCCACCGCCGTACACCGGCCGAACATCCTGAAGAAAGTTTCCGGCAAGTAGAACTTCCGGAAAACGTAACCGAAGGATTGAAGGCCAACATACGCCCGCAGTATAACAGTTTCGCTCCGCGCATCCGGGTAGAATGGACTCCCGGCCAATACTATTACATGAACGGCCGACAGAAAATCAACCTGAAGTCCCGTTTCCCGACTTTCATCGTGGACTACGAGCGCGGTCTCAGGAACATATTCAAAAGTACAGGCGTTTATGAACGTATTGAGTTCGACATGCAGCACCACATCCGTACGGGTCTACTCTCCGACCTGTATTACCGCATCGGAATGGGACTGTTCACCAATCAGGAAGAAACTTATTTCGTAGACTTCGTCAACTTCCGCAAAAGCAACCTCCCCGAAGGATGGAACGACGAAATCGGAGGAGTGTTTCAGGCTTTAAATGGCCGATGGTATAACGCATCTCCCTACTACGTCAGAGGACATATCTCTTACGAAGCCCCGTTTCTTGTGCTACGCCACCTTATCAAATACACCAACCATATACAGAACGAACGCCTATACCTCAATATGCTCACCATGGACCATTTAGGACCTTATTTCGAATTGGGTTACGGCATAGGGACCTTCGTGTTCGACATGGGACTGTTCCTTTCTTTGGAAAACTTCAAGCAAATCGGCTTTGGGTATAAGTTCACCTTTGAGTTGTTCAGCAAATAATAAGTGGATTTTCCTTTTTCTACTTTTTCATCATCTTTCCGTATGGAATGATATACAACCCTTTAGGCCATTCTTCCGGAATACCTTCACCGGGCAATATTTCTCCTCTCTTTACACCGTCCGGCCCATAAACAGGCAAAGGATGCCCGTCCGTCCTAAACTTTATCCAGTCCACCTCGTCCGGTGAGTCTTTTTCAATCAAACGCAAGGTATGAGAACCGGTTCCAGTGTACACCAAATACCCCCTACCGGATGCCATCCAACTTCCCGCCGCAGCACGCACAAACCGTGTGCCGCTATCATCCAGAAGAAAAACATTTTCCTTCTCATTTTCAATATCATACCGGCTGAATATTGTATAAAATCCATCTGTTTCCTTTAAGCTATTTTCCTGGGCCTGCACGACTGTCCCGTCTCCATAAAAGCAGACTACGGATTCACGGGATTCTGTCGCTTTCCACAAATAGGGAACACAGGCTTTCCAAGCCTCATCGGTTTCCATTCGGTGGAATACCACACCCTCGCCGGTTATTTTTTCAAAGCAAAGACGTTCCGATGCTACGGTTTCTCCGTCTGGACTTTCCCAAGTAACTTTCTCCACGGCATACGGCAAACCTACAGTCAACCATCCTTCGTCATCCTCAGTTTTCCGGTACCACACAATTCCAGTTCCCGACGGTACCGTAAACGAGTACTTAGGCCCTAAAGTACAGCTGTCACAACCCACCATCCGAGTCACGGCCCTTCCTTGTACATCCTCATCCTTCCGGTCTATTTCAACCACATTGGGCCATCCTTCCGGCAAACGCCCGGACTCTCCCTTACGCACGTATGTCCAGACATATCCTTTGGGCATCTTCCCGCCACCCGCCATACCTTTTCCTTGTGGCAGGGATATTGCGGTAAAATCAATCCGCCGGGCTTGAGCATAATCCAGTGCAAACAAAGAGTCTGCCAACCAGTCCCCTTTGAAGGTCCAGTCGCCGTCTTCTCTTCCTGCCAATACAGGCGGTTGCACTTCCTTATATATAAATAAGGAATCGCCTACATCCTGTTCGCATAACTTAAAAGAAATACCCCCGACCGGCATCAGACCAAATTGTTTTTTAGAAGAAACAGACGTAAAAACATCCTCTTTCGTATACAAAGATGTCTTTGACAAGCGAGCTGAGGCTAACGATATGATTTCAAACTTATTACTATACTTGTTTTTAGGATTTACAGAACTGGCCAATTCCTCGTCTGTCAAAGTCAATAAAGAAGTATACTCTTGTACACGCCCGTTAGAATACGCCAACCACGCATCCAAAGCCATGTCACGAAACGCATAAGCCTTCCCTTCCACCTGCAATTCAAAAATAGCCGTTCCGCCGTCATGTATATGTATTCTCCCGTTTTTATCCAAGGGAAGCTTGCGGGCAGCGCGGTTTTTCTTCCCCGTACCGGTTTTATCCTGCGATGCCATCACGTACAACGAGTCTGGATGTGCCGCACAATACCCGGCCAATACACAATGCATACCATCCTCCAGTTCACGGACATTCCTTACACGCCTGAAAGTTTGTGCTGAAACTACTTCCCCCCATAAACCCAACAGGAGAATACAACTATATAAAAAACATCTGGCATCCATGGTATTTTCATTTAGTTCTAATCGACCGGCCACCTTCAATATGTCCCGGCTTCAAGTCTATTATTATCGTATCTTTTTGAACAGGTCCCGGTTCAGGATCTTCCGGTTCCTCCGGCTTCCCTGGATTTTCCGGCTCTTCAGGTTCTTCGGGTTCTTCCGGCTCTTCAGGCTCTTCAGGTTCTTCTGGCTCTTCCGGCTCCGGCTCTTCCACATCCCCGCCATTCGTCAGCCACTCATGATACGCCACGTTTTTCAATCCGACCACGTTAAAATAAGTCTTCACCAATCCCAACAAGCCAATCCGGCATCCCAGTACCTCCGGATGATCCACAAGATTGGCTTCATCCCTCACATCCGTACCCTTTTTAAGCTCTACTGGCATGCAACGCGAAGCATCCCTTTCATCTTTTGAATCCGCTATCAGAAGGTTCGTGCTTACGCCAGCAGCCCGTATCTCATCAGCCGTGAACAGGGCATTTTTCATCGTCCTGTCACACGCCCCCACTATATACCCCACGACCATTTCCTCATAATCCTCATCCAAGTCTACCCCTTCATACTCCGACAATATCCCGGTTACAGTCCAAGCACCCTCATATTCAGGCGGCAAAGGCACCTCTTCTTCCGTTCCGCCAGTCCCTCCCGCCCCATGGCCTCCGCCTTCCGGCTTATCGCCCGTTTGCCCGGGCTGTTCCGTGTCTTCCCCTTCTTCCGAAGGTAAATCCACTTTTTGGCAGGTTGCAAATCCTCCGACCAGATACAACCCGAACAGCATCTTCACGAGAAATTTATATCCAGACCGCATATCATTCTATTCTTCTGTCAACGTCTCTTTCAGACGTTTGAACTTATTTTTCATATCATGGGAATAATATAAATCATCCCACCACGCCCATACAAACACCAGCAAGTCAAAAAACAACCAACCGGCCAAAATCCAATGACAAGTCTCCATGATGCAATCATTTAAATATTTTTCATCCTTGCAAATATACGATTTTATCCTAAAGCCCGCTACCTTTCGATAAAAAAAACTATCTTTGCACATAATAAAGTTTACTATTTATTATGGAAGTCATTCAAACCGCCATCGAAGGCGTAGTGATTATCGAACCTCGGTTGTTCAACGATGCAAGAGGCTATTTTTTCGAATCTTTCTCACAACGGGATTTCGACCGGTTGGTCCGCACCGTACATTTCGTGCAAGACAATGAAAGCAAGAGCAGTTACGGCGTACTGCGCGGTCTTCATTTTCAAAAACCGCCATACGCACAAAGCAAGTTAGTACGCGTCATCAAAGGCGCCGTATTGGACGTGGCCGTGGATATCCGGAAAGGGTCGCCTACTTTCGGTCAACATGTAGCTGTAGAGCTGACAGAAGAAAACCATCGTCAATTCTTCATCCCCCGCGGTTTTGCCCACGGCTTCAGCGTGCTCACGCCGGAAGTTATATTCCAGTATAAATGCGACAACTTTTATGCACCGCAAAGCGAGGGGGCATTGGCATGGGACGACCCGGATCTCGGCATCAACTGGCACATTCCTTCCGACAAAATCCTCCTGTCGGAAAAGGACAAGCGTCATCCTCGCCTGAAAGATGCCGAATGGTTGTTTGATTACTCAGAAGATTTATACCAATAATACAGCACATCATGGATTTTAAAAGAAATATCATCATTACCGGAGGAGCCGGTTTCATCGGCAGCCACGTCGTACGCCTCTTCGTCAACCAATATCCGGACTACCACATTATCAATCTGGACAAGCTGACCTACGCCGGAAACTTGGCCAACCTGAAAGACATCGAAAACCAACCGAATTACACTTTCGTCAAAGCGGACATTTGCGATTTCGACAAGATGAGCGAACTCTTCCGGCAATACCATGTGGACGGCATTATCCATCTGGCTGCCGAAAGCCACGTGGACCGCAGTATCAAAGACCCGTTCACTTTCGCACGCACCAATGTCATGGGAACGCTCAGCCTGCTCCAAGCAGCCAAAGAGTATTGGGAATCCCTGCCGGAAGGCTACGAGGGCAAACGTTTCTACCATATTTCGACCGACGAAGTGTACGGGGCATTGGAGCTGACTCACCCCGAAGGCATCGAACCTCCTTTCACCACCACGGCCTCATCTTCGGAACATCACCTGGCATACGGTGAGGCTTTCTTCCTGGAAACCACGAAATACAATCCGCACAGTCCCTACTCCGCTTCCAAAGCCAGTAGCGACCACTTCGTCCGTGCTTTCCACGACACCTACGGCATGCCGACCATCGTAACCAACTGTTCCAACAACTACGGGCCTTACCAGTTCCCGGAAAAGTTGATTCCGCTGTTCATCAACAATATCCGCCACCGCAAGCCCCTCCCGGTCTACGGCAAAGGGGAAAACGTGCGCGACTGGCTTTACGTCATCGACCACGCCCGTGCCATCGACGTAATATTCCACAAGGGAAAGGCGGCAGAGACGTACAACATCGGCGGCTTCAACGAATGGAAGAACATTGACATCATCAAAGTCGTCATCCGTACGGTAGACCGGTTGCTCGGCAACCCGGAAGGCTATTCGCTCGACCTGATTACTTACGTGACCGACCGCAAGGGACATGACTTGCGTTATGCCATCGACTCTACCAAATTGAAAAACGAATTGGGATGGGAACCTAGCCTGCAATTTGAAGAAGGCATCGAGAAAACCGTCCGTTGGTATCTCGACAACCAGGAATGGATGGACAACGTGACAAGCGGAGACTACCAGAAATATTACGAAAACATGTACAAGGACCGGTAATCCGCCATCCTGTCCACGAAGACACACGCCCCCGGAAACCTTTGTTGTTTCCGGGGGCGCACGTTTTTCTATCGGCAAGAAAAAAAGGATAAAGCTTAGCTGCGGCTCACTTCCAACCCCTTTTCCGACAAACTCATCTCTACAAAACGGGCACGGTCGTTCACAGCCTCCTGTACCAAGATTTTCCGGATACGGGCTGCCGCCTCTTCGTCCTTGGCCATCATGTAAAGGAAGCCACCGCCACCCGCACCGGGCAACTTATACCCTAAACACAAGTCATCTATTTTCCCGATAATCGCACGGACAGCCTTCGGATTCGTCCCCTCGTCCAAACGGCAATTCTGCATCCATGACCTCCTGACCAAACGGCCGGTCTCCTCAAAACTGTTCCGCTGTATGGCATCGTACATGTCCAAGGCATGTGCCTTCATCCGCCCCAATAACTCCAAACGGCCGGTCTCGTTCAGGAACATCCCTTTCACGATTTCCGCCAAGATGCTCTTGGCCGTACGCGTAATGCCGGTATAATACAACAAATGGCATTCCCGGTACTCAGGTGCGGTAAACACGTGGTCGGGCAGCCAACGTACCAAAGGCTGTTGACAAGCCCCCGGTTGGGTCTGGAGCAATTTCACGCCTTGCAGGATGCCGCCGTATTGGTCTTGCCATCCTCCGCCCGTGGTCAGCAACTGCTCCAACACGAGCGTACGGTTGCCCACCTCATAACGGTCCCATCCCAACCCGCAGAAGTCATTGACGGCCCCCAGCACGGTAGAAGCTAAGATTGAACTTGTCCCCAACCCGGAACCGGCCGGAATGGCAGACAGCAATGTAATTTCGATACCCGCACCGAAAGCCTCCAACTGCGCCTCTAACGACGCATGGGCTTCCGCACAGAAATCCGGATGGAAACCGGCCAACACCAACGCTGCCTTCGGAATGGAAAAAGGAGAGCCGACCTTGTTGAAGGCCGCAAGTTCGTCGTATGTCCGCACCACCTCCATCGCGCCCAAGTCAATGGAACGCATCACGATATGACGTTCCCGGCAAGGCTTCACGTACACCTGCAACGGGGGCTGCCCGTTCAGTTCGATGGAGAGGTTCACCACATTCCCTCCCTCCATCAGGCTGTAGGGCGGCGTGTCCGTCCATCCTCCGGCCAAGTCGATACGCACCGGACTGCGCCCCCACACGATCTGGTCTGCATAAACCGACAAGCGAGGCGACTTCCGGACCGCACAGGCCGTGCCGGTCAGCATCTTGCGCATCAATCCGAAAGCCTGTTCTTCATATTTCCGTCCGTCTTCACCTTTCAGGCCGGCCACACGGGCACGGAACATCGCATCGCTGATACGTGTCAACCCATCCGCCATCTCCGGCAATGCGTCCGGTAAAGGCAAATCCTCCTCCGCATATTCATGGGCCACGTCATCCAAGTTCAACTGGTAGAACACGCTACGTTCGTAATGGGCTGCCAATAAAGGCAGGTTCTTCGTCCGGAACGCCTCACGTTGGCACGTCAGGCGGTGCAGGTTGGCGTATGCCGACAATTCATCGGCCGACATTTTGCGGGCCGAGAACCATACCTTACGTCCATCCTCCAATTCAGGCTCGGTCGTCATCCAACGCATAGCCAATCCCAAGTCCTCCACATTGCCGCACAAAGGAAACAAACGGGCCGCCTGCAAATCATGGTTCTCCTCTATGTCTTCCGGTTTCAGGCCGCGCTCGGCCAACCACTCCGTCACAGGCATGCCCTGATACAGGACCGCCCTGTCCGACAGGCAGCCCTTGAAGGCATCGTTGAAACCGTAAGGACGGGCGGCAAAAGCCTCCTCGCCCACCGGCACCACGTCGATGCACAAACCGGCGGCCAACTTCAGCGGCCAACGGTTTTCAGGCACCCCTGTAATGATGTTACGGCACGCCAATGTCCAGTCGCGCCCCACGAAGCTGTTCTCTATCCAAAGTTCCGAGTTCGCGGCCTCCAGAGGCACTTCCACTTCGGCATTCTGCACGAACATGGCCGGATGGGGTTTAGCCTTGCGGTGCATGATTTCCCGTTGGTCCGTCACGATGTTCTGCACGGCCAGGGTGGAAGAAATCATCTCGCGGCTCGTCCCGTAATGGTAGAAGTTCCCCCCTTCCAAAGGCAAGATGGCCACCGTCAGGCTGTTCAACTCCGGGTCGTCCAACGTAGGACGGTCTCCCAGTGCCAGACCGAACTCGGAGTACATGTCGTAAAACGACAACTGCCCGTCACGGTAAGAACGCTTCACCATCAGTTCCACCGCCCGGTCGCTCAGCAACCAAATCCCGATGTCCATCAGGAATAAATGCTTGCTCATCAGTGCGCCCAACTCGGCCACACTGGGTTTCTGCAACATGAAAGCCAACCTCTCCGGCGACCGGCGGTCCGATACGAATACTCCATGGTTTTGAGCCAGGCTCGGGTCTACCCACAACCCATAGCACACCACGTCGGCTTCGGGGATGTCCTGCAAAGGCCGGTCGGTACGGATATACACGTCGCCACTGGCCACCAACGTGTGCAACGACTGCGGCGCACGCTCCATAACCTGCTCGTAAAGGGGCAACTGAAGCGACAAAAGGTTTTGATCCAGACGCTGTCCCCGCTTCCACCGGAACACCGGTACCGGAGTCAGTATTTTCCCCGAAGGCGCGTAGGCCGGCAAACGCCGGCTCTGCCCTCCGGCATGCAGCAGGATGCGTTTCTCACGCGACAGCCACGCCGCAAATGTTTCTCCTTCGTCCGTCTCGGATGCCTTGCAGGCCTGCAACAGCCATGCCGTTCCTCCCCCCGAACCTAACTTATGCCCGATGGGGTCGGACGTACAAAACCACTCTTTCCGGTCGGCTCGCTCTACCTCGTGGAAACACTCCACCAGATTCGGCGGAAGCGACAACAACTTTTTCATATCCTATACCTTATTATATATATTAGTGTCCCTGATGATTGATACAGATTCCTTTCAGGTACCATTCATACAAACGGTGCACCCCTTCGTCTATCTCCACCGTGTGGTGCCAACCGAGGCGGTGGAGCTTCGTCACGTCCGTCAGCTTGCGCATCGTACCGTCCGGCTTGGAGGCATCCCAACGCAACTCACCCTTGAAACCGATTTCGGCCATAATCTTCTCTGCCACTTCGCGGATGGTCAGTTCCTTGCCCGTCCCCACGTTGATGTGGCAGTTGCGGATGTCCCGTTCGCCCGGCGCATACGTGTCCTTGAAATCCACGTTCAACAGCACATGCACGCTGGCATCCGCCATCTCTTCGCTCCAAAGGAATTCGCGCAACGGTTTGCCGGTGCCCCACAACGTCACGGCCTCCGGCGTGATGCCGTAATGCGCCAACACGTCGAGGATATCCGCTTCTGTGGAAGCGGCATCCACCACTCGCTTCACACCGTCGCGCACCACACTCACGGGACGCAGGCCTATGTCCTTGCGCACAGCCTCCCAGTCCCCTTCGTTCAGGCACTTGGCCAAATGGACCTTACGGATCATGGCCGGCAACACATGGCTGTTCTCCAAATGGAAATTGTCGTTCGGCCCGTAAAGGTTTGTCGGCATCACGGCGATGTAGTTCGTCCCGTATTGCAGGTTGAAACTCTCACACATCTTCAGCCCCGCTATCTTGGCGATGGCATACGGCTCATTGGTATATTCCAACGGCGACGTGAGCAACACCTCTTCTTTCATCGGCTGCGGAGCCTCACGCGGATAAATGCACGTGCTGCCCAAAAAGAGCAACTTCTTCACCCCGTGGCGGAAACTCTCGCCGATGACGTTCTGCTGTATCTGCAAGTTCTGGTAGATGAAATCCGCACGATATTGCAAATTGGCCATGATGCCTCCCACGTGGGCGGCTGCCAACACCACGGCGTCCGGCTGTTCTTCGTCGAAAAAAGCCTTCACAGCCGCCCCGTCCAACAAATCCAATTCCCGGTGCGAACGGCCCACCAGATTGGTGTAGCCTCTCTGCTTCAGGTTATTCCAAATGGCGGAACCCACCAATCCGTGATGTCCCGCCACATATATCTTAGCATTCTTGTCCAACATAGCCGTCTTATTCTTTATCCAACTGAGCTTTCAAGTGCAGTTTCTTCACGAACTTCATGTCGTGCTCCACCATGATGCGTACCAGTTCGGGGAATGTCGTCTTCGTGGGATTCCAACCCAAAAGGGTCTTGGCCTTCGTCGGGTCGCCGAGGAGCTGTTCCACCTCGCACGGACGGAAATATTTCGGGTCGACTTCCACTAGCACCTTGCCCGTAGCTGCATCGATACCTTTTTCGTCCACGCCGCTGCCTTCCCATTTCAGTTCCACACCCAAGTTCTGGAACGCCAACGTACAGAACTCGCGCACGGTGTACATCTCGCCTGTGGCGATGACGAAATCTTCCGGTGTCTCATGTTGCAGAATCAGCCACATGCACTCCACATAATCTTTGGCATATCCCCAGTCGCGGCGCGCATCCAGATTACCCAAATACAGTTTGTCCTGGAAACCCTGTACGATACGGGCAGCAGCCAACGTAATCTTGCGCGTTACGAAAGTCTCGCCCCGACGTTCGCTCTCATGGTTGAACAAGATACCGTTCACGGCAAACATGCCGTAGCTCTCGCGGTAGTTTTTCGTAATCCAGAAACCGTATTGCTTGGCCACGCCATAGGGAGAACGCGGATAGAAAGGCGTGGTTTCCCGTTGCGGCACTTCCTGCACCTTACCGAAGAGTTCCGAAGTAGAAGCCTGATAGATACGGCAAGTCTTCTCTAACCCGCAGATGCGCACGGCCTCCAAGAGGCGGAGCGTGCCCACGGCATCAGCCTCGGCCGTGTATTCCGGCACGTCGAACGACACCTTCACGTGGCTCTGCGCGGCCAGGTTGTAAATCTCCGTCGGATGGATGTCGCTGATAATCCGAATCAGCGAACTGCTGTCCGTCATGTCGCCCCAATGCAAGTTCACCAGACGGCTCTTCTTCATGTCGCGCACCCATTCGTCCAGATACAGATGTTCGATACGTGCGGTGTTAAAGGAAGAAGAACGGCGCATGATGCCATGCACTTCATATCCCTTTTCAATCAGAAACTCGGCCAAATAGGAGCCGTCCTGCCCCGTGATACCGGTAATCAATGCTACTTTTCTCATGATAATTCAAATAATGTTATAGTGTTTAGTGTGAATGTTGCAAAGTTATAAAAAAATCAAGTACCAACATACGAAAAATCAAAAAAAAACAAGAATGGAAATGCCTGATAACAAACAGTTAAACAATCCCCTCAAAATGAAAAATCAATCTGCGCCAAACGAAAAATCGTTCGCCTGAGATTGATTTTTCGTTTGGCGCAGATTGATTCACAGTTCTGCACAGATTAAAAAACGGACTTTAGAGTGTCCGAATTTTATCCTAACATAAGGCTATCGCAAAATATTGGTCACCAACGAGGCGATAGACACCAAGATACTGATGGAGCTTACCCAATAGCTCGTGCTCGAACCAATATCGGAGTTCTTGGCTTTCGTCTTATTGGGCGTCACATACAAAACGTCGTTCTGCTGCAAATAGAAGTACGGTGACTTGATGATATTGGCATCGTTCAAATCCAACTCATGGATGGTCTTCTTGCCCGTGGCATCCTCGCGGATGAGTTTCACATTGTCGCGGCGTCCGTAAACGGTCATGTCCTTGGCCAAGGCCAAAGCCCCGTAAATCGAAACCTTCTCGGAAGGCACGGTGTAAGTACCCGGACTGGTCACTTCACCCAATACCGAAATCTTGTAATTGCTCAACCGCACCGTCACCACCGGCCGGGTCTTCAGATAAGTACCCTCGATTTTGGAAGCAATCAGGTCTTCCACCTGGTTCACCGTCATACCCCCAACTTTCAGGGTACCGAGGATAGGATAGTTGATAGTACCGTCATTAGTCACCAAGAAAGTCTGCAAAGTCGGTTGGGAAGTCAACGTCCCGCGTCCCTGTCCCACAGCCGGCGTAGCCGTCAGGTTAAAAGGAATGACCGCTTCAGCGTCTTCCGGACAATTCACCGTGATAGTCAGTTCGTCCTTAGGCATGACACGTGCCTCATAAAGCACGGCACTCGAATCGAGGTCGGCCTCCGCACTGTTGATCATGTAAGGCACGGTCTTATAAGAAGTACAAGATGTGGCAAGCCATACCACCGCCACGGCCCACACCGTGAAAATTTTCATGCTGATTTTATTCATATAAGATAGAAATGGTTTTGAATTACACGTATGATTCCAATATCGTAGCCTCGCCTTCAGGCTCAAGCGTCACACTCTCCGCTTCGGCCGACACCAAAAGCGTATGCCCGGCCGCGAGTTTCACTTCTTCTTCACCGCAGGCCACACGGCAGGCTCCCTCCGTACAAATCAAGATGACAAAACTGTCCAAGTCGGCGTAATCGCACGTCATCGGTTCGGTCAACCGGTAAGCACCGGTCGTGAAAAACGGGCTTCTTACCAGTTCGGCCGGCACATTGGCTTCTATTTCGCGGCGCGTCTCAGGCTCCGTCACGGCATAGTCTATCGCTTCTTTGGCTTCTTCCACATGAAGTTGGCGCGGCCGTCCTTCGCTGTCCACACGTCCGAAATCATAAATCCGGTAAGTCACATCGCTGCTTTGCTGTATCTCGCAGATAAAACAGCCCGTACCGATACTGTGTACCCGCCCGGCCGGCAGATAATACACGTCTCCCGGACGCACGTCATAGCGCCGGAGCACTTCGGGCAAGGTCTGGTCGGCCACCCTCGCGGCGTATTCGTCTGCTGTCACCTGCCGGCTGAACCCATCCAACAGGTAAGCTCCCGGTGCCCCGTCCACCACATACCACATCTCCGTCTTACCCGGACAGCCGTGGCGACGCTGCGCCAACTCGTCATCCGGATGCACCTGCACGGAAAGGGGTTGGGCCGCATCTATAAATTTGACAAGCAAGGGAAAACGTGTGCCGAAACGCTTGAAGTTCTCCTCGCCCAACAAAGCGCTCCCGCCTCTTTCGGCCAACTGCGTAAGGGTCAACCCGCCGTACGCACCTCCTGCCACCACCGACTCGTTCCCCGGAATGCCGGACAGTTCCCAACTCTCTCCTATCAGCCGTCCATCGGCCTCCAAGCCCTTGAACGGGAGTATGCGATGCCCTCCCCACAAGGTTTCCTTGAATATATCCGTAAAACGGAACAATTTATTTTCCATGCCTTAACTGTAAAAAATCGTCCAAAATTACGAAATTCACACAACACGAGCAAATAAAAAGGAATATTTAAAATTCAGCCTTGCGTACTGGCAAGTGACACATTAACCGGAAACATGAAATACATCCGGCCTCCCAAGCCGGATTTTACAACCATTTTATTAACTAACAAATACAAATGTATCATGAAAAAGAATTTGTACGACGTGACGAGACTGGCAACTTTGTATTTTCCCGACTCCACCGAACGGAACGCGAGACGGAGGTTGTTCAAAGTATTACGGGCCGAACGCGACCTGTGGGCACGCCTCACGGCACTGCACTTCGGTGTCTGGCAACGGAGCTTTACACCCCGCCAATACGAAATGGTCATCGACATCCTCGGCAAACCAGAGGAGACGGACGACGACTTCCGCGAGTGGCCGCACGAATAGGCCGGCCATCCATAGGCAGGAAGCACCTTGGAAAACAGGAGAAAATGCACATTTTCAAGCGGAAACCGACGGAAACGTGCACGAACGTGCAATAATGCACACCCCTGTTTTCGGAGATACCTACCTTTGCATTGTCATCCGGATGACAAGAGAGTTACAAAATCAAAAAACAAACTTTTAAAAACAAAAACATTATGAATTACAAGGTCATCGAACGCAAAGACCCGCGCAACCCGGAAGCACCGGGCAAGTATTACGGTTTCATCGTCAACCTCTCCAAAATCGGAATCGAGGAGATTGCCACACGCATCAGCAGCTCCTGTACCGTCACGCGGCACGATTGCCTGGCCGTACTGTCGGCCTTGCAGGAACAGATCATCTATGCCTTGCAAGAAGGCAAGCGTGTCCATTTGGGCGACATCGGCAGCTTCCGTACCGTGGCCAACGGTTTGGGTAGCGACACAGCTGAAAAGTACGACTCGGCCTATATTACCAAGCTCCGCGTCTGCTTCACGCCTAACGCCAAGCTCAAAAAAGCCATGTCGCTCGACAACAAGGCTTTCACGCTCGAACGGGTGGACTTCGCGACCGAAGAGGACAGCGACGAGGAAGAAGGCGGCATCTAAATCCGTAAAGGAATGGAAAAGCTGAACAAGCAAAGAGGGTTGCGCAACTGCAACCCTCTCAATATCCGACGCACGGCAGACCTGTGGCAAGGCCTGGCCGAACGGCAACCCGACCCGGAGTTCTTCACGTTCAGGAGCATGCCGTGGGGATACCGCGCGGCCTTCATCGTGCTGCGCACCTATTGCCACAAATACGGCCTGCGCACGGCACGCGACATCATTGCCCGATGGGCACCGCCCGAAGACGGTAACGACACAGAAAACTACGCCCGTAAGGTATGTGCGCTGACCGGCTTCCCTCCGGACAAATGCCTCAATCCGTACGACCCTTCGCACATGGCACCGTTGGTGGCGGCCATGAGCCGGGTGGAATGCGGGGTGAAGCCCTCCATGAGCCAGATAAAAGAAGGTTGGTCGCTCTATATGGGCACGGACTGACCGCAATAGTTTAACTTCTAAAACATCAATGCCTATGAACAAAACAGTTTGGAACACCTTGCTTAATGTAATCATTGCCGTGGCCAGTGCCATCCTTGGCGCCATCGGCGGGTCGGCGATGTAACGTACAGCCTGAATGACCAAAAAGGGAAGACGAAATCACTTCGTCCTCCCTTCCAATCTAATCTATGAACCTATTTTTATTGATATATCATAACGGTGGTTTAACGCACCATTACTTTCACGGATTTAGTCGTGCCGTCGCTCATCTTATCCTGACGGATGTAGATGCCGCGCTGCTTCGGTTCAGCCACACGCACACCGTTGATGGTGTACCATGCGGAACTTACCACGGTTGCCTTGCCGTCGGCCACGGTCTCTTCTACAGAAGATACGAAATCGTCCGGCTTGTTGGCATCGCCATCACCATAGTACAACAGCTTGAAGTTATCGAAACAAGTCCAGTCATTCGTTATCTTACCGGTCTTGCGTACGCCCAATACAGGCTCCTCGCCCTCCTCTACACGGAAGCTGAAGTTGCCTTCATAGGCCCCGTCTTCAAAAGCTGCCTTTGCGCCGGCTACATCATTAACGATACAATGGTACAACAAATCTTGATATTCATCTGTAAACAAGGTATCTGACAATACGATGTCGTTGCTGACATACTTATACTCTTGCACATTTTCAAAGATAGAAGCCAACTTATTCGTCCAATTGGTTTCTTTTCCTTTCAAATATACTTCCGCATTCAAGGATTCCTCGCCTTCACGACGGGACAACGCAGCCGGTGTAGCATCCCCTGCACGATAGAAGCCATTGTAAACCACACGGTAGTAACCGGCAGGCATGTTGTAAAGCGTTTGGTGGATTTCACAACTATCATTATAGATTTCATAATTCAATCCTCCCGTAGCCGTACCACCAGTAGCCGTCCAACCATCCGATGACGAAGCGTCTTTCCATTCCTGCGTAGATTCGTCAAAAGTACGCGTTTGGAATCCAGGGTTGATAATCAGACCTGTGGCATCCACCGGCTTATCCTTAGTTGCTTCAGAGAAATTAACCTTACCACTCATCATCTTGGTATAAGCCTTGTCAAGCTTGACATTATAGTCGGCTATTTCTTCCATGGAAGCAAAAATACCGTCACCACTTATCTTCTCGTCTATTTCCAATACTACATCATCAAGTTCTGCATAACCTTCCGTATCGGCATAGTCTTCATAACTTCCTTCTCCTGAAGAACCCAACTTATCCGCATGATTATCGTTTTTCGTTTCCAATGCAGTAGCTGCATCAATGGCTTCCTGACCAGCTTCCATAGCCGCATTCAAAGCTTCGCTATGTTCCTTATAAGTTTCAGGAGTCAGGTTATCTACTACAGCCGTAGCCGCCTCGATAGCTTTATTCAAACCATCCTTGGCTTCTTGGGTGGTCAACGCTTCCTTATTCAACAGTTCTTGAGCATTTCCAATCAAAGCTTCCATGGCAGACTTCGCACCGCTCATGTCATCTGCACCCAAATAAGTAACCTGGAAGTTATCAAACAACGTCCAATACGCGGTCAAAGACTCCGGAGCCGTCGGCATCTTCACACCGAAACGCAGTTTTCCGTCTTCACCCACATAACACTTCACAGTCATCAGATAGCTCGTACCATCGGCCATAATCAGCTCAGCACTCTTCTTGCCGTTGCAGACATATTTGCCTTCCAAGTCCGCACCTCCGGCTGTCAACTGTGCACAATCCTCACCGATGTTTTCATCTTGCAAACCGTCGGCCACATGCGGAAGCTTGGCCATTCCGTCGTTTCCATACACGTATGCCAACACGTCGTTGGTGGCATCTCCTTCTACGCCCCAGGCAGCCGACCAAGTGGCATTTCCCGCCGGACGATAGAAACCCTGCACACTGACCTCGTAAGTACCCGCCGGCAAGCCGTTAACTTCCTGGTACACATCGAAAGCCTGCTCGTAGCATTCGGCCACGTTGTTTCCATATTTCAAACCATCATTGTTCGGCCCGCCCAATTTCTGATAAGTCCACCCATTGGTATTACCTGTAAAGTTAGGATTCGTCAACAGGCCGGTCACATTATCCGTATCGCCTGTTTCCAAAGCATCCAAAATACAAGCTTTCCAAATCCGGTCGGCACGCGGTTGGATACTGTCTACTTCCGTCGGGTCAAAAGTACCTTGGTTATAAGCTTCTTCCAAACCAACCAAGTACTCCTCATAATCAAGAAAATCTTGGTCTGCATATATGGATTCATCCCATGCCACAGACAAGTCGTTTGTCTTTGTCGTCAATGTCTGATAAGCAGCAACATCTGATACCAAACTATCCATACGAAGCTGCAAAGATTTGGCAATGGATTGCAAAGAATCGTCTTTGACCTCGTCATTAGCCACAGCCGCCTTTGCCAAGGCTATCATCTCCTCATATTTCTTATCACCTTCCTTACTATGCTTCTTGAGGCTTATTTCTTCCTTATATTGCTTCTCGGCCTCTGTGATATTTTGGTTCAAAGCATCGCGCATCGTAATAGCACCCGCCTTACCCATATATTGCAATGTGAAATAACCTACAGCCGACCAACCGTCCTTACTGCCCTCGGAACGCATACCGACAGTAGCCGTACCGCCGATTACAGAAAAGTCTACAGTATAAGGTGCTGCATAAGGCGTGCCGTCCGGTGACGGTACATCAGCCTCTTTCTTGCTTTCACCGGCCACCGTCTTGGCATACAAGAAAAGACCTTTCGGACCACCGTTCTCAGCCGTCTGCTGCGTCATGATGTAAGCCTTCAAACGATATTTTCCGTCAGGCAGTTCACTCAAAGACTGCTCTATATAATAATCTCCCGTAGGAGGTGTGGCTATCCATCTTTCAAAGAAAGTACGGAAATCGAAACCGTCTGACGTTCCAATCTCCCCCTCTTTCTTTGTCACGACACCAAAATTATTATTGTTGTTGGCCCGCCAAGAAGTCCACCCATTGGAACCATCGCCAAACGAAGCGTTCGTAATCTTAGCCGTCAAATCTGCGGGAGTAGCCTCTGAAGCCGAACTGTATTTGAATTCCAACACGGCATCCTTCAGTTCCTCTGCAGCCTCTTCTATCTGTTCCACCGTAGCATCAGCACTCTCATACAATTCCTTGTACTTCGCATAATCCGTATATCCGGCCTCATCGGCAGCTTCCAATTGCGGTTTCAGCACGTTCTTCTTGGCAGCATATACTTCGTACACTTCCGGCTCTACGAACTTCCAGTCGAACTCAGCTTTTTCATAACCGCTTGTTCCGGGCACTATCAAAGGATTGATAACCTCATTCCACGTACCATCCGTATTGGGATTTACTCCCATCCACGTATTCTTATAAGCGGCATTTTCGGTTTTATTGGTACCGTAAGTAGGATCGTCCGCATTCACACGGATACGGTAAAGGCCGTTCCCCTGAGATACAATATCCCACAAGATGTGTCCTTGCTTATTGTGGTCTACGTAACATTTTACACCGGGATCCAAAAATACTTCATGGAAACCACCGTTACTCGGTGCATTCATCAGCGACAAACGATAAGATTCGGCAGCCGAATAATCGTTGGCATCTTTCGCATGGGTAATCAGCTCGTAATCGGGTCCATAACTCAATGTCACTTCTTGCCCCGTATTTGAAACGATGAAAGTGGTATTAAAATCCGCACCATTGGACATGAACTTCTCACTGGCCACATGATAAACGTAATACACCTCCTTTTGTCCACCCTTGATTCCCTCCAAGTCGGGTTCTACGAATGTCAACTTCGGATCCGCCCAATCGGCCGCCCATAAAGGCAATGTGGACGATGTGGCTGTGCACAAAGCCATCAATGCAAGTAATCTGTTTTTCATCTTCTTACAGAAATTAAGTTAATACTAATGTTTCGCTTTTTAATAGGATTTCTTATAAGTGGCAAATTTACAATAAATACTCAATCTAAAAAATAATCCGGATAAAAAAAAGAAGATAAGCCCATATTTTTAACACAAAGGCAGCAAAAGCAAAAAGGAGAAGACGAAATCACTTCGTCCTCCCCTCCAATCTAATCTATGAACCTATTTTATTGATATATCATAACGGTGGTTTAACGCACCATTACTTTCACGGACCTAGTCGTACCGTCGCTCATCTTATCCTGACGGATGTAAATGCCGCGCTGCTTCGGTTCGGCCACGCGCACGCCGTTGATGGTGTACCATGCAGAACTTACCACCGTAGCCTTACCGTCGGCCACAGTATCTTCCACGCCATTCGGGATGTCGTCTGGACGGTTGGCCTCGCCGGCCCCCAAATAGTACAGGTGGAAGTTGTCGAAACACGTCCAGTCATTGGTGATAACCGCGCCCTTTTCAACCCCGATGGTCACACCTTCGCCATCTTCCTTCACCTCGAAGCTGAATGCCCCTTCGTAAGCATTGTCCTCAAAAGCCTTGCGGGCACCGACCCTGCCATTCACGACTGTATGATACATCATATCGGGCATGTCAGGGAACAAAGAATCGGGCAAAACCTTATCCGAACTGTCGTAACTGTAAAGCGTCACATTATCGAAAATGGAAGCCAATGGAACGGACAACTTTTCGGAAGCGGTTTCAACATACACATCCACGTTCAGTGCCTCTTCCTTATTGTCACGGCGCGCCAAAGCAGCTGGCTCGGCATCCCCGGCACGATAGAAGCCATTGTAAGTGAGCCGATAGAACCCCTTAGGTAACGCATACACGGTCTGGTAAAGCTTGACATCCTCGATATTGAACATCTCGTAAACCAAATCTTGCGCCTTCAAGTCATTATGCACCTTGTTACATTCCCATCCGGCATTAGAGCTTACTTTCTCCTGCGTCTCGGCATCCATTTCCTCAAAGCTCGGATTGGTAATCATGCCCGTGACATCGAGCGGAGTATCCTTCGACGCTCCCTTGAAATCCACTTGCGTGGCCACCATCTTGCAATAAGCCTCATTCATGCGCTGCATAAAACTTTCAATCTGGGCCAAATCGACAAGCGAACGTTCGTCGATGGCCAACAACACTTCATCCGACACGAGTTCCAACAAAACGTCATATTCGTCTGTACCGGCATATTTGTCATACTCGGCAGTACCTCCTGCACCATTGAACTTATTGTCATGGCCTGTAGCCGTCGCCTCTAACTTGGCTGCTGCCGCACGTGATTCGGTTTCAAGCTCCATGGCCGCATTCAATGCCTCCGAATTGACGGCATACGACTCCTGGGTCAATTCTGCCTCCAAAGCCGCAGTAGCATCGGCAATGGCTTTCTGCAAGGCATCTTTCGCGGCCTTGGTGGTAAGCGTTTCCACATCGTCAAGCAGTACCTTCGCATCGGCAATCCGGGCCTCCAATGCAGAAACGGCCCCGGTCATATCCTCCGCGCCCAAATATTTCAACCTGAAATTGTCATAAGTAGTCCAGTCCCCGGAAAGACCTGCATCCTCAGTCATCCGCACGCCCACGCGTAATTTGCCGTCAGCCTTCACATAACAAACGAATTTGTTCTCGAAATGACCTTCTTCAAAAGCCTTATGCGTTCCCGTCAAAGCATCCAAGGCATACTTGCCATTCCTCAGCTCGTCGTTCGGCAATGACAATTGCACATCTTTGCCCCAACCTTCTGCCTGCATCGGTTCATCAAACACCTCATCGTAACAATGGTGGAGCTTTACGGAACCGTCGTTACCGTAAGCATACGCAGTAACCTGCGCCTCCTTGGCATCCGTGCCCCAAGCTGCCTGGCAAGCATCGTGCCACGTAGGGCGTTGGAATCCTTGCAGGGAGACCTCATAAGAACCTTCGGGCAAGCCCTCTATTTCCTGATAGACATCAAATGTCTGTTTATCATACATTTCACCCGTTTCCACACCTTGCCCGGAACCACCCTGCCATCCGTCGGCATTGTTGGTGAAATCCGCATTGACCAACAAGGGTGTGAAGTCCTCGATTTCCCCTCTTAAAGCGGCAGCCCTGAAGTCCTCCATGTAATAGCGGTCCATACGCGGTTGGACGCTGTCTATCAAAGCCGGGTCGAAACTGCAATCTCCCTGCTCCACCTTAAGCGTGTTGTCGATATAATCCTCCAACGTAGGCCACGACATATCTTCGTATGGAGATGCCCAATATTTATTTTCTGCCTCAACCAACAACTGTTCCAGTTTGTCATACGCAGCCACGTCTTTGGCCATCTCGTCCATTTGCTTCTGCAAGGTCTCAATCAGAGCCGACACGGTTTCAATGTCCACGCTCGCATCTGCAGCCACGTCTTTGGCATGCCCGATAAGCTTCGTATAAGCTTCTTCACCTTTTTGGCTCATTTTTTTATTGGCAGACTTGTAAGCTTCGTAGGTCTTTTCTGCATCAGCAATGTGCTCCTTTAGATAATCCTGCATCGTCATGGCACCAGCTTCGCCCAAATACTCCAATTTGAAATTGTCCACACCCGTCCACTCGGAATTAGGAGTTTCCACTTTCAAACCCACTGTGGCAGAACCGCCTATGACTGAAAACTCGAGCGTATAGGGCGCGGCATAACCTCCTCCATCGGGAGACGGCACGGTGGCCTGCAACTTCACTTCGCCTCCTTTCGATTTGGCATAAAGGTAACGTCCCTTCGGACCACCATTATCCTCTTTCACATTCGTCAGGATATATGCGCTCAGGCGGTAACGCCCATCTGGTATATCATTGATTTCCTGCGTAATGGACCAACTCGTTTGCGGAAAAGTAGCAGTCCAACGCTCAAAGAAACCTTTGAACTCTGTTCCGTCGGAAGTAGTTTGAGAAGAAGACTGTACCCCAAAATTATCTTGCCCACTGATGGCATCGCGTTGCAAAGTCCATCCATTTTCCCCATTGTCGAAAGCCGGATTCTCTATCACGTCAGTCACATCAGCCGGATGTTCTTCCGAAGCCCCGGAGAACTTAAAGTCGAACACGGCCTTTTTCAATCCCGCAGAAGCCGCTTCCACGTCCTCCAAAGTAGCAGCCGCATCCAAATATACCTTTTCATATTCTTCATATCCCTTATATCCGGCCTCATCCGCACTCACTAACCACTTTTTCAACACACGCTTTGCCAAAAGGACTTCGTAAGCCTCGGGAGTCACAAACCTCCAATCCAACTGGGCTTTTTCATTCCCGGCCATTTCCGGATTGATAAAGGCATCTACTCCCGTACGGGTCTCATCCACCAAACCCACATACTCCTCCGCGTGTTCGGAATTCAAACCATAAGTCGGGTCTTCGTCACTGATTTTGATACGGTAATTCCCGTCACCCACCGGAGATATTTTCCACAACATGTGTCCCTGCTTGTTATGGTCCACACAGAAGGCATTGTCCGACGGGCTATAATAAAGCTCATGACGGCCTGTATTGCTTTTCCCGTCCCACATGGTGAAACGCCATCCTTTGGCATTGGAATACTCTTTATCTGTCTCAGGGCGGTTGCTCAGCTCGTAATCGGTATCATAAGTCAGGTCCAACTTCTTTCCTTCATCCGCTACAACCACTTCCGTTCCCCAAGTTTTATTATAATTGCCACACGTTATGAACTTTTGGGTAGCCACGTGATAAACGTAATACACGCCCCCGCCCGTCCCATCGGTAGCCAAATTGGGTTCTACAAAATTCGGAATCGGATTCTCCCACTCTGCTGCCCACAAAGGCAAAGTAGATGAAGTCGCACCACAGAGTGCCATCACTGCAAGTAACCTGTTTTTCATGTTTCTTGAAAATTAAGTTAATACTAATATAATGTTTCGCTTTTAATAGGATTATTATGGCCGTAAAGGTACAACAAGTATTCAATAAAAAGAATAAAATGAAAGAAAAAAACCAAAACAAGCCGTTTTTTAACGTAATTAAGCCATTCTTCACCTCAATGGCAAGCCTTTTTGCCTGACAAAACATCCATAAAAAAACAAACGTGCCTACCGGAACATGCGGCTGCCCCCATCACCCAAGAAGTTTGCAAAATACCCCTTCATCCTTCAGGTTATACAATAAACCATTATCATACAACACATTACGGCATGAAGGATAGAAGGGTCATCTTTCAGCCCCCTTTCTTTGCAGAAAGCGACAAAAATTTCTGCGCCAAATGATTTTCCGTTCTCAGCCGAACGATTTTCCGTTCTGCGCCAATTGATTTTTCATTCTCAACCGAATGCTTTTCCATCCTTTCCTCAACGAAATGAAACTTTGCTGAAAGATGCCTGAAACATCCTTCAGCTTATAACGCAAACATTATGAAAGGCTTAACATATATTCTGAAGGATGAATGGTGTTTTGCCCATTTCACGGGGGAAGCAGAGAAAAAGGGAGGACGAAATCGCTTCGTCCCCCCTTCCAATCTAATCTATGAACCTATTTTTATTGATATATCATAACGGTGGTTTAACGCACCATTACTTTCACGGATTTAGTCGTGCCGTCGCTCATCTTATCCTGACGGATGTAGATGCCGCGCTGCTTCGGTTCAGCCACACGCACACCGTTGATGGTGTACCATGCGGAACTTACCACGGTTGCCTTGCCGTCGGCCACGGTCTCTTCTACAGAAGATACGAAATCGTCCGGCTTGTTGGCATCGCCATCACCATAGTACAACAGCTTGAAGTTATCGAAACAAGTCCAGTCATTCGTTATCTTACCGGTCTTGCGTACGCCCAATACAGGCTCCTCGCCTTCCTCTACACGGAAGCTGAAGTTGCCTTCATAGGCCCCGTCTTCAAAGGCTGCCTTTGCACCATCCACACCGTTCACGATACAATGGTACAGCAACTCCGTCTTATCCGGGAACAAGGAATCCGGCAATACCACGTCTCCTGTCGTGTACTTGTATTCCCGTACATTATCGAAAATAGAAGCCAACTTATTCGTCCAATTAGACTCTTTTCCTTTCAAATAAACCTCGGCATTCAAGGTTTCGTTCTCATTGTCCCGACGAGCCACTGCTGCATCTATATAACCGCCTGCACGGTAGAAGCCATTGTAAACCACACGGTAGTATCCGGCAGGCATATTGTAGAGTGTCTGGTGGATTTCACTGCTGTCACTGAACATTTCGTAATTCAATGCACTGGTCACCTTGCTGGAAGGTCCGTCCACAATACTTGCATTGACCCAACCGTCTGCGGCACGCACGTCCTTCCATTCTCCTGTGCTTTCATCATAAGTCCGTTTTTGGAAACTCGGACACATAATCAGATTTGTGGCATCCACCGGCTCATCCTTGCTTGCCGTAGAGAAATCAATGTCACCACTCACCATCTTCGAATAAGCACGGTCAATCTTGGTGTTGTAATCTTCTATTTCGGCCATGGAAGCGAAAATGCCTTCCCCGTTGATTTTGTCATCGATTTCCACAAGCACGTCGGCCAACTCCTCGTAGCCTTCCGTGTTGACATAGTCCTCATAGCTGCCTTCGCCCGTCCCCGACACCTTATCCTGGTGGGTGTCATACTTGGTCTCCAAGGCCGCAGCTGCAGTGATAGCCTCATTACCGGCCTTGATGGCGGCATTCAGGGCATCCACCTGCTTTGCGTAGACATCCAAAGTCAATTCACCTTCTGCCGCAGCATTAGCCGATTCGATAGCCTTACTCAAAGCGTCCTTTGCCTCTTGCGTGGTAAGCACTTCCTTGTTCAACATTTCCGTAGCCTGCGTAATCAACGCATTGAGCGAAGTCACGGCACCGGTCATGTCATCAGCCCCGAGGTATTCCACTTGGAACTTGTCGAAGACTGTCCATGTACCGGTCCAATCAACAGAAGCTGTAGCCGCTTTGATGCCCAACCGGAGCTTACCATCCTCGCCCACGTAACAAACCACCTCATTGACATAACGGTCCGGGAACTTCGTAAACGTTTCGGCTACTGCCGGTTTGAGACGTACCAACCACTTGTCCTTATATTGCGGGTCGTCTGTAAAGGTGATTTGTTCGTAACGCTCGGCCGTCCCCTTTTCTTCTTCCGTCAAAGGATAATCCATCACGTGATGAAGTTTCACAGAAGCATCATTGGCAAACAATGACCCCAAAATGTCATTAGCCGTATCTCCTTCCTGCCCCCAAGACTGCTGCCAAGAGTTGGAATTGCCCGAACTAGGGGAATAGAACCCTTGCATCGTGATCTTGTAAGAACCTGAAGGCAACCCGTTCAATTCCTGATAAACCTCACCATCGCTCCCTTTGGCATTCCAAAGCTCAGCCACGCCGGTATTGTCATGCTTAAAATCACCGCTACCCGTCTTGCTCCACCCGTTCGTCGCATTAGAGAAATCCGGGTTCGTAAGCAAGCTTGTCACCTCACGCAAGCCGTCAGGATCCTGCAAGGATTCCAATACAGCCTGTTTCAATATACGGTCGGCACGCGGTTGGATGCTGTCCACTTCGTTGGGATTGAAAGTACGGTCATTATATCCGTTCAGCAACTCATCCAGATAATCTTCATACAAGCCTAACTCCACATCCGGGAATTTTTCATCATAGGCCGCTTCTAATTCATCTTTCTTGGCCGACAAAGTCTTATACGCCGCAATATCCAATGCCAACGAATCCATGCGGAGCTGCACTGCCTTAATCATCCCCAACAGGGTTTCATCATCCAACTGGGTATTGGCCACGGCCTCCTTGGCCGTCTTAATAGTCTCTTCATATTTTTGCTCGCCAACTGCACTAAAACGTTCATTTGCATCTTTATATTCCGCATATTTGTCTTCCGCATCCTTAATGTTCTGTTCCAAAAGACTACGGGACGTAACCGCTTCTGCCTTGCCAAGATATTCCAACGTGAAATTATCCACCGCCGACCAGTTGGAGTTTGCGTTTTCTACCACCATACCAATCGTAGCTGTTCCACCAATGACGGAGAACTCCAACGTGTAAGGTGCAAAATAGCCATTCGACTTGTCGGGATTCACTACCGCAGGCACGTCGGCTTCCTTGCGCACCTCGCCGGCCAATGTCCTGGCCATCAGGAAGCGGCCTTTAGGACCTGACACGGTCTCATTAGGTACCACGTTGGTCATGATGTAAGCACCCAAGCGATACTTTCCATCCGGCAAATCCTTTAGCTCCTGAGTGATGGACCAGTTCGGCTGATTGCCTTCTGCAGACGGAATCCAATATTCAAAGAAGTTCTCACATTCCTTGTTGTCGCTAGCTATCATCTTATCGCCTGTCTTACGGACAAAATTACCTGTAGACCCTTCACGTTTGGTCACCCACCCGTCTGTACTTTGGTCGAACGAGGGTTGAGATATCAGTTCCGTCACCGGGATAGGATTAGTCACCGTGGCCGAACTGTACTTGAAATCCATAATATCCGACTTCAGATTCTCCACGGCTTGCAACACGTCTTCCGCTTTCGCGTCTGCCTTATTGTAAAGGGCGACATAATCGGCAATCTCCGTGAAACCGGCAGCGTCTGCCGCATCCAACTGTTCTTGCAATTTTTTCTTGGCCATGAACACCTCATACACTTCCGGTTCCACGAACTTCCAGTCGAACTCGGCGTTCTCGAATCCGGCCGTACCCGGCACAATCAACGGGCCGACAGTCTCCACCCATGTGCCGTCCAAGTTCTTGTTCACACCCATCCACGTGTTGGCGTAAGCCGCATTGCCGGAGTTCTTCCCGTAAGTGGGGTCGTCGGCATTGATTCGAATACGGTAAAGCCCGTTCTCCTGCGGGAGGATATCCCACAAGATATGTCCCTGCTTGTCATGATCCACAAAGCACTTACCGCTACTGCTCACATATAATTCATGGAAACCGCTGTTAGTCTTCCCTTCCATCATGGAGAAGCGGTAGGACTGGGCTTTTGAATAGTCCTGCGCACCCGGGTCGTGACTGTTCAATTCATAATCCACACCATAGCTCAGCGTCACTTCCTTGCCTTCATCGGCAACAATCAACGCTGTCCCATAATCAGCCCCATTGTTCATGAACTTCTCGCTAGCCACATGGTAAATGAAATACACCTCCTTTTGGCCGGCCTTGATAGCCTCTAAATCCGGAGTTGCAAAAGTCAATGTCGGGTCTTCCCACTCTGCTGCCCACAAGGGCATGGTAGATGAAGTCGCGCCGCAAAGCGCCATCAAAGCAAGTAATTTGTTTTTCATGCTTCTCGAAAATTAAGTTAATTATAATGTTTTGCTATACTTATTACGACAGCAAAATTACAAGAAGTATTTAATAAAAAAAATAATTCAGGAAGAAAAAAGCAGAAAAGCTCCATTTTTTAACAGTTTTGTGTCCCCACACAGCCCAAAAATGTGCGGGGACACAAATAAAGCATCCTATTGATTCAAATCACTTCATCATGACCTTCACGGCCTTTACTGTTCCGTCGCTCATCTTGTCCCGACGGATATAAATGCCGCGCTGCTTCGGTTCGGCTACACGCACCCCGTTGACGGTGTACCATGCGGAAGCAACCACCGTAGCCGTTCCACCAACAAGTACCTCACCAATATTATCCACGAAATCGTCCGGTCTATTGCCATCACCGTCACCCAGATATTCAAGGGAAAAGTCGTCGATGCAAACCCAGTCTGCCGCTACCCCTTCATCCTTGCGCACACCGATGTTCACTGATTCTCCCTCTTTCACATAGAAAGGCTTATCCGCATCGTAATATCCCCATGTCATGGCAGCACGCATACCCAATCGGTCATTGGCCACACAATGGTATGTACGTTCGGAACCGGGGAACAAAGAATCAGGCAGCACTGCATCATTGGGAGAAAGCAAACCGTCATGCACGCACTCCATGAAACTTGGAAGAACGCCTTTAAAATCCGCACTTTCCGTTTGGACATAAACATAAGCCAGTAAATTCTCCGTTCCGTCCCTATGAGCCGTCGCGGCCTGAATATTATCCCCGTAACGATAACACCCTTTGAGACGAATGCGGTAATAGCCCTGCTTCATATTATACAAGCCCTGATGGATATCGGCTTTCGTGGAATTGAAGAATTCAAAGACCGAGTCGGCAGCTGTAGTAACCTCTGCATCCGACTCCACGTCCCAACCGTCGTAATTGAACACCACATTCCCTTCTTCATCTTCCTGTTGGAAAGATGGGTTCTCCAACAGTACGGTGACATCCAACGGTTCGTCCTTGGAAGCGGCAGAAAAGTCGATGGCACTCTGTTTCATCTTGCCGTAAGCATTGTTCATATCTGCAATGTATTGTTCAACCATCCCCACGCTCTCGAATGAACCGCCGTCGATGACGTCCATGACTTCATAAACAACATTCAAAAGCGCGTCTACATCATCCTGGCCATACGAATCATAAGAACCTTCATTATATGCCTGATCATGCCGGACCACTTGACGGTCTATTTCCTTCAGCAATTCAATGGATGTGCGGCCTTGTTCTATGGCGGCTGACAACGCAGCCATGGTTTCCTTGAACAACCGGGCTGAAACTTCACCCTTAACCACTTCTTCCGCTTCCAAAACAGTAACCTGCAGAAGTTCCTGCACATCCAACGGCATCAGGCTCCCGTCAGCCCCCACCTGCTTGGCTTCATTGATTTTCGCCTGCAAGGCTGCCACTGCGCCTTCCTGATTGTCCAACCCCTGATAAATGACCTGGAAGTTATCGAAAGCCACCCACGACTCATTGCGTGTCACTCCGGCAAGCTTCATGCCGACACGGAGCTTTCCGTCCTCGCCCACGTAACAAGTCACGGTGTTGAGATAATTCCCCGGATCGGATTTAAACACTTCCTGCGATGACGCCTTGTCTGTGGGAAGCCATTTCCCGTTCAGGTTTTCGTCCGCCGTACCGGACACCTGCTCCCAACCTCCTTCTGTCATTTTGTCGTTACGCGGGAAGTCGGCGATATGATGGACCGGGGCAGAGGCTTCGTTTCCAAACACGGAGGCCATCACCTTGTTCACTTCGTCTCCTTCAAGTCCCCAGGTCTCATGCCATACGGACGTGGTCGGAGAACTCGGGCTATAGAATCCTTGCACGGTGATTTTATAGAAACCTTCGGGCAAACCGGCCACGTCCTGATAAACTTCCCAATCCCGGCCATTCCAAACTTCGGTAATTTCCGTACCTTCGTTCTTAAAGTCGCCGTTCCCGGTCTTGAACCATCCGTCATTGCTCTTTGCAAAGCTCGGGTTGGCCAACAGACCTGTCACATTGTCAGTAGCCCCGCTCTCCATCATGTCGGCCACGTCCTGCCTAAACAGTTCTTCGGCGTATGCCTCTGCCCCGTCTATCTCCGCCGGAGCCATCGAACCGTCGTCATAGGCCCGGTAGAGTTTGTCCAAGTAATCCTCATAAGAAGGCAAGCCGACCTCACTGTAAGGACTGTCGTCAAGTCTGGCCTCCAACATAGGAATCACCACGTCGTTCAGTTTCTTATAAGCGGCAATATCCACAGCCAAGGAATCCTTCCGGGCATTCACCATCCGGATTACGGCAGCCCAATCGTCATCCGCCAACCCTGCATTTCCCGCAGCTTCCTTGGCGCAGGCCAAGACTTCTTCATACTTCGCCTTGCCCGATGCCGAGAAGTGCGCATTAGCTCCTGTCTGTTCTTGCAAATAAGCCTCGGCATTTTTTACCGTACGGGCCAATTCGGCAGCCAGCCCGCCTTCGTTACCCATATATTCGAGCTTCACATTGTCTATACCAAACCAGTTACAATTGGTGTTTTCGGTCATAAAGCCAAGCGTCAAATCGCCGCCCCGGGAATAAAACTCCAATACGACCTTACGCGGTGCAGGCACGTCGGCACCGCCCGGCGTACCATTCTTTATACCATAAAATTTCACCGTATGCGCCTCGGCCCTGAACTTCTCGTCATATTTCGACGCATCAGCAAAGAGATACAGCCCCCGGGGGATATCGTTCAAATTACTTTGATTGTAACCCAAAGTCACGGCCGACAAACGGTAACGGCCGGAAGGCATGTTCCCAAACCTCTGATAAAGATGTATGGCACTAGTTCCTCCCGGTTTGGTCCACTTCTCGCAGAACTGGTCCATTACCACAGATTCATCATCCGGGTCCTGGTATTTGTCATTCTTCTGATGCCCTAATGCTGGAGAACCACCATCCTCAATCCAACCTCCATTGCCCGCATCAAACGAAGGATTGGCCAACAAATCGGTAAATTTGGGCTGTTCTTCCGAGGCTCCGGCCCCCAACCGGTCGGTCACGGCCTGTTGCAGTTCATCCGCCGCACTTTCCAACTCTTCAGCTGTGGCATCTGTTTTTTCGTAAAGCGCCACATATCCTGCCACATCCGTATAACCGTTCTCGCCGGCAAACTCCAATTGGGCCTGCAAAGCCTTTTTAGCCTGATAAACAAAATAAGCTTCGGGCGTAACAAACGCCCAATCGGTCTCTACCTTATCAAAACCGCCCTGTTCCTTATCGGCAAAAGGATACACCACCGTGCTGCCGGGATTCACGCCCCACACGCCGTTCATCGTCACCGCATTGCCGGAAACCGTCCCGAAATCGGGATCCTGGTCCACAATCTTTATCGCATAATAACCATTTTCCTGCTTTTGGATTTGCCACAAGGTATGGCCGTCCGACCCGCAATCCACGTATGCACTTGCAGTACCGGTCACATAAATCTCATGAAAACGGTTGCCGTTGGACGGCCCGTCCAACATGTTAAAAATCCAACCTTTGCCCGGCACCTTCGGTTCCTGTACCAATAACGGAGGACGTTCTTCCCCGTAAGCCATGGTTATTTCCTGCCCGATGGAATCCACGCTCAGTTGCGTGCCGGAAGCATTACCGGCTGCAATAAACTTCCGGGTAGCCACATGATAGATGTAATACTTTCCCCCTCCCGTCCCGTCGGTTGCAAGATTGGGTTCCACTGTAACAATCGTGGGGTCGCCATACTCGGCGGCCCACAGAGGCATCGTTGAAGAAGTAGCGCAGCACAATGCCATGGCTGCAAGGATTCTGTTCTTCATTTCTCTACGTTTTTAAAGATTAATGTATAGTCTTCCTTTGACTCTTTACACGGTTTACGAACAAAGGCGCGAAAAAGCACAAAGGGAAGAAACTTTTTTTCGTTTTACCCGGAAAAAAACTATCTTTGCCACCAAAAACAATTTAAATTGACGAATATGATCATAGCCGTAGACTTCGACGGAACCATCGTAGAACACCGTTACCCTGAAATCGGACGTGAGATTCCCTTTGCAGTAGAAACATTGAAAAAGCTCATCGAAGACCGCCACCAACTCATCTTATGGAGCGTACGGGAAGGGCGTTTGTTGGACGAGGCCGTAGAATGGTGCCGCCAAAGAGGAGTAGAGTTTTATGCCGTAAACAAGGACTTTCCGGAAGAGGACACCGACAAAAACCGACATTACAGCCGCAAGCTGAAAGCAGACTTATTCATCGACGACCGCAACTTGGGCGGACTTCCGGACTGGGGTACCATCTACCGGATGATCAAAGAAAAGAAAAGCATGGCGCAACTGTTACAGGAAGAATGGGAAGAAGACCAACCCGTGGCACAAAAGAAGAAAAAGAGATGGTGGTTTTAACCTCCATCCCTTTTTCTTTCCGTACCCTATATATAAAAAAGGTATCAATCCTTATCATCAAAATGGTCCTCACGGAGATAACGACTGCTTCCGTGCCGGGATTTTGATTTACTAGCGTGTGACTCCTTACCGTAACCGCCATAATTACCATAACCGCCATAGCTGCCATAAGAACCGTAACGGCCGTAACGGCCATAATTACCGTAACCGTAGTAATAACCATACTTGCGCTGTTGCAAGTCTACCCCGTTAAGCACCAAGTTCATCTTCGGCAATTTTCCTTCCTGATGAATCGTATTCACGATATTGAAATTACGTTTGAGAGAATAATCACACCGGCACACAATAAGAGTTGCATCAGCCAAACGCCCTAACAATAAGGTATCGCTCACCAGACCGACAGGCGGAGTATCGACAATCACCATGTCATACCATTCGCGGAAACGTGCAAAAGCATCATCCAAACGTTCCGAAGTAATCAGTTCACCGGGATTAGGCGGAATCAAACCCGCAGGCAATACGTCCAGATTGGCATGCATGCCGGAATTGAATATCTGCTCACGCAAAAATCCGTCCGAACTGTCTTCCCCGGCCAAATAAGTCGTCAGCCCATGATGCCCCGTGACCAGACCGAACAACTTGGCCAATCGCGGCTTACGGATATCCAATCCGACCACCAAGACTTTGCGCCCCATCAAAGCCATACTCATGGCCAGATTGGTTGACACGAAAGTCTTTCCTTCACCAGGTATCACCGACGTGCACAAGAGTACCTTTTCGCTCTTCTTCATGACAAAGCCTAAATTGGTACGCAGGCTACGGAACGTTTCCTCCATCATGTCGTTGGTATTCTCCCGCACGACAATCGCCCTTTTTCCGTCCTTCAATTCCCCGGCCACGAAAATATCGCTCAAGACGGCCAAATCGGTCAGCTTTTCAATATCATTACGTCCTTCGATGCGATAACGCAACAAGTTCAGCAAGTATATCAGTCCGGCCGGAATGGCTATCCCTATCACCAAAGCGATAAGCGCCACCAGTTTCTTTTTCGGAGAAATAGGACGGATAGTACTTTCCGGCGCGTCGATAACCTGCGCCTTGTCCACCGTGGAGGCCAAAGAAATGGCGTTCTCCTCGCGCTTCTGCAACAATATCTGATAAAGTGCCGCCTTTACAGACTGCTGACGGCCTATATCGGAAAGCACACGCTCCTGCGTAGGCGCATTGGAAAGCCGTCCGACGAACAAGTCGTACTGTTCATCCACATTCCGTTTCTGCACCCGCAAGTTGTCATACACAGTAGAAAGAGAATGGCGGATGCCCGGATAAAGGGAAGCAATGGCATTCGTCGCCGATACCACAACGGGCGAGGACTCAGGTGCCGTTTTCAGCAAACGTTTACGCTCCACAACCTTGGCGTTATACTCGGCAATAATGTTATTCAAGCCCTGATCTGTCAGGCCAAGGTTTGCCGGAATAATCTCCATATTATTGGCCGGATTATCCACATACTCTTTCAAGGATTTCACTAAAAGCATCTGCGTCTGCAACTCTATCTGCCGCGTCTGATAGTTTTCTATACCTTTATAGGCAGCCTCGGCATCCGACATCAAGTCTACCAACTGGTTCCTCTTTTTATACATTTCCAAATCCGACTCGGTCGTACCCAGTTCCGCATCTATAATCTTGATACGTTTGTTGACAAAGGCTTCCGTCTTGAGAGCCACCTCATTCTTCACCTCATTGGCATCCTCATTATACACGCGAATCAACTCGTTCATATAATCTTCCGCCCGCTGACGTTGCGTATCGTTCTTCGTGATACGGGCTATTGTCGTCATCTTGCTAATGGGTTCAATGGAAGTAGCCTCCAGAAAAGCCTCTGCCATAAGCGTCGGACGATAAATGTAAACCTTCAGTGAACGGTCATCAAACACACATGTAGGATCGGGGTTAGGCCGCAAAGACACCCATCCGGACAAGGTCTTCACCCTTACCGGAAGCGTCTTGACATTGGCTTCAAAACGCTCCTCCAACGCCTCGCCTTCTATGTGATAGCCCCCCTCCTGCAAAGGTTTGATTTCCAAAAATACCGGCATGGCCAACGTGTCCAAGTCCACCGAAGACATGTCGGCCAAAATGGGAGATGTACGGTAAAGTTCCTCGTCGCGCACCGTACCGTCAAACGCATAACGGACATAAAGCTTCAGGTTAGTCACAGCGCGCCGCGCCAACGTCTTACTGCTCAAAATTTCCACTTCGTTATCGAAACCGTTGCTGTTCGTCAAGATTCCCAACTGAGAAAAGTCGGCCAAAGCATTCCCTTGCATCCTGCTTTTATAGGGGTCTTCTTCCTTAATCAAGACCTCAGCTCCAGTCGAATAAACCGGAGCCTTGTACCTTAAATATAAAAAAGCGACGAAAAGACAACCGATAATGGATATGGCAAACCAATGCCAATGCAAAATGACCGCATCCAATATCTCACGATAATTAAAATCGGAACTTTGTTCTTCTACAGCATCGTTTGTTTGAAAAGTTTTGTTGGGCATATTATTCTTAATTATTCTCTGATTATTTCCATTCAAGCCACAAAATTAGAAATCTTTGACATACATTCCAAATAAATAAACGAAATAGTTCTTTATTTCGAGCTTTTTTAATTTTCAATCAATTTAAAAACAATATATTATTGTAGGATTCCATAAAAATATATACATTCGCAGTCACGTAACCAACCTTTCGAAGAGATAAAATATGAAAATTAAGAATCTGGAAGAATCCGGCATTGTAAAATCCGCCATCATCTGCAACGATATCATATTGCTGATGGCCAGTTATTGGTTAGCCTTTGCGCTGACCCACAGCTTCGCACTGGCTTTCAGCTTTCCATACGCCCTGAAAACAGAACTGCTCATCGGCGCACTGACCATTTTCCCTACTTTTTACATAGCCCCACCCGTATTCCTGAAACACATGGTGTACGGCAATGACATCTTGGGACGTTCAGTTTACACCGTATGCCTGCAAACGCTGTTCATGATAGCGGCTATCAGTCTGATACGGCGGATGAACGTGGCCGGCGAAGAACTCCTCATAGGGGCTTCTTTTTTCTTCTGCCTGCTGTATGCAGAGCGGACTATCGTGCACAATATCCTGAAACACAGCCGTTCGAAAGGGCATAACTTACGCTACGTCGTATTGGTGGGACATCCGTGGAACTTAGAGGACATTTACCATACACTGAACGACCATAGTCTTGGATTCAAGATTTTAGGTATCTTCACCCGTAAAGAACTTCCGGAAGACATGCACCTGAAAAATTTGGGAGACCGGCGGATGGTAATGAGTTACTTGCGCCAACACCAAGAAGTGACAGACTTATACATGGTGCCCGACACCGACTATACGGCAGAAACGGACGAGATATTCCGTTACTGCGAAGACCACATGATTCGTTTCTACGCCCTGCCCGTATTCATGGAGTTCCTGACCAAACGTATGGAATTGTCGCACTTAGGCAGCACCATGCTACTGAGCGTGCGAAACGAGCCGCTGCAAGACCCGGTGAACCGTGGAGTGAAACGGCTTTTTGATATTTTGACGTCCGGGGTGTTCCTATTTACCGTCTTCCCTATTGTGTACCTCATTGCGGGTATCATCATCAAAATACAAAGCCCGGGGCCTATTCTCTTCAAACAAAAACGGAACGGACTGGACGGAAAGGAGTTCTATTGCCTGAAGTTCAGAAGCATGCACGTCAACAAAGACAGCGACCGCCTACAAGCCACCAAGGACGACCCACGCAAATTCAAATTCGGTAACCTGATGCGCAAAACCAACATCGACGAGTTGCCGCAATTCATCAATGTGTTCAAAGGCGACATGAGCCTCGTAGGACCGCGCCCGCACATGCTGCTCCACACGCAGGAGTACTCGCGCCTGATCCGACGTTACATGGTGCGCCATTTAGTGAAACCCGGCATCACGGGATGGGCGCAAGTGCAAGGTTTCCGTGGCGAAACGAAGACATTGGACCAGATGGAGAACCGGGTGAAAGCTGACATCTGGTACGTGGAAAACTGGAGTTTCGGCCTCGACCTGCGCATCATGTGGCGCACGCTCGTGAACATGTTGAAGCACAATGAGGAAAATGCTTATTAATCACATATACATATAATATTATGAAAGGTATCGTATTAGCTGGCGGGTCGGGCACACGCCTCTACCCCATCACAAAAGGCGTAAGCAAACAAATGCTTCCCATTTTCGACAAACCGATGATTTATTATCCCGTATCGGTCTTGATGTTGGCCGGCATCCGCGACATATTGATCATATCCACACCTCACGACCTGCCGGGATTCCGTCGGCTGTTGGGAGACGGCAGCGACTTTGGCGTACGCTTCGAGTATGCAGAACAGCCCTCTCCCGACGGACTGGCTCAGGCTTTCCTCATCGGCCGCGAGTTCATCGGAAGCGACAGTGTCTGCCTGGTATTGGGTGACAATATTTTCCATGGAGCGGGATTCACCGGTATGCTGCGTGAAGCCGTGGCCAATGCCGAACGCGAAGGAAAAGCCACCGTATTCGGTTATTGGGTGAACGACCCGGAACGCTACGGCGTGGCCGAATTCGACAAGGCCGGCAACTGTCTGAGCATAGAGGAAAAACCGGCTTTGCCGAAGAGCAACTATGCCGTGGTGGGCTTGTATTTCTACCCCAACAGTGTGGTGGACGTAGCGGCACATATCAAACCATCGGCCCGGGGCGAACTGGAAATCACCACGGTGAACCAAGTCTACCTGAATGAAAGGAAACTGAAAGTAAAAACCCTCGGAAGGGGATTCGCCTGGTTGGACACCGGCACACACGACAGCCTCTCCGAAGCCTCTACTTTCATCGAAGTCATCGAAAAGCGGCAAGGGCTGAAAGTGGCCTGCCTGGAAGGTATCGCCTACCGTCAGGGTTGGATCAGCGCGGAGAAATTGCGTGAAGTGGCACAGCCCATGCTGAAGAACCAATACGGACAATACCTTATGCGACTGAGCGAGGAGGTTTTCGAGCAAGAATAAACTGATGACAGAAAACTGAGTTTTCGCTTGCCTCTGCACCTACCTTTTTGTATATTTGTACCCTGAATTTAACCGAATAAAAAATACAATGGGTATAATAGCAAAATTATTGGGCAAAGCTCCCCAAGAAGAAACCGCGCGAGTGGGAGGAATGGAGGACTTCATGACCCTCATCCGTGTATATTACCAAGCCGTAATGGCCATGCAAATGGGAATCAGCAATCTGGCCGTACTACCGGACCTGCGCATCTTTAAACAAACGCTGCACGTCCCCACGGTAAACAACAAGCTAGGCATCGGCGAGAGGAAACGTTGCCGCACCATGCTGATGGATGTCTACGGCATGGAAGAAAACTTTTTCAAGGAGATAGATGCCAGCATCAAGCGTAACTGCCGCAATGTGAACGACATCAAGAACTATCTGCTTATGTTCCAGGGATTCAGCCAAGACCTGATGATGCTCATGGGCAACCTGATGCAATGGAAATTCCGCATGCCTTCGATGTTCCACAAGGCACTGCGAGGCATGACAGCCAAAACCGTACATCAGATTATGACCAAGAACGACTGGCGCGATGACAACATACGACGCACTTGCGTCAACATCCGCCAATACCAAATGCGTTTAGGGTACAGCGAAGCATGGATGACCGAATATGTCCACCGCATCGTCCTTTTGGCCAAGAAAGAGCCTAAACCCAAAGACATGGACGAGAAAAAATAAAAAACGCTTGGGACGTTAAACGTTTTTTCTTAATTTTGTAACGAGAAGGCAGAAATGACAGCAGAAGAAGATGCATTATTACGGACATTAGAGGCTCGCGTCACTCAAATGGCGTTGGAATACAAAGCCTTGAAAGACCGTTATGCCGCGTTGTCGCGCATCATGGAAGAAAAAAACGCCACCATAGCCGCGCTACATTCGCAAGTCGACCGCCTGCAAACAGATTATGCCAACTTGAAAACGGCCAAGATGATCGACATCAGTAGCGAAGACATGAAAAACGCTAAGTCGAGATTATCAAAGTTAGTGCGTGAAGTAGACAAGTGTATCGCACTTTTAAATGTGTAAAACATCATGGAAGTAAGCGAGGACTTTACCATAACCCTGAGATTAGGACAGCAACCTTTGTCCATCACCATACGGCGGAAAGACGAGGAAGCCTACCGGGCAGCCGAAAAGCTGATTAACCAACGATACAACAGCTACGCAGCCCAGTATCCGGATCAGGGCAATGAAATTTATTTGTGCATGGCAGCGTTGAGCATTGCGCTCTCGTTGAAAAAAAACGAATTCCGTAACGATACACAGCCATTCGTCGACAGCATGAAACGCATGTTGGACACTTTGGATGAAACCTTAGGGACGAAAGCACAATAAAAACATTCATTCTACAGGAAAAACCACACGCACTGTTTCCCTTTCTCCGCACCATGCGGACGGGGTGAGCGGTGCGTGATTTTTATATTATTCATTATAAACAAAAAAAGATATGGTATTTATAATCTCCGTAGCTTGCCTCATCGTCGGATGTATAGCAGGATTCGCTTTGTTCCGCTATGTGGCAACGGGTAAATATCGGCAAATCATCGAAGAAGCGAGCAAAGAAGCCGAAGTCATCAAAGAGAAAAAACTGCTCGAAGTGAAAGAAAAGTTCCTGAACAAGAAGTCGGAACTGGAAAAGGAAGTGCAGCAACGCAACCAACAAATACAGCAGCACGAAAACCGCCTGAAACAACGTGAACTGAGCCTGAACCAACGCCAGGACGACCTGAACCGCAAAAAAGGCGAAATAGAAACTGACCGCAAACGGTTGGAAAACCAACAGCAAGGACTGGCCCGCCGCGAAGAAGAATTGAAAGAACTGGAAGCTAAAGAGCGCGAGAAACTGGAAGCCATCAGCGGCCTGAGTGCCGATGAAGCCCGTGAACGATTAGTGGAATCCCTGAAAGACGAGGCCAAGACCAACGCGGCAAGCTACATCAATGAAATCATGGACGAAGCCAAGTTGACAGCCAACAAGGAAGCCAAACGCATCGTCATACAAAGCATACAGCGCGTAGCGACGGAAACGGCCATCGAAAACAGCGTGACCGTATTCCACATTGACAACGACGAAGTGAAAGGACGTATCATCGGCCGTGAAGGACGCAACATCCGTGCATTGGAGGCTGCCACAGGCGTGGAGATTGTCGTGGATGACACTCCCGAAGCCATTGTCATTTCTGCATTCGACCCCGTACGCCGGGAAATTTGCCGCCTGGCCCTGCATCAGCTCGTAGCCGACGGACGTATCCATCCGGCACGTATCGAAGAAGTGGTAGCCAAAGTGACCAAGCAAGTGGAAGAAGAAATCATCGAAACGGGAAAACGTACGGCCATCGACTTGGGTATCCACGGCCTGCATCCGGAACTGGTACGTATCGTGGGTAAGATGAAATACCGCAGCAGCTACGGACAGAACCTGTTGCAGCATGCCCGTGAAACAGCCAATCTCTGTGCCGTAATGGCTTCGGAACTGGGTCTGAATCCGAAAAAGGCCAAACGCGCCGGCCTGTTGCACGACATCGGCAAGGTGCCCGACGAGGAACCGGAATTGCCACACGCCATCTACGGTGCCAAGTTGGCCGAGAAATATAAAGAGAAACCAGATATCTGCAATGCCATCGGTGCCCACCACGACGAAATGGAAATGACTTCATTGCTCGCTCCCATCGTACAAGTGTGCGATGCCATCAGTGGAGCACGCCCGGGAGCACGCCGCGAAATCGTGGAAGCCTACATCAAGCGGCTGAACGACCTTGAAAACATCGCCATGAGTTATCCGGGTGTCACGAAAACCTACGCTATCCAAGCCGGACGCGAGTTGCGCGTCATAGTGGGTGCGGACAAGATTGACGACAAGCAAACGGAAAGCCTGAGCGGAGAGATTGCCAAGAAAATCCAAGATGAAATGACCTATCCGGGACAGGTAAAGATCACGGTTATCCGAGAAACCCGCTCGGTAAGTTATGCGAAATAAGAGAATATTTCATGAACATGATGCCTTTCCTTTCACCACGAGGGGAAAGGCATATTTATTCAAAGCCGGACATGGAAAAATATATAAAGGCCATAAGCCAATGGATTGACGGAATCCCTTATGAAAAGGCTTTTTGGAACAATGTGTATCGTTGGAAACAGACATTCAACGGAATGATGCAATGGTCAAACTATGGCGGAATCATCGATTTGGAATGTTTTGACGCAAACCGTTTCCTCTCATCCTGCACTTCCTGCAAACCTAAAGTTTTGGACGTGGGATGCGGATTAAGCTATGCAACCGGTAACTATATAGAGATTAATGGTACTAAAACGGCACTTGACCTCCATTACGTAGACCCATTGGCTGATGTGTTCAATGACATTAAGAAAAGGTACCACCGTAACCTGCCGGACATAGAATTCGGCATGGTGGAATACTTGTCGGACTTCTTTCCCTGCCACGACGCAGACCTGATCATCATCCAAAATGCACTCGACCACTCTGCCATGCCCATAAAAGGCATACAGGAAGCCTTCTCCACACTGAAGACCGGGGGCATATTATATCTCAACCATCATCCTAACGAAGCTGAAACGGAACAATATAAAGGTTTTCACCAGTATAACATTGACGAAGAGAATGGAAAACTCGTCATCTGGAACAAAACGGAAAGGTCTATCATTCAAGGTTTACTTGGTGCACACGCAAACATAACCGTAACTCGCCACGAAAACGGACATATAATAGCCATAATAAAAAAACTATCCGAAATACCATCGGAAGAATATCTTTCAGGTCATGACCGCATGCAAATATGCCACGCACTCATGGAAGTGGCCGGTAAATTAAAAATAAGCTATACTTTGAAATCTTCGTTAAAATATACTTTTTATAATTCCGTACAATTCATTGTACAATCCCTACCTTGGGAAGCGAAGATGAGAATAAAGAAACTTATCAAACAGGCATGAATTTAAAAGGATGCAAAGCAAAAATATCAAATGGATCAATACAGCCCGCGCACTCTGCCTGATTTCCGTTTACTTGCTCCATAGTGAATTCTACTATGGAGATGCAGGTTTTTCATACGGTTATGCTCTGACACCGTTCTATGTCAACACATTCTTTTTTATTAGCGGCTACCTGCTTTTCAAAAAATATATGAAAGTTCCCGAAACAATCAGTTTTCCAAAAAAGGAATATCATAAGCTGATAGCCAACGTGATTTTCAGGTTAGTCATCCCCACCCTCGTCTTTTCGACCTTAATCTACATCCCCAAAATGATATTCCACGGGAATCCCCTATCTTTCGGGCAATACCTTCATGATGTATGGGGAGGAACCAGTTATTGGTTTACTTCCGCTTTATCCGTCGCACAAATCTTATTGGCAGTTTTGTTACTGAGCCAACGCAGTCATATGGCGTTCTATGTAGTCGCATGCACTCTTTTGTCCCTTTTGGGAATACACCTCCGAGGTATCTTCCCCTCCCCTTTTCCTTGGTACTATCAAACAGGAATGGCTTCTACCTTATTGATGAGCTTGGGCGGTATATATTTGAGATACGAATCCCGAATTAACAAAATAATATCAAAACCCTACGTTTTCGGAGTAGCAGCTTTCGTATACCTTTACAGTATCATGATTACAAATCCCGCACATCTTCAAAAAACCATACCGGACATCTACATGCATTTATGGGAATATCTGACCATCCTATGCAGTATTATTTGTATCATTACCCTCTCACACCTGCTCCCTCAGGTAAAATGGTTGGAATACATTGGAAAGAACTCCATTATATTTTACTTCTTCTCCGGAGTAATGCCAGCTTTATTCGGCAGCATCATTTCGCTATTCGCTCCCGATGCCTCATACGCCCTTACTTTAACCGTAACTTCCATTGCCCTACTGGCTGCAACAGGGATAAACTTGATTATCCAACAATATTTTCCCTACCTTACCGATTTGCGGAAAATCCTATTTCCCAACCAACAAGCTTTGCATAAGAAATCAAATTAATTTCTTATGCAAAGCCCTACATGCATAATTAATATAATAATATGCAGACTTTATAATCCCTATTTTTTCCACATTCATATAAATATTCCATTGCCAAGAGAGCACGGCTAACTTCCGTGAAGACACGGAAGCTTTCCGCACACGGTATAAAGCGGTTACCGTATTCGTATTACGAGCTATAAAGCCTTTCTTTAAAATAGATAACCATAAAGCGTAGTCTTCATGATGAATCGGCCTGAACAGCACCTTCCCCACTTTCGCAACATCATAAATACCTGTCAGGTTTCCAATCACATTACCTTTAAGCAAACATTCATAAGAAGCCGTATCCGGAGCCTTTATAATTCGACCTGCCCGAAACCCCTCTTCATTCATCTTTTCATAATTAGAAAAAACAATGGCCGTTTTTTTATGATTAAACAACCGAACCTGTTGCTCCAATTTAGTAGGGAACCAAATATCATCACTATCCAAAAAAGCGATGAAGCGTCCCTTAGCCTGCTGTATTCCTATATTCCTTGGAATAGCAGGAATGCCTAAAGGCTTATAGTTCTGCAACAGATGTATACGGGAGTCCTTTTTCACATATTGTTCTACAATATCTTTGGAATTGTCTGTTGAACCATCATCCACGACAATCAATTCCCAACACGAATAAGTCTGTGAAATCACAGAAAGTATAGAATCTTCTATAAAACGCCCGGAATTATAAACCGGCATGATTACAGATACCATATCCATCGCCATAGACACGTTACTTAGAAAACAAGTAATGTTTTAACTTACCAAATGCTTTTATAGACCTCTTCAAATCAGAAGGATACGCCAACCCGACCCTCAACCTATGAAGGATATAGCTAAAGCGCAAATAATATTTCTTACGAGCCTTGTTACAGAAATCCACCATGTCTTGTGCCGAAAGTCCCGGCAAAGAAAGCACTGTATTATGGGTACCATCTGCTAAACAATATTTTGCATAGTCCAACTCTATATAACCATTTGATTTAGCCCATGTATATGCCTCTGTTCCCGGATAAGGTATTAAAGGAAAAAACTGTGCCGTATCCGTATTCAATTTCAAAGCCAAATTCAAAGTCTCGTTCATCGTTTCTCTCGTTTCTCCGCAATTACCCACCATGTAACAAGCATGAATAAGCAGACCTGCCTTTTTTGCATCAGAAACATAGCGATAGAATTGCTCCACTTTCGTTCCCTTCTTTATATTGTCTAATATTTGCTGACTCCCGGATTCGATTCCGGGAATAATCAACCGACAACCCGCCTTTTTCATCGCACACATGGTTTCATAGTCCAAATTTACCCGTGCATTGCAAAGCCACTTCAAACGTTTATTAAGCCCTTTGTTTATCAATAAATTACAGATTTCCAGAACCCGTTTTTTATTAACCGTGAAAGTATCATCCTCTATCACGACTTCTTTGACATCCGGAAAATTCTCCGCAATATACTCAAACTCATTCACTACATTCTCTGCAGAACGTGCCCTGAATATATGTCCATGCATGGTTTGCGGATACACACAAAAATTACAATGGAACGGACATCCCCTTCCCGTAAAAATCTGGATAGAAGGATAAGTAGCCGCCGCAAAGAAATAATCCCTTTCGTTCAGGTTGTTTTTAATAAAAGTGGAAGCAAACGGGATTTCATCCAAATTCTTTATGGAAGGCATAATCCCCGTACGTATAAAAGTCTCCCCTTGCCTCAAGCACAATCCCCTTACTTGCAGAAGCTCTTCCCGGTTCTCAATGGCGTCAGCCAATTCTTTTATAGTTTCATCATACTCTCCTATCGCCACCGCATCTACCGCCTTGGAATATCCTAATGTTTCCTCCGCACATGCAGAAGGATGGGTTCCAACCAGAACAAGAAAGGAATGTGGATACATTTGCTTGATACGTCCTGCAAAACTCACGTCACTTTTTATGGAAGGTGTACTGGTATCTAAGACAAACAAAGTATTATCATCCGCCTTATTCGCAAGCAAAGTCAACGTTACTTCCTCATTTAAAGGTTTTGCCGGTGCATCCAAAAAATATACTTCATGCCCATTCTTCTCTACATAAGCAGCAGCGTATATCAGCCATAACGGATAATATAAAGCACCACTTTTTGTTATTGCCGGACTTCTAGATTCCCTTGAGAATTTACCATATTCTGCCTTAAAAGGCGGGTTTATAAAATAAACTTTCATACTTAATCATTCATAAATACACACTTACCCCTTATTTGTTTTGGCGTAATGCATGCGTTTCAGCATATCTATGCCAAAGATACAAATAATTAATCTTTTTACGCAATCAAAAGCCCAAAAATAAAAATAACAGAACTTGGCTAACCACCTTCCTCCCCCATTATTCAACACAATGTGCTCAATATCATATCTCTTTGCAGATATAGGAGCCACTGAGACTCCTCCCAATCTAAATTCTGCCAAATCAGCCGGAATGTATTTAAAACGTGCCCCTCCCTGATAAGCCCGTGTTAAAAAATCATGATCCATCATATAACGGAATTTCAAATCGTATCCTCCCCAACGGCGATAAGCTGCAGCCGTTACAAAAGTACCCTGATGGTCTACATTCACAAAAAACGGCATTAACGGGAACTTCATAGAGGGGATGTCACGCCCGGTAAATCCCGTATCTTTGTTGCGGATAATCACGTTTCCCCTGTAAACATCCACATCCGGTTCATAAAACTTTGCAACCACCTCCAATGCATTAGGCAGCAAAATATCATCACTATTAATGATTACAATCAAATCTCCTTTAGCATGAAAGATACCTTTATTGAACGCATCACTTATGCCTTTGTCTGGCTCGGAACAGAAATACCCCAAATGTTCTTTGTACTGTTCTATAATATCCAAAGTCCCATCTGTTGACCCTCCATCTATAATTACATAATCTATATATGGGTACTTCTGCTCCACCACACTCTTTATCGTTTCCTCCAAAGTATTCACACTATTATAACATATAGTAACGACGGAAATTACAGGATATTTCATAATTTAAATTTTCAAAATAAATTAAAAAGAATAGACAATCTCCCAAAAATGGACACAAAATGGTTTGCACAATCAAGTTCATGTCCGCAAATCAAAGAAACTTTGTTGAAACATTTTTTATAGTTTATCACCTTAAACGTTAACTCCTTGTGTTCTTCCACCATCAATTCAGCATAACCATTCCATAATTCTCTGGCAATAGAAGAACGTATCCTTTCATTTTTCCGTGACCTTCCAATTCTTTCTCTCCACCGGAATAATGAAGAGTTCACTTGTCCAACCGCATTTCGAGAATGTTGGCGATATAGGATATAAGGCTTATCATCAAAACAAACCCATGCACCCAATGCCATTGCAACATCATAAATCCATACATCGTGCATTCTCATATAGCGAGGAGTATACTTCAGTAACTCATTTCTAAGTTTATCGTTAAATACCATCGTACACCCTCCTACGAACTGATACATGAGTGCTTCACCATAAGTCAACAAAGGATGAATCTTTACACTATCCATTGGACACAAATTTTCATCAACCAACTGAGTTTGTCCGAAATACAAAGCAGGTCTGTCCACACAATTTCCAAATTGTTCTAATGCGGCCTTCAATTTATCTTCATGCCATACATCATCTTGATCCGAAAAGGCATACCATTCACATTTGGGAGCATTTAACAACAAATCCCAAAAACTCCGTGCCGGCCCTACATTTCGCCCTTCATACCATCGTAAGTTACCGTTCTTTTCCTCTTCAGCCAAGATCTGTTTTGTGCAATCCGAAGACCCGTCATCGCGTACCAACAAAGTACAATCTACTCCTTTTTGAGCATAAATAGAAACCAATTGCTCCTTCAAATACATTTGTCCATTATAAGTAGACATTAAAACCAATACCTTTTTCATTTCCCCTTTTTAATTGGCTCTATTACCGTCATCCAAACAACAATATCCACACTATTTTCTTCAGACATTACAAATCATTTCAGTATACGTTTTACAAACTCCATCCCTTTTTCTCCAATTACATTTCCTACTTTTTCTTTCAAAACTTGCTTGACGTCTCCAACCAATCCGGTACTTGTAATCAAACGTAAAGCCTCATTTTCGTCTGTATCACGCGTAAACACCTCAAAAAGGTATGACTTATTAATTTCAGTAGATAGAAAAGTACCCATGTTTTCTAAAAAATCCTCTTTAGAAGAAGCAGATAAATAATTTATACCAAGATTTTTGGCATAATCCCTTACTAATGTACGCGACTGATTGCCATAATGTCCAGCAGCCGCAATATATGGATTCACACCTTCTTTAAATATATGACCAGGATTCAGATAATGAGTAAACTCACAACCTTTACCGTTATTTACCAATAAAACTCTGATATTTTTCCCCCAATGCCGGTTACCTAAAGCATTCATATCATAAAAAAAGGCCAAGTCTCCCAAAACTCCAAAATACAACTTATCAGGATGAACCAAAGCTGCCCCCAAAAGAGAGGAAAGAGTCCCATCCGTACCGAAACCTCCCACATTGCATGCAGAATTCACGGATTTTGGAATCTCAAAAAAATCCCACGATCTTAAGGAAGTTAGAATACCGAAATGTATGGCACACCCCTCTGGAAGTCTGCAAGACAACTGTTTAGCCATCCATATATTTGAAAATGGCAAATCCGGAATTTTCTCATAACATCTGACATAATCATTTCTACATGATTTCAAAAAAGAAAGTGTACCCTTGCCTACATTTCGCTTTTGGCCATACTTCTCAAAGAAATGGGATTCGTCCATGTCGAACAAATAAGTAAGCTTACCATATCTGTCACGCAATTGTCCATCCCTATTCACGCGCCACACTTCTTGTGCCTTCCCCCCCATATTAAAATGATCACCAGAAACTTCTCCCAGATGTATCATCAAACGAATATCCTGTAAACATGGTGCATTTTGTACTGTCAATAAAGCATCCACCTGCCTAAAATTCCCCTTATAACCACTTGTATGGTCACAAAAACACACAGCATTGTTATTTTCACAAAAAGCATCAATCAAACCCGTCTCTCTTGCTGTGAATGGACGATGTGCCCCAATAAATATAGCTATCTTACCCTGGGGCAAAGGAGGGAAATCCCCATCATAATCAATTCGTCTGACAACTTTAACATACGGCAATTGCTTAACCGACAAATCCCGGCTATATGTAGTTTCCAAATTCACATGAGCCGGTCCTCCGCCATGAAGTGTCAAAGCCGAAATCGCCTGATTAATGCGCAATGCCGCATTTTCCGCATCCTTCGTATCACGTACTGACGGGATATAAGTACTAAAAGTCAGAATATCCTTGGCATGTACACTACGATCCGTAACCTGGTCGTACAAATTTCCTAACCGTCTCAAGTCTTGTGTACCGGTGATTACCAACACGGGCAACTTCCTATAAAAGGCTTCTGTTAATCCCGGCATATAATTACGAGCCGCCGTGGCACCGGTACATGTAAGTACAACAGGTTCACCACTCTCCTCTGCCATTCCGCAAGCCATATAAGCAGCCGATCTTTCGTCCACCGATGAATACATTTCAAATCCTCCATCATACATCAATGAAGCATTCAACATCATATTAGTCCCTCCAGGAGAGGTCACCACCTTCTTTATATGATGAGCTTTTAACAGCTTGACAAGTATCTGTATACCCTTTTCACTAGAATAATAAGTTTCCATATTTCTTATACTTTTTTTCATTCCACATTATTCAAAAGAATAACGTCGACTATAATCATCTACTGTAAGATTCCCCAATCCCCCGGTCATAAAAACAGTATCTCCGACGACCGTTCGTCCCATCCCACTCACTAAGACTACAGCCATCTGTGCCACTTCTTCAGGTTTGGCATAACGTCCGATAGGACTGGAAACCAATGTAATGTCGGAATCGTCATCTAAATTCGACATAGATGTTTGCGTAGGCCCTGGCGCGATACTGTTCACCACAATTCCATGCGGTGCCAAAGATTTAGCCAACCCCATGGTTAATGCCCTTATCCCCCATTTACTCAAAATATAAGGAGAATTAGCCGGTCTGAGACTGGAAGAAGATGAGATATTCAGAATATTTCCTTCTATTTCATTATCAACCATATATCTCCCGAACAATTGGGATAGAAAAAATGTTCCTTTCAAATTCGTATCAACAACTTTATCAAAATCACTTTCCGTTACATGGGGCATAGCCGTGCTTTCCACACCGGCGTTATTCACCAGTATATCTATCTTTTTTCCTGATAACAAAGTGAGTATCTCCCTTAAACTGTCTTCAAAAGAGCTTACATCCAAATTATCCATACGATAAAAATAAACCCTATTGGGAAATCTTCCATCCAATTCCTCAAAGCATTTTTTAAGCTTTCTTTCATCACGACCGGTCATGACCACGTATGCCCCAGCCTGCAGAAAAGCCTTTGTTATAGCCAATCCAATACCACTTGCACCTCCTGTAATCAAAGCACAACGTCCCTCAAGAAGTTCATTTGGAGATAAGGTAACTACGGTCACATGATGAACAGGAAATCCACCGATAAGAAAGCGCCCTAACCTTTTGAGATATTTTTTCCAACGTACCATATTATTTCTCTATTGAATGAATAAGATAATCCATAGACTTTTTCCGTTCCTTTTGCAAGAGATCTTGTACCAATCCATAATTTACAGGCTTAGCCCAATCCATACCCGTATCATCATATAGCCGTCCTGTAAGCCCGAACAAATCAAGAAAATCGTGAATTCTACCATTCTGAGAGCCTTGCTCTGTATCCTTAAATCTTTTAAACACCACAAAGTCCTTTGATAAATTAACAGACAGGGCACAAGCATGAAATGAATCTGTACATACAACCTCAGCTTCCGCCACATACCGTACAAACTCATAAGGTCCTGCACTTTCATCCACCATTGCATGGTACAATTCCAAACTCCCACTCTCCAAAGACGGTAAAAGAATAATGTCTCGTACACCCAATGTTTTTTGTACTTTTACGACTTGAGACAAGTATTCTTTTCTATTCCCCACAAAGTAACATAGAATATATTTTGATGGAAGTCGAAAAGGAATATCAGCTTTCCGGGAAAAATCCAACCACTGTTGAGATGAAAGTAAAAAAGTAGGATCCAAAACCCGTGAAACATTCTTCCCCAATAAAGATGAAAGATATCGAGCCGTATACCCTTCCCTGACTCCAATATGTTGGAATGAGAACAATAATTCTTTCACCCGGTCTTCATATTTTTCGGGAACACAATTTGTCCCTATACTTGAAGCATAAGCAACCCGCTTCCCGCCCCCTACAAAATCCAAAAACATAAAAGAATCAAAACGATGGCAACAATTCCATATTTGATCACTTCCCGTCATAAAAACATCTACTTCTGACAACAAACAGCGGTAATCAGATAAATTATGAACAATCCTATGATTATAATTCTCTTTATTAAAAACATCCAATTTTTGCTGCTTGACAGTACGAGCACGGAACATTCTCTTCAACGACAAGCCATATCTCCTAATCTGATACAGTAACCAACGGAAAAAAGAGAAAGATGTCCCATTCATAAAAACAAATGGATGCAGGATACATACGTCATAGCCCAAATCCTCCAACTTTTTATGTAGAGCATAAGATTGCAAACTTGTACCAAAATTACCTGTTCCTAGCCAAGTCACTAATGCTATTTTTATTTTCTTATCCATAAAACACATTTATTTTTGACGAATGAAATCACCTTTTTTCGTTCGCTATTGCCCATTCCAATAATCCAAGTTGAAACACAAACCGATATACAACTTGAGACAAAAACATATATAAACCGTTCTCCTCCCTCCTGAAGCGTATTAGCCAAAACAAGAGGCAAAACAAACGAAACAATTGTCACTATAACCCCTCTTCCTACAACCTGTACCACAAATGGACGTATAGGAAAACCAATCTGTCTTTTCAATAAAAAAAGACGTACATAAACCAAATAGGTATAAACTACAACATAAGTAATGTATGCAGCAACAGGCGGAAATCCGAGTTCAAATAATCCATAACTTGCGGGAAGTACAGCACATCCTAACCCACCGACATAAATATAGAATTTCTTTATATTTCCGGTGGCCTGCGCAAGCGTCGTCAATGGTGCCCCTGGCAAATCTACCAAGACCCCCAACATAGCCAATTGCCAAAATAACACAGCATATTCCGGTACCTCCTTCAACCAAACTCCAAGCACAAAATCAGCCTCAAGCACAAATGGGATAAAAAAGAATAACATTAAAATATATGAATACTTCGCCCCCTGTCTCACAATCTTAAAACACGTTACAAGATCATTCTCCGCATAGGTCTTTATAATTTGAGGATTCAAAGCCGTGGTAAAATTTCCTATAAACTGCTTGACCCCATTCTCCGCCTGCCCTGCAATTCCCCTCGCAGCATTGACTACGACCCCGAAAAACATATTAGATACAATATTAACTCCCTGGGTATTGAGTATATATGCTCCTGTACCGAGAAAATTCCATCCGGCAAAACCAAACATTTCTTTCAGCAATTTTTTATCTATGCCAAAACGGTATTTGCATTCCGTAAAATGCTTAGAACAATAACAGCCGTATATAAACCTCACTATTATTGCAGACAATGCAACTAATAAGGCATAGAAAAAAAGCTTATCAAACGATGAAATCACAATAGCATATGCAGCAGACAATCTGAGTAGAGCCTCAATGATACCCACATAGGCAAAAACATTCATTCTCTCGTGAGCTATTATAATGGCGTTATAAGGTAAACTTATCAACTGAACAACAAAAGTCAACAATGAGAATTGCAATACCCAAAAAGCCACATTCAAACGTTCTGGAGGTATCTGCATCCGATTAAACAAGAACCATCCCCCTAATAATTCTGTCAAAAGTACGACCAAAAACGAGAGAAGAAATTGTATATTGACACTTGTAGAAAAAACAAGCCCTAATTTTGCCTTATTATGATTGCCTATTTCAAAAGTCAAATATCTTGTAATAGCATTAGATAATGAAGCTGATATGATTGAAAACATTATTACTACGCCACCGACTATATTATAGATTCCAAAATCGTCTACCCCAAGGGCATCCAATGTTACCCTGGAAGTGTATAAATTCACAATCATGATAAAGAATGTGCGTATATAAAGCATCAATGTGTTTTTGGCGATGCGTTTACTATTCTGAGCCTCTTTATTAGTATCCATAAATAATCATTAAGGAAGCTACACACAAGTACATATTTCCTTCATCTTAGCACCCTCTGCCACCTTCCATTTTTTCCTCCTTTTTGGCAAAGTTACGAAAAAGTATTGATTATCAACATCTGATTTCAAGAAAAACCATTTCCAACCCTTTAGAAACATACCGCACTGACAAAAAGCACTATATTTAAATGTATATGACTTGATTATAGAAAACCCCGATAAACAAAAACACTAAAGCAATTACACCGACAATTGCTTTCGATGCATAATCCGGTTTTATAGTATAATATAAAAGAGGAAATAGTATCACTTCTACCACTCCCAACAACTCACTCAAACGAAATGCAAAAACAGGCAGATTATAAAAAAGTATAAACGCAGCCAAAGACAAAATCTCAACTTTCAGAAGAATAACCACAAACGGATTAAAACGAGCAATCAACTCACACTTCCAAAGCAAAAAATAAGTGATAACTATTTTTACCAAAAAGACTAAATTAAAAACATTTATCTCATCCCATAATCCTTGTTCCTGTAAAGAACGGTAAATCTCCATTTTTTCTTCTATATAAGGAATAGGAAGCATCAATAAAAAATCCATCTTCAAAAAATATATCAGATAGCAAAAAGGTATGATTGATGCATAAAATATATATTGCCACTTTTTAAAAATCTCATTAGAAAAAAAAACAAAACACACAAGAATTCCGGCAGTATAATGAAAACAAGTTGCACAAAAAATGCATAACAAATACCTAAATCGGTCTCCGGTCCTCAAATATTGAAGTGCAAATAAAAAGAAACCAGACGCAACCCCTACCCTTATCTGATTCATACCATGGAGCAAATAATAATTACTCAAGTAAACCAAAAGAGACAGAAAACATAAATCGGTCAATCTTCTTATGGATAGAATCTGAAGTGACAACGCCAATATAGCATAAATCAGAAATAAAAAGACGACATTATCAAACACATAATAGACCAGATAAGACAACAAGACGAACGATATTTCTGTTGTAATATCATAACTACTGTTATAGAGATTCACATAATTAGAATAATCATGGTCTATATCACTCGGCCGAAATCCTGCCACAAGAGCCATTCCCCCTCCTATTAAAATCAATAAAAGCAACTTAATAGAAGAATCGAGTCTTTCTTCTATAAAAGCCACTGACATTATAAAACAAAATAGGAAAAGTATTATGAAAATCATTTTATTCCGGCATCTTCAATTCTTTTTTCTTTAACATCTGTTCTCTTCCATATACATATAAAGAGGAACATAAAAAAGCAAAGAATACACAACCCACAACAATTAACATACGTTTAGGAGAGGAAGGACGCAAAGGCACTGTCACAGAATTCACGACCGTAAAAGATGGAGTTTTTTCCTGCAGTTTGGCTTTAGCGATTTGAACTTGCTGGACCCATTGGCTATAGGAAGTATACGACAATTGCAATTGATTCTCCAAGAAATCTTGCTGAGACATGTAAGACTGTAATACGGCACCCTTATGCGTATCACAATATTCAGAATATACACGTTGAGCTGCTTCGTAATCCTTTTGGCTCTCATTAAGCATTTTTTCAAAATAAACAAGATCATTACGTGCTTTGCTTGTCTTATACTCAATAATAAAATCTTGTAATCTCTGTTTGACCGAATCTGTCATCGTCGCAGCCACAAGGGCATCTTGTGCCGTAAAACCTATTGTGATTACGCTTGTTTTTTTGTCTACAGAACAAGATATATTATCTGAAATCATTTTACAGATATTAGATTCATCCTCCGTCAACCAAAAAGAATCTGTTCCTTCTGAATTAACTTGCTCTTCTTTTTTGGGGAAAATACTCTTAATAAAAGAATTTATATAAGAAAAACCGGCACTCCACCACGGGCGTTCTTGATGCACAGCAAAATAATCATATAATGTAGTCTTTATCTCTCCGTCCGCTGTTTGAACTTTCACATCAAACAGCGACACAAGGAAATCCGTAGAATTCAACACGTCTGGATAAATCTCGGGATAAAGAGCATCTCCATTCATACTACTACCCAAATTCAGTCCAACCATACTCGCTAAAGAGCCTATATTACCAGACAAGGATGCACCCGACGATATTTCCGGTGCCAAAGTCACGGTGGCGTTATATCCACGTGGTATACTACATACATATATAACAGCCACAACTGAGACTATGCCACAAATCTTAGCAATACATAATCTTTGTTTGAATAATACTTGAAAAATTTCTACCAAATCTATTGGCTGAGGTTCCTTTTTTGGGTCCATAATGCATTATTTAAGTATATTCACTAACGTTGCAATCATTGTAGCAATTGAAGCCGTAGAGGTCCCTATCGTCATCATCTCCTGTGGTGTCATCTTATTACGCTGTGGTTTAGTCGGAACCACAATCTCACACCCAGGCTGGATGGATTTGCTTGAACGACGTCCTAACTGCTCTACAGAACCATTCATATAAATGGTATACACACGGGACTTATGCGCACGGTCGGCATAACCTCCAGCGCGTTTAATATAGTAGCTGAGCGGTTTTCCTTTCTCATAATTAATGGAAATAGGATACATCACTTCCCCACTGATCTTTACCGTATTCGAAAATTGAGGTACCACCAACTCATCCCCTTCACGCAAACGCACATCGTCCAAACTTCCCGGATTCTTCATCGCCTTCTCTAAATTAATGGCAACAGGATAAGTATCCCCCAAATCCAACTTCAAATTCAAAATTGAATCTGCTTGCGCCATATTAAATTCTTTTTCCGAACGCAAGCTTTCTTCATAAACTTGTATTTGGGAAGCCTTCATAGCACTTTCACGTTGCTTTTTTTCTTCTTCTGTCAACAAACGTTGCAGACGGGCTCCTTTTGCATAAGCCAAAGAAGACAAGCCTCCAGCCGCCTTTACCAAATCACTCAAACGATAATCTTTATTATCCATGGCATAACTTCCGGAAAAGTTCACGGCACCACTCACTTTCACATTGCGCTGTTCCGAATAAGCCGGACTTTTACGCACAAAAACCTCATCGTACGGTTGGAGATGAAAGTCCTGACCGTCACCCATCACCAAGCCGTCACGGAGAGAAAAGCTATAAGTCTCTGACAGTTTCTCATCATCGGTCACCGCATCCGGATTCTTGATACGGCGGAACACATCGACTTTCGCCATGGAGGCTGCCTCCGTAAACCCTCCGGCCTGAAGTACAAGGTCTTCTATCGTCGTATTGTCCGCATACTGATAGATACCTGGAAAATTAACCTCACCATCAATTGTCAATGTCCGCTCCCCTTTCATATCCAACGAACTTGGAATAAACAAAATATCATTCTTACGCAAAGGGATATCGGCTACCGTCCCGTCCATAATACCTTCCACATCCACGGATAAAGCTTCCATCGTCAGGTCTTCCTTTTGACGGTGCATTACAGCCCGTTTAAGAAAAGCATCTTCACGCAACCCATCGGCCGCTTTAATCAACTGGCGTACAGTCTTGATGCTCCCATCCATCTGATATTGTCCGGGATGGAACACAGCTCCGCGTATTTCTGCCATATTGGAAAAACGAGGAATAACCGAATCTACATATAAAGAATCTCCGTCTTTCAATAAAAAACCGTTCATTTCAAACTCATCCACCGTATACACGGAATACTCTCGTCCGCTTTTACGTATCAGACGCACATTATCCGTATAAGCGTCCCCGGCAAACCCTCCGGCATAATCCAAAATACGGGAGACGCTTTCGTTTTCTTTCATTTCATAAAACATAGGACGCTTCACCTTGCCCCGTATATTCACCAAGCATTCGTACGGCCCTACCACAATCACATCGTTATCCGCCAAACGGATATCCCCCTTTGTATTCCCGTTCAGAATGTAATCATAGACATCGATGGTTGAAACCACACGTCCCTGACGGAATACTTTTATATCGCGTAACGTCCCGATTTCACTGATTCCCCCGGCCGCATACAACGCATTGAAAGCAGAAGATAAGGCACTCAACGTATAAGTCCCCGGTACCATCACCTCACCCATCACCTGTACTTGTATAGATCGTGTCTCCCCAACGGTCAAGGTTATGTTGGAATTCGCATAAAAACGACCTAATTGCTTTTTAACATAGTCGTTAGCCTCTTTTACAGTCATTCCGGCTAATGCCAAAGGCCCAACCCCCTCTATTGTCACAGTTCCGTCGGGCGACACCGTCCCCTCGAAAGTAGTCTGTGAAGCCCCCCATACGTCTATAATTACAGCATCACCGGCTCCCAGGCGATAGTTTGCCGGAGTCGGTATATTCATGCTCGGCTCAAAAGTCAGCATTTCATTATTGAAGATATTACGGCCAAAGACTTGACGGTCGTCTTCCTTGAAATAATTACGATAATAAATCAATGAGTCTATATCCATAAACCCTATCTCTTCGTTGAGTTGTTGGCCCTTCAGCGTTTTATCCTCTCCATCCTTTATTTCACGTCGCGAACGAACCATATAACCATTCTGTTTCTGGCGTTCATCCCGTGTCTTTTCTTTGTTAGTCCTCAAGCGGGACGTTCCACTTTTGGGTTGTGTCGTTCCGGTCAAGTCCAAAGCTCCGGGCTGCTTTTGTTCTGCCTCATATTTTTTACGAATACGCCGCAACTGATCTACCGTTACACCTTTTTGAAGCAATTGGGAAACAATATATTGTTGGTCTTTCCCTTTCTCCTGCTGTTCCATGACATAACGTACCACCTGATCGTCCGACATGGATTGAGAAAAAATAAATTGAAACCAAAAAAACGCCAAACAGGCTAGCAATATCCTCCTTGCCATATACATCAAAATTTCTTTCCTTTTAAAATAAAAACGACAGTGGTCAAAATAATTTTTATATCTAAAAACAACGAACGCTGTTGCAAATATTCTAAATCCATTTGCAAACGAATCAGCATTTTTTGCATCGAATCCGTATATCCATTATATAAAGTAGCCATGGAAGTCAATCCCGGACGCATCAAATAAATATAATCATAATCAGGATTCTCCTTTCTAATCAAATCAATAAAGTAACGCCGTTCAGGACGAGGACCCACAAACGCCATATCCCCCCGAAAAACATTCCACAACTGAGGTAATTCATCCAAATGATGTTCACGCAAAAATCTACCTACAGGAGTTAACCTATCATCCCCTTTCTTCGCCAAACAAGGTTTCCCGTCCTTCTCTGAATCAACTCTCATTGTCCGGAATTTCAATATATAAAAAGGTTTTCCCTTGTACCCTATTCGTTCCTGTCTAAACAATACAGGTCCATCACCTTGCCTTTTTAATAAAAAATAAACTAATAAAAAAACTGGAGACAACACTATCAAACCCAACAAAGCAAATATGGTATCAAGACCTTTTTTAATGGCTCGTTCCACCCAATTCATCCCATCACAAATCTCCATATTGACAGACATCTGACTCATTTTCCAATTCATTAAATCTAATTTATCTAAGTATAAAACTCCACAAGAGTGAAATTATTGCAAAATAACGATATTTTTTTTTCTCTCACAAGTAATGACTTAACCGTGTAGAAAAAATAAAGAACCGGAGAAAAAATAACAGCATGTTTATGCCTTTATTCAAAAGAATATCTTATCTTTGCAATTCAAACATCCGGGGTTGACATGGATTTGACAGCAGGATGGAATGGTACGTAAGCACGCAGAGGGTCGGTGATTTCCTCTATAATCTCAGTTACCAAGAATTTATCTGGCGAAAACAACTACGCTCTCGCTGCGTGATCGAAGTATAGTAGATTACCTTTATTTCGGCACCAGGTGCTGAAACGAGACATCACTCGGAAGCTGTGGCTCCGAAGCATTCCGGAAAAGTGGTGCAGCTAAATCGGAGATAGTCGTCCGTGGCCTTGCACGGACGGTGAAATCTTAAAGGATAAGGCGTAAATGGGTGGCTCGGGTCTTGTTTGCGCACGAAAACCGAAGGCCGGGATAAGCGTGTAGAAAGCGTATGGTTTCCCTGTTTGGACGAGGGTTCGATTCCCTCCAGCTCCACAAATTTGAAAGCAGCCCGTCATGCAGTATGCGTGTCGGGCTGCTTCTGTATTAATCACTCGATATGAAAGAATTAGCTTTAAAGTACGGATGCAATCCGAATCAGAAACCCTCGCGCATTTACATGACCGAGGGCGAACTGCCGATTGAAGTACTCAACGGCCGTCCGGGGTATATCAACTTCTTGGATGCCCTCAACGGTTGGCAACTGGTCAAGGAACTGAAAGAAGCCACCGGCATGCCTGCCGCCACGTCTTTCAAACACGTGTCTCCTGCCGGGGCAGCCATCGGCCTCCCGTTGAGCGACACGTTAAAAAGAATATACTTTGTGGATGACGTGCAAATTCCCCTCACTCCAATCGCTTGCGCATACGCCCGTGCACGCGGTGCCGACCGTATGTCAAGCTACGGTGACTTCATCGCACTGAGCGACACTTGCGATGCCGCTACCGCCACCCTCATCAAACGCGAAGTCAGCGACGGAGTGATTGCTCCGGACTACACGGAAGAAGCACTCCAAATCCTGCGCGAGAAACGCAAAGGCACTTACAACGTCATCAAGATAGACCCGGACTATGTTCCCGAACCGATAGAACATAAACAGGTGTTCGGCATCACATTCGAGCAAGGACGCAATGAAATCAAATTGAACGACCCGGCTTTGTTCGAGAACATCCCCACGGCCTGCAAGACGTTTACCGACGAGGCTAAACGCGACTTGATGATCGCCCTCATCACCCTGAAGTACACGCAAAGCAACTCCGTATGCTACGTGAAAGACGGACAGGCCATCGGTATCGGAGCCGGACAACAAAGCCGTATCCACTGTACGCGTCTGGCGGGCAACAAGGCCGACATCTGGTGGTTGCGCCAACATCCGAAGGTGATGAACCTGCCGTTCGTGGAGAAAATCCGCCGTGCAGACCGAGATAATACCATCGATATTTATATCAGCGACGACTATATGGACGTGTTGGCCGACGGAGAATGGCAGAAATTCTTCTCCGAAAAGCCGGAACCGCTCACACGCGAGGAAAAACAAGCCTGGATTGCACAAAACACTGGAGTGGCCTTAGGGTCGGACGCATTCTTCCCCTTCGGTGACAACATCGAACGGGCGCACAAGAGCGGCGTACAGTTCGTGGCACAAGCCGGCGGTAGCGTACGCGACGACCATGTAATCGAGACTTGCGACAAGTATGGCATCACGATGGCTTTCACCGGCGTCCGCCTGTTCCACCATTAATCCCACGGCACACTTATGGCAAACTTTGGAGGAGATGACATCGACAAGGTAATCACGGGAGGAATCGTGTTTTCAGGGGGCGCTAAAAAGACTTCCGGAAACTCAAAAAACAAAGTGAAAACCAAAGCCAAAAAGAAAGCTTACATCACGGGAGCGCATGGTTCCGGGTCGGCAAAAATGAAGGCTGAAATCCGCCGCCGCAGAGCCAACCGGCATAAAAAGTAATATATTTTCTCATACAAAAGAGAAGACCGCAGGCATCACCCTACGGTCTTTTTTTCATCCCTTAGAGAACGCTAAACGATTTACGTCTTTCTGCAAGATGATTTTCTGCTTTCCAAAAGGAGGGAAAAAGGTACTTAATTTTTCCGTACAGAGATAGTTCCGTTCGTTTTTCGGGTAAAGGTGAGTTTGTCTTTCCTCAACGCATGCCGCCCGTGATCGAAAATGTAATCACTATTAAACGGCACGCCATTCACCCGGACTTCAAAATGACAATGCTCCGTCGTAGCCCTACCGGTGCGCCCCACGGTGGCTATCACGTCACCGGCTTTCACCCGATCACCTACACGAACCAAATTCTTGGCATTATGACTGTAACAAGTCTCCAGACCGTTGGCATGGCGCACTACCACCATATTCCCGTATGCAGAGTACTTTCCGGAGAAGCGGACTATCCCATCGAACACCGCCCGTATCTTGTCGTGCGGTTTCGTCTTCAGATCCGTTCCTGTATGGTTCTTACGTGCCCCACCGTAGGGACTGATCACCTTGGCACCAAGCAGCGGATAACTCCACTTCCCTATCCGGGACAAGTCTATCGTGAACGAAGAAAACCCGTCAAACAACCCAGGTGTAGCCACACCTACATGTTGCCTTTCCATGGCTGAAAAAGGACGATCCAAGTCCACCAATTCCGACACCCGAAACCAGTCGAAACGGGGAGGACGTTCTTCAATCTCGCCCGTTCGGTAGAAAGAAGCACGGACATAACCGGACTCATCCAGACGAAACTGCATGGCATCGAACTTCAAACTACCATCGGGACGAGCCAGCGTGGACGGACTCATCGGCACGCCGTTCACCATCAGGGCGAAATAGGTATAGACCACGCCATGGTCCGCACCGGCTAATGCGATAGCCTGCCCGGCAGAAACATAATCGCCGGACTCCACCAACGTCTTGGCGTGATGGGCATACACCGTTTCCATCCCGTTGGGATGGAGCACCACGACCGTCTTTCCTAAATCCGTTTTACGCACCAAGCGCACCACGCCCTGCATGGCCGCCCTGACTTCGTGCTTTACCTCAGGTGACATGATATACCAACCGATGGGTTCATGACGAAAATCGGGAGTAAACAACACTCCGCCCTCCACCGGAAAACTCCAACCGTCGCGTTCCATATCGGCTGAAGTCACGGTGAAATAATCGGTGCCGTCGAACAATCCGGCTGTCGGAATATGAAGCATACGCCGTTCCACGCGCGAGAAATCCACCCGCTCCTTGCGGCTGCCCGTAAAGGAATACAAAAGTGCCAACAACAAAGCGAGACACAAAATAGAAACACGCTTCACCATATATCCATATTTTTTAATCAGTCCGTCAGAAAAATACCGTTCAGGATGCGCCCCGAACGGATGCCCAAGCGACGTGCGGAGAAGAAACGTTCGGAATGGCCGTAAGTACACACTCCGGCCAAATGAATCCGTGCAGAGGGCACACCACAATCCTCCAACAAGCCCCGGTTGGCTTGCCACAAATCAAGGTGCCATTTTTCCATCCTGTCACTCCCGTCTCCGGCGACAGGATATCGCCTCGCCATCTCCTCCATCGGGAAACCGGCCGTGCGGAAAGCTTCATACACCTCGTCACCCACCTCGAAAGCTTCCAAGGATATGCCAGGACCGATGGCCGCCTCCACATCCTGCGGACGGGTACCATACGCGCCTGACATCGCATGCAGGACGGCTTCCACAATGCGCAACACCGTGCCCCGCCAACCGGCGTGCACGGCGGCTACGGCATGATGCACCCGGTCGTATATTAATATAGGTATGCAATCGGCGGTAGACACCGACACGCACACCTTCGGCACGTCCGTCATCACGGCATCCACTCCTTCAAGCGTAACCGCCTTGACGGCATCGGCCTGCATAAAAAAAGCCTCATCGATACGACGCACCCGTGCGCCATGTATCTGATGAGGTATAATCAAACGGGATGTCTCCAAACCTAAAGACTCGCACAACAAATCACGGTTGAGCCGCACCATGCGTTCGTCGTCCCCGCAATAGGCATTGGCATTGAAAGAAGCGTATGCTCCCTCGCTATAACCTCCGCGACGCTCCGTACTAAAAGCACAGACGCCCTGTCCCAAATCGTATGTCAGCAATTCCGGTCCACCCATCTTCCGGAACTATTTTTGAGGTTCGTCGTCCCAATCCTCTTCGTATTCGAAATCGTCAAGGTCTTCTATCTCCTCCTCGTCCACAAACTGGATATCTTCATCCTCGCCCATGGCTTTCAGCTCATTCTGCAGGAATTTCAAATCCTTGTTCTTATGCACGATCTTGCTTTGGCCGGTAATGGCCTGAAGTTTATTGCTTTCGCTGTTCAGCTCTTTCCATAACAAGTCTTTCAACTCGGCTATGCCCGTCCCCGTGACCGAAGAGATAAACACATGGGGCACGTCGGGCAGGTTCTCGGAAAGCATCTGTATGAGCTCATCGTCCAGCAAATCGCTTTTCGTAATGGCCAACACCCGCTGCTTGTCGAGCATTTCGGGGTTGAATGTGGCCAGTTCGTTCAACAGTATCTCATATTCTTTCCGGATGTCCTCCGTGTCGCCGGGCACCATGAACAACAACAAAGAGTTGCGCTCGATATGACGCAGGAAACGTAAGCCCAATCCTTTCCCTTCACTGGCACCCTCAATGATGCCGGGAATATCGGCCATCACGAACGACTGGTTGTCGCGGTAGGACACGATGCCCAAACTGGGTTCGAGCGTCGTAAAGGGATAATTGGCTATCTTGGGACGGGCGGATGACACGGCACTGAGCAAAGTGGATTTCCCGGCGTTGGGAAACCCCACCAAACCGACATCGGCCAACAGCTTCAATTCCATGATGACCATCATCTCCTGCATCGGCTCCCCGGGTTGGGCATACCGCGGCGCCTGATTGGTGGCCGTACGGAAATTCCAGTTGCCCAAACCGCCCCGGCCTCCTTTCAGCAACAACACGACCTGTCCGTCCTCCGTCACGTCGCAAAGGTATTCTCCCGTCTCGGCATTATAGACCACCGTTCCGCACGGCACGTCTATATACTTGTCCTCGCCGTCCTTGCCCGACGACCGGGCTTTGGAGCCATTCCCGCCATGGCCGGCAAAGACATGCCGGTCATAACGCAGATGGAGCAACGTCCAATAGTTGCGGTTGCCGCGAAGGTAAACATTACCCCCACGGCCGCCGTTTCCACCGTCCGGTCCGCCATTGGGCACGTACTTGGCCCGGCGCATGTGAGCCGAACCGCGTCCCCCCTTGCCCGAACGGCAGTATATCTTCACATAGTCTACAAAATTGGATTCTGCCATATAAATTATTTGTTTGCAGCGTCTATCGCTTCAAAGATTTCCGCCAACATCTGTTCTTTTGAACCTTTCCAGTTGAAAGTATGGCGCAAACCTTCTTTTTCGAACCATTCGGCCAAAGGAGCCGTCTGGTTACGGTACACTTCAAAACGCTTCTTGATGGTTTCTTCATTGTCGTCGGCGCGTCCCTGTTCGATGGCACGGTTCAGCAAACGCGCCATCAACGTCTCTTCGTCCACCACCAACTCTATCATCATGCCCATGTCGTCCTTGCGGTCGGCCAGCATCTTCTTCAAAGCCTCGGCCTGCGCGATGGTACGGGGGAAACCGTCGAATATCACCCCTTGGCCTTTCGTCTGTGCATCGTATGTCTTAGCCAAGATGTCAATCATCAGCTCATCCGGAATAAGCTGGCCGTTGTCAATATATCCCTTGGCAATCTTGCCCAACTCCGTACCGTTCTTGATTTCTCCGCGCAACACGTCACCGGTAGAAATGTGCCCCATGCCGTATTTTGCCACAATCTCGTCACTGTAAGTGCCCTTACCTGATCCCGGAGCACCGAAAATAATAATATTCTTCATCGTTGTTATTTTGTATTGGTTGAAACAATCTTTCTCCTCCTTTCCCGGCAACAGGAACTGCCGGCCTATTCCACGACGGTGTAAATGTCACGGGTGTTCCTCCCGTAACCGTCATAATCCAACCCATACCCCAAAATGAAATCGTTGGGTATGGAGAAACACTTGTACGGAATGTCCAAATCCACCTTCAAATTGCCGGGCTTGAGCAACAAGGTACAGATGGAAATGGAACGGGGATTGTACTTCGCCAACATTTCCGTCACGTATTTCATCGTCAGTCCGGAATCCACTATATCCTCCACAACCACGACATCCCGTCCGGCGATATCGACATTCAGTCCTATCATCTCACAGACGGAACCGGTTGAAGACGTACCCACGTAAGAAGCCAACTTGACAAACGAAATCTGCGCAGAAAGCTCGATTTCCCTCATCAAATCAGCCGCAAAGATAAAAGAACCGTTCAATATGGCCAGAAAAACAGGCTCTGTCCCGGCAAGATCACGGTTGATTTCCCCTGCCACCCGCTTCACCTGTTTCAATATCTCGGATTCAGGTATCGATACGGCAAATTTTTTATCCTTTATCTGAAGTGTTTCCATATCTTTTTGCTAATTTTGTGCAAATATAGTGCAAAACCAAGAGAATACGAAAGAAAACGAAGTTTTATTTGTCATGAAGATACTCACCTCGACCCAGTTTAAAGAATTAGATAAATACACCATCGGGCACGAACCCGTCTCATCCATCGATTTGATGGAACGTGCCGCAAAAGCGATTGCAGCCGAACTGAAAAGCCGTTGGACCACCGCTACCCGCTTTATCGTGTTTGCCGGTCCGGGTAACAACGGCGGTGATGCCTTGGCGGTATCCCGCCTGCTCTGCAACGCCGGGTATACGGTACAGACGTATCTGTTCAACATCACGGGACGTCTCAGCGACGATTGCCTGAACAACAAGAAAAGACTGGAAAACCTGGCCGGACTGATGTTCACCGAAGTATCTTCCCAATTCTCCTTCCCTGAAGTGGACGCAAAAGATGTCATCATAGACGGACTGTTCGGTACCGGATTGAACAAGCCTTTGGACGGGGGCTATGCCGGTCTCGTGAAAAGAATCAACGCCAGTCCGGCCAAAGTGGTGAGCATCGACATCCCATCCGGCTTGATGAGCGAAGACAACACATACAATAATCCGTCGGCCATCGTCCGTGCGGACCTGACCCTGACCATCCAGCTTCCTAAACTGGCCTTCTTTTTCGGCGAGAACCAGAAATATCTCGGTGAAGTGAAGCCCGTGGACATCGGGCTTTCCGCCGAGGGATTGGCGGCTATGGACTGTAGTATTACGGTAATAGAGCCGGGAGAGGTGAAAAAGATACTCAAACCGCGTAACCCTTTCGCCCACAAAGGCAGCATGGGGCATGCCCTGCTCGTCAGCGGACAGTACGGCATGGGAGGCGCAACCATCCTCGCGGCAAAGGCTTGCCTGAGAAGCGGAGTGGGCAAACTGACCGTCCATACGCCGGACATGAACAACAACATCTTGCAATGCAGTGTGCCCGAAGCCATACTCAGCCATGATTTGTCCGACATCCGGGTGTCGAAAGCCATAAGTACCTACGACTACAACGCTCTGGCCATCGGTCCCGGACTGGGCACACACGAAGAAACGGCAGAAGCGCTGCGTACTTTCATCCGTAACCATCCGGGCGAAATGGTACTCGACGCAGACGCACTCAACATCTTAGGCAACCATCCGGAATGGATTCCGGAAATCCCACAAGACACGATTCTCACTCCGCATCCAAAAGAATTGGAAAACCTCGTGGGAGCATGTACCGACAGTTACGACCGTATGGCTAAAGCCCGCGAGCTATCCATCAAAATGCAGTTATATGTCATCGTGAAAGGACACAACAGCATGATTTGTACACCGACGGGACGCGTTATCATCAATCCCACGGGCAACGCAGGCATGGCCACGGCCGGAAGCGGTGATGTGCTGACCGGTATCCTTACGGCTTTACTGGCACGGGGATATACGGCCAATGAAGCTTGCCAGTTGGGTACCTATCTCCACGGCATGGCCGGCGACATCGCACGCGAAAGGTTAGGCGAAGAAAGCATGATTGCTAGCGACATCATCGACGCACTCCCCGAAGCCTTTAAGAAATTAAAAGAATAAACACTGATAAAAATAAAGTTTATGAAAGCAAGAACCCTGTTATGCGGACTGGCGCTTTGCACACTCGGTGCCGTCGCACAAACCGAAGTAAGCCCGTACGTACCCGGTGCCACGGTGGAGGGCGTAACCTATTACTTGCCCCGTACAGCCCTTCGTTTGGTCGTCGTGGCTGAAAAGCAAGTCTATACCCCCGGAGAATTCAGCAAATATGCTGACCGCTATCTCCGTTTATCCCAAATAATTCAGGAACCTTACACGAAGTGGAGTATAAAAAGTATAGATATGGTACCTTACGGAGTACCCGATCCTCAAAAAGTTTACAGCATACAGCTTAAAAAGAGAACCGTAGCCCCGTTGGTAGGCCTCACTTCCGAAGGCATCCTCCTGTCCATCAATACCGACGAGGAAGAGGAACCGTTGCCGGCCATACCGAAAGGAAATGATGCTCCTAAAAGACTCAATCCCAGAGATTACATGAACCAGGAAATCCTTTCAGCCGGAAGCAATGCCAAAATAGCCGAGCTGACGGCCGAAGAAATCTACGATATCCGGGACAGCCGCACAGCATTGATTAAAGGTGAAGCGGACAACATGCCGAAGGACGGCGCCCAACTCAAATTGATGCTCGACCAATTGACGATGCAGGAAACTGCTCTTACACAACTGTTCAAAGGCACAGTGGACACAAGTACGGAGGTTTTCACCATAGAACTCACACCTGCGGAATTCACAGACCGTATGGTGCTGTTCCGTTTCTCGGAAAAACTGGGCGTAGTGGACAATGACGATTTATCCGGAGAACCGGTCTACCTCTCTTTGAAAAACATGAATACCCTCCCCCAACCCGTCGTGGACGAAAAGGCTGCCAAAAAGAAAGGTAAGATGGAAGAAGGAGTATATTATAATGTACCTGAACGAGTGGCGGTCAGCGTATTCAATGCTTCCAGAGAGTTCTGCAAAGGAGAGTTCCCCATGGGCCAATTCGGCAATGTAGAAATCCTGAGCAATGTGCTCTTCGACAAAAAGACCACCACACAAGTCACTTTCTACCCTAGCAACGGAGCTATCAAACAACTGACGGACAACGGCGAGGAAAATTGAAAACCTACTAAACATGCAATAAGCATGAAAAAGGGCTGCCCGAAAGCAGCCCTTTAACTTTTATACGCCGTACGACCGGATTACAACTTGTTGTCAGAACCCAAAACGTTGACTATCTTGTGCTCGTACAATTTCTTCATGTTGTCGCGAGCCGGACCCAAATATTTACGCGGGTCGAACTCTGCCGGCTTCTCAGCAAATACCTTGCGAACGGCAGCCGTCATAGCCAGACGAGAGTCTGAGTCGATATTGATCTTGCAAACCGCACTCTTGGCAGCCTTACGCAATTCGTCTTCGGGGATACCGATAGCTGCTTCCAACTTGCCACCGTATTTGTTGATGGTATCTACTTCTTCCTGAGGAACAGATGAAGAACCGTGCAGAACAATGGGGAAGCCCGGAAGTTCCTTCATTACACCGTCCAATACATCGAATGCCAAAGGAGGAGGAACCAAACGGCCTGTAGCGGGGTCAACGTGGCACTGTTCGGGTTTGAACTTATATGCACCGTGAGAAGTACCGATAGAAATAGCCAAAGAATCGCAACCGGTCTTGGTTACGAAGTCAACCACTTCTTCAGGACGAGTGTAAGTGTGATGTTCAGCCACAACGTCGTCTTCTACTCCGGCCAACACGCCCAACTCACCTTCTACAGTTACGTCGAACTGATGGGCATATTCAACAACTTTCTTCGTCAAAGCCACGTTCTCGTCATACGGAAGGTGAGAACCGTCGATCATCACAGAAGAGAAACCTGAATCGATACAGCTCTTGCAAGTCTCGAAAGAATCACCGTGGTCAAGGTGCAACACGATTTGGGGATTGGCGCAACCCAATTCCTTTGCATATTCAACAGCACCCTGAGCCATATAGCGCAACAATGTAGCGTTGGCATACTGACGGGCACCCTTAGAAACCTGAAGGATCACCGGAGACTTGGTCTCTACGGCTGCTTGAATGATAGCCTGCATCTGCTCCATGTTGTTGAAGTTGAAAGCAGGAATGGCATAACCGCCATTAATGGCTTTTTTGAACATCTCTCTGGTGTTCACCAAGCCTAAGTCTTTGTAATTAACCATATCTTTATAATTTATAAAAAGAACAATTCATTTCACTCTTTTTGGTAGGGCAAAGATAGACATTTTTCTTCAAATCCATACCTACCGCCTGTATCTTTTAAGCAAAAAAAATCCCCCGAAGCGTATTTTACCGTTTCGAGGGAGTGCTTGCAGTGTCATTTCATCTCTTTCACCAAATATACCACAACCGGAAGGTGGTCGCTATAACCGTTCAACCACACTCCACCGGCATGCGTACGCTTGGTATTGCCTTTGTATCGCCCTTCGGTTTGGAACAGGTAATTACGCGAGAATATCTCATGCTTAAAGAACTTCAAGGTCGAATAATCCTTCTTGCCGTCCAAATTCAATAAATTGGGAGTCATTACGATTTGGTCGAAAAGATTCCACTTGCCGTCGTACATCAACGTGCCCCGTCCTTCTTTAGTTAGCACATTCCACCAAGGATTATACAAATCGGACTCGCCCACATCTTTCATTTCGCGTTTGGCTCCCAAAGCTTTCGCCATACTCGGACTGAAAGGATCGTCGTTCATATCCCCCATCACAATGATTTTCATTCCCGGGTTTGCCTTGCTGATACTGTCTTTCAACATACGGACCTGTTTCCCGGCACGCTCCCTATAATATGAAACCGCAGCACGGCTGGGCCAATGGCATACGATAAAGGCCACGTCATCTCCCGCCAGTTTTCCTTGTACGGTCAGGAAGCCACGCGTATGATAGGCACTGTCCTTTGCCTCATATATATAAGGTTGCAGGAACGACTTTTCCGGTGTAAAGAAACGGGGATTGTATATCAGCGCACAATCTACGCCACGTCGGTCCGGTCCCTCGATATGGACGAACTTCATTCCACGTGCCTTCAAAGGCGGTTGTTCCACCAAATCCTGCATCACACGGCTATTCTCAACCTCAGACACTCCGATGACAGATGCACCGACATTGGGCAACTTGTCCGTTCCCATCTCCGACAACACCGTGGCCATGTTCTTTAATTTGGAGAAATACTTCATTCCGTTCCATTTCATAGCCCCGTCCGGCAGATACTCGAAATCATTTTTCCCCTCGTCATGAATGGTGTCGAAAAGATTTTCCTGATTATAAAACCCAACCGCATACATGCCGAATTTCTTCTCTTGGGCACGAGCTGCCGTAAACAGCAACACGAACAAGCCCATAACCATAAACATTCGTTTCATAAGATGTTTTTTTAACGTTTTGTTAATTCTCTATTACAAATATGGCTTTTTTCGGCAACCGAGCCAAAAAAAAATGGCAAAAAGTTAGTCCGGGATGGCTTTAATTTGAAAATTATGTGTTTCTTTGTAACAACAATACAATAAATCTACGAGATATGGGGAAAAAGACAACTTTGATTCTATCGGCATTCTTCGTGTCGGCCTTGCTCCACGCACAACAGGCAGATACTCTGGCCGTGCTCCAACAACGGGCACAGAACGAGAATGCGGACTTTTCGTTCACAGAATCGCAACTCAATGAAGATGACGATGCGGGCCAGACCGTCTCGGCCATCACAGGGGTCGGCAACGACCTGTATTTGTCTGAAGTGGGCTATCTATTCAGCCCCATGCGTTTCCGCCTGCGGGCCTATCAGAACTCCAACAACGACATGTTCATCAACGGCATCCAGTTCAATGATGCCGAGCGAGGCGTATTCAGTTACAGTTCTATCGGAGGACTGAACGACGCGACCCGTAATCGTGAAGGCTCCCCGTTTTTCCTAATGAACCAATTCGGCTATACGTCGGTGGGAGGAGCGGATAATATTAATGTACGGGCCGGACAATACGCCGCAGGCCACAAATTATCTTTGTCCGGAACCAATCGGAACTATCGTGCACGAGGCATGTACACCTACTCTTCGGGGCTGATGAGCAACGGATGGGCCTTCACGGGTTCTATCGGTTACCGTTGGGCCAATGAAGGATTCGTAGAAGGCACGTTCTACAATTCGTTCAGTTACTTGTTAGGGTTCGAGAAACGCTTCAACGACCGGCATAGTTTGAGTTTCACGACCTGGGGTTCTCCCACTGAACGCGCCCAACAGGGTTCTTCCACAGAAGAAGCTTACTGGTTGGCCAACGACCATTACTACAACCCGAACTGGGGTTACCAAAACGGTGAAAAGCGTAATGCACGTGTGGTAAATTCTTTCGAACCGACGGCGATTGTCACTTGGGATTTCGACATCAACGAACGAACCAAGCTGTCCACATCGTTCTCCGGAAAATACAGCATGTACGCCAGCAGCGCTTTGGGATGGAGCGGAAATGCCGCCGACCCGCGTCCGGATTACTACAAAAAGTTACCAAGCGGACAAATCAGCGGCAACGTATTCAACCAACCGTTGAGCGACGAGGATGTGGAAACTTGGCAGAACGCATACAATTACTGGACGAGCGCAAAGTCCCACCGCCAACTTGAATGGGACGCCATGTACTTTGCCAACGCACAGCAAAACACGTTAGGGGGCGAAGCCTTATACTACGTAGAAAACCGTCATAACGACCAAATGGCCTTCAACTTCGGTTCCACCCTGAAACGCGACATGGAAAAGTACGGCAATATCACAGCCGGCGTAAATGTCAGTACCACCAAAGGCATGCACTACAAAACCATGAAAGATTTGTTGGGTGCCAACAAATACACGGACGTAGACAAATTCTCCGTGCGCGACTATGGCTACAACTCCAGCATGATTCAAAACGATTTGGACAATCCTAACCGCCTGATCGGTGAAGACGACAAGTTCGGCTACGACTATAATATATTCGTCAACAAAGCCAACGTCTGGGCCAACTACCAATTCGACAAGAGTTTCTACAGCTTGTTCTTTGCCGGACGTTTGGGCGGAACGACCATGGAACGCGAAGGTTTGATGCGCAACGGCCGTGCGGCCAACAACTCAAAAGGCAAGAGCGGCACAGCCAAATTCTTGGAAAGCGGAGCCAAGGCCGGGGCAACGTTCCGTATCGGAGGCAAACACGTGTTCAACGTCGGGCTTGGATATGAAGAAAATGCACCGTTGCCTTACAATGCATTCATCGCCCCCCGTTTGAAGAACGACTTCGCCACGGACCTCACCAACGAAGAAGTAATGACAGCCGAAGCCAGCTATGCGTTCAACGGTCCCATCTTCGCTTTCAAAGTCAGCGGCTACTACACGCGTTTCAACAATGTGACCGAACTCGACCAGTTCTACAACGACCAGGAGTCGCGCTACACTTACCTGTCGATGACCGGAGTCGAGAAAGAATATATGGGAGTAGAACTGGCTGCCAGCGTAAAACTCACGTCAAACCTGACCCTGAAAGCGTTGGGCACATTCAACAACGCCGAATATGTGAACAACCCGAACGCCAATCTGACTTACGAAAACGAAAGCGAGACTACGCAAGATGTCGTGTATATCGACGGAATGAAAGAAAGCGGAACTCCGCTCTCTGCCTACAGTCTCGGACTGGACTACAATGTGAAAGGTTGGTTCTTCAGTATCAACGGTAACTACTACCACCGCGGATTCATCGACTTCTCCACTTACCGCAGATTAGGTAAGGTTTTGGGTGTGTCAGCCGGTGAGAACGGGACCGTAGGTGAAGACGGCAACAAGGTAAGCGTAAACATCCCCGGACAGGAAGAGTTCGATGGCGGTTTCATGCTCGACCTTTCCATAGGCAAATACATCCGCCTGCAAAAGGGCCGCTCTCTGAGCATCAACCTGACGCTGAACAACGTGACCAACAATACGGACATGAAAACCGGAGGATACGAACAGAACCGCGATGATGCATACGACGACGGCCGCGAGCGTCCTTACCAGTTCTCACGCCACTCTAAATATTACTATGCACAAGGACTCAACGGTTTCCTCAACGTAGGATTCCGCTTCTAACCTCATTAAAACGAACTTGAATATGAAAAATATTAAATTATTGCTCGTCTCCATGTTGGCAGCCGTTTTCTCCGGCTGTATGGACCACCATGACGACCCGACTAATTATACATACGGAAATCCCGCCGTGGGAGAAGCCAATACGACTATCGCCGACTTAAAGACAAAATATGCCGGCATCGTCAGCAGCAACAAAGCGGAAGAAGTACAAGAGGACCTGGTCATCTCCGGAGTCATAGTAGGCGATGACGAATCCGGCAACATCTACAAGAACCTGTATGTCAATGACGGAAGCGGTACTTTAGTAGTGGGCATAAACGCCACCGGACTGTATGCGTTCTTGCCCGTAGGACAAAAAATAGCCATCAACTGCAAAGGGCTTTATGTAGGCGGCTACGGCTCCATGGCCCAGTTGGGTGCCTTGTACCAAGGCAAGATAGGCCGCATGCCGGAATACACATGGAAGGACCATGTCAAAGTCATCGGCCAACCAGACCTATCTTACCCCGAACTGGTTCCTATGGAAATCAACGAAGCCTGGCTTTCTTCGGCCAATAAAGCCGACGCTGCATTCTTTGTCAAGATCAACGATGCGGAATTTGTAGAAGCCGACGGACTGACCCAATATGCTCCGGAAGCAGAAGGCGACGGAGGAAACGGTGTAAACCGTACCCTCAAAGTCGGAAACACCAACATTCCTTTCCGCACTAGCACTTACGCCAACTTCGCCACGAATTACATGAAGATGGGAAAAGTGGACGTCACGGGATTACTCACCCAATATAACGGCGAATGGCAACTCACCGTACGCACTTCAAGAGACATTCAATAAAAAGCATTCACCAACAAAAACGAAACAATATGAAAACCAAAAGTTTTATCAGCTTATTATGCCTGACATTAGGCGTGTTCCTGTTCCAGGCATGTAACGACGTCCCTGCTCCTTACGACATACCGGGCAAGGGAGATGCCAACAGCATATATGGAACCGGTTCCAAAGAATCTCCCTACACCATCAAGGGAGCTGCATTGAACCAAAACGGCGGTTACGCGTGGGTAAAAGCCTATATCGTAGGTTACATCCCGACTGGCGACAATACTTCTTCCACGATTTCCGACATAGTATTCGGAACAGAAGGAGCCGGCACTACCAACATCGTGATTGCCACTTCGGCCGACAGCAAGGACATCAATAACTGTATGGCCGTACAGCTCCCGAGCGGCGACGTACGTAACGCACTCAACCTGCAAGCTCATCCGGAAAACTTAGGCAAGGAAGTCATGCTCTATGGCACCATGGAGAAGTACTTCGGCAGCGCCGGGGTGAAAACCGTTACTGCCGCCATCCTTGACGGACAGGAGATAGGTGATGTCCCTGAAGAGCCGGGAGACGCCATCTTCAGTGAAACGTTCGCAGAGGGTATGGGTGAATTTACAATTAACAACGTCAACGTACCGTCTGAAATGGGTAGCGAAGTGTGGACCTTCGACAGTTACAAATACATGAAAGCCACATCGTACATCAACGGTGTAAACTATGCCGCCGAAAGTTGGTTGGTATCTCCTGCTATCAACTTGACGCAAGCTTCGGCTGCCACCTTGACTTTTGATTATTGTGCCCGTTATTTCAACGACTTGGAAAACAACATGACCGTATGGATTACGGAAGCATCCAATGAAAACTGGCAAAAACTTCCTGTAGAAATCAAAGATTGCAGTGATTGGAACTTTGTTGATTCTAAAGACATCGACCTGAACGCCTACAAAGGCAAGAGCATCAAGCTTGCTTTCGTCTACAACTGCACGGACAAAGCCGGTACATTTGAATTGAAAAATATTCTGGTTGAAGAGCGTAATGCCCAAGCCGACCAACCCATCACAGGAGAAAACCTCCTCAAAAACGGTGGCTTTGAAACTTGGGAAAACGGTGTGGCCACAGGTTGGAAGTCAAGCAACAGTGCAGGAAATGCCACCGTTACCCAATCTACCGACGCCCATGCAGGAAGTTATTCAGCCATGATAGAAGGATCAACCGATGCGAACAAGCGTCTGGGCAGCACGGAAATAACCTTGAAAGCCGGCACGTATGCTATCAAAGCCTACTTCAAAGCCGTAGATGCCAACGCCAGCATACGTTTAGGATACGCTGTAAACGAAGCTGACGGAAGCATTGCCGGAGGAGATAGTTACAAATATGGAGCATACGTTAATGACATTACCAAAGATACATGGGTAGAAGCCACCCACGAATTCACATTGGAGGCAAATACCACAGTAAACTTGGTGGTCATGGTCGGCAAGAATCCTGGACAAAGCGTCCTCATAGACGATTTCTCCTTGCAAACTAACGACGGGGGAATCATCGAAGGAGGCAATCCGGAACAACCGGAAGAACCGGGAGATGCCATTTTCTCCGAAAGTTTTGCTAACGGCATCGGTAGCTTTACCACAGCCGACATCACCGGAGAACAAGCCTGGAACGCAGACACCCAATACAAATGCATGAAAATGTCGGCTTATGCCAACGGAACGTCTGTAAAAAACGAAGACTGGCTGATTTCACCGGCTATCGACCTGGGTAAAGCAAGAACACTGACTTTCGAGCAAGCTTTCGGCCCTTATAACAAGAGTATGGACAACGCCAGCCAACTTTACACCGTATGGGTATCCAATAACTATTCCGGTGACGTGACAACTGCCACATGGACACAAGTGACCATCAACTATCCGGCAGAATCAGGATGGGCCTTCAGCGATGCGCAAGCTACGCTACCGGCCGTAGGCGCACAAGCATATTTGGCCTTCAAATACAAAAATGCCGACGGTGATGAGACCTTAACCTGGGAGATTAAAAACGTGACCGTCAAATAAAATAATTTATCATCCAATCTATCGTGGGGGATGTGCCCGGACGGCACATCCTCTTTTCATCTTTAAATAAGAACAATGAAAAAAAGAGCCATCTTACTCTATTTCTTAAGCTCAGCCTTCATCCTCACCGCCTGCAACGACGACTCTTCCGATGGAGCCTCAGGCGACACCACGAACCAAAACGCCAACCCTTCGGTCATCCCCAATGCAGCCAATCTCGAGATGCCGAGGTTGGACGACCAGACAGGCGACATTTATTCCCATTACGTGACCTACAATGGTACGCGAGTATTGAACTATACCGTAGATTGGCATAAAGAAAAAAAGCATTCACGTTGGGTGGCTTTCATTTTTACCAATACAACGGCGGGCACTTCCTGGAACCGCAACAACTGGAAAGGCACAGAATGGAACGGCACCGTATGGGAGGGGGATCCCTTCCAAGCCGACCCGGATATTCCGGCCGGAGAGCGCACGGAACTGGAAGACTACCGGGGAAGCGGCTACAACCGGGGGCACCTTTGCGCCTCGGCCGACCGGCTGTTCTCCAAAGATGCCAACGGGCAAACCTTTTACCTGTCCAACATGAGTCCGCAAATGGGACGGTTCAACCAGGACGACTGGGTGGACTTGGAAGGTCAGGTACAAAACTGGGGGCGCAACAGTTCCTTTCGTGACACACTCTTCGTCGTGAAAGGCGGCACGATTCTCGACGGCCAGATTAAAGCATACACCCGAAGCGGAATGCCCGTCCCGAAGTATTATTTCATGGCCTTGCTTTGCAAGAAATACGCAGGTGGACAAAACACTTACAAGGCCATCGGATTTTGGGTGGAACACAAGTCGTATGGCGGTAACCCCGACCTGCGTAGTTGGGCCGTAAGCATCGACGAACTGGAAGAGAAAACGGGCATCGACTTCTTCTGCAACCTGCCCGACCGGATAGAGACACCTGTAGAACAAACTTATAATATAGAAAGTTGGAACGGATTATAGCCGAAAATATTCCGCAGAAAGTTTGGTGGTTCTGAATAAAAGGCTTAACTTTGCACCTCGTAAATCAGACCATTACACATATAGTTACCAACTATAAGTTGAACTGACAAAAAATTATAAGACAATGAAGAAAGATATCCATCCTGAGAATTATCGTCCCGTAGTGTTCAAGGACATGAGCAACGGCGACATGTTCCTTTCACGTTCTACTTGCAAAACGAGCGAGACCATAGAATTTGAAGGCGAAACCTATCCGGTAGTGAAAATTGAAATTTCCAGTAGCTCTCACCCTTTCTACACAGGCAAGAGCAAGTTGGTGGACACGGCAGGTCGCGTAGACAAGTTCATGAGCCGCTACGGAAAGAGCCGCAAATAAATCGGGATTCCATATTTTATCGAAAAGATAAAAAACGGTGTGGTGACAACAGTTTCCACACCGTTTTCTTTTGCACAAAAAGGAGACACACCGCAGAATGAAGTCGCATTTTTTCGCCATTTCCTACCCCTGAGGAATAGGCTTCAAAAGACCGTGATTTCATTCTGCGCCAAATGAAAAATCAATCACAGCAGAACGAAAAATCAATCACAGCAGAACGAAAAATCAATCTGCGCCAAACAATTTTCCGTTTGGCGCAGATTTTTCTAAAAGATATAATCAGCTAAAATACAATATTTTAATCTTCAACTCGTACAAACCGCTTACCTTGCCACCCATACACGACAGGACGTAAAACTTTCTTCATACGCTCCGCCTCATCCTTATCCACCTCGCCGGGCTGCAAAACAAAAGTCAGCCGCATATCGTCCGGTTGCAGGGAAGCCGTCACAAAGCGCATGTCCTGCAAATGCTGCAGACGTGCCACTTCCTCCTTGTCCACCGAATCGTTCGTTTCCCAAAAATCGGCATACACCGGACGGGACATCCATTTCTCTTCGGGCAATGTTTCCCAATCCGGCGCGTAAAGGGTGACCTTCGTCTCGGTTACCGGCCCGGAATAAGTACGCGCCACGCAAATATAGTTCAGCGTATCTTCGGCCGGCAAAAGCTTCATCTCCACCCGGCAATTCGGCGTCAGTTGCAAGTCGAGATAGTCCACCGTCAACGCTTTCAACACGCTAAAACCGTCGAAACGGTTGCGCACTTTAGCCTCCATATCGTTTTCTATGAAGTCGATACAATCCAGACGGTTGTTTTTCGTCATGATGCCCAACACGCTGTCGGGCATAGCGGCAAACACGTCGCGCATCTTCTGTGCCTGAAGAGCCTGACCCAATGCCAACGTTATGATAAGAGGTAAAAAACGTTTCATACATCCATTTTATTTTACGGGCACAAACTTAGTCATTTTTATCGACATTCCGCGCCTCGCACCTTATTAATAACATCTCTTCACGTTAACGGGAACCCAAATAGAGGAACACCATTCCGAGCAGGACCAACACCAAGTCCACCGCCTTGCTCTGCAAGTTCTTCTCGCGGAAAACCATGGCTCCGAACAGGAACGAAACGACCACACTGCCGCGGCGCACCATGGAGACAATGGAAATCATGGCACCGTCCAAGCTGAGTGCATAAAAGTAGACGAAGTCTGCCGCTGACAGGAAGAGCGAAATCGGAAGGATGCACCAATCCCACCGGAAAGGCGTGGTCTGCTTCCTGCGCGGCCACCATAACAAAAGCATCATGACGCCCATCATCGCCAACTGGTAGAGGTTATAATAACTCTGCACCACCATGCGGTCCAGCCCCACTCCCCCATTCTCCGGCGAGGCCATCAGGTATTTGTCGTACAAGCCGCTCACGGCTCCGAGTACACTGGCCAAGACGATGAAATAAATCCACTTGTCGTGCCGGAAGTCGATACCTTCTTTTTTACCGCTCCGGCTCAACATGAAGAACGACAGCACAGCCAAGGCCACACCCACCCACTGATAAAGGTTCAACCGCTCGCCGAAGACCAGCAGCGCACCGACGAGCACCATGACGGGGCGTGTGGCATTAATGGGGCCCACTATCGTCAACGGCAAATGCTTCATACCGAAATAACCGAATATCCATGAGGAAAGCACGATGCAGGACTTCAATAGGATGTACTTCTGCGCTCCCCAATCGGTCGGGGGGATATAAAACAGGCTGCCTGTATCCGTCATTCCCCAAGCCGAACCAAGGATGAACGGCAGGAAGATAAGGCTGCAAAACAATGTATTGAGAAACAAGACGGGAATCACCGCATTGCCTCTCAACGACTTTTTCTTGAACACATCGTAAAAACCCAATAGGGCGGCGGAAGTAAACGCCAGAATCAACCACATATATCTTTTTCTTTTCCGTTTCTACTCTCTACCATGAAACATTTGTCCGGATAGGCCACATCCACCAAGAAGAGGGCGTTCCCCGGCATGGACTCTCCCGCACGGCAACGGTCTTTTCCTTCTATCACCGCCCGAAAGCCTTCCGGCGTAAGCTTGCCCCGCCCCACTTCGACGAGCGTACCGACGATGGCACGCACCATGTTGCGCAAAAAACGATCCGCCTGGATTTCAAAACGCCATTCGCCTGGCGCAAGCTCCGTCCAACGGGCTTGCATGATACGGCAGTTGTTGGTCTTCGTATCGGTATTCACTTTGCTGAAACTGGTGAAATCGGTATAATCGAACAATGCAGCAGCAGCTTCGTTCATCTTCCCAAAATCGAGCATCTGGTACAGACGGCAGGAATAAGCCCGCAAGAACGGGGACTTGCCGAAATGCAGGTAATAATGGTAGGTGCGCGACAAGGCATCGAAACGGGCATGTGCATCGGCTGCCACAGGCACCGTCTTGTAAATGGAGATATCCGGCGGCAACAGGCGGTTGAGCTTGTCCGTCAGCCACCTTCCGTCAATCCGTCGCACAGGGTCATCGGCATACTCGAAATCGAAATGAGCCACCATCATCCGGGCGTGTACTCCGGTATCCGTCCGTCCCGCTCCTGTGATGTACACGGGCTGCCGCAAGAGGGTGGCCAAGGCTTTCTGCAACACCTCTTGCACACTGATACCGTTGGGCTGAATCTGCCAACCGTGGTAACTCGTGCCGTCATAAGCCAAATATAGAAAATATCTTTGCATCCGTCTGATTTGTAAACGGATGCAAAGATACTTCTTTTTTAGCTTACGGCTCTTATTTTACTATATAATAATCCGGCTTCAGTCCACGCAACGCATCTTTACGCTTAGCCTTACGTAGCCAAATGCCGCCCAAAGTGTACACATCCACCCACTCATCGGGATTCTCCACCCGGATTTGCCGCACACCGTCGCCCGTACCGTAATCGCTCATCTGTATGTCGTCCACGTTGATTCGCTTCGAAGAGGTTCCCGTCACGCTGAACTTCAACCGCACAAGCCCGTCTACGTCCAATTTGTAACCGTAACGCTTCCACTCTCCTTTGTTGAAAGCTATATCCTTTGCCACAGGCAGCCACGTCATCCCCCCATCCAAAGAATAGTCCACACTGAGCTTCACGCCCGTATCCTTCTCACCATACAGCCCGGCATAGAACCACAAAGAGTCGCAACCCTCCGTCTTATCCTCCATCATCTCCAATTCTGTCGTGACACCAGATTTGGCCTGCATACGCACGCTCCAATCATCGTTTTTCCTGTCGTCCGCCAAACCTCCTATCAAGGTCTGCGCCATCCGCCACTGCGCGGCCACACACGTCACCTGGCCTTCCTTATAACTGTTTTTAAAACCGGTCTCGAAGGTCTCGAAAAATGCCTTTTTCTGATCCACCTCTCCCGAAAGGCTCACGATGATGTCTTCCGCCCCTGGAGTGGACAGCACCATTTCGCCTTCTGTCATCCCTTCCTCAGGCATTGCCCCCATGCGCACCATGAGACGTTGTTCCGTGCCTTCCACAGATGCCTTTGTACTCCATTCCTTACCGTCTTCACTCACTTCAAACGGAGCCTCTACCGTGGCTGTGGTCACATATTGGTCTACGCCTAAAGCCGTGACCGTCACTGTCTGCGGGAAAGAAACCCGTCCGGGCACAGACGTGAAATGCAATTCAGAAGCATCGGCCGTAAACACAGGCGTGACCTCCGGCATACGGACTTCCACCTCGTTGGAAACCATCGCCTCTCCGCCCTCTCCGTCCGGAAGGCTTACCGTATAATAATAAGTCGTAGCGGGAAGTAGCCCTTCCACTGTGGCGGAAACGCCTGTCAATGTTTTGGGATAACCTTCAAGCATCTGCTGTTGTCCACTCTCATCCTTCGTATAGACAGCCAACGTGTAATCCAATCCCTCTCCCATGTCCATCCACGAAGCCGTAAATCGTTGGGCATTCACCGTACAAACCACATCACGGGCCGGATAGGCAGGAATACCGTCCACATACTCTACCCTCAGAGGATTCCGGTGCTCGAAACCGTCGCCTTTCAACAGGAGCACAGCCTCGTGCACCCCGGCTTCGGCAGTACCGCAACGTACCGTCAAGGTCACTCCCCGAACGATTTCGTCTTCCGTCAGTTGCGTCTTGTCCGCCTCAAAACCGGACTGTCCGAAATCTAAAGCCAGTCCTTCGGGTAAGTTACGCCCCCGAATGGTCAAACGGCCCTCCAATCCCTTGGACAAGGCTTGCAGACCGAAGTCCACCGTCTCCCCTTCTCCGGGCACAAACAACTCGGGGCTCGTGGACGTGCGGTCGATATAAAAAGCATAATCCGTACTGTCTCCCCAAATATAAGAGGCCAACTGCGGATAATCCACAAAGGGATTACGATTTCCCTGAATACCGGACACGGCTTCGTTACGCTCACGTTCCACGTCGTCCACAGGGTCGGCTTCGCTCCACGCTAACAATAGGTTGCTCACCCAAGGCCGCAAAGTCGGATAACGGTTTTTCTCAACCATCAACAAACCTTCTGTCGTCTGCCACAAATCAGCGTAATCCTCATAACAAGTAGCCATATAGAAGTAAGTACGTGCAAAATCTCCTTTCCACTCATCTGCCGGTTCCCATACCGTAATCAACGAATCCGCACGATAAGACGCGGATTTCCCGACACGGGTCACCCCGTTGTCGAAAGCGGGCGTTTCCGTGACCACTCCAATCGGGTTGTTGCTTTTCCTCCCGTTGGCCGTTCCGTCACTGGGAAACAGGTTAAACAAATCGCAATAGGCGTTGTTCACCGTATGCCCCCACCAACTGTTGGCAAAAGAATGCTCGATGTTCATGCTTTCCACGGCATTCAATCCGTTGAACCCGCGAACGACGTCACTGTAGCGGTCGCGCACCGTTCCGTCCGGCATACGGTCGGTCACGACAAAGCCCGACCAGGTATAACCTTCGCCCTTCCCGCCATAGTCCAACACGCTCTCCGGCTGTATCAACTCATGAAGCGCGGTTTTCAACTCCGACTTCTTCAGCCCTTCCACCGGCCTGTAATAATCCTCCTGTCCGTAAGCCATCAGCCCACAGCACGCAAGGCACCAGAATTCAAGTAGTAACTTCTTCATAACTATCAGATTTGCTCAACAACAAATATACAATAAAAAATAATCGGCAAGCATAATCCGGCATAAAAAATCATATAAAATCTGTATCTGGCACAGTCCTCCACAAAAAAACAACCAAGCCCGAACTTTCCATATAAAAGTTCAGGCTTGGCTGTTTTTACGCTTGTTTACGACAAAGCTTATTCAGCCACAGGTTCCGTTGACTCCGGTGCCTGATCAATAAGTTCCATGAACTGGTCCAACTTCGGCGTAATGATGATTTGCGTCCGGCGGTTACGCATCTTGCCCTCCGGAGTGTCATTGGAAGCCACAGGGTTATACTCACCCCGTCCTGCAGCCGTCAAACGCTTTGGATCCACCCCGTATGTATTTTGCAAAGCCTGAACCACCGAGGATGCACGCAATGTACTCAAGTCCCAGTTGTTGCGGATATTAGGACGTGAAATAGGATCGGTATCCGTATTACCCTCAATCAGCACCTCATACTCCTTGTAATCCATGATGATTTTGGCAATCTTGCTCAATGTCTCACCGGCGCGCTCGCTAATTTCATAACTACCCGACTTATACAGCATATTGTCTGCCAAAGAAATATAAACCACGCCTTTCAACACCTGTACATCCACATCCTTCATTTCCTCACGACTCAGCGAACGTGTCAAGTTGTTGGTCAGCACCATATTCAAGGAGTCTGACTTATCCTTTGCCTCCACCAACTGTTTGATAAACTTATTGGAAGCATTGATTTCGTCTACCAATTTCGAGATATTCACATTGCCTTGAGAATTCTGTTGGATACTCTTGTCCAACGAACCTTGCAAGGCTGCGTATGAAGCTTTCAGCTCGTCGTTCGCCTTCTGCGCCTCGGCCAAACGCTCCTCTAAACTCTTGGATTTCGTACCGCAAGCCACCAGTTTCATTTTCGTATCCTGATAGGACTTGTCCAATTTGTTATAGTCCGTCTGTAACTGCGCATACTGTTTCTTCGTCACACAACTCGAAAACACCAAAGTTCCCGAGAGGAAAGAAAACATAAGAATCGATTTGTTCATAACCATATATTTTTTTAAAGTTTATCCGTATTTATAATAAAAACGACCGCAATTTACGCAAATTCAGACGAATCCATTTTCCTTATTATATAAGTATAAGATTTCCCACTATTTTTTAAGAAAATACAACTTGCAATTATTCGCGCAGATACTCAGACATGGTATTCCGGAATATGTTCCCATAAAGGGCTTCATTGTAGACCGACACATGGGAACCCACAGTGTTGCGAGCCAACTTGTAATACAAATCACGCAAGGAAATCGAAGGATTGGCATCAATCGTCTCCTGAAAAGCACGGGTAAAACCATTGGAAAGCCAGATGTTCATTTCATAATCCTGCACGTCGGCTTTCGAGGTCTCACCGGCATTGGCCGCTGTCATGAACACGACACCGGGAATCCCTTTGCAAGCTTCGGCCATGCTTCCCCCGTAACAGGCCTCCAAAGCCACGAACATTTTCCGATAGTTCCCACGCTCATAAGCCTTCCGTATCATCTTACCCAACTGCTGTCCCCGCAACATCTCATATCCTTCTCCCCAGTTCAGCCCATTATACACACCATGCCCGCTCCAGAACAGGAAAACATTGGTATGTTCGTCTCCCGCCACCACATAAGGCGTACGCCCTCCGGCCTCCCCCGCAAGGATGGCCTCCAAATCTTCCGGCTTCAAATCATCCAAACGGTAATCAATGCGTATCCCGTCATACACATTCCCACCATCCCGGTGCACGCGGACTACTCCCGGATACAAATTCTTGGGATTCCAGGCAATGTCATCCTCTGCCACCAGAATGATATGGTCGTCATCATAACCGTGACGTTTCATCAACTGGTACATGGCATACACATCCGCCTGATGACGGTAATTCGCCCAACCTTCGGAAGCCGCCACCAAGACGCACCAGTTGTGCTGTAAGGAAGGATATGCGGGGTCTATCGCGTTTTCGTCAAAACTCTCCATCCGGGATACCGCCCAATTCCATCCGGCCAATGTGGAAGAAGTCCGCCTGCTGCCGTCCGTAGACAAATAATCCCACGTATGGAAACCGTCTTCCGGTGTATAACTCCAATGCGCATAAGCGGAATGAAGGACGGAAGTATATTTCTCCTCATCGAAATCCCAATTTCCGGTCACGCCGACCAGATTCGGGTAAACACCAGATTGCAACAAAGCAAAAGCCTGCCGCATGTCATCTGCCATCCAACCGCCATCATAGGCCGCACGCCCGTCTACCACACGCTTCAGAGCCTCATTCAGGCCAGACTCCGGCTCCCATTGCAGGGCCGTCAGACCATAAGCCAAGAAGACCAGTGCGTCATACAGATGGGACTCGCCATTCAAGGGTTCATCCCCATATTTCACCTGATAAACTGTGGGAAAGCCGGAAACAGGATCAGCCGCCAAAGCCATTCCTCCCCAATTCAGCCCCGAAGTCAAACGTCCTGCCAAGGTCGGAGCATAAACCATGTCTGAGCAAATCAAATTGATACCCCTCAGTTTCCATTCAGGATGAATCCGCACCAAACTGTCCAACCACACGGCATCTTCCGTACGGGACGGTGCGAAAAGCAAAGTCTGGAATACATCGTCATGCCTTAAATCCTCGAAACGCGCATTAATCTTATCCAAAGCCACGGCCATGTCCTCCGGTGTGGAATAGGTATAATTACCTTGTGACATCAATCCCAATTCTACAGCCTGGAAAGTAAACCAATCTATAAAACTTTGCCCATAGTCATCTTCACGGGAAAGGAGATACACATTTTCAGCCCCGTCCATCAACGCCTGGGTCAGCATCACCTCACACTGGCCTATGTCCGATTCGGACAAAGCCCACAGGAAATCCTTTCCTGCACAACTACGTTGCAATTCCACGGACGAGGCTGTTGGGAGTATCAAAGTCTTACGTCGTGCCCCGCAACAGGCGGAAGCCATACGGGCTGACGATGAATGATAAGGTCCTATCACGGCTGCCACGTCCGAATCGGCAGCCACAGCCTTCAGATAGTCCTCCAAATCAGGAGCATTTTCATCTTTCCACTCCACTTTGAGCTTCACTTTCCGGGACAATCCCCTTTGAGCCTTTTCCAAATCCTCCATGGCCCAAGATATGACTCTCTCCCAACGGCTTTGGTTCTCACCGGGCATGACCACGGCCACGCGGTATTCTTTCACCTCTGCCCCGCTGCCTTGTACGGCAGGTTCGTCCTCGCAAGCACCGCACAGCCCGCATGCCAGTGCAAGGATGCCATATTTAATGCTTTGAAGTTTCATATTCCTTATCTTTTTCAACGGCCTCCGTGCGGCAAGCCTCTACCATCGTGGCCATATTATTATCCGACAATCTGGGACTGACCACGATGTCCACCCAACCGGAAGACAGACCTAACGTCTGGCTCACAGGCCATTCTTTGCCTGCCACCCAATCCCCCAAATACATTTCCATCACCCCGTCCATCTTACGGATGACCGAAAAGAACACGGCCGTAGTGATGGAAGAGCAATCCACATCCATCCCGATGGTCGGTGTCCAAAGCACCTCACGGGAATACCGGTACACCCCGGCAGCCGACCCGCCCAACAAAGGATATACCATCCAATAACCCTCGCCTATCCGGTCCAACATACGGTAAGCACTGTCGGGCATGGCAAAACCTTCATAACCGTCAGCCAAATAACAAGTACGGCAAAAACGACCGCCTTGGGCATAAAATCCATCCGAATAGCCCCTGATGGCTTCTTCCAACACCGGTTCATCAGGCATGGCGGCCAACACCAATGTGGAATCCAACAGTTCGGAATCCCCGGAAGACAGTCCAACCACACTTCCAGCCCAATAGCTTACACCATACATGGAAAGATTGAACGTATATACCCCTACAGGATAGTCACACCCTTTCGTCTCGAACAGCAAGACTTTTCGATGGCCAAGCGGCCCTCCTTTCAGGGAGGGAAAATCACGGTATTCGCTTCCGGCCAACACCAACAGGTCGTTCTTCCCCTCTTTCTCCGGCTCCGCCAACCAGTCCTCGTAATCCTGCAAAGCCGCGTCAATGGACAAGGGGGTCTTCAAATGGAACTCCACCTCATCGCCATATACATCGAGGAAACGGCACACGCCTTCGAATATCTTGTCATTATATCCGTTGTCTCCCAATCCATTGGGACTGCAAATCAAGGTAAGCCTCCACTTTTCCAACCCTAAAGAAACATCGTCCGGTCGCCAGGTTTCATCTCCCGAACAGGCCACCAAAAAGCATCCGCCCCAAACAAGCCACAATAGCCTATGCAGATTCTTTCTCATACATCACCTGCGTTTAAGCTCATAACGGTTATTGTCAAACGCCCCATAACTAAAGTGCCTCATGGAACACAACAACAAATATACTCCTGGGACGTTGTATTCTTGTGTATCTATATATTGCAACTGGTATTTTTCTCCAAACTGTCCTCCTACATTCTTTAACCTGTAACCATAGAACCAATACTCATGCCAATATTCAAACCACGCCCAATATTCCTTCACTGTCGTGGTCATATGAAACCCTTTTTCGCGCATTTTGTTGTCAAAATCATCCCTCTGCCAATCCGAACCGGACAACACATCTTTGTAAGCTTCATCCATTTTATGTGGACGTGTGGAAGTTTTTTCTGTGCTTTTCCTATTATGGAAACACCCTGCTTCCGTATAGTCAGGAAAAGCCAACAGCAGGCGAGCCAACAAATCATCATGCTTGGTAGTATAATAATCATACAATGAATTAAAATCCGCCTCAGAAGGGACATTGTAATAATTAACAACCTTACCACCATCAGTAGCCATTTCATCCTTATCATCATTACTATCATAAGACCAACCTCCGTCCAAGGTAAACAAGACTCCATCCCTCCCAGTGTCATAACTGGCGATACAGACATAATAACGGTTATCTATTTTGTCATACAAAATATTACCTTTGGCATAAGGCGAACTGGCATTGTCGGGCCACAGCGTGGCAGGTATGAAATACAACTTGGTCATTACAGGCAAATCCACCAAATTGATGGTTAATGTAGCCAACGCCCCATTATCGCCACCTGGAGCAAAAACAAGGCTTCCCTGTTCTTGTAAATCCACTTCCAACACCCCGTTGAGGTCTACAGGCTCATTCGTAGTCCCCAATATGGAAGAACGGAAAAACTCCGTGGCTTCTTCCAAGTCGTCCATGCCCACGCTGAATTCCGTAGGCCTCGTCACATCAAGCACCTCTCCTATCTTAAAATCATAAGTGGCACTCCCATTCACGCTGTCCACCTCGCATAGGTTTTTGATGATTTGTTGCGCCTTCATAAAGCGTTCCCCCTCGGGGGTGGGTACCAATGGGTCTTTACCTTCCTGTGAAGTTTCATCCCCTTTCCCCACTTCTTCCTCTTCATTACAGGAAACAAACAGTCCAAGTCCGATTACCACATAACAAACTATCTCAAAATAATGCCAGATTCTCATATTTCCTCCATATTAATAATTAACTTCGCTCGTATTCCAAAAGAATTCATAATCGTCTTCCATGACCATGCGGTTCTTCAAATTGTCCGTACAGTCACGTCCCAAATCAACCCCGGAAAGACGGAATGCCTCTTCGCTACCATTTATCTCTTCGCGGTAGTTATCCACCTCTTCCGGCACAGACGTTTGCCAACGCCAGTTCGGCAAATCGGAAAACTCCTTATCCGTCGCCAAATAAAAATGTCCCAAGAACTTACGCGTCTGGTAATAGTATTTCCCTGTCAAAGTCCCGTCAATGCCGATACTTCCGGGCCATTCATAACCCAATACAGGATAGGCTTTCTGATATACCGTATTTTCGGTGGACTGCACCTCCAAGCGACCTGCGGTGAGGTAAAATTTCCCCGAAGGAAGATCCGGCACCGGTGTCACGACAAAACGACCGTGATGCCATGCCACACGGTAGGCGCGTCCCTGATACACACAAAGCCCTCCCGTCCAATCCATCGTACGGCCATATATCGGATAAGCCACGCTCACAGCTTCGTCCTTGCTAATCTCCGGCACCCACTCCCGGCACACCGTAGCCACATAACGGCCTGCCGAAATGATGTTTACCACGTATGGCATCTCCACGCTCGTTTCCTTTCCCCCCATCTTGCACTGCACGGTATCGAATGACATGGGAAAAGACGCATTGGCAAAATGGTTGAACCCGAACACTTCGCTCAAACGGGAAGCCGTCCCCACGGCACGGGTCTCCACAGATTTCGCCACTTCGGGGTCGGGTATCAAATCCCATATCGGGCAGACTGCCATATCGACCATCTCCACATTGTTGCCTGCATAGTTATCTTCGTCATACTGTATGCTGCTTTCCCATTGTGCCAACAATTCCGGTTGCACCCGTGCATTGTTGAAGTCGGGATTGATTACGGCCTCGTTCAAAATGGAAATCCTGCCTCCTGACACATCCATACGGCTCTCCGCCGCATTGAAGACATCCTTGAAATTATAATTACTGCCTTCCGACTTCATTTTCTTGAAAAACAGGGCTATCGTGTTTTCACTAAACAACCCTTCTTCCTCGTAGGTGTCGAAGCTTTGTTGGGAGACCGACACATGTAAATCCAACTTTCCTCCCAAGGTAGCCGACTGCACGACATGGGTTCCGAACCGTACGAGGAAAGAATCCAACGCCATAATGTCCGATGGATGGCGGGACAAATCCTCGATGGCCTTACGGAAACTGTGCGTCAGAAGCTCCGGGTATTCTTTCACATAATATTTCAACTTTTCCGTTTCCAATGAACGTATGCCTTTAGGGGATATGTAAGACGTGCTCACATAAAAGTTCTTCTTGTTGACCACTTCAAATACGTCCATTGTCTTTTTCAAGGTCCCTTTGTAAAGGATTAAATCGGCACCCGCTTCTGCCTCAAGCTCCACGCTGTGCACATAATCCGACAAACTATACCCCGACGAGGTTACATAGTAGATGGCATGCTCATAATCAGAGTTAAGCAACCGGTCATTCTCCTTTTCTTCCACTTCTTTCAACATCTGGAGGTTGATTACCTGGCTCATTACGCTGTTAAAAGAACATTTCTCGCCATTATACCCTTCAAAGGAATAACCCACGCCATAATTCCGGATTAAACCTTTGTCAATGGCATCACGCGAAGTTTGGTCACGGCTTTCCTGCACCACGGTATAACATTCCGTCCGCCCGTCTGCCAACCTCAATTTAAGGTTTCCGCAACGGTGTGTTTTCTCATCATTCTGCTCCAAATACAAATAAGATTTTCCTTCCTTTGGGACAAAAGTCAGGAATCCTCCTTCCGTTTCTCCTGCCACGACATCGCGTACATCCACCTGTAACTCACGGTAACCTTCCGTTCCATCAAAGATAAAGTCTGCCATGGGAACATGGTCTTCACTTCCGGAAAACATCGGAACTTCTGGCAAGATGTCCTCAGAACAAGCTGCCAACATCCCACCCATACATATGCACAACAATATTTTTCGTATCATTTCTTTTCCGTATATTTAAAGTTGGACGAACGGAACAAACGTACCGGATAGAAATTATCATTTGCCGACTTCAAGGTTGTCGTGCGCAACTGGTAATCCGGTGTCAACACCAATGCCGCACCGGTCTGTCCTTCGCCCTTGCATGCGATAACACTATATTCATTTACATAATGAAAATCAAAAGAACCCAAATACTTGTCATCGTTCATGATGTCATACACTCCATAAAAACCGTCAAACTGCGCATCGAAACCGCTCAATTGCCCTTTGAACAGTACCTTTGGATTTTTATACACATAATTGCGCAAATTCATAATGTCATCAGTCTGGGGCAGATACCACTTGTCTACTCCAATAAATTCCTCGTTCATGCTCCTATAAGTAGGATCTATTACACCGAAAGTATTGGTATAATACCTATTCCCATCGAATATTTCATTCACCGTAACATTGCTGTATTCGTCATCCGGGTCGTCCGGCTCCCCCAAATAAATGCTGTGCTCCAAATTAGCACGCAACCAGTAACCCGCACCGATCTTCACGAAGGGCAAGCGGTCCGTCACGTTGTCTATCAACACGCAATAGGCATCTTCCACCGTGATGCCCCCATAAGACACTCCCGCATTCATGTCATTTAAATAGAGGTTACCATTAACATAATACAATTTCGTGATTTTATCCGTCAGCCCCATACCGTCTATGGGGTTCACATAAACTAACCCTCCTTCAAAAGCGATGTAGGAAGGAGGATTACCCTCTCCATCCCCAAGGAATATCCCACGGTTCAGGTTCGGCGACCCTTTTACCAAAGGATACATCACCGTAACCCTACGGTCTGCCCGGATATCCGGCACGTATTCATGGCAAATCTCTGCCACCGGTACTTTCCCGTGATACACCACCTTCACCAAGGTTGCATCATCCCCTGTGTCGAAACGGAGCATCCCGTCATTCAACTCAATCATGCAGTTATCGCCCTGCATGATATCCTTGTCATAATCATAATTGCTCTGCTTGGAGATTTCTTCCACCCGTTCGCGGATAAGACGAGCCAGTTCCGGCTCAAAAAACACCCATATCGGTAAAGTCGTACATCCTACAATGGTCAACCGTTTACGCAACTCCGCATCATTACGGTAATCCCCCTCCAAACTGTTCATCCAATCAGAGAGCAAATGTTGGTCTATTTGGCTCTCATTGCTAAAATTCTCGATGGATTTCCGTATTTTCTCCACACATTCATTTTCTCCTGCCCGGATGGTAAAAGACTTCGAAGCACTGCAATCCGTGGAAATACTGGCATCTATCCGCGAAGTCTCTGCCGAAGGCTGTATCTTGCCATACACATATTTCGTCCGCATTTCCGTATAGGTTTGCACGTCCGCCACTTCTTTCTTCTGAAAGTCTACCATATACTCTATCATCCCTCCTAAATCGGCAGAAATAACAAGATGCGTCCCGAAATCCTTTAGCAACCGGTCTACATTTTCAATGGTGGGGTCATTCATGATTTTCTCGCGTAGTCGGTTAAAAGCCTCAGAATAAATGTCCTTCCCCCCGTTGGCCAAATACAGTAGCCCCGCCTCGTCCAAATAACGTGAAGCCACAACCTTGGACAAACGGGAATACCCATAGCACCGTTCTTCTACGGTCGAATAATTATTGGTCTTCACAAATTTGCCTACGGTCTTTTTCGACCCTGACAGGTTGCTTTTCTCTCTTTCCTGGGCTTCCGTAAAGGTCTGGGACAACTCGTCAAGCGAATAACCTGAATATATTTCTATTTTCTCATAGCTCCGGTTATCCTCTTGAATGAAATTGTCTCCCAATTCTGCCTCATACTTCAACAACTTGTTATAATCCAGAATCGGAGCCACCAGGCTATTCTCACTCATAAAATCCTGCAATATATTGTATCCCCATCCCACACGGAAGTCTTGTGTCAATTCTCCTCCCGACAAGGCATTATCCTCCACGTCCAACCATCCGCATTGGTACACGGAAAGCCGAACAAACTGTTCCGGTGCATCGGCATAACTCACCCTGATTTCAGCCCTGCGCCCATTATCACCGTCATTGGTTTCGACATAAAACTCTAAAATACCGTCTTCCTCCAAAGTATCAGAAGTGAGAGTCACCCAGTCTGCCATACACTCCACCACACATTTTTTGGGAGAGCTTATGCTCACATCATAGTACCGCCCCACGCGCCCCAAACTTATCTCAGACTCGCTGACCTCTATTTGGACATCGGGTAAAACCAAAGCATCTTCATGCTCCGAACAAGAAAACAAAACCATGTTTGCCAAAATCATGGCAAACATGGAAATCATGGACAAGCTCCTCACTTCACTTAATATTCTAATTATAAATCACTAAAATCCACAATTGCCTTAGGATTATCCTTGTATTTCTTTACGATATAGTCCTGTACGATTACGGCAACCTCATCATCAAAGAAGCTCCATATCGGTGTCAAAGTCATTTCCACGACTTCGGCCGTATTATTCTTTTTATTGACTCCGTCCATCACAATGCTATTCGCCCAGTCCGTCGCCAATTGATTCACTTCCGCACGTTTGACAGCCATCGTACTCGTCAAATATTTGGCCATCTCTTGCCCTTTAGCAGTCTGCCCTCCTAACATGGTCAGCTCCAAATTGGAATGGGACAACAACATTTCACCTTTCCGGATATAATCAGCATGTGCTTCTCCCGTAATGGAAATGGCCGCTTGTACGGACAGGCTGGCATCACCTTTTATTCCCATATTATCCGATACATCCAAACTATCAGCGTCCAACTTCATTGTCATTTCACCTCCTAAAGTAGTTCCTGTCACTACCACAGGTCCATAAGTCGCATCCAACTTAACTAAAGCCGCATCCAATTGTGCCTTATTGGCTGACGGATTCTCCGCCAATTCCTTAATTTTGTCTCTCAAATTAAGGAAGCCGATGCTCAACATTTGCCGCTTTATTTTTGCATCCTTTTCTAAAGCAACATAATCTAACAAATCAGCATATCCCAAAGACGCTTCATACACCGGATAACGGCATCCCATCTTGTAAGTCACATTTGCATCGGCCACTTTCTCCCCACTGATATAAGCACCGGAAATATCCAGTTTAAACAAACCGAAAGATACGCCAATCTTCAAACTTACATTGATTGAGTCTAACTTATTGTCTATGGAATCATAACTTATAATCTTCACATCAGATGCTGCAATGGGGGCTTCCGTATATAAGCCAAGATCCGCATAAGGGGCATCTTCCCCATTAATAAGTTTTTTCAAGCCCGTCATTTGCACAACAGACTGCTTGACTTTTCGGTTTATGATGTCATACCCTTTACCGATGCCCTTATTATTAAATACATCATAAAATTCCACATCGTCATTTTCCGGCATGCTTTCGCCATTCAACAAGTTTGTCTGGCTTACCGGTATCTGGACTTTCGTGCCATTTTCAGTAACCAAGACCAAATTATCCGTACGGCTCTCTTTTGTCCCATTGTCTTCTATATAAAGCTCAACGGAAGCATCCCCCTTACCGGTTGGTGTCAACACGGTAATCCATTCATTAGTTTCAAGAACAGAAAGCGTCCATGCCTGCCCTTCCTCTACGTGAACGTTTAGTCTATAATAGCCGCCCAAACGATCTACATCCAATCTCTCCTCCCCAAAACCGACATGACTACCATGATTTTCATTTTCGTCATCACAAGAGGAAAGCGCATAACACAAACTTCCACACAATAAAGTAAAAAACAACTTTTTTAATAAACCTTTCATCTCTAATATTTATTTATTAATACAATCCTATAAAGCCTGACAGCTATAAACAGCTGTCTAAAAACTTTTATGAGATGTAAAGATACAACATACTTTCAATAAGCCAACAATTACCCCCCCCCCGTATTTTAACTCTTTTTTTTTTAATTTTTCAATATAACACGGTTTCCATCAATTACATAATTA